>Ga0224558_1001845_pt1 | contig 20933 bp, 21 predicted proteins | sample 714S32024metaG_FD_180682 | JGI IMG/M metagenome (GOLD analysis project Ga0224558, IMG submission 180682) | Peat soil microbial communities from Stordalen Mire, Sweden - 717 S3 20-24 | ecosystem: Environmental > Terrestrial > Soil > Wetlands > Peat | place: Sweden: Norrbotten County, Stordalen...
TTGAGTTAAATAATATCATGCAAATGAAACTTAAAAAAATTACCAGGCTTCGGTAACATCTTTCATGAGGCAGCGTAACCTAAAATCACTCTTCTCTCGGTAACATTTATTTATGAGGCAATAGGAAACTGCATGCGATTGGAGTTGAGTATAGCAAATATAAAGTACCGATTCTGGTAAATGTATCTGGGTATTGATTGCCGATTGAAATGTTGCATATTTTCAAAAATTGCTCTGCTAGTGGAGCCCCCTCCGGCAGGAGCCGGAGTCTCCCTATAATAATGAGACCCCAGCTTCAGAAACAAAGTGCATAACCTGAAGGTCATCTGCGACTGAAGCTTGCAGGTCGAATCAATGAGATTCGCTGAAAATGAGTGAAACGAAATTTGAAGTGCAAATGGAATTGATCCCGCGAAGCAGAGGATAACGCGACCTCCCGCTAGCTATAACGCATTCTTCCCCCGGCTGGAGCCGGGGGATTCCAAGTCGCGGGATTGATAAGGAAGAAAGATACAAAATTTCATTCCGTTATCATTCAACTGGACGGAAAAGGAATTACAATCGGGAAGTCTCTTCGTCCTGAGATTCTTTCTCCTTACCGATTATGTAGGCATCTATGACAGCAAATATCCAAAAGCAAACAGTAAGGTAGAAAACAGCGTCATGATAGGGATCTGTGGTTAATATTTTTGAGCCGGCAAGGTTTGATAACTCTTGCAGGCTATCGGCGCCATTCTGCAACATAACCACAGCGTTGTCAACGACACTGAATGCGGATATCGCGACTGGCCAGATGATATAGCCTAATCCAGCAAAGGAAAAAAGCATGATAAACAGACCCCTCCAATGTCTTTTTAAATAGAACTGGCCAACTCCGGGAAAGACAAATGCGGATAGAAGTGCGGCTTTATAAGATACTTTCATTTTGATGCTCGCAACCGTTTTGTTTGCATCCCCAATTAGGTCGAGGATAAGATTCACACGGGAAAACCTTCCCCCTTCTACTTCTGCGTATCTTCGCTTACTTTTTTAGCCGCTTCTTCAGTAACTTTATTGGCTCGGCTCACCGCGTCACTGGCCTGTTTGGCTTTTTCTATAGCCGGCTGGGCCTGCTCCGCACCGCCCATCATAACTGTGGCCATCGGTTTGGCGAAATACCTGGCCCAATAAATCGCAGCAACTATGATCAGCGCAATTATCACAACCAAAACTAATTTCGAAATGCCTTTTTCTTTTTCCATTTTTTGGCCCTCCGTCAGAACAAGTATATCCCTTTGCAGTATTTTTTGGTTAAAATTTGCTTTCGTTAAGGTAAAGCATAGGAAAAAATATATTGCATGTCAATAAAATTCGGTGTTTCATCCCCTGTTTTATGTCCAGGATTTTCTTGACTTACAAAATCTATTTTCTTATAGTTTAATCATAAAGAGTTAATATTTTATCAAATAAAGGAGGATGTTTGAAATGGCGAAATTAAGCAAAGACCGACTGATTTTTGGAGTGTTCTTGATTATTGTAGTGGCGCTGGTAGAGATCATTTCAGGGAAATTAGGATTTCCAGCCTGGCCAGCCTTTATGGTCATGATATTTTTCTTTGAAGCGCATTTGGACATTAAGAAGGCCCCCCATATTCTGGTGGGAGGTTTGTTCGGCATCGTAAATATAATACTTATCAAAATGTTTCTGGGTGCTACGGCTGCCTCTATGGGATTGGAACTGGCGATGTTGGTGTATGTGATCGTTTTTGTGTATCTGATTGTAGCTCTCGGGGAAGTAGTGTCCATAGTTTTTAATAACTATGCATTCATGTTCTTCTTAGTAGCGGCTGTGGCCGCCAAAACCCCGGCACCCAATGTATTCGTCTGGATGGGTGTGGAAGTCGTAGGTGGAGCACTAGTCATTGCCGCCATATTGGGTATTATGAAGATAATGGGCTCTCTGGCAGCGAAAAAACCTTCTTAATCACGGGTTATGCTTTAGGAAAAGTTTCCGCAGCAAGCTGCGAAGTATTATACCCTCAGCTTCGCGGGATATCACTATGTGCTTTGCACACGGGATAATTCGTCCAACAAATTTCTGTCGCAGATGACCTTCAGGTTATGCGCTACGCTTCGGAAACTTGGGACTCATTACAACTTACCAATTCCGACTTGTGACCTCGTGTGACCTTCAGTTTATTAGGTTATACGCTTCGCTTTCGGAATTGGAGTTTCACGAATAAAACAAATTGTGTGGTCCTGCCGCAAGCAGGGCCGCATCATTCGCAGGAGCACGTTTCATTAAGGACAACTCATATTCCTGTAACGTCCATCCCCTGCTTCTTAACCTGACTTATCATCGTGTTTAAAAAAGCCGACCGCAGATGCCGTATACCCTATAGCCACCGCCTCGGCGTTTAAACTCATACATCATGGTCATCAGGATGTTTCCGGCATATTTTAACTTTCCTTGATGACGATCACGCTCAGGTCCTTGCTGTGGATTTTTTTAAACGCGCCGCCGAATTTACTGAAAGGGGTGCGTACCCCGCTGACAATGACTATATCGTCTCTATTGCTCATAAGTCTCCTTAATCTTGTATTGAAAAATATCATTCTTTATTATAGGAATGAAAATATAAATAGTGTCAATTAATTATTCGTATGAAATAAGGAGCAAACAACGACATGTCACAAATCTATCGATATGAATTAACGGTGCCTGAAGACGCCGTGGATGTTAACGGCCACGTAAACAATCTTGAGTATTTACGATGGATGCAAGAAGCCGCCATTCTTCATTCAGATAGCCAGGGATGCACTCAAGCAACGACCAATGCCGGAGCGACATGGGTTGTCCGGACACATCGAGTTGAATACTTAAATCCCGCATTCGCCGGTGAGCATATTATCGTTTTGACGTGGGTATCCAACTTTCGCCGGGTACAATCTCTCCGCAAATATAGGATCATTCGTGCCAAAGACAATGCCGTTCTTGTCGAAGGCGAAACCGACTGGGTTTTCGTCGATGCCAAAACCGGCCGGCTGCGCTCAATACCAGAAAATGTTATAGCCGCCTTTGAAGTGCTGCCCAAAGAGAAAGAATCGGAAATTTTCAATCACGTAAAACCAATAGTTAGATAAGTCATTCAACGACAACCATTATATTTTGCTGGTAATTTCCCTTGACACGCAACTCAATAAAAAGTTAAATTGCACGATGTCCCGGGCAATTATGGGATAAAGGCAGAAAGACAAAGAACGCCGACAATTTTTATCGGGGAAAAATGATGGCAGATATAAGACTGAAAGCTTTGGATGCACTTGTCATTATGAACACGGCCATAAAAAATGTGCGTCTCTATCCTCCTACCAGCGCCACGATTACGAATGCCCTCGAAAAGCTTCATCTGATCTTCTTGGACATATTTGAACAGGAGGCGCCCATAATCTTTGCAGAATCAGAAAAAAACATCCTGATCTGCGGAAAACCTTTAGAACAAAAAGACCAGGAAAGATCTCAGGTTACGACCTTACTGAACATCCTTCTCAATTTCGGTATTAGGAGCATTTCTTTCGATAAGGGTCTGGAAAAGGAAGAACTCGCTGCTTTCATGGAACTCCTTTCGAAAAAGCCTGAGGTTGTGAAAAGTGAAGGTGACCTGCCTCAGATTATGGCAGAAAAAAACATCCGGCACATTTATCTGGATCAAAAAGTATATATATCGATGGATAAAGATCAAGAAATTATTTCCAGCCTTGATATTAAAGATGATGAGATCACCCAATTTCTTATGAGTACTCATCCGGAATTGGCGTCTGATCCTCAAATACTTCAAGAAATGATGATGAAGAATCCGGAATGGTTATTGGAAGCATTCCAGGCCGGTTTATCGCAGATAATGGCGCAAAAGGGGAAATTGTCGAATCAGCAACTTTCTGAAAAGTTGAAAAATCTGCTTACTCTTGTGGATAAAGTTACGAGCCCGCTCGAGCAAAGTGATCAGGAGAACATATTACAAAACATCGGCAAAACCGTTGCAACTATGGATAACGACATAATTCAAGAGTTAAGTTCTCAGGAGATAGAACAACTTTTCGGTGGCATGCTGTTGCAATATATTATGTTCAGTACACTGGATGAGGTTAAACCGGAAGACAAATCTGTGGAATCAAATATATCCAACGCCTTAACATCCGCAGGAGATAGCATCTCTGCAGGTGGGGCCGTTTCAGATTCAGGTTCAGGCTCAGGTTCCGGGGATACCGCCGGTTCGAAGAAGACCGATAATCAAGGTCCCGGTTCCGCGGATACTGCCGGTTCAGAGAAGATCGATTATCAAAAACAGCTTTTTAATCTCAAGGAAAAGCTCCTCTCGCGTATAAAAGATAATAGCCGGCCTTTTATGGATGCCCCTTTGTTGCTTGTTCTGCCCAAAATTATTGAACAACTCGTTGCTCAAAAAGAGAAGGAAACCATGGAGAAGATCATCAATCGCCTGATCGTTGATCTGCTTAACGAAGATTCTGATGTACGCGCGAAAGCATCCAAAGGGTTGACTGAGATCATTGAATCTTTTTCTCCCGACCAGCAAAGCGAATTGATCGAAAGATTATCCGGTCAATTGATTGATTGGATCAAATTGGAAACAGTGGTAACACTGGACTACAGAAAAATATGCCGCAGCTTACAAAAACTTCTACAGGATTTCATTCGCCAGGGACGCTTTGCCGAGTCCATCCCGATCATGGATGTTTTCAATGACATTCATTCCCGCATCCTGGAGAAAAATGATGCAATACGTGATATATCTTCGGAGATCATCCGAAATCTGGCATCAGAAGAGTATCTCTCCATACTCTTTAAAGAACTCCATACCAATGAAAGAAATAAACGGAAAGAGGCCGGCCAAATATTGATTAGATTTGGCGACGTTGTATTGAGCCGATTGCTCGATATTGTCCAGGAAGCCAGCGATAGCAACGAACGTATAAATGTTATCCATCTTATTATAGCCATGGGACAAAAGGCAATACCGGCCATCAAGGATCGAATTAATAATAAAAAAGCGGCATGGCATTATTTGCGTAATCTGGCCTACCTGCTCGGTCATATTGGCAATGAAACGGATGCCCATCTGCTTCAGCCGCTTTTACTCCATGAAAACAACCGGGTTCAGATGGAGGCCTTGAGAAGTATTTTTCAAATCGGGGAAAATCTGAGAGGACCATTACTCCTGTCTGTTCTGCCTAAAGTAGATGATAAATTCAAGCTTAACATCATTGAAACTCTTGGTAATGCGAAATGTGCCGACGCAGTGCCATTTTTTTTGGATGCGCTCAAAAAACGGTCATTACTGGCCTCGCAGTCGCAGATTGATCTGCAGGAAAAAATCTGTATAGCTTTAGGACTAATCGGATCTCCCGAAGCAATATCTGCCCTTTCAGAAATTGCTGAATCAAAATCATTTTTGCGCATCCTCACTTATCCGGAAAAAGTTAAACATGCCGCCACAAGGGCATTGGAATCCATTAAAAGAAAGCAGAAATAGGCGAGTGATGCCGAATGATGCACTCAAATCTCTGCGCTTGATCTAATATTGATCAAATATTCGGAACTGTTAACGCTGAACAGATTATATCATTGATTCTGCGGGCGGCTGCTTCGGGATCGTGAGCCGCGCAAATTGCCGATACAACGGCAATGCAATCAGTGCCTGCCTTCACAACTTCATGGACATTAGATTCATTAATCCCGCCAATTGCAACTAAAGGATGACGGCTAAAGGCTTTGATTTTCGCGAGGCCGTCTAAACCCCAGACGTTTTTTGTATCTGTTTTGGTTGGCGTAAAAAAAACCGGACTGACACCGATGTAATTTACATCCAGTTTTTGGCTTACCTCGACATCTTCCCATGTTTCCACTGACAGGCCAACTATTGCTTTTTGCCCCATAAGTTCGCGAACAATTTCATAAGGCATATCTTCCTGGCCGATATGCACGCCTTCGGCGCCGCAGGCAAGAGCTACATCAACGCGGTCATTTATTATCAGCGGCACTTTATACGGTTCTAAAAGTTTTTTAATCCTTTGAGCTTCCTCTACAAAAAAACGGGTGGACACGTCTTTCTCGCGCAATTGTACATAAGACGCTCCGCCTTTAACCGCCTGAATAACGACTTCTTCCAGAGGCTTCCTTCTGCACAAACCGCGATCAGTCACGAAATACAATCCGCGCATAACTAATCCTCAATTTTTAAACGCTGACTAATATCATTTTCAGACAGGCAATAGAGACAATCCAGAAAATTGGTTTGGAGACTTCCGGGTCCTACGGCAACTGAAGCGGCCATTTCTCCGGCAATTCCCATTACCGCCATAGCCTTGACCGTTGCAACAAAAGGTAGTTTTTCCACTGCGGCAAAAGCGCCACATAAAGCCGATGCCGTGCAACCTAATCCTGTAACTCTAGACATCAACTGATGACCATTTTTAATCTTCACAATTTTTTCTTTACCGACAATATAATCAGTTGCACCGCTAATGCAGATAACGCATTTGTGAGTTTCACTTAATTTTTGCGCTACATCAATTGCTGCATCTGAAGATGCGGCGCTATCCACGCCCTTGGTTTTGGACTTATCATCGTAAAGAGCCATAATCTCCGAAGCATTACCCCGAATGATGGCCGGCGGTTCATTATTAATCAGTTCTCTTGCCGTTTTTGTCCTATAAGCAGTTGCCCCGGCACCGACGGGATCTAAAATAACGGGAATGCCCTTTTTTCGGGCATGATGGGCAGCCTTAAACATTGAAAATATCCAGCGTTCGCTTAATGTGCCGATGTTGATCACTAAAGCCGAAGCAATATTCACCATTTCTTCGACTTCTTCTTCCGCGTGCGCCATTACCGGAGATGCTCCGATTGCCAGCAGCGCATTAGCTGTGCTATTCATGACCACGTAATTGGTAATGTTATGCACAACCGGCGCCTGGCAGCGAATTAATTCTATTGTTTTGTAAATTTCCGCCGCTGTTATCTTCACGATTTCCCACTCCTTATTTTTTTATAATGAGACTAGCTGAAAACGAATCCCGACGACTCGGGATGAAGTTTGAAGCGTTAGTCGAATTATCCCACGTGCGAAGCTAAGTGGGACTCTTGTAATCATGCCCGTGATTTATCAATATAATTAAAATTCGTCAACCCGCTTTAAATCATTTGTAAATTTTTTTATGTGACCGTTTTTTTACTCCGATCATCTTTCACTTGTATTACTTGAATGATGAAAAGAAGATAAGGTCAGTAGATTTCTCATACGGACGGATGTCGCGATGTACCCCCAGCGCGGTCATAGGTGCCACACCTCACATTTTGTGGCCAAGATTTTCTTGACATACAGGACTGAGTTTCCTATAGTTCAACCATGAAAAAGTAATATCTTATCAATTATTAGTTTTCTGACAAGCATGGTAGACTCTGGCTGTCCTAAAAAAATGATTATTACATATAGTATTATATATTTTTCTCGAAAAGTATAATTAAATCGATTGATGGAATTGGTAAAAATGGAACAGGAATTTCAACTATAATTATTTGTTAAAACCAATTGGGAAGGAAGCCTATGAAAAATAGAAATTTGCCATATCTCTGTCTGTGGTCTTTTAATTACCGGTTTCTCGTGCGGTGGTATGCCGTGGTCATGATCTTTCTGTTTTGCATCCTTATCAGTAATGCCGTTGCCGCCGATGTTTCTCCCGGAAAACAGAATGGCAGCGACAATGTCCAGAACTCGGTGGTGAAGGTGTTCTCAACGGTCCGCATGCCCGATACTTTTCGGCCCTGGGCAAAACAGGCGCCGCAGGAAATCTCGGGCAGCGGTGTTATCATCGAAGGGCATCGGATCCTGACCAACGCCCATGTGGTGCTTTATGCAAACCAAATCCAGATCCAGGCAAACCAGAGCGGCGACAAGGTTTTCGCTACCGTTGAGGCCATTGCGCCAGGCATTGACCTCGCGCTCCTGAAGCTTGATGATGAATCTTTATTTTCCACGCACCCGCCGCTTGCCCGCGCCAGCACGCTTCCGGACGTGAAGGACGCCGTGATGACATACGGATTTCCCACCGGAGGCACGAATTTGTCAATAACCAAAGGAATTGTTTCCCGGATCGAATTCGCCAATTATAATTACCCGGTTTCCGGTCTTCGAATTCAGATTGATGCGGCGATCAATCCCGGCAATAGCGGCGGACCGGCGGTTGTGGGCGACAAGATGATCGGGGTGGCATTCAGCCGTCTTGGCGGAAACGCGGAAAACATCGGCTACATAATTCCATGTGAAGAGGTCGAGTTGTTCCTTAAGGACATTGCCGACGGACATTATGACGGCAAACCATCAATGACAGATGAATTGCAGACATTTGAGAATTCAGCGCTCCGGTCTTACCTCAAGGTTGATAATTCGGTAACCGGCATTATTGTGCACCAACCCGCATCCACCGGGGCCTCGTATCCGCTGAAGACGTGGGACATAATCACGAAGATCGGCGACACAACCATCGACGATCAGGGCATGGTGAACATCGGAAATAATCTACGCATTGACTTCCGGTATATTATCCAGAAAATTGCCGCCAAGGGAAATGTCCCCTTATCCATTGTCCGGGGCGGGAAGGTGTTGAAAATCGAACTCCCGGTTTCATCCGATCATCCGATGCTGATATCCAATTTACAGGGTTCGTACCCTGACTATTTTATCTACGGACCGCTTGTTTTTTCTACCGCAACATCTCAGTTTATTGGCAATATTAATAGTACCGGGACCAACTCGCTAATCATTCAAGCGTTTCTGAGAAATCCGCTTATCGCACGCTTTAGCGACAAGCCTGCATTCCCCGGTGAAGAGCTTGTTGTCGTTTCTTCTCCATTTTTTCCTCACGCACTGGCAGAGGGGTATACTAATCCTATCGCGCGAGTAGTGAAAACAGTCAATGGAATTTCCATCCGCAACCTGAACCATCTTGTGCAGGTGCTGCGGGACTCCCGCGAGGAGTTCGACGTGATCACCTATTGGGGCAAGGGCGGCGAGACCATGGTCTTCCCCAGAAAAAAAATGCGGGACGTGACGGATGAAATTCTCACCGACAACGGCATTCGTTCCCAGGGATCTCAGCAGGTGCTGGACGTGTGGGGCGCCAAGAAAGGACGGTAGGGGGTAGAGTAGTACGCGTTCTTTTTTTATCAGCCAATAGCCCTAGGATAATTTTACAATACCTTACAAGAGAAACTCGAAATGGCTTTGATATAGCTGTGATTAGCGTGGTCAGGAACGGAGATGCTTAATTGCTTTTTGCTTTTTACTTTTATCTTTTCACTCTTTCTAACCGCAGGATGTTGAACTTATGAAAATAAAAATATCTACAACCCTACTTCTTGTCCTTTGCTCACTCTTTCTAATCTCCGTTATAGAAAAGGAGGCCGGAGCGGCTGAAACGCAACCGAACCAATTTCATTCTTATCTCCGGCAGGGAATTGATAAAGCTTTTAATCTGGATACAGCCAGCGCTAATGTATATCTAAAAAAGGCGGTGGAACTTGATCCGGAAAATCCCACCGGATATGCTTACATGGCAGTGTTTAGTTTGTTTTCCTACGAGATGAGCTTTGAATCGAAGGATAGAGACACGAATCAAGAGGCCTTACTGCGTTACGCCAAAGAAGCCCTCGTCAAGGGAGAAAAAAGAATTGAGAAGAATCCTCACGATAGTCAGGCTTACTTTGCCATGGCGTTGGCGAAAATCTCCGAAATTCAATGGGCGATTCATCAAAAGCATTATTTAATTATCGTACAAGAAACATCGAATATATGGGATTATCTGGAAAAAGCTAAGGCGGGGGATCCACAAAATCATGATGTATATTTTCTCATGGGCTTGCTTCATTATCATCTCGATCATCTCTCCGGCTTTACCCGCTTCTTGTCTTCGGCTTTTATTACTTCCGGAAACCCTCAAAAAGGGCTTCAGGAACTGGATTTGGCGGCGCAAAAGGGTGACCTGCTCAAGGAACTTGCGCAGGTCGAACTTTCCTCGAATTATTTGAATTTTGAAAAACAACCGGCAAAGTCTTTACTTTTTGTCCGGGAATTAAATAAAAGATTCCCCAACAATTATAATTTTTTATTTGCGATGGGCAACGCCCTTTCCGACCTTCATCGATTCGAGGAAGCTTTTGATATAGCCAGGAAGATTGAAAATAATATTCAGACCAGTATTCCCCCCTTTGTTCCCCAGCTCCAACCTCGTTATAATCAATTAATGGGGAGAATCCTTTTCAGCCAGGGAGAATATGACCGATCCATGGAATATTTCCAAAATGCTTTAAAGGATACATCATTTTATAATGCCCGGGTTCGAGTCTGGGCGTTTGTGCGTCTGGGGATGATTAACGACATTCGCAAAAAAAGGAAGCAGGCTGAAGAGTATTACTCCAGGGCATTGGAAGTAGAAGGCGGAGAAGGCGCAGCTCAGATAGAAGCCCGGAATTATCTTAATAATCCCTACGTGCCCCCGGCTAAATTTTAGATCTACGTGATTGGATATACAGCTTCTGAGGTACTCTCAGCGCGGTCATCGATGCCATACCCGATATTTTGAAGCCAGAATTTCTTTGACATACAAGAATGAGTTTCCTATAGTTCAACTATGCAAAAACAATATTTTATCAAAGGAGATATTTTATGAAAAATAAAATTATACTCGCAGCAACTTTTCTTATATTTTTTACGGGATGTTCAGTAAAAGTTTCCGGCTATGCAGGCCTTCGTGACGGCAAATTATCCGAGTGTCCTGATTCACCAAACTGCGTTTCATCGCAAACAGCAAAGAAAGACCACGCTGTTGATCCTTTGTCGTATAATGGGTCTTACAGCGAAGCAAAACAGGCGCTCCTGTCAATTATTTCCTCTTTGCCGCGAACAAAAATAATTGCCGACAGTGACCGGTACGTTCACGTGACCTTTACTTCGCGCCTCATGCGATTTGTCGATGATGTTGAATTCTTGTTTGATGAAACGAACAAACAAATCCATGTACGATCTGCTTCACGCGTGGGATATTCGGACATGGGAGTCAACAGAAAAAGGGTTGAAGACCTGCGCAAGCGATTTTACAAACGGCTAAAAATCCAGTAATTACCATCTGTCGCAACAGGGGATTCTCTGATCGTATTTATTTTTTCCCCGTTATTTAATTGTTTTATTATGTTAATTAAATAAAGGCTGTCTGCCGGAACACAGGGAAGATTATGATAAAAAAAATACTTCTCCTTTTGTTTATCATGATGCTGGTAGCCGCATTCTTCATATTTAATTTGAACCGCTATTTATCTCTGGCATACCTTAAAGAATCGAGGGTGCAATTTGCTTCTTTTTACGCGGAAAACACGATTCTTACAATCGCTGTCTATATACTGGTTTACATCGTCATAACCGCACTATCGCTACCCGGCGCGGCGATTATGACGCTTGCCGGCGGGGCGATGTTCGGATTCATCGTTGGTGTCATAGTTGTGTCCTTCGCCAGTATCATCGGCGCTTCACTGGCGTTCCTTGTTTCCCGGTATCTGCTCAGGAGCTGGGTCGAAAAAAAACTGGGAGACAGGCTTTCGACAATCAATGCCGGGATTGAAAAAGAAGGAGGCTTATATCTTTTTTCGCTCAGGCTTATCCCGGTTTTTCCGTCCTGGATCATCAACCTGCTCATGGGTCTCACCAAGATGAGGCTTATCACATTTTACTGGGTCTCTCAGGTGGGAATGCTGGCGGGAACCATGGTGTATATAAACGCAGGAAAGGAATTGGGGAAGATAGATTCCCTGTCCGGCATTCTTTCACCCGGACTAATCATATCATTCATAATTCTGGGGTTGTTTCCATTGGGTGTGAAAAAAGCAATGAACATATTCCGATCGCGTTTCCGTAAGGAAGGCAAAGTAAAATCTGAATGACCGACAAGGAGAAATATATGCGCTACAACTATCACATTATTGTGCTGGGCGCCGGGAGCGGGGGATTGGTTGTCGCATCCGGCGGAGCTTCCATGGGGGCGAAGGTTGCCATTATCGAAGCTGATCAAATGGGCGGCGATTGCCTGAATACCGGATGCGTACCAAGCAAATCTTTTCTGCGCTCTGCTCATCTGGCCGCGGAAATAAAAGATGCCTCAAGCTTTGGTCTATCGGCTGCGCTGGCCGGCGTAAACGCTTCACTGATAATGAAGCGGGTTTATGATGTTATACAGACAATCGCACCACATGATTCCATTGAGAGATTCACCTCGCTCGGCGTGGATGTTATAAAGGGCAGGGGTGTCCTTGTTGACAGGCATACCGTCAAGGTGAACGACAAAATAATAACCGGTAAGTATATAGTTATCGCTACGGGCTCCCGCGCCGCTGTGCCCCCCCTACCGGGTCTTGCGGATGTGCCGTATCTCACGAATGAAAACATCTTCAACATGCAAAAGCTGCCGGAGAAACTACTGATCCTTGGCGGCGGGCCCATTGGTCTTGAACTGGGGCAGGGTTTTCGGCATCTTGGCTCTGAGGTCGAAATCATTGATGTTGCTCCGCATCTTTTCCCCAAGGACGATCCGGAGGTAGCGCCGCTTATGGAGCAGTTACTCCAGAAAGAAGGAATCGTTTTGACGCTGTCTGCAAAAATTAATCAGGTTAAAAAAAATGGAGATGAAATCACCGTTGTCATAGAAAAGGATGGAATAACCAGAGAAGTTGCCGGAAGCCACCTTCTGGTATCACTGGGAAGAAAACCTATAACAAAGGATATGGGACTGGAAAACGCCGGTGTTAAGCTGGACCAGCGGGGATACGTCACGGTGAATAACTATCTGCAGACCAATATAAAAAATATTTATGCCTGCGGCGATGTGGCCGGTCCATACCAGTTTACCCACATGGCGGGATACCAGGCTGGTATAGTGATCAGAAACATTGTCTTTCCATTGACAAAAGCAAGCGTCGATTACTCTGCAGTACCCTGGACAACCTATACGAGGCCTGAAGTGGCGCACGTTGGATACACCGGGCAATGGGCAAAGGAAGAAGGGTTATTCGTGGATTCTATAATGATAGCACTTAAGGAAATCGACCGTGCCCAGGCTGATAACGACACGGAAGGATTTCTCAAACTCGTTCTGGGAAAGAAAAACCGTATCATTGGCGCCACGATGGTGGGTAACAAGGCCGGTGAAATCATTCCGCTCGCTTCTCTGGCGATCAGAAATAAAATGAAGGCAACGGTCTTCATGTCGCAGATATTCTCATATCCGACCGAAGCGGAGATATTTAAGTTGGCTAGCCTCGCTTCCGCAAGGAAATCATTTAAGCCATGGATGAAGGCTATTATAAAGACTTTGCTGCTGCGATGAAGGAAATTATACTGACGTTCCCGGCAAGGAATGAGGTGATTTTAAAATCTGCTTATTAATGGAATGATTATATTAAATGTAAAGGAGAAACCTATGAGCAATTATTATGATTCAAAAGATCTGGTTGATTTCCCCAATATCACCGAATTCGCCAAAGAACAGGGAGAAGCTTTTTTCCAGTATTACGGTTCGGCGACATCTGCAGGGAAGTTGACCGAACGGGAAAAGACCCTCATTGCGCTGGCAGTTGCGGCAACACAGAAATGCCCGTACTGTATCGACGCTTATACCAACAAATGTCTTTCTCTGGGCATATCGAATGATGAAATGATGGAAGCCGTCCATACGGGAGCTGCGATGGTGGCTGGCGTAGTCCTCGCACACTCGATGCAGATGAGAAAAATAATCAAGCAAAAGGAAATGTAATGGATACAAACGAACAATTGCGCATCCTCGGGAGCACAACCGGTTGCATCTCCTTCAAAGAAAGGTTTGAACGCTCCTCAAAAGCAAGTCTTGCGGCCACGAAAATTAATGTCCTGCAAATCAACGTGGGGAAACGCTGTAATCTTTCCTGCCGTCATTGCCATGTTGATGCCGGGCCAGAAAGAACAGAGATTATGTCGAGGAAAATCTTGAACGCTTGCCTGGATATTGCGAAACAGAAAGAAATCTCTACCATTGATATAACAGGCGGATCTCCGGAAATGAATCCGCACCTTGGATGGTTTCTCTGCGAGGCAGGGAAATTGGACAAACGGCTTATTGTACGATCCAATCTGGTTATACTGCTGGAGGATGCTTATGCAGGATTCATCGATGTATACGCAAAAAACCGCGTTGAAGTCGTAACGTCGCTCCCGGACTATCATGATGACGGGACGAACCGGCAGCGTGGCTCAGGAGCTTTTACCCGTATCATACAGGCCATGAGACTTTTGAATCAAAAAGATTATGGTAGAGAAGAAAGAAGTCTCGTCCTGAATATCATGCATAATCCGGTGGGCGCATACCTGCCGGGAGCGCAAAAGGCACTGGAAGCTGAATATAAAAAAAGGTTATTCACTGAGCATGGGGTTGTATTCAACCGGCTCTTTTGTATTACAAATATGCCGGTAGGCAGGTATCTTGAATATCTTCTAAATTCGGGTAATTTCGAAGACTATATGGCCGGTTTGTGCGAAGCGTACAACCCGCTGGCGGCGGAAAATGTGATGTGCCGGTCAACCATTTCGGTGGGATGGGACGGAACTTTGTATGACTGTGATTTCAACCAGATGCTGGGGCTGCGAGTCAATCATGGCATGCCGGATATGATTATGGATTTTAATATTGAAAAGCTTAGATCACGGAAGATCGTCATAGGCAACCACTGTTACGGTTGTACAGCCGGGATAGGATCATCGTGCCAGGGAGCCACTGTAGTTGGAGCTGGTTAGTTATGACGGTTAGAAAGAAAAACCCAGCCTTTTCTATTATCGTTCCTGTATTGAACGAGAAAGACGGGATACAGTCATTCCTGCAACATGTAAAAGATATCTCAGCCGGTGAATCGGTTGAGCTCATTATGGTAGACGCAGATCCTGCTGGCAGCACTATCAACAAGATACGCTCCGGTGAAGCGACGAAACTGTTGTCACCCAGAGGCAGAGGCATGCAGATGAACCGGGGGGCCGATGTCGCCAAGGGTAATGTTTTGCTCTTTTTGCATGCGGATACTTTTTTGCCCCAAAACGCTTTCGGCTATATAAAAAATGCATTGATGGATGATGCCTATGTGGGTGGCGCCTTTGATCTTGGTATCGACAGCGGCCGCATCTTGTTACGGCTGACAGCATGGTGCGCTTCACTGAAGCATCGAATGACAAGGGTTCCATACGGGGATCAGGCGATCTTTATCCGTTCTGAGTTTTTTCGCACTATCGGCGGTTATCACGAAGTTCCTCTTTTTGAGGATGTCGAACTTATGAAAAGGATTAAGAAGCTCAAAAAAAAAATAAACATTATCAGGTATCGTACGAGGACTTCGCCGCGTAAATGGGAAAAGGAAGGAGCACTGTACACAATATTACGTAACTGGACCCTGCAGGTTCTTTACCTTCTTGGCGCATCGCCGGAATTCCTTGTGAAATATTATTATGGGAAAAAAAGTTATGAATAACGCGCTGATACTTTTTCTGAAATATCCGGAACGGAAAATGGTTAAAACGCGGATAGCCGCAAAGTTCGGAGATGATTTTTCTTTTGGACTATACACGGCCTTTATAAAGGATCTTCTCGTCATGGCCGGATCCGTAGGGGCAAATAAAATACTCGCCATTGACGGACCCGTAGGCGTTCCCACTGCCTCGCTCGATTTTGGTACCGGATACCCTGTTATACGGCAAAATGGCAAGAATATAGGCGACAGAATGCTGAACGCGTTTATATATGTCTTTAATTCGGGATATAAGAATGCCGTTTTGATTGGGAGCGACCTGCCGGGCCTGCCTGCCGCATTGGTCGAAAATGCGTTTGCAGCTCTTAATAACACGGACGCAGTGATAGGCAGAAGTACCGATGGTGGTTATTATCTAATCGGATTCAGAAAAGAAACATGCTCCCCGGATTATTTCAAAGGAATAACATGGAGTATCTCCTCGGTTTTTCAGCGGACGATGGATAAATTCAGCAGATCAGAAAAGAATGTATATATTTTGCCTGAATGGATTGATATAGACGATCATGATGATCTGAAACGGTTTTATGAAAAAAATGCCAACGGAACCGGCGCTGCATCATATACCATGAAGTATCTGACTGAGATGTTCCCCTGACGCGATCATTTATGCCGGGCACTGCATTTTGTGGCCGGGGTCGCATTGACATGTAATGCCGAAATTCTTATATTTCAATTGTGAATAAAAAATATTTTATCAATAAAATACATTATAGGGAGGAAAAAATGAAAAAGATATTCTTATACATAGTAATATTAAGCTTAGTATTAGGTTGTCAAAACGGTAACACCGCACAGAAGGAGGGAAAATCAAAAATGACGAAAACAATAACATCGGAAAGTATTGCCACACTGGCTGGAGGTTGCTTCTGGTGCGTGGAATCGGATTTTGAAAAGGCGCCGGGTGTAATAAAAGTCATATCCGGTTATGCCGGAGGTAAGGGGGAAAATCCAACTTATGAAACGTATGCTAAAATGAGTTACATTGAAGCCATACAGGTTTATTATGATCCGCAAAAAATCAGCTATGAACAACTTTTAAATTACTTCTGGCATCATATTGATCCTACGGATGGGGGTGGACAGTTTGTCGATCGCGGTCCTCAATATCGCAGTGCCATATTTTATCAGAATGATGAGCAGAGGCAGATTGCCGAAAAATCAAAACTGACGCTGGAAAAATCAGGGAAACTTAAGAAACCTGTTGCCACAGATTTAATTAAATTGACTAAATTTTATCCGGCGGAAGAGTATCATCAGAATTATCATACAAAAAATCCCGTGCGTTATAATTACTACCGTTATGGGTCTGGCCGTGATAAAACCGTGAAGAAATTATGGGGAAATGAGACAGGTTTAGAGTCTTACGGTCAGGAAAAATTCAATAAACCGGATGATGCGACCCTGAGGAAGAAACTCACCAAAATACAATATGAGGTTACACAGAAAAATGGCACTGAGCCACCTTTTAAAAATGAATATGATAATAACAAAAGAGAAGGGATATATGTGGATATTGTCTCTGGTGAACCATTATTCAGTTCATTGGATAAATTCAATTCCGGCACAGGCTGGCCCAGTTTCACTAAACCGCTGGAAACGGGGAATATAGTCGAGAAAGAAGATCGGGGCCTTTTTACCACGCGTACCGAAGTGAGAAGCAAAAAGGCTGATGATCATTTAGGGCATGTTTTTCCGGATGGTCCGCCGCCGACAGGTTTGCGCTATTGCATGAATTCCGCAGCCCTGCGGTTTATTCCTAAAGAAGATCTGGAAAAAGAAGGTTACGGAAAGTATTTGAATTTATTTTCGTCTAAAAAATGATGATGGAAACTTCATTGTATTAATGGATGCTGCCACGAATTATATTTCGCCTGAAACATTTGTGCGCCTTGGATTCTTTGCCGCAATATTTTTTGTTGTGGCGCTTGGCGAAAAGATTGCGTCGCGGCGAATTCTATTAAAATCAAAGTTTAAGCGCTGGATAAGCAATATAGGCATGCAGATAATTGATGTTGCTTTATTGCGCTTGATTTTTCCGATATTTCCTGTTGGCGTCGCTGTTATTTGTGCGCAAAAAGGCTGGGGGTTATTGAATTACTACCAGGTAATACAACCGCTGGCATTGTTTATCGGTATATTGACGCTTGATTTTGTTATTTACCTTCAGCACAGAATGTTCCACTTTGTCCCTATATTCTGGCGTGTGCATATGGTGCACCACACTGATCAGGATATTGACGTAACCACGGCAGTACGTTTTCATCCCCTGGAAATCATATTATCGTTGCTGATTAAATTTACCGCTGTGGCGGCAATAGGCGCGCCGCCTTTATCCGTTCTGATCTTCGAAATTATTCTTAACGGCGCATCAATGTTCAACCACGGTAATATCAAAATCCCTTTATCCTTTGACCACGTCATCAGAATGGTTTTGGTAACACCGGATATGCACCGGGTTCATCATTCCGTGATTGTGCGGGAAACAAACAGCAACTATGGATTTAGTTTTTCCTGGTGGGATAGGCTTTTTGGTACATACATAGCTCAACCCCAGGAAGGTCATGATAAAATGAAAATAGGTCTTAATGGCTATCATGACGATCGTTCGCTAAAATTATCAGCTTTGTTGGCAATGCCTTTTTTCGATCAAAAAAGAGTCAACAAGTAATTTTCACACTGCGGTCTCTGCCGCAGGGTAATTTACCATTAAATTTTTGTGCTATCTTCCAAATACGCTGTTAACTAGCGAAAAAAATAAAAAGAAGCAGGTTCTTTATCGCTTGGCTGGAAAGGTTGTTGAAAAAAGCTTGCAAGGATTCCCTTGACGTACAAGACTGAGTTTCCTATAGTTCAGGCATGAAAAAGCAATACATTATCAAAAATATTACAGGCACAAGACTATGTTGAAACGGATTGCTCAAGCCTTTATCCTGAACCGATTGCACATTGTGGCCAGTGCGCCAGCGGTCATGTGGTGCTGGTCCGAGTTTTTAAAGACGCGTTTTCGCAGCATCGATTATCTGATCATCACCCTGGCGGTGGCCTGCATCTGTCAGTGGAACCGGCTTACCGACGTGGAAGAGGACGCGCTGAACTGCCCGGTCGATCTGAAGGACGCGCAAGCCAAAAGCCGCGCCATCAAGGTTTTCTGCTATGCAGGTGGAACAATCGCCGTCATACTCGCACTCTTCACTGAACCCGCATGGCCGATTGCGGGGCTGGTCGCCTTCGGCGCTGCTGTCGGATATTTCTATAACAGTCCTCTGCTGCCCTCTAAGCCGCATCTGCGGATAAAAAATCTTTTCATCATCAAAAATTTGAGTTCGGGCGCGGGGTGGTCTGCGGGTCTGCTGGTTTTTCCGATGCTGCGTGCGCATACACAACCGGATGGGCGCTTCTTCACGGCGTTCGTCTATATGTTCGCCATGGTCATGACCTATGAAATCATGTGGGACATACGCGATGCAATAGGTGATTCCAAAGCGGGAATCCCGACCTTGCCGGTTGTGCTCGGAATCAACAGCGCCAGAGTTTGTGCCGCCATACTCCAGTTAGTCTGCCTCGGCATCATTATCAGCGGCCTTGCGAACGCCCGCCTGACACCCATATGGTCGTTTTATCTTCTCCCAAGCATAATGCTTTTGATGTTGATCATCTTTTTCCCGCGACTGATCAAATACAACCGCGGCCTTTCGCATGTGCTGGTCATAGCGCTGACCGGTTTTGCATGTCTGGGAGGTTTTCTGGCTGCCCAGTTCGGGTGAGGATTCGATACCATTTCGATTTCAAAGGATAACGAGGCGGCAAGGAGGAGGCTCCGCAGGCGTATTAATTATACGTTGAGGAAGCCGACAACGCGGCCAACAAAGTTAGCCAAAGAAAGCGAATTTGTATAAATATCTTATTATATATTGCCCGGCACAATCTTATACAAATTCTAAATCAAAGATGATATTGAGGCGGCTATGAAAAAATATGTTGTCTTGATAGTCGCTATACTCATTCAAATCTGCATAGGCGTTGGTTATTCCTGGAGCACTTTTGTCCCTGCTTTAAAACAAACCTTTGGTCTTTCCATTGCTCAGACACAAACCATTTTTGGCACCGGCTCGCTTGTAATTACATTATTTATTTTTTTCGGAGGCCGCATTCAGGATCGTCTTGGCCCGCGAATTCCTGTTTTCATCGGTGGCATTATCTTAGGCGGCAGTTATATATTGGTCGGATGTTCCAACGGATCATATTCATCTCTGCATTTACTTATCGGCGTCTGCGCCGCCATCGGTGTGGGACTCTGTTATATCTGCCCTATCGTCTGCTCAGTCAAATGGTTTCCCCAGCATAAAAGTCTGGCAACCGGTATTGTTGTTGCCGGATATGGAAGCAGCCCTATTATTATCTCCCTGATCGGTGAATATCTATTGTCGCATCAAGTGAACGTGCTGGTTATTTTCAAATATATGGGATTAGCCTTTCTAATAATTATCCTCGTAGCCGCCATGTTTTTACAAAACCCGCCTCAGGAGAAGAATTACAAACCCGTTGCCGCTGATATCAAAACAATCGATCTTTTCAAAGACCGTAACTTCTGGGGTCTCCTGTGCGGCATCTTCCCCTGTCTGTATATAGGATTAATGATTATCGGCAACATCAAACCATTCGGTCTTTCTTTAAACTTGAGTTTGGTGATTACCGGAACAGCGGTCAGTATCCTGGCACTTTTCAACGCCATCGGCAGAATAGGATGGGGAATTATCGGCGGATTTCTGGAAGGGAAAAAAGCGATACTCCTATCGTTGATCAGCACATCTCTGGTTTGCGTTGCCGCGGCTTTTGCGGTTAAAGATGATTTGACATTCTTTCTCTTTATAGTGTTTGCCGGTTTTAACTATGGCGCCTGTCTGGTTCTTTACGCCGCCGAAATCGCCAATCATTACGGAACGGAAAAAATGGGAACAATATATTCCACCCTTTTCCTCTCCAATGGAGTTGCCGGGTTTGTAGCGCCGCCTCTGGCCGGAAGAATTTTCGACAATACAGGTTCCTACGCGCCCGCCTTTCTGATTTTCGGTTCTCTGGCTTTCATCTCGATACTTTTATTTTACTTTATTTATCAACCGGCAAAACAAAAAGAGGAATAAACAATCAAGTGTTTGTTACAGTAGAGTAGAGAGCTGGCGTAGTTGCCAAATGGTTCTATCTCCAGCTCCCCCTCATCAAACCGGACGTTCGGTTTTCCCGAATACGGCTTTCCAATCATCTTCTTCCAGAGGCTTTCGCTTTCA
>Ga0224558_1001847_pt1 | contig 20899 bp, 12 predicted proteins | sample 714S32024metaG_FD_180682 | JGI IMG/M metagenome (GOLD analysis project Ga0224558, IMG submission 180682) | Peat soil microbial communities from Stordalen Mire, Sweden - 717 S3 20-24 | ecosystem: Environmental > Terrestrial > Soil > Wetlands > Peat | place: Sweden: Norrbotten County, Stordalen...
AGATTAGCAACTGGCTGCTAAAAATATACAATGCAGTGGCTGCAGCCGCCACCGGCAGGTTGAACCAGCGCCGTCCCAGCAGGAACACCAGGCAGGCCCCCGCCCCGAAGCAGGCTCCGCCTGCCAGGGCCGAGGCCTCATCCTTGAAGCCGAATATCTTTTGAAACACGGCCAACAGCAACGGCCACAGGGGCGCCCGCCACAAGTCCGGCTGGGGCACACCGAGGTGGGCCAGTCCGAGCGGGGTCAGGTATTCGGAGATCACCCCCCGCCCGAGGGCTATATTCCGGGCCATGCTGGCATAATCCCAGGCATCGTTGATGAACAAGCCGTGGAAGGTGGCCTTGTAAAAGACGTGCCAGCAGCCCAGGGCAAAAGCCGCCACTACCAGGAGCAGCAGACCCCCGGCCAGAAAATCGGTCAAGCGGTTGTCTTGAACCTTTGCCGTCATGTTACGCGTCCCTATACTTGAGGAACAGTTCTCCCCATCCGGTCTCCAGGAACTCCCGGATGCGTCGCTGCCCCACCGTGGGATACCAGCACAGGTCGTGATAGATATTCGAGGCCAGCGGCGCCCAACCCACCAGCTTGGTATGCAGCAGCAGGTGCTCCAGCGGCTGCAGGGGGCCCCTGCGCAGCATCTGGTCGCCCCAGATCACGAAGCTTCGCTTGGCCTGGAAACCGAAGCTGACTCCCTGGACGTCGTCCCCGGCCAGCTCGATCCCGGCCGGGTCGGCCACCCCCAGCCCGAGTTCCTGGCAGAGGCGCAGGTAGGGGATCTCCAGCGGGTCGAAGCCCATCAACCGGGCGGCCACGGCATCCAAGGCCACCGAGTCCGCTCCGGCCAGGATCACGTTCTTGATCTTCGGCACCATCGTCCGCGGCCCTGCCCCGTCGCCGGCCACCGTCCCGTCCATCACGGCGAAGATCCCGGTGTGGATCTCCTTTTGTAATATCATCAGGTCGGCCAGCACCTCGTGAATGTGCTTGTGGCAGTAATGGCGCACCTCCTGCAGCAGGCCGCCGAAGGAGTTCTTGATCGCCCCGGTGGTGATGCTGTGGCCGTGTGTCTTCAGGGTGGGCAGGTGCAGCACCTGCCTGCCGATGAACAACTCCGGGATGTAGATCCCGTCCGGGAAGATCTTGTCCAGCACCAACAGCTTCCGCTGGGGGCGGAAGGGCACCCACTTGACCCCCGGCAGGGGGGTGAAGTGCAGGCCGTAGCGATCCAGCACCGGCAGCCAGGCGTTATTGGCGGCGCCCTGGAGCGGGTTGGTGACCACCGTCTTGTTCTCCACCGGGATCAGCCGCTCCGGGGCAAAACCGGACTGCAGCAGGCCGCGCAGCACCCCGTCCAGTTGCCAGGGCTCCGTGGAGCAGGCCGGAAAGTATTTCGTCCAGGAGAGGTTGAGCTTGATGACGGTTTCACGGGCGGGGTCCAGGGCCGTGGTCAGCCCCGCCAGGTCGAGCAGCCTGGCGTAGTCATCCAGCACGGTTGCCGGGCTGGTATACAGGACTGCCACCCTGGGCTTCTTATTCTCTGCCATGTGAACCCTCCCATCTGGCATCATAACGACTCAATTATACCAGTTTCAATGTCAGCGGGGACACTGCCAGCACCGGCTGCCCCGGCGCCGCCCCCAGGTAGAGGATGATCAGGCAGGCGATGATCCACAGCAGCACCGCCGCCAGCAGCGGGCGGTCGTGCAGCAGCACATCCTCCGGGGCGCCTCCGGACTGCTGCTGGTAGATGATGAACAGGTAGCGGAACAGCCCGTACAGCACGAAGGGGATGGTGTAGATCAGGTTCCGGTTGGTGGGCGCCAGGAAGGTATACAGGGAGTAGGAGATGATGGTGGCGGAGGTGGTGATGCCCACCATCTGGTCGATGAAGGCGAAGGAGTAATATGACAGGGCGGAGCGGTGCCCGGCGGCGTTTTCGTTTAAAAGGTACAGCTCGTGGCGGCGCTTTCCCAGGGCGATGAACAGGGAGAGAAAGATCATGCACAGCAGCAGCCAGGGTGAGAAATAGACTCCCGTGGCCGCCACCCCGGCCACCACTCTGAGGACGAAGCCAGCGGCGATGGTGAAGATGTCCAGGATAACCTGCTGTTTGAGATAGAGCGAGTAGAAGACCATCAACAGGACATAGGCAAGGGTTGTGAAGCCCAACGGCTTGGCCACCAGGAAGCTGCCGATCACCCCCGCCGCCAGCAGCGCCAGGGAGAGCCCGGCGGCTCTATCCACCGGGATCCGCCCGGCGGCAATGGGGCGGTTGCGCTTCACCGGGTGGTTCCGGTCATATTCCACATCGATAATGTCGTTGATGATATAGACGCCGCTGCTGGCCAGGCAGAACAGGACAAAGGCGGCAGCGGTCAGCTCCAGCAGGGGCAGTTTCAAGACGTCGCGGGCAAAGATCAGGGCTGCAAAGATGAACAGGTTCTTGATCCACTGCTTCGGCCGAAGCAGCCGCAGGTAGTCCAACACCGATGCCTCCTTCGCCGGTTGCTTACACAGACTCTAAGCTGTTCGACAATCTTACCGGCTTTCCTGCCATCAAAACATTGCGCATAAAAAATGCGCCATATGGCGCGCAAATCATAACATTTATCTAGCCTGGGCGCAAGAGTTCGATCCTTTTCCTGCTATCTGTCAGCATGGCTCCTCACCGCTGTGCCAAGCGCCGCGGCTTGGCGCCTGTTCCGCAGCCGTCTTCACCTTGGACATGATCCGGTACAGGTCGGACCGGTCCTGATCCGGCAACAGTTCTAAGTATTTCCGCCTTACCCGGTCCCTGACCTCCAGGAAGGCGTTCACCGCCTCCCGCCCGGCGAGAGTCAGGTCCAGCCGCACCACCCGGCGGTCATCCTCGTCCCGGAACCGCCTCAGGAGGCCGATCCGGCTCATGCGGTCGGCGCTGGCCGTCACCGCGCTTAAAGATACCCCAAACTCCCTGGCCACATCGGTGACAGTCATCCGGCCGCCGTGACGGCACAGCATGATGGCGATCGCCATCTGCTGGGGAGTGGTCTTGAGCGGCAGATGCCGCAGCAACTCCCGGTGCAGGTCCTGCATGATCCTGTCGCTGAGACTCTCCATCAATTCAAAGATGGCGTCCAGGCTGACGCCGGTTTCAGGCCCTATCTCATCATCATTCACCAGCAATTACCCCCATTTTCAAAGCAATCCATCCCAAATACGAAGCCTGAAATTTAAACATATTACAGAAGGAATTGGCCGCAGGCCAATTCCTTCTCTTATCGAATCTCGAAGCTCGAACATCGAGAATGTAACCTTGGGTGCCAGCAAGCTTTTAGGCCGTTCCTCTTATCTCAGATCCTACTGGCCGGAGCCGCCCGATCCTGAGGAGGAACCACCGGAGCCGCTCGATCCGCCACTGACGGCCCAGGGGGTCTCGAAGGCCATCACTGCCAATTGGTGCGAGATGGTGTTCTCCAGCAGCGCCAACTGGGCCTGTGACAGGAGCGATTGTTCGCTTTTCAGGTCGACCTTGGTATCCATACCGACGTCATATTCCACCTGGGTCATCTGGAGATTGGTCTCTGCCGTGGTCAGGGCCTGCTGCAGGCTGACCTGGTCTGATTCCAGTTTTTGAATGCTGTAATAGGTGTTGCGCTCCCCTTGGGACACGCTGTTCTGGGTAGAAGCAAGACTCTGCTGGGCTTCTCCGAGTGTATCGGCGTTGGCCGCGTTGGCCGCCGGGTCATCGCTGACCACATTCAGGGCCTCCTTCTGTTCGGTGACAGAGTTCTGGGAACTGGTAATAGCGGGGTCGGTGGCCAATACCCGGGATACCTCGGCATCCAGGCTGTCGATGACCAGGGGGGTAAAAGACGGCTGATCCGTGAGCACCGGGCGGTCATCGGGCGCCAGGCCAACTAACTGGTTAAACTGCTGGTAAGTGGTGTCAAGATCGTTCTGGTCAGCAGTCAGGCTGGCCTGGGCCTGGGCGTAAAGCTGATTCTCCTGGCTCACATCATCCTGGCTGTCGCTGCCGATCTGGTATTTCAGGTTCGTGATGCGCTGATTTAGGTCTACCAGGTTGAAGGCCTGTTGCTCCGCATCCAGTGTGGCCTCACCTTGAACAATGGCAAAGTAATCCTGGTAGACAGCATAGTTCACCGTATCCTGGGCGGCCTGGTAGTCTTTCTGGGCCAATTCCCAGCTCAAGTTGGCAGCCACCAAGGCGTTGAAGGCCCTCTCGGTCGCTGGCGAGGTGCTGCCGGACGGTGTATAGGTCAGGTTCCCCAACCCCGTGATCGGCTCGGCCTGCTGGGTAACGGTGTTCCCGGCCTGGTTAATGCTGAAGGATGACGATACTAGCGAGGTGCTGTTGGCCTCGGCCATGGACAGCGCCTGCTGCAGGGTAATCTGCTGGGCGCCCGGTCCGCTAGCTCCAGCACCGCTGCCGGCCGCAGTCCCGGTGCCCGTGTCGGCGAGAGCGGCGCCGGCCCCCCACACCATCAACAATCCGGACAACAATATTGCCATTACCAATTTGAACCTAAACCGCTTGCGCATACAAATCCCTCCGATACTGCTTGATGCCATGATGTCAATCCTTCTTATCACTAATTTTACTGTACTTCCCACCAGATAACATTAAAATGCCATAAGTTTTACGTGATATTTCCGTAATTACCGGTCCCCTGAGAAGATATCTCGTATCTCCTCTTCTCTCAAAAATAGACTTGGCAATTAATTAACCAGATTAACTATCCATGACAAGTATAGTTTTCAGTGCCACATCTGTCAAGATCTCCATCACGCGGTTGTACAATAGAATTGTGGCCCACCACATGCCCGGCCTGGATGACCGGCAATCATGCCAGGCAACCCAAAAAAGAGCCCGGATCCACGATCTTCCGTGGTCCGGGCTCTCTTTTGCTGCAGGTGTTATTCCGTAACAACCTCGTTCAGTATCCCAGTTGCCGTCGGTTGGTTAGGGAGTAGTAGTAGGATTAGTGGTAGTAGAAGTAGTAGGATTAGTGGTAGCAGAGCCGCCCGAAGGAGCAGATGGGAGACCGGAAGTAGTGGGAGTGGAAGGAGTACCGAAGGTCACGGTCTGCGCCGTCCCATCCCAAGTGTAGGTAACGCCGAGGGCTTGCGCTGCCCAGGCAATCGGGAGGCAGGTGCGGCCGTCGGTAATCTCCGGAGCGGTGTCCATGGTGATTGTTGCGCCATTCAGGAGCATTATGTCGCTGCCGATGGTGAACTGAGCCACCAGGCTGCCCTTGATGATGGTGACCTTATCGCTGGTGGGATCCCAGATGATGCCGCTGTCAGGCACGCCGAGAGCATTGGCGACAGCCCGCAGTGGCACAAACGTCCGGCTATCCTTGATGTACGGCGCCACGTCCGTGCTCACCGAGGTGCCGTTCACGGTATAACTGGCCTGGCCGATAGAGAAGACCACAACACCAGAGTTGGTCTGGCCGTTCACGCCGGTGGTGACATTGGCCACATCGACCTTTGCTGCATCGGTGTCGTTCGGGAACAATGCCGCTATGGTCTCGTTGCCTGTTACGCCACCATTCCAACTACCCAGTTCTGTTTGATCGACAGCAGTGCCTTCGACCTTGAAGGTAACCGGTCCCTGAGGCACGGTACGGTCGATGGTCACCACAGGGGCAGCGATCTTGATGGTGGAAGCAGTCGTGCTGCTGCCGAGGATCTCGATGCTGATCTCGCCCTGGTTAGCTGCAGTGGCGGTCGTGGTCGTGGTGATAGTGCCCAACTGCAGGTTGCCGGAGGTGACAGTCACAGCCGGGGTGGTGTCAAAGGTGACTCCCACAGGGGCTACGATGTAGAGATAAGCATTGCCCTCTGTATTAGATTCAGCAACTAGGTATTGAGGACTAGCAGTACCAGCGCTTGGATTGTCCAAGAGACCCGAATTATAGGCAGTGGAACCGATGTTGCCGGCCGCCGCCTCAGTGACCGTCAGGTCGCCCAGCGTCTGCGCGGCAGAACCGATGGAGACAGCAGGCGCACTTGCCGCTGAAGCTGTGATGCCTGCAGCAACTGTGGCCAGGGTCACGGTGCCGGTAAGTCCCTCACTGCCGCCAACGGTCACTGTTACAGGACCACTGAAATCGACGGCTGGGGTGACTTCCATGTTCTTCAGGAAGAAGGCGCCAGGCGAAGACTGGCCGGCAGTCGGGCCAGCAAGAGCACCCGACGGCGGAAGGGTGCACTGGATCTCAGCGCCGCTGCTGCCAACAGATGTCCAATCGCCGAATGAGCCGCCGATGCTTCCGGTATTGGTGGAGAGGCTGGTGTCAAGGCTAGGAACTTCAGTCCAGTCCACATTGGTGGGCAGGGTCAGGGTAACCGTCCTGCCCCAGATGAGGCTTCCGGGGATGCCTTCAGCGATCTCCAGCTCACCGATCGTCGAGCCTTCCACGCCGGCGGTGATGGTCGGGGCTGTTCCCTGCGCAGACGCAGTGATGCCAAAGTTTCCGTATGAACCAACTACGACGCTGCTCACGTTGGCCGAGGTCTGGCCGCTGACTGACACCGTGATGTTGCCGGTCTGTGCCGTACTCTGGTCAACGTTTACAAATACATCTACCTTGAAGAACGCAGCGCTTGTTGTTGGAGTCGCGTAGGTAATGTCCAGTTCCCTGCCATTGTTGGACGTACCGGAAATTGTGGAAGGGGCGGCAGAGCCCCACACGAGTTCGGGATAGCCAGAAGCCTGTTGCACTTCATTGCCAGAAGCGTTGCCATTCGTTGCCCATGAGAAGCCCGGGGGCAGCGTGAGTTTCAGTCCTGTTGCGCCATTGTCATACAGGGCGCCCGCCGCATTCTCAGTCACGTCGATCACGCCGATATATCCGCCGCTGGAGCTGATGGACGGGGTGCTCTCAACAGCCAGTGTCACTGTGGAGTTGCCGACGGTGCCGACTACGACTTGGCCGCTTGCAAAAATAGAACCACTCTCGGCGGATGCGGTAAGGGTGATGTTCCCGGTCACACCGCTCGGTACCATCAGGGTAAGCGGCACTTCCAGCGTCACGCTGGTAGGATTGCCGGTACCCGCAGCGCCATGTATAACCGAAACGGACAACTGCGTTGGATAGCCCCCAACCCAGTTTAACCCGGTAGCGGTTACGGTGCCGGTGCCGCCGACAATGTCATTCGCAGGCAATGTAATCGTAGGAGAAGCTAGAGTCATACCAGCGACTACGAACGCATACCCGCTTGGGCTTGAAGGCAGAGCCAGGTAGACAGCCGAAGCCGTGGTTGTAGAGTCCCACGAGGGGAGATCGAACGTGGCTTCCAGGGCGCCGAGCTGCTGCGGAGTTCCGTTGCCCGCTACGACGGTATTGACGGTGGTCATTGCATAGGTGCAGCTTGCGCTAGCCGTTCCTGCAAACGGAACCAGCAGGACAGCGACCATGGCTACTGCTACCAGCAGCGAAATCCACCTTTTACGAGTCTTCAACAATGTGTTTCCCTCCTTTAAGGTTTCTCCTTAAAAAAATATCTTACACGGTTGGATGCTAGGTGTTCGAGGTGTTTGGAGCCTGGCGGCTCTGGCGCTGGTGTGGGTGGGGGGCCTGGACGACCCTGGTCATCACTCCTCCGTCATGGTTTTGAGATGCTCGCGGTATGTTGCTGCGTCTGCTGGTACGAACCTGGTGCTTTGAGAGTGCGTCCTTACCGCATCTGGTAGAAAAGCCAACAAACCGCCGAGGAAAGCACATGGTCGGCCCTTCCTCGACTTTCACATTTTATTAGACACCAAAAACGGCTGGAAAGTTCCCCAGCCGTTTAATAAATAAATTATTTACTATGAGATAGGGGCTTGAAGCCACCGGAAAAACAGGGCAGGTGTGGCGGCTGTGCATTACAGGCCGCTCAAGCTTTGGGATAAGTCACCGTGATCTCCTGACGCGAGGGGTTCCAGTCCACCTGGCATCCCAGATTTTCAGAAATGAACCGCAGGGGAAGCATCACCCGTCCGGAAGGCGCCAGGGTTGGCACTACACCAGGGTTGCCGGCATCTATGGGCACAGCCGAGCCGTTTGCCCTGGCCGCGCTCTGTCCAATCCACAATTCCAGCGTCTTGCCGCTCAGAGACACCGTCACTTTTTGATCGGCCGCATCCCAGTTCACGGAGGCGCCGAGCGCCGAGGCCACATCCCTGAGGGGGACAAGTGTCCGGCCCCCGGAAACGAGCGGCGCCGCATCCAGTGTATAGACGGTGCCGTTGACTGTATAACCGGTCTGTCCGATAGTAAGGTTCACCACGGTCTGCGTCACCGGTGTCCCAGAAGCAGCATTCTCGGCCGCGCCCGGCAAGCTGGCGCCGGACCCGGGTGAGATTGCGGCGCTCCCGTCGACTACGATCAGGCTGTTATCCTGGCTCAGTACGTATACCTTGCCGGTAGCCGGGTTGACCGCCAGAGCAACAGGCTGTGCGCCGCCGAGTCCGATGCTGGCTGTATGGAATGTCTTCCCATCGATCACTGTCAGGTCGTCACTGCCCGCATCGGCAACATAGATCTGGTCGGTAGCAGGGTTGACCGCCACATCGATAGGCTGCTTACCAGTGCCTATCGTGGAGGCGCCCGATCCGTCACTGTTTATGGCGATGGCGTCGTTGCTGCTCCAATCTGCTACATAGATCTTTCCGGAGTCCGGATCTACCGCCAGGCCCCTGGGCAGCATTCCTCCGGTGGTTATTGTTTTGGTGGAGTTCGTCTTGGGATCGACTATGATCACATTGATGCCGGCAGAGACGTAGACCATCCCGCTCTCATCATTGACAGCCACTTCTCGCAGCAGCGTGTCTGTGGTGTTGATAGCCGATATGTTGTTGGTAGCCCCGTCGACCACCGTCAAGCTGCTGCTTCCATTATTGACAACGTATATCTTGTTGGTCGCCTGGTCGACAGCCAAAGCGATGGGGTTCTGCCCCACATTCAAATTTGATACGGATCCTGTGCTCTCGCCGATCACCGTCATGTCGCTGCCCTCATTGCTGACCACATAGATCTTGCCGGTAGCCGAATTGACCCCGATAGCCCTCGAATCTATGCCGACAGGAATAATTCTTGATACGGCGTCCGTGGCCCCGTTAATGATCATCAGAGTGTTGTTCTTGGCGCTGGCGACATAAATCTCGTTGGTCACGGGATTGACGGCAACGGCAGAGGGGTCATCGATATGTATTGTCGCCAGCACGCTGTCCGCGGAAGCCGGCGGCAAAACCGGACAAAAAGTGATCAGCATCGCTGCAGCCACCGGTAACACCAATCTCCTGAACGAAAACAACCTGGGGCTGTTCATCTATTTCGCTCCTCTCTCACTGTTCCGGATTTCATATTCGGTTTCTGTTTTATCTAAAACGTGATCGTCACGGTCTGAAATGCTGCATCCCAGGTGGCGGTGACGCCAAGCGCTTCGGCCACCTGGGCAACCGGTACGCAAGTGCGGCCGTTGGTAATCTCGGGAGCAGCATCCATGGTGAGGCTCTTGCCGTCGATGAGCAGGGCAGTGCTACCGATGGAGACCTGGACCTCGTGCTCACCCTTGCTGATGGCGACCGTTTGCGTCGCGGGATCCCATGTGATGCCGGAGCCTGCAATTCCGACAGCATTGGCAAAGTACCGCAGCGGCAGAAATGTACGGCCGTTCTTGATGTATGGCCCCACATCGATGTCATAAACAGTGCCGTTCACCGTGTAGCTGCTGGCGCCTATCTTGAAGACAGCAGTGCCGACAACTCCACCACTGGGTGCCAACCCAACTCCCGCCAGACTCACCTGGTAATCAGGGACCACCGGGTCGCTGGAGAAAAAGTGCAGCACTGCCTGCCTCGCTCCGGTGGCAGTGGGTGTGAATACCACCCCCAGGGCAGCGCTCTGCCCGTTAGCCAGAGTCTGGCCGCTGCACTTGTCCTGACTTACTTGGAAATCCCCGGTATTGGGGCCGGTGATGGAGACAGAACTGATACTCAGATTGGACGAACCGATGTCCGAGGCCGTCAGCGTCTGCACTGGCGAGGTGCTGCCGGCAGCGACGCCGCCGAAGTCCACGCTGTCGGGATCGATCCTGAGCACAGCCGCTCCCAGGGAAGCAGGCGTCAGGTTGTCAGTGCTGGTAAAGACAGAATCCGAGGGGGCCAGTGCCGCAAGCGTGATGTTGCCGTTAAAACCTGAAGGAACACTGACGGTCAGCGGCAGGACGATCTGCACCGAACCGCTCGAGGTGGGACTCAGAGTGTACACTGCGAGCCTGACCGTTCTCGCATCGATATTGTTGAAAGTTATGCTGCCTGTGGCGTTGATCAGGCTGCTGCCCGTCACCGTCAGGCCAAACCCCGATGGCTGGGCAGGCAGGCTCAGGTCCACGAAGCTGCCGGCACTGCCGCTTGCCGTGACCGAGTCCAGGGTGATCACCAGCGACCCGATAGGGGTATTGGTGCTGCCCTGCCCCACCTCAGCCACAGTAGTCATACCGTAGCTGCAGGCCGCCATAGCCACCCCGGCGCCACCCAGCACGATGGTTGCCACTACCGCTAATATTATAATCACGCTCGACAGTCTGATCGACACTGTTCGCACCGTATTCACCACCTCCCAAACTATTTCATAAGATCCGATCCAACCGCCCTGCCAGCCAGTTAATCTCACCCCTCGGATAACGGTTGCTAATACTCTGGTATAGAAATCGAGCACCCGCAGCAGCACTCTCGGCTCAAATTGCGGCTGGCAGCCTTGCCCCGGCGCTCCGGCAGAGATAAACTACTTATATGAATATAAAGAGCGGGAGGGCTGTGATACATTCTACTAAGATATTATACACGATCTTGGCCTCTTGACCACGTGCTGCCCACCGATACTTTACAGGCCAAAGAAGCGCTTGTTGAAGCAGGATGCCTATCGTCCCCCTTAAACCAAACCGGCATAGATTACCCAAATAACTGCCTCTGATACTGCTTGTCAGAAGATGGCAGTATTCTTCAGCAAATCTTTATAGTACATTATTAACCAAGCATTACTGTACAAATGTTATAATAGATCCGCGCATTAAGAAATTATACGAGTGCATCAAAGAAAGCGGGGTTAGAGGCATGATCATTATTAAAAAGATGAGCCTGTTGATGTGCTGTGCCTTCGTGCTTTTAACAGTGACACTTGGTCTGGGGGCAAGGACCCCGGCACTTGCCGCGGCTGCCTCGCCCAATCCCAATCAATGGTATTGGGAAAATCCACTCCCGACCAACAATTCTCTCTCCAGCATCGCTTACGGCAACGGTACCTTCGTGGCAGTGGGATCGAACGGCACCATTCTGACATCCCCGGACGGCAAGACCTGGATCAGCCAGAACTCGGGCACTGCCAACAATTTCGCTTCAGTCAGCTTTGGCAGTAACATTTTTATGGCGGTAGGAGGCTCTGGCACCGTCATGACATCCCCGGACGGCATGACTTGGACCAGCCAGAACCCGGGCACCGCCAGCAATCTCGTCAATGCATACTACGGCAACGGCACCTTTGTGGTCATGGCCACTGGCGGCGTTATTCTGACCTCTTCCAACGGAATAACCTGGACCAGCCAGAACTCGGGCACCACGTCCAGCCTTGCCGGAGCAGCTTACGGCAATGGAGCTTTCGTGGCAGTGGGAGCCGGCACCACGATCCTGACCTCCCTTGATGGCGGATCGACCTGGACCAGCCCCCAATTGCCAAATGGCACTGCTGGCGATTTTAAAGCCATATCCTATGGCAACAGCATCTTCCTGGCTGTGGGAACCGGCGGCACCGTTCTGACTTCTCCGGACGGTAAGACTTGGAGCACCAGTAAATCAGGTTTCTATAATAATCTGATCTCCACATGTTTCGGAGATAGCACCTTCCTGGTCATAGGAGCCGGAGGGGTGGAGCTGACCACTTCGGACGGGCTGAACTGGATCAACCAGGTCCCGGGCATTTCCAGCAGTATTGCTGAAATATGCTACGGCAACAACATCTTCGTGGCTGTGGGTTCGAATGGCACTGTCCTGGCCTCTTTAGACGGTAAGGCCTGGACCAGCCAGAATTCGGGTCCCACCTCCAATCTTGCCGGAACGGCCTTCGGCAATAAAAATTTTGTGGCCGTTGGCGCCAATGGCGCCCTTCTGACCTCTCCGGACGGAGTGACCTGGACCAGCCAGAGTTCGGGCACCACCAGCAACCTTGCCGCAGTGACCTACAATGGCAACTTCGTGGCAGTAGGTTCTACTGGCACCATCCTATTATCCTCGGACGGAATTACCTGGAACACCGAGAATTCGGGCACCAACGTCGACCTCGCCGGAGTTTGCTACGGCAATGACACCTTCGTGGTGGTGGGCGGCAGCGGGGTTGTACTCACCTCTACAAACGGAAAGACCTGGGTTTACCGGCACTACGAGGGGGAAATCAGTTTTCCGAGCGGCGTGGCCTACGGCAATGGCACCTTCGTAGCAGTGGGGTTGGATGGCGAGATTCTATCCTCTCCGGACGGACAGACTTGGACCAGCAAAGGTCAGAATGAGTCATTAAATGGAGTGACCTTCGGCAACGGCATTTTCGTGGTCGTAGGCACCAATGGCGTTGTTCTTACCTCTCCGGACGGAGTTACCTGGACGAGCCAGGGCTCGGCCACTCCCCACAATCTTGCCGCAGTAACCTACAGCAATGGGGCATTTGTGGCAGTGGGAGCGCAGGGAGCCATTCTGAGTTCCCCGGACGGCAAGAACTGGTCCGTCGAAAGTTCGGGCACCGACTCTCCACTCAATGCAGTGTGCTATAACAATAACACCCTGGTGGCAGTGGGAAATGACGGTGCCATTCTGCAGGAAGCGGTCTCCGGGCCGCCAGGTGAGCCTTCGGCTCTGTCCACTACTTCGTCGATAACGCTCTCACCCGGTGCACAACTGGTTATCTTCAGCATCGGCCAGAATTCGTTTTTCGTAGATGGGCAGTCCTATAGTGCGGATGCCGCCCCCTTTATCTCCAATGGCCACACCTATGTTCCGGTGCGCTACCTGGCTGAGGCACTGGGCGCCCAGACCGCCTGGGACGCTCCCGCACAGACAGTTACCGTCAAGAAGGGCGGCACAACCATCGAACTGACTGTCAACAGCACAACAGGCACCGTTAACGGGAAACCAGGGCAGATGGAGGCAGCGCCTCTGCTCATGAATGGTAGAACCTATCTGCCTGCCAGGTATATTGCCGAGGCATTGGGATATACAATAGAATGGGATTCTGCTGCCCAAACGGTCAACATCATCAGTAATCAGTAACAACGGTCGTTCTTAAGGTTCCGGCTATCGAGATTTTCTTCCGGCGTTTTTAATAGGGGCCGTTAACCCCTTGAAGCGCCGGTATTTTTTTCTTTAAAATCCGGTATTTTTTTCTTTAAAATGATGCTGCCGGAAAAACCTGCCTCGTAATCCCATTCAAAAAAATGACTTTCTTCGATACACGAGAGCAGGAATATGACGGAAAAAAAAGAAGTAATGACCCATTATCTTTTTTCAAAACAAAGACATGTCCCTTTGGGACATTGTCTCAGGCGAGGGGAATGATCAATGAAAAAGGGCATGGTCTTCTTAATGGTACTGGTAGCGATGGGCCTCTTTTTCGCTTTAAATGGCACGGCCTATGCGGAAACCCTGATCATGACCGTATCCCCGCTTCAATGCAGCGTCGGGGACACGATCACAGTGACCTACCACGGGGCACCTGGAGACACCTCGCCGGTGGATGATACCATCGGGTTGTTTCCGTTCGATGCGAATAATCTATATCAGGCTATTGCTGTCCAGCATTTGAACGGCAACATGGATGGCACGTTGACCTTTACCGCCCCCAATCAGGTCGGAATTTATAATATCAGGATGCTCACCAGTGGAACAATCACCATTGCCGTAAGCCAGGATATCCACGTGCTCACATCGGCGGTGTTGTCTGCCACCCCCGGGGTGGTCTACCCCGGGGGCTCGATCATGGTTAACTATGCTGGAGCCCCCGGCACATCCAGCGACTGGATCGGGCTTTTCGCAACGGATGCACAGGGTGGTCAGCTTATTAACAGCCAAGCCTTAAATAGCGCCGAGAGCGGCGTGTTGACCTTTGACGCTCCCAAGCATACCGGCAACTACAATTTCCGGATGTTTACCGGTAGTGTGCAGACCCCCCTGGCAACGAGCAATGATGTCCAAGTTACAAGTATATTGGTGGGAACTCCGGTTCAGATCGTCCTGCAGGCGTACAGCCCTGTAATGACAATCAACGGCGCCAATACCGTCATCGACCCCGCCAGCGGGGCAGTGCCGATCATCAAAAACGGCAGAACCCTGCTGCCTATCAGGGCGATTGTCGAAAACATCGGTGGAACAGTCAATTGGGATGCCAACGCACAAGAAATGTCTATCCAGGTGGAGAACAGGATCATACAACTAGGAGTCGGACAGACAACTGCCCAGGTCAACGGTGTCAGTGTACTCGTCGACGTCGCTCCCCAGTCTTTCAACGGCTCTATATTGCTGCCTCTGCGGTTCGTTGCAGAGAACCTGGGGATGGATGTGCAATGGGATGCGGCATCGCAGACGGCGACTCTTACCTACAAGATGGGAACTCTGACCGAACCTTCGTAGCATTGCCTGGTCATCATAGGGATATTTCTGTCGCTGCTTAGGCCTTCAACGGCTGTGTCTCGCACCTCTACGATTCGTTGCTGAAAACCTGGGACTCTTACTGCCGAACATCATTGCCCGATCAATGGCCGGATTATTGCTAAAGTTTTGTTCGGTGACTGTAAATGCTCACTGTGAGAGAGGGTCATCCCTTCTGTTTCCGGGATAACCCTCTCTTTGTCCTGCATATTCGGTTGGTTTGGCAGCCGATCCGCTTTGATTATTCAGCAGTGATGGTCACTGTCTGACTAGTTGCATCCCATTGGATATTGGCGCCAAGCGCCTTTGCCACCCAGGCAACCGGGAGGCAAGTGCGGCCGTTGGTTATCTCTGGGGCGGTGTCCATAGTTATCTGGGCGCCATTGAGGAGCATCATTGTGCTGCCGATGGTGAGTTGAAGCACCGTGCCGCCCTCGATGATGGTGACCTTATGGGTTGCGGAATCCCACATAATGTTGCTGTCAGCCACACCGAGAGCATTGGCAACAGCCCGCAGGGGCAGGAATGTCCGGCTGTCCTTGATATACGGGGCGACGTCGATGTTGTACACGGTGCCGTTGACGGTATAGCTGCTCTGCCCAATCGTTAATACGACAGTGCCGGCAACTTGATTGGCAGCGCCAGCTACAGTACCTACATTGGCCACAGTAAGACTCGCCGCGGCAGTGTCATTCGGGAACAGCGGTGAATAGGTGCTGGTGGAAAGACTTCCCAGCATCGTCTCATTGACGGCGGTACCTTCGATCTTGAAGGTTATCGGGCCTTGGGGCACAGTGTTGTCGATAGTCACCACCGGAGCGGCGATCTTGATGGTGGAGGCAGACGAGCTGGCGGCGTCGATTGGGATCTGCAGCACGCCCTGGTCACCTGCATAATTGGTGCCGTCAATGCTTGCCCCGGAAGTTGTGGTGGCAGTGCCGAGTTCGATGTTTCCTGATGTAACGCTCACAGTCGGTGTGGTAGCGAAGGTGACGCCTGCGGGTGCAATAACGTCGATTTCTGCATTTTGACCAGAGACTGTCGTATGATAAGCAAAATCCTTCGCGTTAAGCCCGGACTCGACAACAGTGGAATCGAGTGAGCGCGACGCTGCCTCCGTAATTGTGATGTCGCCCAGGCTCTGAGAAGCGGAGCCGATTTGTACAGCCGGTGTGCTTGCAACCGCAGCAGTTACGCCGTCAGAAACATTGGCCAGAGTGACGGTGCCTGTAAGACCCTCACTGCCGCCGATGGTTGCCGTCACAGGGCCGGTGAAATCGACCGCCGTGGTAACCTCTGCGTCCATCAGGTAGAAATTACCAGGCAACGACAGGTTTGATGTCGGACCTGCGGTATTTGTGAAGCCCGCTGGCGCGGTCAGGCTGCACTGGATCTCGGTGCCGGTGCTGCCCACAGCCGTCCAGGAGTTTAGAGCACTTCCGATGTTGCCGGTGTTGGTGGAGTTGTTGTTGTCGAGGTTCGGTGCCTGAGCCCACGCCACACCGGTGGGCAGGGTCAGTGTGATCGTCCGGCCCCAGACCAGACTGCCGGGAGAACTTTCCTGGAGCTCGAACTCACCGACAGCCGCAGCGGCCTTGCCGGCCACGATGGTAGCAGTTGAGCCGACATTAGTGGTGGTGGCGCTGTAAGTGCCGCCAGTAAAATTACCCACATTAAGATTACTGACGGTGGACGAGGACAGGCCGGTAACGGTCACGTTGATGGGGCCTGATTGCGCCTGGGTCGGATCGCTAACGATGATGGATCCTGTAAACTGAATCCACTGGCCGCCCGCAGAGGCATAATACGGATTGTAAAGATCCAGTTCACTGCTGTTGTTGCTTGTTGTCCATCCGTAGCTGTTGCCTGTGGCAGCGTAGTCGGCCGTCAGGACATCGTAGGATTCCCAGTTTGGTGTAGAACCTGATGTCCCTGTAATAGTACCGAGACTATCAGCTGTGGACATGTCGGCGAAGGCGCCGCCCGTGACTTGAGTGGTGAACGGGGTGGCACCCGAGGTCTGGGAGCCTTCCCATTTGGCCGGGGTGGACCACTCGAATCCCGGAGGAAGTGTCAGGGACAGCACCGGGGTGGTGCTGCCAGGGCTGTAAAGCACCCCTTGCGAATTCTCCTTGATGTCGATAATGCCGAGGCTCTGGGGGCCCGAGTTGCTAGTAATCGATGGCGTGCTCTCGGTCGCCAGCGATACCGTGCCGGCGCCGACGGTTGCAATGACGACGCTGCTGGCCCCGCCGCTGAATACGGAACTACTCCCACCGGTGCTCACATTGCACGTGACGCTACCGCTCGTACCGGTTGGCGCCGACAGCAAGGGAAGCTGGATGGAAACCACTACGCTGGTAGCATCAGTTGCAGCCGGGATGACGTTTGTAAGATAAATCGCCAGCACTTGGTATCCATCGTTAGGACTATAAATGGAGACCGGGTGCATTCCGACCATGGTGATCGTTCCCTGACCGCCATAGATGGTGCCCGAAACCGTACCGGTGACGCCGCTCACGTTAGAAAGTATTGCGCCGGATGCAAATGTTGTGTCAAAGGCAGGGTTTATAGTGAATCCTTGCTGACCAGCACCAACGCCCGCGGGAATATTTAAGCCGCTAGCGTTGGCACCAAACGCATAGCCGGCCGGGCTGGTTGGCAGCATCAGGTAGATGAAGTTGGTATTGGTAGCGGAATAAGCCTTGCTTGCCAGGTTCCATGAAGCGGCGTCAAAGGTAAATTCCAGTTGTCCGATCTTTTGATAAGTATTAACATACTCCCCAGTATTGTAGATCTTCTTGATGTTCGTCATGCTGTAGGCAACATTGGCGCTCGCCGGGCCGACCATAGGGATCAGCAGGGTGGCGATCATGACTACAGCCAAGACCAAGGAAACTAATCTTTTGCGGGTCTTGACCAAAATGTCCTCCTCCTTAAAGTTCGGAATTGTCATTTAGTAGCTTGTTTGATGCAGTTTTCCCGCGCTCAATCTCGTTCAATGCAACTGAATCAGCCAGTGTTTTCTGCTTCCCGTCAGGTATCTTTTTACTGTTGAATGCTGGCTTGAGTGCGGGATTGCGGTGTTGGAGCCTGTGGCTCCTGAAAGCTTGACAGGTGGGGGGCCTGGCACCCTTGCTAATCACTCCTCCGTTGATTTTTAAGACCTTCGCCGCACGGTTGCAATCTCCCTGATGCGCAGTTTTTGGCATTAGAGCACACAGCCCTATCGCATCCGGTAGAAAAACCGGCACACTGTCTACCTTTATATTCGACGTTCTCCGGCATTAGATCCTGCCTTTTACTGGTTTATTTACTATATCTTAACGATACCTTAATAATATTTACAATTGCTTAATAATTCGTTTCCACGCGGGCCGTTTACCAGAAAAAATGCTTTAAAATATTGTCAAATGATCGGGCATCACCAGCAAGTCTCTGGCGTAACAATAGTAGCTGCCATTGCTCTGTGAGACCGTCGGCCATGGCGCCCTGCCGGCCTACTGAACAGGTAGATGTAGCAGATCTTAAAAGGAGCGGCTCCGAATTTGAACCGGAGCCGCTCCTTTTAACGGTCAATAACCCTCACCCACATAAAATTTGGAAGGCTTCATATGCTAAACCTCTTGCCCACTCAACTATCCGGTGCTTTCTGATCAGTTGCGAACTCCCCCGATGCACTGCCGGAGATCTACGGAATGGAATGAAGATGCCAGGAACAATGGCAGCGTTTTCAAAGTGATTGATTTATGCTATACTATTAGAGTTAGAACCAGAATCAAAACACTATCTAGAATTTATCCTGCTTTTAAAAGAAGCTCTATTTTCAGCGAAATACTTGATGCTTGGATGATGAAAGCTTAGTGAAATCGTTACGAATAGGTGAATCTGTTATGTTAAAGAAAGTAAATGGAAAATGGCCAAGGATCCTGGCGGTGGTGGCTGCACTGGGCATCATCACACTCTTAGCCGGAGCTGTGTATGCGCAGGATGTGATCAAGATTGTCGTCAACGGAAATGCGTTGTCAAGCGATGTGCCGCCCCAGATAATCGACGGGCGCGTCCTGGTGCCCATGCGAACGGTAGCCGATGCCCTGGGTGCCACAGTCGACTGGGACGACTCCAGCCGTAGCGTGATCATCACCCAGAACCCGCCCCAGACTATCATTGTCAACGGGGAGCAGACGACCTGGCCATTCTGGTACGAGAATGGTAGCCTCTACCTGGAATACCATGATGCCATTGCACTGCTCAGGATGGTCTTCTCATCCAGCATGTACGGCATCGGCTATTCCGTAGCAAACAACTATTTGACCATCAATAGCGGTGTCTATACAGTGCCATGGGTTAAGAAGGGTAATTACGACGTTATTTCGATCACCTACATCCACAACATGTGGAACTTTATCAATTTCAAATTCGATCCCCAGACCGGCAACCTTACCCTCTCCAGCCCCGGCAGTTGATGCCAATCGGGATTGTCTGCCTGGGCTGATCAACCTTGGCTCTGAGTCTATCTATTAGCGTTGCAATCGGGATGATATCTCCGAGAGCCATGTGATCATTTCCCTTGTCTGTTCTAATAGGTCCCCAAATCTGGTTTGTGAAATTTATGTGAAAAATAAGAAACTCGTATATCCCCACCAGTAGCAATAAAATATAAAAAGTGAGCGCGGTTGATCAGCGCTGCGATAAGCTATTGAACCTATGAGCTCTCAATCTTCAGGTATCTGTTATCGAGATCATCCGCTGCACTCATTTCACCGCGCCGGCCAGCCAGTCGGCATACAATAGCTCAATAGCCGCATCCTTAAGCTGCGGGTCGGTAAATATTTTTTCGAGCTTGGCTTCGGATGCCAGAGCCTGCTTGAATTTGAAAATCAAGAGGTTATCCTCCAGATATGCTTCATATTTGTCCATGGTCAACCCGGATTTTCCCAGCCAATTACCGGTGTCGCTGGCATTGAACAGGCCGTTTACAGCCCGCCAGGCATCGGAAGCCTGCTGCAGTTCTGCGTCAGAAACCACAAGCCCTCTCTCGCCTGCTGCCTTCACGGTCAACTGGCGTCTTGCCACCTCCTGCAGAGCAGTAGCACGCAACTTATCTGCATCGGTTTCCTCAACAAAATTCTCTCCGTCCAGATAGCCCCATTTATCGCCGCGTTTAGTATAAAAGTGGTTTTGCAACACCCTGTCTTTCTGTATAATCCTGGCAGGCTGGGAAACAACGGTGCAATTGTCGGGGATATCAGTAACCACAACACAGTTAGCGCCAATCCTTACGTTATCACCAATCACCACATTGCCAATCACCTTGCAACCTGCGCCTAAGTAGCAATTATCGCCAATCGTAGGTGCCCCGATATTTTTAGAGTCAAGGAGTGTGTTTGAGCCAATCGTAACCTGTTGAAATATTACACAATTACTCCCTATCTTTGCATAGTTTGAAATAAATATGCCATAAATCCCATGAGGAAAGATAGGTATGTTTTTAATTTGCGCCCGGATACCGATCCAGCTTCCTAACTGTGCAAAGTACTGATCAGACAAAAATGATAATCTATTTCTAATTCTAGGGTTCTTTGTTTTTGTCCAACGATCCTTAATATTCCATGGACCACCAAGTAATTTCACCAAAATATTTGCCACCACTAATTTAGCCCCTTCTTATGCTATTTGGAGGCTCCCGTGGAATTAGAAGTAAAAAAGACCACATGGGCACGAGTACCTGGCTCCGGACCAACAGGACCAAGTGGCGAAGCTGATTGAAAAAATTCTTTTCAAGGCTCTGAAGAAAAATCAGAAGAAGCGGGATGAGCAACAAAATAGCAACAGTTTTTCCGATCAACCAAAATGAGTAACAAAACCAAAATGAGTAACAAAATAAAAACCCCACAAGCTTGTGGGGTTTGATTTTGTCTGGAGCGGAAGAAGGGATTCGAACCCTCAACCCTCGGCTTGGGAAGCCGATGCTCGACCATTGAGCTACTTCCGCCCGTAAACTCGGTTTTGTACTAATTATTATAAACGCCGACCCGGCGTTTGGCAAGGTCAACCCCGGCAAATTGGTTGTCAATCCCATCATCAACTGCTACCATCTTTAACCCTTTTCCAACGGCATATTCAACCACGCCAACCTAAAATATCACAGGCAACCGCACGAAACAGACGACATAATTCGTGCAAATCTTCCAATAATGTGGTAACATGGGAAAA
>Ga0224558_1001849_pt1 | contig 20888 bp, 21 predicted proteins | sample 714S32024metaG_FD_180682 | JGI IMG/M metagenome (GOLD analysis project Ga0224558, IMG submission 180682) | Peat soil microbial communities from Stordalen Mire, Sweden - 717 S3 20-24 | ecosystem: Environmental > Terrestrial > Soil > Wetlands > Peat | place: Sweden: Norrbotten County, Stordalen...
CAGGCGCCAAGAAATCATCCATATCAGACCAGCCTTAAACCCAAAATGATTCCGGTTCGTCATTCCGGAGCGCACAAGCCAGTGGGCGCTACCATCCAATTATATCGCAATACAAGCCCATTGTATTAACAGCACAAGAAAGCACTCAGCATTAAAACCCGATACTCTTTATAATGCACTCGGAAACTAGTAAAATAGTGATATCGAGGATCAAGGAAACAACTGACGGTTGGCAACAGATTCAGAAGACAACCGCGGCGGGTCACTGGGAGAATTTTCATGGCTATAAGCAGGACGTTCAGCGTTAAAACAACTTTAAAAAATCAGAAGGAGGTGAAACCAGAGCTCATAAGAGCTCTGGGGCGTGATGAAATTGGCTGACGGTATAGAAGTGCTGGAGTTGCCGTTCAAGAGCCCGATGGGAGTGCAGGGCATAGTTAACCTGACGCTCATCTGGGACAAGGACACGGTAGTGTTGGCGGATACGGGCTTCCCCGGCCAACTACCGCAGATCCGTGAAGCGATGGATCGGGCCGGTGTACCGTTCGACAGGCTCAGCAAGGTGATCATCACCCATCAGGACATCGACCATATCGGAGGCCTGCCGGATATCCTGAAAGAGTCTGCTCATAAGGTGGAAGTGTTAGCCCATGAAATAGAGAAGCCGTACATAGAAGGCAGCAAGCCGCCGCTTAAAATGAACCCGGAGCGTCTGGCGAAAATGTTCGCCTCAATGCCGGCGGAACAACGCAAGCAGATGGAGGCCGTCTTCGCCAACCCGCCCAAGGCGGGCGTCGACACCACAGTCGCCGATGGAGAGGTGCTGCCATACTGCGGAGGGATCACGGTGGTCTTCACCCCGGGCCACACCACAGGTCATATCTCCCTGTACCTCAATCAGAGCAAGATCCTCGTCACTGGTGACGCCCTGGTTGCTGCAGACGGCGAGTTGCTCGGACCGAACCCGCAGGCAACATACGACATGGACCTGGCCTTGAAATCATTGAAAAAGCTCACGCAGTACGATATCGAAACGGTGGTCTGCTACCATGGGGGCGTCTACAAGAAGAACGCCAACAAGCGCCTGTCGGAGTTGGCCAACGGGTAATACCGGATCGATCTTGATTGAAGGCGCCAGACAATAAGAAAGCCAGCAACTGCACCGGCAGTTGCTGGCTTTCTTGACGGAGTTTTTTATTGAGCTGGTGTCGGAGTCGGTGTCTGCTAAGGCGTCGGATGCCGATGCTGTCCGCTATTCTGGAGCTGGGTGACCCAATTGCCGGAGTTGATGTTCTGCAGGATCTGGCTTTCCTGGGTCTGAGTCAGCTTGCCATTAGTGACGGCCTGAGACAACTGGGTCGTCACGCTGCTCAGGATGGCGCTCTGGAGAGCGGCCACGGTTGTTCCCTTGGCCGAGGCCAGGGCAGCCACGGTCTGCCCGCCGCGCAGGGCGGAGATCACGGCCTGCGGGGTCATTCCCAGGGCAGTGGCCAGGGGTTTCAGGGTCATGAAAGCCCCGCCTCCCTTGCGGTTGCCGCCCTTCCTATTGCCGCCGAACCCGAGGAACTGAAAGTTCCCCTTGCTGATCCTGGAGAGGATCTGGGTGGCCTGCGTCTGGGTTAGCTGGCCGTTAGTCACCGCCTGATTCACCGCCTGGGTGGCAGCCGCCTGGATGTCGCCGGTCAGTGTGGCCGGGGTGATATTCAGGGTGGTTGCCAGGTTGCCCAGGAAGGCCTGGTTTAGATTTTGCCTGGACTGGGCCGGAGTGGTAGTATCTGCAAATGCGACACTGGCAACGGTAGTACCCAGGATTGCCACGGCCAGAACGATCATCAGCCATTTTTTGCTAAATTTCATTTTTTCACCTCCCTTCATTCCTCTGTAATCTTACTATAATTTCCTTAAAACAACCTGAATGGAAGCTGAATGAATGCTAAGAATACCTGGACCGGTGTTGACCACGGCTTATCTGTGATAAACGAGTTAGCCAAGACTGCAGGATAGTGCCGCGCAATGTTAGAGCAGAAGCCTCCGGGCTTTTATGCCGGAGGCTTCTGTTTTTCTTGCGACCTGGATGATCTTATAGCTTCTCATTCAAGTAACACTTCATCTCAGCCACATTGCCAAACCCGAGTGATTTTGCGATCTTGGACGCAGTGCCGGTCGCAACCTGGCCGCGGTCCTTGTGGTAGTCCACTTTGCAGATATGTGGTTTCCCGTCGGCGCCAACACCTTCAAACATGTTGGAGCCTTTCGCCGCCTTCTGGAACCCGAGATGCTTGAGGATCCGGCTGACTTCGCCATAGGTGAAACGGATCGGCATGACCTATACCCCCAATATCAGCCTTAGCTTCTCTTTATCGCCTTCGCACCGCGCCAGTTTGGCGACGACAGCTTTCTTCTCTGCGGGGTCGTATCGGGCATATAAGTCAAGCCTATCGTAATATACTTCGAGATAGTCGATAGTTGAAGCAAGAAGGTCTTCAATGGCCATTGCCTTGGTTTCGCCTTCACCATAAATATCAATTTCTGCGATGGAAACAGTCCATACCTTTAGTTCGGCATCGAACTCCTCATCGATTGTCACGGGCATATATTTTACCCAGACATCCAGAATAGCTTTATTAAGATGAGAGACTTCGCTATTTTTGTCTGCCAAATTGATCGTTATGACTTCGTGTCCCAGCGCAGCGATAGCATGCACTTGCGAATACTGATCCCTGGTTTCCCTCACGTTATGCCGTGGCAAACTAAGAGACATGTTCAATCCCTCCTTGAGGCTGATGGTGGCGTCGGCAGCCATGATGGCTATGGTAGCCACACTGTCAATATACCCCTTCTTTGCCCGAATGTCCATTAGAGCAACTGCCGGGATAAATCGCGCTGCCTTTTATAGTGTCAACCATTATTTTTGTTGCGCAACTGAGTTTTGCTGCTGTTTCAGCGGGATTACCCGCTGCATTATCCCGGCCCGATCACCGGTAATTACCACTTTGGAGAATCATCGGATTGACAGCGCTGAAGGATGCATTGCGATATTGAGGCTTCCTTCCGCTACAAGCTGACTTGGCAGCACGGGCTTCTGATCGTATGTCAGGCTACTTGATCACACAAAATAGATTGTGTTACCATCATTGTAAAGACAAGGAGGACGAAAATGAGAACTATTGCCATCGAAGAGCATTTTTCCACGCCTCAGTGCCAGACAGACCTGCAAAAAGTAACCGGTCAGGTCATGTTTGCACCGTTAATGGCCACGATCGGCCAAAAACTGCTTGACCTGGGAGACGTCCGGCTGTCCGACATGGATGCGGCCGGCATCGACATGCAGGTGCTCTCGTTGTCGGGAATCGGTCTCGACCGGTTGGACCAGGCCACCGGAACCTCGCTGGCCCGTGATTGCAACGATACGCTGGCCGCGGCGGTCCGCACCCACCCGGACCGGTTTGCGGGCTTTGCCTACCTGGCCTTGCAGGACCCGGAGGGCGCCGCCGCTGAACTGGAGCGCTGCGTGACCCAACTTGGGTTCAAGGGGGCGATGGTCAGCGGCACGATTAACGGCCGCTTCCTTGACGACCCAAGTTTTCAACCGGTCTTGGCAACGGCGGAACGACTAGGTGTCCCTATCTACTTACACCCGGGCCCGCCGCCACCTGATGTGCTCAAGGCATACTTTAGCGGCTTGCCGGCGGGTGTCGGCGGCGCCCTATCGACCGCAGGCTGGGGCTGGCATGCCGAAAACGGCCTGCATAGCTTGCGGCTCGTAGCGTCCGGGGTCTTTGACCGCTTTCCGAAATTACAGTTGATCATCGGTCATATGGGCGAAAACATTCCGTTTTCCCTGGCCCGTGCCGAAGAGAGACTGACTCCGGTCACGGCTCACCTTCAGCGCAGGGTCTCGGAATATTTCCATGCCAATTTTCATATCACCACCAGCGGCTATTTCGCCCTGCAGCCCCTGCTCTGTGCCTTGACGGTGTTCGGCGCCGACCGCATCATCTTTGCGGTGGATTACCCATACAGTCCCAACACGGCCGGCCGGAACTTTTTAAATATCGCTCCCCTGAGCCCTCAGGACCTGGAGAAGATCGCGCACCTAAATGCCGAGCGGCTTTTAAAACTCTGATCTCGGGCAGCACCCTTAGTGGGAACAAAGACCAAGATACCAGATGCACCTCTGGATCTTAAAAGGAGGGATTTAGCTTGAAAGTGATGATTATCACCAGCAGTCCCAACAAGGATGGCCTGACCGAAACCTGCGGCAGAGTTGCCAGGCAAGGGGTCGAGGCTGCCAAAGGGGAAGCCGTGATGGTGCGGTTGAATGATCTGAACATCGCAAAATGCCAAGCCTGCGATAATGGCTGGGGTACGTGCCTGAAGGAACACCGGTGCCAGGTGGAAGATGATTTTCAAAATCTTCATGAGTCCGTGGGCGCCGTGGATGCATTTATTATCATCACACCGGTGTACTGGGGCGATCTGAGCGAATCTGCAAAGGCGTTCTTTGACCGGCTGCGCAGGTGCGAAGCCCCCAATCAAAGCCGGAACAGGCTGGAGGGCAAACCGGTGATTTCGGTGGCTGCAGCCGGAGGAAGCGGCAGAGGGACGCTCACCTGTCTATCTTCCCTGGAAAGATTATGGACTCACGTGAGGGCGGACATCTTCGATCTGCTCGGGATCACGCGCCGAAATAGAGACTATATGCTGGAGGCAATTCGGTCTGCTGCAAACCAGATGGCTGCAAGCTGAAGGGCGACCAATTGTTCCGTCTGGAGGCGTGCATCATGGAATTGATCAAAATCAAGGGTGGCGCCTATTATATTCCGGCGCCGACGAACGTGGGGGTCTACGTTTTCAAGGACAAGCAGTGCCTGCTGGTGGACACCTGCCTGGACAACAGCGAGGCCCGGCAGATCGACGGAGTGCTGCATCAGCATGGCCTGCGCCCAAAATACATCATCAATACCCACAGCCACCTGGACCACTGCAACGGCAATCACTTCTTTCAGACTACCTATCCGGGCTGCCAGGTGCTGGGGCATGCCAGCGGCCGGTTGTTCCTGGAAAACCCCGACCTGCTGTCCGTGATCCTGTTCTCTACCGCTCCCATCAGGGGCATCCAGAAAAAGGCGCACCGATTCACGACGCAGTATTCGCTGGATTGGGGAGTCAATAAGATCAATGATGAAAAATTTGCGGTCTTATCTTTAGGGGGGCATGCGCCAGCCCAGATCGGCATCGTCACGCCGGAAAAGGTCTGCTTCCTGGGGGACGCCATCTTCAGCCGGAGCATCCTGGATAAATACTCGCTGCCCTACCTGTATGACATCGCCGGCAGCCTGAACACCCTGCAGCGGCTCCGGGAGATCGACGCCGACCAGTTCGTGGTCGGGCACGCGGACCAGGTTTATGACAGGGCCGAACTCGGCACACTGGTTGACTTCAACCTGGACGACCTGAACCAATACCTGAAGCAGGTCCTGGAACTGCTGGAGCATCCGCTGACCCGGGAGGACCTGCTGGAAAACCTGGTGGTGTTGAACAACCTGGAGCTAAACCTGGCGGAATATCACATCCTGTTGGCGACGGTGTCTGCCTTCGTCAAGTATTTCTACGATCGGGACGCCATCGAATTCTCCATCGCCGACGGCAGGCTCTACTGGTATCAGAAGTAGCGCCTTCACCTGTCACAAAAAGATGGGCGCCGGTGTTTATACAGTGTCAAGAGAAGTGGCCAGCCCAGCTCTGAAGTAATTTGGGAGTTCCTGATGCCTTCAGGTGTTGGAACTATGACGTATGCAGCAGAAACCTTTTGATTAGTGCCGGGGAAGCCCGGGCGGGCGAAAGCGGAGGTGGTGCGGCTGAGAACATCGCGGTTCGATAGAATTTGGCAGGGTGGGTCACTTGGGTTATCATGGAGACAGGTTTATAATTCCAAAGTCAGGGCTGGAGAAGCCAGGGCAAGGAGCAATGGCCATGCCTGATCGACCGGGGTCAAATGCACCTCAGCCCGGGCAGGGCGCCCGGGGTAAGGTGCCTGCAGGCATCTCCTACGAGGAGACCTACCACAGCTTTTACGCCCAGGTGGTGCGACAACTGACCTACCTGTTGGGCGACCGGGCAGCGGCGGAGGATGTCGCCCAGGAGACTTTTCTCAAGCTGTATACGGTTCCACCCCCGACCAGGCAGAATATCGGGGGTTGGCTGCACCAGGTGGGGGCGCGTCTTGCCTTGAACTACCTGCGCACTGAGAAGCGGCGGCAGCGGCGGGAACTCCAGGTGGAAGATCCTTCCGGGGACAAGGTGATCCCCTTGGAAGAGATCATGTGGAGGCAGGAAACGGTGCGTCTCGTCAGGGAGGTGCTGGGCGGGATGCCTGCCCGGGAAAGGATGGCGCTGCTGCTGCGGCACACCGGCTTAACCTACCAGGAGATCGCTGTGGCCATAGAGGTTGCCCCGGGCTCGGTGGGGACGCTGCTGGCCAGGGCGCAGCGGCGGTTCCTGGATCTATTCAGACAGCGGAAGGATGATGAGCAGTGAGGTGCTTAAGCGAAGGGGAATTGCTGGCCTATCTCGATGAACAGTTGGCGCCGCGGCAGATGGTGTCGGTCAAGACTCACCTCACCCGCTGCGGTCATTGTTGTAACAGCCTGGCACAGCTTCAGGCGGAGGGTGACCGGGTGGCCGCCCTGCTGGATTCCTATCAGGCGGCGACAATAGGCTCAAGTCAGAGAAGAGAGGGCTCCCGTTATTCTATAGAGGGACTCTGCCTGGACGAACAGTCCGTAAATACGAAAGGAGTGGATTCAATCTTGAAGCGTTACCAGGGATACGTGGCCGCTGCGGCGGCGGTGGTAGTGCTGGCCGGCCTGTTCAGCTTCGGCCCGGTGCGGAGTTTTGCCGCCCAGGTGCTGCAGGTCTTCCGGGTCAACCAGGTGCAGGTGCTGCACTTCGACCCGGCCGACGTTCAGCAGTTGCAGAATGCTTTGCAGGCCAGCGGCCAGAAGATAGACACGGCCAGCTTCGGGACCTTTACCAACCAGCAACTGCAGGACAGCAGTCTGGTGAATGCCAGTACAGTAACTATCGACGGGCAGACGATCACCGTGCCGACAGCCATTGGCGCCTATCAGATAACCGGGGATCTGCAGTTGAACCAGGGCACACAGCTCCTCGCTACCCCCAAGGTGGATGGCATCAACAGCTTTTTGACCAGCCTGGGCAGCAAGAGCCTGCTACCCGCCAATCTTGACGGCCAGACCTTTACCATTAAGATTCCAGGTTCCGTGAGCGCCACCTTCGAGCAGCCGGGAGCGACTGGCTCGCTGATCCTGAGCCGCTCATTGTCCCCGGTCTTGACAGTGCCGGCCGGTGTCGATGTGGAACAGGTCAGACAGGCCCTGCTGGCTATCCCGATCCTGCCGGAAAACATGCGCAACACTTTGGCCGGTGTGAATATTTACAATAATACATTGTTGATTCCCGATTTCGCGATCGACCAACGTGGCGGATCCATCGAAAGCGTCACTGTCAACGGCAGCCAGGGTGTCCTGATCACCCCGCCGCCGCAAGGCTCCAAAACCGGGCCACTCCATCATCTGCAGCTTGGCAATAAGCTTTTTCCGGAACACCGGATTAACGGCAACGCCCTGATTTGGCCGCAGGGCGGAGTCTGGAACTGCCTGGAGGGGAACTTCACGCTCGACGAGGCTACGGCTCTGGCAGCATCAATCCAGTAGTATGTCGGGCATGCTGTTGGCGCAGTCTCTGAATTGAATGGCGGTGTTGGATTGACAACGGTTCTGGAGACGGAACAATTGACCAAGCTCTACCCGACCGGAGGGGGATGTTTCGACATCTCCCTCTCGCTAGGTGCCGGAGAAACATTCGGGCTCCTGGGGCCGAACGGAGCGGGGAAGAGCACCTATATCAAGATGTTGGTCGGCTTGCTCACTCCCACCTCCGGCAGGGCGCGCATCCTCGGCCTGCCCCTCGGCAGCCTGGAGGCCCGGCGGCAGGTGGGTTTTTTGCCCGAGAATTTTCGCTACCACGACTGGATGACCGCGGCCGAACTGCTGGAGTTTCACGGAACCCTGCACGGCCTGAGCCGGGGCGAGGCCCGGCAGCGGATCGCGCAAGTTTTGGACACGGTTGGACTGAAGGGTTTGGAGAAAAGGCTGGTACGCACCTTCAGCAAGGGTATGCAGCAGCGACTGGGGCTGGCGGTGGCGCTGTTGCCCCGGCCACGCCTGCTGTTCCTGGATGAACCGACCTCTGCCCTGGACCCCATGGGGCGGCGGGAGATCCGGGAGATCATGCAGGAGCTTCAAGATCGGGGCATGACCATCTTTCTCAACAGCCACCTGCTCACCGAGGTGGAGAAGGTCTGCCAGAAGGTGGCCGTGATCAGGAAGGGTCGCATCGTGGCTACCGGCAGGCTGGAAGAACTGCTGGGGATGGGGCAGCATCATGAGGTGCAGTTGGAGGTCGGCAACCTGGCCGCGGAGCTGCTGCAGCGCATCGAACAGATCGCCACCGTGCTGCACCGGGAGGACGATGCCACTGGCTGCTCGAAGCTCAAGCTGCGGGTGGAAGACCGGGACAAACTGCCCCTGCTGGCAGAGGCAGTGGTTCACGGCGGCGGGAAGATCTTCAACCTTTCCATGGTTCAGAACTCCCTGGAGGATCTGTTCGTGGAACTGATGGCAGGTGAAAATGCAGATGCTTAAGGGAATCCTGGTGATGGCCCGCTTTGCCCTGCTGGAAGTGCTGCGGAAAAAGGTAGTCCTGGCCGGGATGCTCTTGACGTGTGTGTATCTCCTGCTCTTCGGGCTGGGACTGCATTACCTGGGAGCCAATATCGGCGCCGTGCAGCGCCAACTGGCCGGGTTCGGGCTGTTCAGCATGGGCTTTTACCTGGCCACCTTCATGACCGTGCTCATTGCCGGTTTTGCGGGGGTGGGGGCGATCTCCGGGGAGATCGAATCCGGCACCGCTTATGCCTTGCTGGCCGAGCCGGTCTCCCGAAGCCAGATCCTGCTGGGCAAGTTTGTCGGGTACGGTCTGATGATGTGCGCCTATGCCGCCTTTTTTTTCTTTGTCCTCTGGGGCCTGATGGCCTGGCAGTTTGGCGTAGTGCTGCCCGGCCCCTGGACGGTGCTGCCGCTGTTTCTGCTGCAGCCGCTGATCATCCTGGCCCTGGCCTTTTGGGGCAGCACCATGATGTCCACTCTGGCCAACGGGATCACCATCTTCCTGCTCTACGGGATCGTCCTGGTAGCGGGCATGATCGAGCAGATCGGCGCCTTTATCCAGATGACTGGGGCTTCCGCCGCAGCCCACGCTGCCGGCGTGATGATCAACATCGGCATCGTCTCCAGCCTGGTTCTGCCGGTTGATGCCCTGTATCGCCGGGCGGTCTTCGTGCTGCTGAGCAACACCGGCAACCTGTTGGGTTCACTGCAGGCTATCGGGCCATTCGGCTCCGTATCGGTGCCCAGCCAGGCGATGGTGGTCTATGCCTGGGTCTACCTGGTGGGTTGCCTGTTGCTGGCGGTGCGTTCCTTCAAGCGCCGGGATATCTGACCACAATTGGCGCCGGGCGCCTATCCGTCGCAGAATGAGAAAACCGATGATCCTCGGCGAGGATCATCGGTTTTCTGCACCAATTCAACTTTCGGTCCAAACCCGCTCGATACCCTAAAAAAACAATTGCGTAACGTATTCTTTGGTAGGTTGCCAACACCGTCCGGGCTTGAGCGCGCCTTTTTCCACACATTTTACTAAAAAAATTCACTTCTATTTCACAGGCAGGTAACATTATGGAAATAGAAGAATAATAGAAACAACAAGCAGTGGAGAGAGGGATCCCGCCATGGATTTAATAGAAATTATCGACGGGTTTGGAGAATCTCCCGACAGCATCCCTTGATCTATCTAACCCATGTCGAGGGGCAGGTCACATTTATTTACAACCAGTTCTGACATCGGATTACCTGACAACTTCTCACTTCACACATCCCAAAACCGGGGGGAGTCAGCATGAAGTCGATCTTTCTGGTTGAAGACGATGAGCAGATCAGATACCTCATCCAGCAGTATTTGCGGAAGGATGGCTTCCAGGTGGAGGCCTTCGGCAGCGCCGAGGAGATCAAACAGCGCCTGCAGAACGGCTATCCTGACATGTTCATCCTGGACATCATGCTGCCGGGGCAGGATGGCCTGGAACTGTGCCGGGAGCTCAGGCGGCAGTCGGACATGCCGATCATCTTCGTCTCCGCCAGGGGCGACGAGGTTGACCGGATCGTCGGGCTGGAACTGGGCGGAGATGACTACCTGGCCAAACCCTTCAGCCCGCGGGAACTGGTCGCCCGGGTGAAGAATATCTTTCGCCGCACCCTGCCGGGCACCGGGCGCCCTCTGGGCGCGGAACAGGTGCTCAGGCTGGGGATGCTGGAGTGCCACCCTGAGGAAAGGCGCGTCCTCTACGGCGATCAAGACCTCAACCTCACTGCCAAGGAGTACGAACTGCTGCTGTTGTTCGTACGCCATCCCCGCCGGGCCTTCAGCCGGCAGGAACTGCTGGACCTTGTCTGGGGCCTGGACTACGTAGGTGATGACCGGGCGGTGGACGATCTGGTCAAGCGCGTCCGGCGCAAGCTCCGGGAGTGCGGCTCGACAGTGGAGATCGAAACTGTGTGGGGACACGGGTATAAGCTCAATGATTAGGATGCGCAGCGTCAGCACCAAAATTGTCCTGTCCTATCTGGTTTTGACCGTTCTGCTCTCTCTGATCACCACTCTTTCCTTCTATTTCATCGTACGCCAGGTGGTGCTTTCGGAGGCCTCGTCCAACCTGCACCGGCAGGGGGAACTCTTTGCCCGGTATCTCGCCAACAACACCGGACCCGCTAAAGCGGGTACCCCGGCGCAGGGAGCCAGGCTGTCCCGGCCGGCGGTGCAGGTTCTCGGCCGCTTCCTGGACGTGGACTACATCCTTGTCAATGCCAACGGGATTATCCAGTCCAGCAGCATTCCAGCCCGCTTTCCGGCCCGCGCCCAGATCGCCAAGGCCCTGCCGATGCCCCGGCTGACCCGGGGCAAGATCCAGCAGCGGGAGTTCACCTCGCAGGATATGGACTACCTGGTGGTCCGGGTGCCGGTGCCGGGACAGGCTACTGCCGGTGACGTCCTGTACATGCTGACCCAATTGCAGAGTCTGGATGCGGTGCGGAGCGGCCTGTTCTGGCTGGCCGTGCGCGATTCCCTGCTCGCCCTGGCGGCGGCCCTGCTGCTGGCGTGGTTCTTCGGGCGGCGGCTGGCCATGCCCCTTCAGGAACTGCGCCGGAAGGCGGAACAGATCGCCGAGCGCAACTTCGACGTCAGGGTGGACTTCAAGACCGGGGACGAGGTGGAGGAACTGGGACAGGCGCTCAACTCCCTGGCCCGGCAGTTGGGCGACTATGACCAGGGCCAGCGGCGCTTCTTCCAAAGCATCTCCCACGAACTCCGGACACCGCTGATGAGCATCCGGGGCTATGCCGAGGGGCTGCGGGACGGGGTGTTTGCCGGAGCTGAGGCGGACCGCGGGCTGGACGTGATCATCAAGGAGAGCGAGCGGCTGCAGAAGATCGTGGACGATATCCTTTTTCTCAGCCGCCTGAAGAGCCCCCGGGAGGTCTACCAGTGGGAGAAGATAGACCTGCAGCCATTGCTGCAGGAGGTATTCACCACCCTGGGCGGATTGGCGGAGGACCGGGGCATTAGCTTGAAATTGGAGGGGGAGGCTTTAACGGTTCAGGGAGACCGGGAAAAGCTGCGCCGCCTGTGGATCAACATCCTGGGGAACGCCCTGCGCTATGCCCGCAGCCAGGTGACGGTGAGCCTGGCGGCGCCGCCCCGGGGTTTGCCGGAAGTGCGGTGTCGCGATGATGGCCCCGGTTTTCAGGAGAAGGATCTGCAGCAGTTGTTCTCGGAGTTCTATAAGGGGCAGGGTGGGCAGACCGGCCTCGGCCTGGCGATCGCCCAGGAGATCGTCAGGGGCCACCAGGGCGAGATCCTGGCCCGGAACCACCCGGACGGCGGCGCCGAGATTGTCGTGCGTTTTATTTGTTCCTGTACCATTGCATAAATTCGTCACCAGATCGTTGATGGCCTCTTTTAGATTGGCAATAGCTTCCGCTTCATTGTCACCTGTAGCTGTTGCTCGAACCAATGAACAACGAGCCATATAAGTATCATCTTCCAGAACTATAACCTCGACAGGCAGCTTGTAACGCATCGACTTACCACCTTTCGCGGGTTTGATAATTTCATTGTACCCCGCAAAAGGCTTGACATGCAAGCCGGAAAGGTGATTGACAGGGACGGGCCACTTGTGATAAGGTGAGGCCGACAAGTGAATAAGCCGAGACGAGATGAGCCGAGACGAGACGAGCCGAGGAGAGACGACGCGCAGCCAATTGGGATGCGAACCAGTACTTCGGTACTGGTTTTTTTATTAGCCCGGTTTAGGCCAAACAGACGGGAGGGGTATGCTTGCTGCTGATGATCGACAATTACGACTCCTTCACCTTCAATCTGGTGCAGTACCTGGGGGAGATGGGGCAGGAGATCGAGGTGCGCCGCAACGATGCCGTCACCCTGGGGGAGATCGCCGTCCTGCAGCCGAAGGCCATCGTGCTTTCACCCGGCCCCTGTACGCCCAACGAGGCCGGGATTTGCCTGGACCTGATCGCTCATTTTGCCGGCCAGGTCCCGATCCTGGGCGTCTGCCTGGGACACCAGGCGATCGGCCAGGCCTTCGGCGGAGAGGTGGTACGGGCGCCTCGCCTGATGCACGGCAAGACCTCCCTGATCCATCACGACACCCGGACGATCTATGCCGGCCTCAAGAACCCCTTTGCGGCCACTCGTTACCACTCCCTGATCGTGAAGAGGGAGACCCTGCCGGTCTGCCTGGAGATTACCGCCTGGACCGACCAGGACGAGATCATGGGCATCAGGCACAAGGAGTTGTTCGTGGAGGGGGTGCAGTTTCATCCCGAATCGATCCTTACGGAGGAAGGAAAGCCTCTGTTATGGAATTTTATTCAGAGGGCCGGTCTGTTCTGGCGGGGCGGTCAGCCTGCTCAGTTCGAGCGGGGATGCCAGAACGAGGACGCCAGTTATGTCTGATCTTTTGCCGGTCCCTGAACAGGACCAGAAAGGAACGCCGACAATGGATCTCCAGTTGCGATATGACCAGCCAAAGCAGACGGTTGCGGCCGGAGGGGTGATCTTCGGGAGCCCGGAGGTGATCGTGATGGCCGGTCCCTGTGCCGTCGAGAGCCGCGACTCCTACCTGGCTTGTGCCCGCTCCCTGATGGAAATGGGGGTGCGGGTGCTGCGCGGCGGGGCCTTCAAGCCGCGCACCAGCCCTTACAGCTTTGCCGGCCTTGGCCGGGAGGGGCTGAAGATCCTGGCGGAAGCCAGAGAGGCCACCGGACTGGCGGTGGTGACCGAGGTGCTGGACCCCCGGGACGTGGAGCTGGTGGCCGCCCACGCCGATATTTTGCAGATCGGCAGCCGCAACATGCAGAACTTCGCCCTGTTGCATGAAGTCGGCCAGGGTGGGCATCTGGTCATGCTGAAGCGGGGGATGGCCGCCACCTGTGAGGAGTGGCTGCTGGCAGCGGAGCACATCAGGGCGGGGGGCAACGAGCGGATCATCCTGTGCGAGCGGGGCATCCGCACCTTTGAAACCCAGACCCGTTCCACCCTCGACCTGAGTGCCGTGCCGGTCTTGAAGGAGTTGGCGCCCTACCCGGTGGTGGTCGATCCCAGCCACTCTTCGGGGAAGAGCGAACTGGTGGGGGCGATGGCCCGGGCGGCAGTGGCCGTCGGGGCCGACGGGCTGCTGGTCGAGGTACACCCCGACCCCGCCCATGCTCTCAGTGACGGCAGGCAGTCCCTGGACCCGGCACAGTTTTCCGAGCTGCTGCCGGAGTTGCGGCGGGTCGCCAAGGCGGTCGGACGCCTGATCCGGGACGAGGAGCGGGACACCCGCAGCCCTGGTAAGGAGACACAGCTTCTAAAAATCAAGCAGGGAGTGGCCAACGATGATTATTGAAGAGTGCGCCTGCTGCGATCCGGTGCAGGCCTTCGAGTCGTTAAAAGACCGTCCCTACAGCTTTTTCCTGGACAGCGGCATGGACCCGGAGCGACTGGGGCGTTACTCCATCATGGGCAGCGACCCCTTCCTGGTCTTCAAATCAAAAGGCGACTCGGTATCGGTCTGGCAGAAGGGGGCCTGGTCCGAGTTCAGGGCCAACCCCTTTAACACCCTGAAGGACCTGTACGGGCGCTACCAGATTCCGGTGCACCCGGCGGTGCCGGTGGCCGCCGGCGCCTTCGGCTACCTGGCCTATGACCTGGGATGGCAGTTGGAGAAGCTGCCGCACCAGGCCGAAGACGACCTGGACACCCCGGACTGCTACCTCGGTTTCTACGACCGCCTGGTGGTCTTCGACCACCTGGCCGGCAGGGTCTACCTGACATCCACCGGCCTGCCGGAGTGCGGGGGCGACGCTGAGACAAAGGCCGGGCAGCGCCTGGGCGAGTTGGAGGCGTTGCTGTCGCAAGCGCTGAAAGAGCCTCCGGTGAGCATGCCGGCGCGGGGCGCCGGGACCGAGAGCAGCGAGGAGTTCCGGATTACCGGCCACTTCGACCGGGCCTCCTACCGCCGGGCGGTGCAGCGGTGCAAGGACTACATCGCCGCCGGGGACATCTTCGAGGTCAACCTCACCCAGCGCTTTGCCTGTCCGATCTCCACCACCCCCTGGCAACTCTATTGCAGGTTGCGCCGGATCAACCCGGCGCCCTTTGCGGCCTATCTCAACTACCCCGAATTGACAGTGGCCAGTGCCTCGCCGGAGCGGTTCCTCCAGGTGCGCGGCGGGCAGGTGGAGACCAGGCCGATCAAGGGGACACGTCGCCGCGGGCGGGATCCCCTCGAAGACGCCAGCCTCCGCCAGGACCTGGTGAGCAGCGAGAAGGACCGGGCGGAGCTGGTGATGATCATCGACCTGGAGCGGAACGACATCGGGCGGGTGTGCAGCTTCGGGAGTGTCCACGTGCCCGAGCTGATCTGCCTGGAGGAGTACCCGACGGTGTGGCACCTGGTTTCCACGGTCAGGGGCACCCTGGAGGCCGGCAAGGACGTCGGCGATCTGTTAAAGGCGTCTTTTCCCGGCGGCTCGATCACCGGAGCACCCAAGATCAGGGCGATGGAGATCATTGAGGAGTTGGAGCCGGTAAAGCGGGGCGTGTATACGGGTTCGATCGGTTACCTGGGCTTCGACGGGCGCTCGGACCTGAACATCGTCATCAGGACGTTCGTGATCAAGGACCAGGTGGCCTACTTCCACGCCGGCGGCGCCATCGTCTCCGACTCCGATCCGGACGACGAGTACTGGGAGACGATCTACAAGGCCCGGGCTTTGATGCAGGCCCTGGGATACGGGGAGGAGGTCGTCACCGCTTGCCTGACCTGACCTGGGTCAACGGGAGTTTCGTCTCCTCCGGAGAGGCCTGCCTGGAGGCCGGAGAGCGCGGTTTCCTCTTCGGGGACGGGCTGTTCGAGACCGTCAGGCTGTATGCGGGCGCCGCGCCCAGAGGGCACCCGGCGCGGGCGCTTGTCTGGCCACGGCATGCCGCCCGGCTGGCCGAGGGATGCCGGGCGCTCGGCATACCCTATCCGGGAGAGATGATCGCCGCAGGGTTGGAGGCGGTGCTGGTCGCTCTGGCGGGTACCGCCTCCGCAAGCGGGCACCCGGCGGGCGCGGGGAGAGAGCCTGGCGCTGCCGGCGCCGTCGGCGCTGGCAGTCTGCGGCTGACGGTGACCAGGGGCGCTCATCCGCCGGGGGTCAGAGGTCTGCTGCCTCGCCGGGAACTCCGCCCGACCGTGGTGATCACCGCCAACCCGGGGGAACCCTATCCCCCCGATGCTTATCGCTCTGGCCAGCGGGCGGCGACCGTCAGCTTTCCCCGCAATCACCTGTCTCCTCTGGTCAGGCTGAAATCCCTCAACTGCCTGGAGAATGTTCTGGGCCGCCGGGAGGCGGTGGCTGCCGGCGCCGACGAGGGCCTCTTCTTCAATCTCAGGGGCGAGCTGGCCGAGGGCACGGTCAGCAATGTCTTCCTGCTTTTCGATGGCGGGCGGCTCGTCACCCCGCCGGCCGGGAGCGGCTTGCTGCCCGGGATCGCCAGGGAGATCGTGCTGGACGCCGGAGGCGGCCTGGGGTTGGCGGTGAGCGAGGAGGCCATTGACCGCCGTGGTTTCGAGAGCGCCCGCGAGGCCTGGTTGACCAACTCCCTGCTCGAGGTCATGCCCCTGGTAAGTCTCGACGGTGTGCCGGTCGGGAACGGCCGTCCGGGAGAGATCGCCTTCAGGATGCGCCAGGCATACCGGGACTATGTACAGCACGGAATCCGGCAGGCGCCGGGCCCGGAATAATCTCTTCCTCGCTGCAGGAAAATCCGCTATAATACAGAAATCTCTTTAAGATGGGACAAACCTGGCTCAGGGCTCAGGCTACGGGAGTTGCGGGTGAAGTGATCTCCTATACCGTGCAGCACGTCCTGGTGCTGCGGCTGCTCATGTGCTATCCCTTCCAGTCCGTGTATACCATACACAACCTGCTGTTTCTGGTGAGCGCGGAAAAAACGGATCGCCAGCAGTTGGGCTTCTATGACTTTATGCGCGCCAAGACCGGCGGCTACAGCCGCGTCCTACGGCGGATCATCGAGGAACTGAAGAAGGAGAAACTGGTGGAGGTGTCGGACAAGGGGGTTCAGATCACTCCCAAGGGAAAGACGATCTACGAGAACCTGGGATCGTCGCTCGGCCCCTTCTCGTCCTTCTGGAACCTGTGCGTGGATGTGGTCGCCCGCTACGGGGACGACCCGGAGAACCTGAACAGGGCGGTCTTCAACCACCTGGTGTTCCGGCGGGTGAAGCCGAGCGAGTATATCTTCCTGCCGTAAAAGAACCGTTCCCCGCTGCTTCCTACTCCTGATCTTCCCACAGTGCCGGCTGCCGGTATTTTACTGATCGCGGCCGGTGATTGCTTTCCAGGTCGTGCTTGGCGCCGGAGCCGGAAATTTTTAAAAGGAAGGCAGCTACATCCTCCCGGCTGCCCAGAGGCGCGGCCTTTTCTTCGGCGATCAGTTTCTGGTTGCCGCGAGCTTGCGCTAACGATGCCAAGTGCTCCGGATGTTTCAGGCAGGCGATCGACCGTCCCTGTTCCAGGCCGAACCGGACTGTATGCATTGTCCCGCCTTCAAGATCCGTTTCCACCACGATCAGTCCTGAACTCAACCCGCTCTGGATCCGGTCTCTTTCGATAAAGCTATACTTGAAAGGTTTTTCGCCCGGGGGGTATTCACTCGCCAGGCACCCATCCATCGACAGGATCTGCTCGGCCAGACCACGGTTTTCCGGAGGATAGACCTGGTCGAGGCCGTGCGCCAACACGGCGACTGTCCGGCCTTTTGCCTGGACGCAGCCTTGATGGGCGCCCGTATCGCAGCCGCGCGCCAGGCCGCTGACCACTACGAAACCTTTCCCGGCGAGCGATGCGCCCAGCCAATTTGCACATTTCAGGCCATATGGCGAGGGCTCCTTGGTTCCGATGACCGCACAGGCCAGGCCGGAAGCGAGGCAGCCCGGGCTGCCTTTCACAAACAGCAAAACGGGCGGGTCGTTGATGCCCCGCAATCGTTCCGGGTAATATTCACTGTCGGACTGAATGACCTGGATACCCAGCCTGTCCGTCCGGTCCAGCAGGTCCACCGCCTGGGAGTAAGCGGCGCTCAGCGCCTCAGGTCCGGGGATCTCCTCATGATTGAAACCAGAACCAAGCAGCAGGTCTCTCAGCTCTGCAATTCCCGAGGGCTCGTGCTGTCTGAGCATGGGCACGCTTTTCCAGGTCTTTTTCCGGCTGAAATTGGGGGTCTTCAGGAGTGTCAACAGGTAAACGATGGCCGACATTGCTTCTCCTTAACTGGCCGTTTCGGCCAGGGCGAGACACTTCACCAGCGAGGCGCCGTTCTGTTCCAGAAGAATTCTGCACGCCCGGAGCGAATTCCCTGTTGTGGTGATGTCATCGAGCAACAATACCTCTCGTCCCCTGATCAGATGCGTCCTGGCCACCCTGATCGAATTTAAATGAACTTCCAGCTTCCGGTCCCCGCCACAGGCCAGCTTGGGAATTGTCGTATGGCGAACCAGGCATGATGTGGCATCGGTGCGGCCAGGTCCGGCGAGCAGTTGCGCCAGATCGCCAATGCCGGAACCGATCCTGGCGGAGTCGCTGGAAGGAACGACGGCAATAGCAAAGTCCCATCCGAGCAAGGGATCGACGATCCGGTAATACGATGAAATTACCTGTCTGTTGCGCGCCTTCAAGCTCAAGATTTGCATGCTCTGCTCGTCAAAATCGGGATTTGAGCCGCCGCGCCGGGGGTGATAGAATGCTAAAGTGATGATGTCCGCCTGGTTGCTGGCCGTATTTTTAAAAATCAATCCGATCCCCCCGAACCCCTCTATATGAATGAACAGGCGGCGCTCGCAATCAAGGTGGCCGGAGCCCGATCTAATGGTCGGGCGGAAAAAGAATGCATTTCCTGTCATCCGGCCTTTTTTTCCTGTTCTTATGTCTCCCTGTCCTGGACACCGGCACTTTTGCTCACCCATTTCGCTATTAGTTTCAAGGCTAAAGATCAGACACCACCAGACTTCCACTATCTATCATTTCTCCCAGACGATAGAGCTTTCCTGCTCTGGCTGCCAAAGGCTCAGGGCTTTCGATCCACCTGATCTTTAAAATCATCCCCAGGATGGATTGGAAATCGCTCCTCCCGGGGATGATCTGCTTGAAATCATAGGGCCGTTTTAGCTATTTGATCTTGTGCTCAGCACATTCATAGCAGAACCATACTCGATCAACTTCGTGAAACATAGGGGGGTGAGATATGATACTATAATTTAAACAATTGGCCTGGATGAGCAACGTTGGGTACTTAGAAGTTTTAATTAATTTCCGGCTCGAAACATGAGAAGAGAAAGGAGAACAAATATGTCAAAGTATGTTGAGTTAGGCTATCCGATTTATGAAGGCATGCCAGTATATCCTGGTTTGCCCGAGGTTAAACTCACTCCCCGTGAACAGCTCGCGAAAGGCGATTACTGGAATGGCACAATACTGACAATTTATCTTCATGCGGGTACGCATGTGGATGCGCCCTGGCATTTTTGTCCCGCTGGATGTGGCATTGATCAGGTTCCAATTGAGAAATTTATCTTTAAAAAACCTTTGATGATCTATTCCAAGTGGGAACCCAATCATCTGGTTACAATTGATGAGATCAAAGTTGCGGGTGAAGCCCTTCATGAGGCGGATATACTTTTCTTCAACACTGGCCATGCTCATTTTAGAGCCACTGATTTCAATACCTATGGAAATAACTTTCCAACTGTTTCTCCCGAGGCTGCCGAGTTTATCCGCCAAGAACTGCCTAATGTGAAGGCTGTCGCTATTGATACGCTGAGTATTGAAAACATCCCGAATGGGATTAAGGATGGCTTCAGAACACATAAAGCATTTCTCGACCCGGAGAGATTCCCCCAGCGAACCCTCCTCATTTTTGAAGACTACAATCCGGCTCCGATTACCGGCAAAAAGATTCTCTCTGCCTTCAGCGTCCCGCTCAGGATTAAAGATAAGGATGCCTCGGTGGTCAATATCGTAGCGGAAATAGAAGACTGATTCGTTAAGCCTTTTCAACTAGAGTTTTGGAGAGTATTCCACATTGTGAAACATATAGAGGTGAGAGATGATATCGGGCAATGTAGTCTTGAGCGCCGGGCCAACGACTAAAATTGGGGTGATTGGATGGAGCGCGGCTACGGCCGGATTAGCATGCTAGGGCACGGAGTTTTTCTGCTGGTTAAAAATTGGGTTGTTTCATGGATCCCAGTAATGGTAAAATGAAATTGAATTTATTACTTGCCCGAGAGCAGACCGGATAGTATCGGCAACGACTATACTGGGAAGCTGCTGAAGGTGGGGCCGCTTATGGCGGCGCGAATAATCCATAGCCAACCGCTTGTACCTGAAGAGGACGGAGACGGAAGGCGCCGTGCCGGAGTTGTGCGGCCTTCTGATCTTTGTCGGGGGGCCTTATTGTTTTTATGCAGAGATGTTTAGGCATACAGGCTGAACTAGTATGATTTGTCAAGAGAAGTCCCCATGCTTCGTAGAAAATAAAAAATAGGAGGGGTTGTTCATGGAGGTTATCGAAAGTGCCGGGCAGATGCAGGAGATAGCCCTGGGCCTGAAGCACCGGGAATTGAGCATCGGCCTGGTGCCTACCATGGGTTACCTGCACCAGGGGCACCTGAGCCTGGTGCAGCGTGCCCGGTCTGAGTGCGACCGGGCAGTCATGAGTATATTTGTCAACCCGCTGCAGTTCGGGCCGCAGGAGGACTTCGCCGCCTATCCCCGGGATCCGGATCGTGACCTCGCCCTGGCCCGGGAGGAGGGGGTTGACTTTGTCTTTGCCCCCACCGGCGACTCGATGTACCCGGATGGGTTTAATGCTAACGTTGAGGTTGGCGGGATCTTGACTGAGAAGTTGTGCGCCCGGTCGCGCCCCGGACACTTCCGAGGGGTGACTACGGTGGTCATGAAGCTGTTCCAGATCGTCCAGCCGGACCGGGCCTACTTCGGACAGAAGGATGCCCAGCAGGTCCTGGTGATCAGGAAAATGGCGACCGACCTGAACCTGCCCCTGGAGATCGTCACCTGCCCCATCGTGCGGGAGGCGGACGGCCTGGCCCTCAGCTC
>Ga0224558_1001851_pt1 | contig 20859 bp, 20 predicted proteins | sample 714S32024metaG_FD_180682 | JGI IMG/M metagenome (GOLD analysis project Ga0224558, IMG submission 180682) | Peat soil microbial communities from Stordalen Mire, Sweden - 717 S3 20-24 | ecosystem: Environmental > Terrestrial > Soil > Wetlands > Peat | place: Sweden: Norrbotten County, Stordalen...
CCCGAGATGAATGCAACTCACGAGAAAAGGCAGAAGCAAAAGCAAAAACAAAAGCGCCACTAAGGAAAAAACAAATGCAAAGACAAAAACCTTGACAGCACCAGCCGTCTCATAGAAGGCCCGGGCCGTGATTACAGTGTGCCTTATGTCAAACCATCCACAAATGATCGGTGCCCATCCATTCGCGTTCTTTGCGATATCGGGGTCCCCAACGACAGGTCTTCGTCGTTGGGGTGATTGAATGGGTGGGATACCACAACACTCAACATCATCATCCTGAGCGCAGTCGAAGGACCCGCTTTTGTTTTTCTGCTGGCTATCTCACAAATCTTCGGGTGCCCCAGGTCTCGATTTTGAGACTTGGGAATGATGACCCATCCCATCCACCCCGATTCTCCCGTAGGGAGAACACGAAAATAGCCCAGGGTGAAACCCTGGGAATACTCCCACCCGTTTTTAGAAATCAATCCACGCGGTGTGAGCCGCGTTAAAATCCACGTTTATGAACCTTTTCTCTTACTCCTGATCTCTGATCTCTGACCACTGTTTTATCTCCGGCCTTTACCCCGTCTCTCGTGCCGGTAAAGGTGACGATCGGCAACCTTCCAATTGCCAGCAATCCAATAACAATGTCATTCCTGGATCGAACGGCGTTTGCCGTTACCGATCCTGCGTGCTCGGTTACCCGAAGGCAAAGAGCCACCCCAACGAAGACGGCAAGGTGTATAATTTTATACACCCGGGAAGGCAACCTGGCTATCCCGGCTACCTCAGATCTGAAGCGGCCACGTACCCTTCCGAACCGCTCCCGTGAAGACCGCATCCGGGATGGACCATTCAAGAGAATGGGGGGGAGAAGCATGACCTTTGATCTTGTCGCATTTCTGGCAACGGCAGGAGTGGGACGAAGAATCGTCCAATTGAAGCCCAAGCAAGCTTTCTTTTCGCAGGGAAATGCAGCTGACTCTATCTTCTATCTTCAGACGGGCCGCGCAAAACTCACCGTCGTTTCGCATGAGGGGAAGGAGGCCACCATCGCGCTTCTCGCCGCCGGGGAATTCATTGGAGAGGAGTCGCTGGCGAGCATGGGTGGGCTACACATGGCCACTGCCAGTGCTATTACCGCCTGCACAGCGTTGGAGATAGCGCGGGAAGAGATGATCCGAGTGATGCACGAGGAGCATTCCTTCTCCGAAATGTACTTGAAATTCCTGCTGGTCCGGAGCATGCGATCCCAAGCCGATCTTGTCGCGCAGCTTTTCGACTCCAGCGAAAGGCGTCTAGCGAGAATTCTCCTGCTCTTGGACGAATTTGGTGAACCGGGGTCACCGGAACACTTGATTCCTCCTATCACTCAGGAGACTCTGGCAGAGATGGTCGGCACCACCCGCTCCCGCGTCAGCTTCTTCATGAATCGCTTTCGCAAACTCGGCCTTATCGATTACAACGGCCGCATCCGGGTCCATAAGTCGCTGCTCAACGTGGTTCTGCACAATCAATTCTCAGAACGTAACCCCGAGAGACCTTCTGGTTCGGCCACTCCACGTGTTCGATCAAAGGCGGCCAACTAGGACCGGTGTGTGTGGTACGTGGCCGCAGTCCCACATTGACCTCAGTCGTTGCCAGGCGGCCCGTAGCCGTCTTCAGCATCGACGGCGCCGGGTTTGGATTTGCGCCCATTCGACGTGCCCGGTTGCCGCCCCTCTGCCCGCAACCCGAGCACACCAGTTGCCGGTTTCCACTCTTGCGCCGCACTCACTGCTCCAGGGTCTAGGCCCGCTCATCGATCTCGTTCCAGTAAACATTGCAGCCAGGCCAGCTTTGGCCTCTGGTGACTCCCGGCCGCGCTTCTCAGAGGGTTCAGGGTCCGATGGCGACCCGCCCCATTCGATCAACCCTTGAGAGGCCGGTTCTCACTGCCTGTCTGATCGATGCAATGAGTGTGCTAAACGGAACAGACCATTACCGGTTGCAATGCTATCTTTGGCCCAAGAAGAATTGCGCGCTCTGGAACGGAATGAGATGGCTCCGTCGCCGCCCCTACGCAGCGCTGATGTAGATTATCCACGACCAGACCACACTCAGGAAGAGGTTGTCTAGATGGGTAAAGTAAACCGGGAGCCCTTTGATACCGCTGCTTTTCTCGCGGCCGAAGGGCCAGGACGAAGTATCAGCAATTACACGGCAACGCAGATTTTCTTTTCCCAGGGAGGCCCAGCCGACTCTGTATTTTACCTTCAGACTGGCCGAGCGAAGCTCACCGTCATTTCCAAGGGGGGCAAAGAAGCGACGGTTACGCTGCTCGTCGCCGGGGATTTTTTTGGCGAGGAGTCGGTGGCCGGAGTGGGAACGCTGCGAACGGTCACGGCCTCAGCCATTACCGCCTGTACGGTACTCAAGATCGCGACGGCGAAAATACTCCGCGTCCTCCAGACGGAACATAAGTTCTCCACCTTTTTCTTGAAGTTCATCGTGATTCGGGGCATGAGAACCCAGGCGGATCTCATCGATCAGCTATTCAACTCCAGCGAGAAGCGGTTGGCGCGGACGCTCTTGTTGATGGCCGAATATGGTGAACCGGGCGCGCCGGAGACGCTTATCCCGCCGGTAACGCAGGGGACTCTTGCGGAGATGATTGGTACAACTCGATCACGTGTCAGCTTCTTCATGAATCGCTTTAGGAAGCTCGGCTACATTGATTACAACGGCGTCATTCGGGTCCACAAGTCGCTGCTCAATGCGGTTTTGCACGACCGGTTACCAGAGGAGAATGCATCACGGCCCAAACTCCTCGACCCTGCACCCAGTCCAGCACGAACCGCCAAACGAGCCAAGCTCGTGTGAGCAGCGGATTACTCGCATCGAATTGCATGTTGACAGAGCCGGGCGCAACCTTATCTCAGTTCGCTGGAGAAGCGATCGGGTGCAAGAGACTGCCAAATGACGTGGTGATTGAGATGGAAGATCCTCGCTGCGAGAGCCTGCTCATGACCTGGTGATTGAGACATCAAATGGGTCACCGGTATCCGCACATCAAGCAGGTCAATCACGCTCCCAATTATGGTCGCCCCAAAATGTGCGACAACTATACTAAAAACAACTACTTATAGACTCTATGGCGCGATCAGTCTCGAAAAGTCAGCATGCCGGAAGTGTTTGCTGGGCTATTCAGAGCCCGCCTCGCAGCTCTGCCGAAGGCCGCTGGCCCAACCGCAGGTGGCCCAGTCACTGACCTCTGACAACTGATCTCTGACCCCTGATCTCTGATCTCTGATTTATTTTCAAAACCTTGCTGATAATTAAGTGGTAAACATCGAATTAAACTCAACAGAATGAATATGTTCCACGTGGAACATTTCCACGGATTCCCTAACTCCTGACCGCTGATCCCTGACCCCTGACCCCTGACCCCTGATACGACTAGTACATGACTAGGTCAACTCCTCGAAATTTCATGCAAATAATCCGCCCTAACCTATACATAAAAAATAAGATAGAGCGATTTAGGCGAAAACGTGGAGAAAAAGTGCCTTTTAAGCAGAAAATCGGCCCGCATAGCAGAATTGCATGTCCTTATATGCGCACGTAACACGCAATCCAAAGCCTCAAAAAAGCCAATTGAGTGTGCTTCGAACGACATGTTGCGACTTGAGAGGTGGTCTGTTGGCTATTTCATTTCCGCGGCAAAATGCCCCTGCATCAGCCGCACCGCTGTGCGCACATCGTCCTCTAGAATTGCCGCCTGGCCGTTTGTCAGATCCGAGATGACGCTCTTTGGAAAGCGCTCCCCTGCTCTGCGGGTCAGCGAGCCGTGCAGGCAGTGGAGTCCGGTCTGCTCTAAAACCTTGACCATGGAGGCCAACTTCAACCCGCCTCCGGCCATGATCTGAATACGGTCGCCGGCCTGGGTGACCAGTTTTTTCAATTGTTTAGCGCCAGACAGCACATCCGGCGCCCCGCCCGAGGTCAACAGGCAATCGGCCCCGGTGCTGATCACCGCCTCCAGCGCTTCGTCCATCTCCGGTGTCCTGTCGAAGGCCCGGTGGAAGGTCACCTTCATGGGACGTGCCAGCTCCACCAACTCCCGGCTGCGCTCCACGTCAACGTGTCCATCCCCCATCAGTACCCCCAATGCAACACCTGCCGCTCCAGCCTGCCTAACCCATTGAATCTGCTGCTTTATTAGGTCAAATTCCCTCGCGGAATAAATAAAATCTCCCCCGCGCGGACGAATCAGAACATGAACGGGGATGGAAAGTGCCTGGATTGTTGCACTTATCAGTTTTTCTCCGGGCGTGACTCCGCCAATATCAAGCCTCTCGCACAGCTCGATACGGTCAGCGCCACCCTGTTGAGCCGCCCGGGCAGCCAGCAGGGTTTCGACGCAAAGTTCAAAAAGAAAGGCCTTCATGTTAGATTCCAGAGCGGCAGAGCGAGTCCTGCGCACTGCCCGGCGTCTGTCTGCGTGGATGTGCCATGGGCTGCGGGCTTCCACGCAAGATCAAGTCAAACACTAATATATGCACCGTTTTTTGTCAAAACGCTCAACATTATAAATAAATATCATAGTTTCAATCACTCAAAGTGGCGCGGTACTCATACGGCCTTGAAGCCATGACTTGCGTCGAGGCACGGCGAAAGACAGCAGGAGTTGCCGAGCGCGTCAGACAAGCGAAAAATGTGGCGCCGATCAGGCGCACATCACTCATGAAAGTAGCCCGGCACATGTAGCGCGCATCAATGCGTGCCTTCCGCGGCCGAATGTGAAGGCGATAGAAATCATCCAGTTGGCTAGGGTGAACGCGGCTCAGAATCTCCTCTTCGTGGCGAAAACTGAGCGTAGCTGCGCCGGTGATTCCTGGACGATAAGGCATATTGGCAATACCCAAATACTGAGGCAGCTTGGGCCGTGGCCCGACCAGGCTCATGTCACCGCGCAGAACATTGTAAAACTGCGGTAACTCATCGAGTTTGAGTTTGCGCAGCCATCGTCCCAAGCCGGTAATACGGCTATCCCCGTTCCTGGTGAGGCAGGGCCCATTTACCTCTACTCCGGACGACATGGTGCGGAACTTATAGATACGAAAGAGTAGCCCTCCCCTCCCAACGCGATGCTGGGAGAAAAAAGCAGGTCCGGGCGAGGACATGTACACGCACAATGCAACCGCCAGCATTGGAACCCCCAAAACGGCAAGGACCAGCAGCGCGATTAACATATCCACTATCCTTCTGGACCACGAGAGAGTCCAGTCGCTGGCCGTGGGGCTCTCGAGGCGAGTTTCTCGCTCAGCCGTGCCGTGAAAGAGAGGCGACTGCGCGGAGATCGATATGGGCGCGACGAACACGTCGTTCGAGGCAGATGCGCGGGTTGATTGCAACATAACGGGAACCTCGAAAGCGAGATATACATCCAGAGCGATGGCAAGACCAGGCACGCATTGGCCAGTCACGATGGCTTCCGCAGCTAAACGGGAAATCATTTTGGTCTCTCACTTGCGAGAGTGCCTACCTATACTTTGTCGGCTGCTATGGCTGTGAATATGAGGGCAGAAATGGCGAATACGCAGGACTCGGACGACCAGTATTGGGAATAATCCCGCGGCTATCCTTCGATGAGCCAGCTCAAATTAGATTGTCTTAGCGAACGGCGCAACAGGATACCGCGCGCATGGCGAGTGTTCATGAGACGAGGCCATGCAAGTTGATGCGATACAGAAGAGATTCTGCGCGACCGTGCTATTTAAGCACGTCAATGGCGGCTGCGCCCAGGGCCAACTGGGAGAACATCTGCGACCAGGACAAGAACTCGCGCATGGCTCCGGGCCCAATGTTTTTCTCCGGAACAACGACGGTATCGCCGGGGTAGAGGCGCACGCTATTAAAACCGGATGAAAAAATGGACTGTCCCACGTTGTGGCCGGTCACCGATCCGTCCGCCCGCAAGATGAAGATCTGGCCTCGGTCAGCATCTCGGTTTGGACCGCCGGCGAGATGGAGGTAGTTACCTGCGCGAGCGCCATTGCGATACAGAAACGCATTCTGATTGAGTACCGCACCGATCACCTGTATGGTGGCCGGCATGGAAGGAACCCAAAACATGTCACCATCCTCCATGGGCGTAGCAGGCAATTCGTTCTCGTCCGCGCTGCGCGGGTGTAAATTGAGTACAATTCTTCCGCTGGGCCGCAACTGGCGTAGTCGTGCGATTAGTTCTCGGTCTATAGATGCGATCTGCGCCGACTGTCCTCCATTCTGTCCCCCGCTCGGCGAAGTGCCACTGGCATCGCTGGTAGCTTTAATCGAGCCGCGCGCCAACTGATGCTCCAGTCGGTCGGCATACTCGTTCATACGCTGCTGTTCAATCGCTTGTGTGCTTTTACGGGTGAACTCCGACCCATACAGATATGCCTTGTCCGTGAGGCCTCCGGCGCGCTCGACCAGCGAGCGCAGAGTTTCGCCGGGCAAGACGCTGTACACACCAGCACGCGCAAACTCTCCTTCCAGCCGCACATATTTCGTTTGCCGGTCCATGGGCTGGTGGATGTCGTCTTGCGAAAAGACCGTGACCATGTCGCCCGGCTGTAGTTCATGATCCTGAGAAGCGTCGTGGGCGAGCACCAGCTTGCCGAGATCGAAGGGAATCAGCGATGTGGACATGGTGGCCGTGTCCATCCGCTCAATCACAGCATAATCCCAGTCGGTTTGCGCCTCGGGACGGATTAGAGCGGTCTCTTTGCCCGTGTGGATGTTCACTTCTATGCCGGCAAGAGTGTTCGCCGCTCCCGAGGAATTGGTGTTCGAGGGATTGGTGTTCGAGGGGTTGGTGTTCGAGACCTTCTGAGCCGGCTGCGATGAAATATCCTGCGCGGATGGCTGCGCCGGCACAACGGCGGGCGCAAACTCCGGAGCCGGCAGGCCGAGCTGGGTGCGCCGCCACCAGTAATCGCGCGAAAGCAGCGAATCCTTGTCGGGCATCAGCTCGCTCAGTCTCATGCCGGCATGCCAGAGGTAGCGCCCCGGGTTGGCCAGCGATCCGCGCAGCGTGACCATCTCGCGATAGCTGGAAACTATTGGATCGATGCGCACAATGTCGCCATCAGCCAGCAAGGTCGCCAGGCCGGCCGCATCTGCATTCAGTTCGAAGGCGCGGCGTCGCGCGTGGTCCTCTATGCGTTCCACTGAGATACGCCCGTTGGAGGCAATCGCAGTCTCGCCACCGGACGTGTTCAGCAAGTCTTCGATTGATACCTGTCCGCGCAACTCGTAAATGGCAGCCAGCCGCACGCTGCCCAGCAGGGCCACCTGCGGACCCGCAGAGGGAATAAACAGCACATCGCCGGCCTGCAGTTGTACATCGCCCGTCTTGTCGCCCTTCACCAGCAGTGCATAAAGATCGAAGTCCGTGAGCACCTTGCCCGCTCGCTTCAACTCGACGTGGCGCATGGAACCGGCGCCGGATGGACCACCGCTCAAAAAGAGCGCATTCACTAACGTGCTGAGCGCACTTACCGTGTACTCGCCCGGCTGCCGCGCCTGCCCGGTCACATACACCTGGATGGAGTGAATCTCGCCGATATCCACACTCAGCTCGAAATTTCTGTAGACCCGCTCGAGCGCGGTGCGCAGGTGGCCGGCTACTGCGGAATAGGCCAGACCGGCAACATGCACGACGCCAGCCTTGGGAAGGTAGATATCTCCCTCGCGGCTCACGCGCAGATTAGCGCTGAAGTTGATCTGTCCCCAGATGCGGATGCGCAATTCGTCCCCAGCTCCGATCGACATATCTTGCGGGGAGGGCGCTTGGTCAAGAGGGCTGAAAGAGACCGACTGCTCGGCAAAGAGGCGGGCACCATAGATGGGCAGCATACGGCCCGTGGAGGCGGCCACAAAACGCTGAAACTCAGTGGGAGGCTCAGAGGACAAGATTATTCTATGCCTCAAATTGGCTCCATTCCTCAACGACTGCTCAGTGTAACTGTCGCCGCTGGAAAGGCTCCCGTTGGCCGAGGCGTTCGTGGAGCGGTCCGCACGCGGTGTTCCCTGTTGCGGAGTTTCCTGCATAGTCAGCACGGTGGGCGATGACGGCGATTGAGTAGTTGAAGGCACAGCTTGTTGTGTTTGGCAGCCGTAAGAATCAGGATCGTCGTCCGGCGAACATTGTGCGTGCGATTCAAGCGCGCAGAAGGCGTGAACCGCGGCACCGGCGATGCAGAGCAACATCACGCGGCGAAGGAGTGAGCTGGCAGATGAATGGTTTCTCATAGACGCTCCATTGTTTACACATCCAGCCGGTGGAACGAGCGAAAAATTGCTAGCGAAGCCGAGACTTGTTCCGAAATCGAACAGCCTCGTGAGGGTCTTCCCATAATCGACTTCGCGCGAGTGGATTTCTCTATTTCTTCGTTCTTACTCATCCTTTCACCGGTAATCTGAGCGCAGTTTCGGCAGAGTGGCCGAAAAGCCCACTCGCAACTGACCCTTTTGCCAATGGTGGCAGGCAGCGGCGATGGCTATCAGTTTTTACCCGCAATAAGCGGCGCAGAACTTCACAAAGAGAGCGCTGCGAGACTCAAGAGAATAATCGACCTGCTGCAAAAAGGAAGCTCCGCGTGCCAACAGAAGATCTGGAACCCACCGCACTCGCATCCCAAACTTCCACCAGCACTCTGCCGCCGGTGATCCGTGTGGCGATTAAACGCAGGAAACTGGTTGGCATCGCCACGTTTGCCATCGTTGGTCTGGGCTCGGCGGTTGCCTTGCTGTTGCCCAGCCGCTACATGGCCACCACGGTTATCCTGCCGCCCCAGCAAGGCGGTTCTGCGGGGGCGGCCATGATGGCGCAATTAAGCAGCATGAGCGCCATGGCTGGAGTGGGCGCAAGCGCTCTGGGTATCAAGAACCCCAACGACTTGCAGGTGTCTTTGCTGAAGAGCCGCACGGTGGGAGATGCGATGGTGGCGCGCTTTCATCTTCAGGAGTTCTACCACGCGAAGTATCTGTCGTCGGCGCGCAAACGGTGGGAGAAAAAAACCTATATCGACAGCGGGCTAAAGGACGGGTTGATCCGCCTTTCGGTAACCGACCGGGATCCGCGCCGGGCCGCGGAGATGGCCAACGGCTGGGTGCAGGAATACCGGCGCTTGTCGGCGGCCCTGGCAGTGAACGAGGCGTCCGGGCGGAGACTCTTCTTTGAGCGGCAGGTGACTGACGCACGCGAGAATCTGGCGCGCGCCGAAGAAGAATTGAAACAGACCGAGCAACGCACCGGCGTGATTGAGATGGACGGCCAGGCTCACGCGATGATTGCTGCGGCAGCGGTCTTGCGTGCCCAGGTCGCGGCCAAGCAAGTCGAGATTCAGTCTATGCGACAGTTTGCTGCCGACGAGAATCCGGACCTGGAGCGCGCGCGACAGGAGTTGACGAGCCTGGAGGCTCAGTTGGCTGCCATGGATGTGGCTCATGATCGTCGCAGCGGTGACCTGGTGGCGCCCAAGGGCACGGTGAGTCAAGCGGGTCTTGAATATGCGCGCGCGCTGCGCGAGGTGAAGTATCGCGAGACGGTTGTAAGCCTGTTGATGCGCCTTCAAGAGGTGGCGCGGGTTGACGAGGCGCGGCAGGGCGCGCAGGCACAGGTTATCGATGCGGCGGCCGTTCCCGACCGCCCCACATCAATGTTCAGAATCTGGATTGTGCTGGGAGCGCTGCTGGTGTCATTGCCGCTGGCGCTGGCGCTCGCACTAGCAACCGAGGCCGTCGAGATTCTACGCACCCTCCGTCGCCATGCTGGCTCCTGGCTCGTGGCGCTGGAAGCGGTTTGGGGTGGCGGAGCGCGATGAGGATTCGGCGAGCGTTGGGCTTGGATGGCACTGTCGCCTTTACCTCTCTGGCGAGGGTAGTGAGTATTGCGGGCAGCACCGTGACGGTTTTGCTGATCGTCCGCTTCCTGTCGCCCGTCGAGCAGGGATACTACTATTCGCTGCTTAGCTTGGTCGCGCTGCAGATGATTTTCGAGCTGGGTTTCTCGTTTGTCATTCAGCAGATAGCCGCGCACGAGTGTATTCATGTGGTATTGCACGAAGACGGCATCGTGAGCGGCGATCCGGCGGCTCACGCACGGCTGGCTTCCGCGCTTCAGCTCAGTGTGCGCTGGTACAGCGTGGCCGCTGCGGTAATGGGCATGATTCTGGCGCCGATCGGGGCACTCTTCTTTTCGCGCCACGCCGGGCCGGCAGCGGTGCAAGTGGCCTGGCAGGGGCCATGGCTGTTAGCCGTGACGGCTTCGATGGCCGGCCTGTGGTGCCAGCCCTTCTACTCCTTTCTGGATGGATGCGGACAGGTACGCGCCGTGGCCGCGCTGCGATTGAGGCAGGCGATAACCGGCATGGTGCTGGCTTGGATTGCCATGCTCCTGCATCACGGGCTTTATTCGCCGGCGCTGGTTATTGTGGGCCAGGTTGTAACCGGTATATTCTTTCTGGCTGCGCGCCGGCGTCTTCTGACAGGATTGTTCGGTTATCAAACCCGCGGCGCCACTATCCGCTGGAGCCGTGAAGTCTGGCCCTTTCAATGGCGCATCGCGGTCAGTTGGACGTGCTCCTACTTCGCGATCCAGGTCTTCATTCCCATCCTTTTTACGCTGCGCGGGCCGGTGGAAGCGGGACAGATGGGAATGTCGCTCAGCATTGCCGGCTACCTCGCAAGCTTGGTTCTTCCATGGATCACAACCAAGGCAACGCCTTTCGGGCGATTGATTGCACAACGCCAGTTCCAGGGACTCGACCGGCTGTTTCTGCGCACGCTGGGACAAGCCCTGACTGTCTTTGTTCTTATCGCCCTGCCTGCCGACGTCATGGTGGCGTTGTTAACTGTTGTGGCTCCGCGGCTGGCAACGCGCATGGTTTCGCCGCAACTGTTTACAGTGCTGGTGCTGGCCGTCGGCGCCAACTTCGTAGTGCAGAGCCTGGCCACCCTGTTGCGCTCCTTTAAGCGAGAGCCGTTTCTTTGGCAGTCTCTTGCAGTGGCCTCGCTCACTCTGCTGCTGGCTGTATTCGTGGCGCCTCGATGGGGTAATGCTGGCGTCACGCTCGGCTATCTGGCCGTCTCGGCGGGTATCAGCCTTCCTTCCGCACTGACGATCTTTGCGCGCGCCCGCAAAAGATATCTGTCAATAAGCCCGCTGGCCGTGAGTGAAAGTGAGGCGGCATGAGCTCCCGATATCCAGGCAGTGAATTAATCCACGGATGCAAACCCTTACGGGGTGGCTTTCGGCCTGTTTTCGAGGTGGTATCTAAACGCGCGGATGGTCGGGCGGCAGGCACATCGTTCTGCTGCGCGCAAGCACAAGCGTGGAGGCTTTGCGATGGCCTCTAATTCTATCGGTTTCGCGCTGCGGCAGCAGCCCCTCGAATTTCTCGGCTCCCTGTCGGCATCTGTCAGGCATTTATCTTTTTGCGCGATTTTGGCCTTCTCTTTCGTGCCGGTCCTTATCTATATCAACCTCTCGCAAATCTTCCTTTTCGCTCTTTGCCTTGTCGCCCTATGCTGCTTTCTAGTTCGCCTTGAAGTCGGCATATTAACCGCGCTTTTTCTGATTCTGCTGATTTCCGTCTCCCAGGCAATCGGCATCGCGCACAGTCCGGCTGCCGACAAGAATTATCTAACCCCTATCCTCTTTCTAACCTCTCTGTTGATCGGGCCGACCATGATGCTTCTGGCTAGATCGTACCCGCTGGCTCTACTCAGCCGCCTGATGCCTCGTATCATCCACTGGGTAATTGTCTTTCTAACCGTCGAGTGCGTTTCGCGGCTTATCTTCTCTCCTTACATGCCGGCAAACGCGGAAACGGATGTCTCTGACAGCTTCTATCTCTACAAAACCAGCCTCTTCTTTTTTGACTCAAACTTTGTCGGCATCGAGATTCTCTGCCTCCTGGCGATCATGTTTGCGTTCAGGGAAACAATCGGGCGAAAGAGATGGCTGCTGGCTTACCTGCTTCTGCTTGCCACCTTCTCCAGAGCATCGATCGCAGCGGGCGTCTGTCAGTTTGTGGTGTACAAACTCTGGCGTTGGAGGATATGGACGCTTTTTGGGCTACTGGTGGCGCAAGGAATCGTTATCGGCCATCTATTCACGAGTTATGTCACGCAGGGGGCGGAGACATTACACAACATAGATGGCAGCCTTTCCTCCAAGTTCTTCATCCTGTCGCTTATGAGGGGGATATACAGCCAGGCAGATGCAGTGCAAAAACTATTCGGTATCGGCGTAGGCAATTTATTCAATCTGGCCGGAATTTTCGCTCATAACATCGTGGCAACATTCGTTCTCGAACTGGGTATTGGCGGCTCACTGCTGTTTGCCGCCTATGTGTGGATTCTCTCGAGAAAATGCCCAACATCAATCTATCTGCTCGTTCTCCCAATGGTGATCAACGGGTTCTCCCTGGTAAGCACTACCATGCCATATTTCTTTGTCACGCTTGGTCTGTTGGCAGCATTGCGCGGCACAGTGCGTGATGGAACCAGCGAGCCGAAGAATGAAACCACTCGCCGCGAAATTTAGAAAGGATAGGTATGCCCAAGATCAGCGTACTAATGGCGGTTTACAACGTTGAAGCCTATGTTGCAGAAGCGCTGGCTAGTATCCAGTCGCAAATCCATACTGACATTGAGGTGGTAGTAGTTGACGACGGTTCGACAGACGGTACTTTGCGGATCGTCGAGCAAATTGCTTCAACCGATTCGCGCATCATGGTCGTCCGCGCGCCCCGGAATCTGGGTCTTTCTCTTGCTTTAAACCTCGGTCTCAAATTCTGTCACGCCCCCTTCATCGCCCGCATGGATGGGGACGATATTGCCTTGCCAGCCAGGCTGGAAAAGCAGCTTGGGTTTCTTGAAGAGAACCCCGATATAGCGCTGGTTGGTTGTGCAACCATTCAGATTGACGAATCGGGACGGCCAATTCCCGGATTGCGCGTGGCGCGAAAGCCGGTCGAAAGAGATATCCCCAAAACTCTGTTGCTGAATACTCCCTGCCTGCACATTTGGCTTGCACGGCGCGCAGTTTACGATACGCTGCACGGCTATCGTACGATGTCCCATTCGGAGGATTACGACTTTCTACTCCGCGCCTGGACCGCCGGGTTTCGTCTGTGTAATCTCCAGGAGCCCTTGATGCAGATACGAACCTGGCCGGGCAATATGTCCAGTTGCCTTGAACAAAGAAAAGCCCATTACTACATCCGCGAGTTATACCGTCAGCGCGTGAAGCATGGCCGCGACAGTTTTAGCAAGCAAGAATTCGATCGGCGCATCCAACCGGGCAAGCTGGAAAAATCATTTTTTCATTTGGCGCTCAACTGCGCACAGCGCGGCGTTCTGGTAAAACACAGCCTTTGGCCATTGCTGTATCTTCCGCTTTCCGCCGCTTTGTCTCCCTGGCAGGCAAGATACTTCTACGACAGCATCCGACTGAAACTAGCGTGGCCAGAATCCATGCGTTCGTCCTGAGGGCGCAATCAAGAACCAGAAACGCGGAGATGAAACAAGATAAATATCCAACGGAGGATTGAAATGGCCTTAATCAGCGTACTGTTGAATATCTATAACGTCGAGCCATATATTGCCGAGGCGCTTCATAGCATTCAGACTCAAACTGTCTCCGACCTGGAGATTGTCGTTGTCGATGACGGTTCCACGGATGGATCAGCGCGAGTGGTTCAACAGATCGGTTCGACGGATTCGCGCATCAAGTTAGTCGGCACGCCGCAAAATCTGGGCATACCCTATGCGCTCAACCTGGGACTCAAATATTGTTACGCGCCGTTCATCGCAAAAATGGACGGTGATGATGTCGCTCTGCCGAACCGGCTGGAAAAGCAGCTCCGATTTCTTGAACAGAATACCGATTTTGCGCTTGTCGGCTGCGCGACCACGGCAATCGATCAGTTTAGCCTGCCGATACCGGGCCTGGGCATCTCGCGCAAGCCGGTAACTCAGGAGGCAGTCAAGGCAACAATGCTTCTGGCGCCGCCATGCAGTCATGTCTGGCTGGCGCGGCGCGAGGTCTATGACACGCTCGCCGGTTATCGCAGGATGGCAGCCTCGGAAGATTACGACTTCTTGCTTTGCGCGATTACTGCTGGATTTCGCATAACTAACCTTCCTGAACCCTTGATGCTGATCCGGACGCGGCCTGGCAACGTCTCTTCGCGTCTGGAACAGAGGAAGGCTCACTACTACATAGCTAACTTATATCGCGAACGTATGAGAAATGGTCAAGACAGCTTCAGCCGAAAAGGCTATGAGCTTGCTGTCAACTCAGGCAGGCTGGAGAACGGCGCTTTTCGGCTCGCTATGAAATGCGTTCGTAAGGGGCTGTTATCCCATAGCCGGGTGATGCGATATCTTCTCCTGGCGATTTCTGTTTTGGTATCACCATGGCAAGCACGCTATTTCCTTCTCCGTTTCCGCCTGAAGATGGCATTGCGAACGCCTGGGTTCCAGCCCTGATGTTAGAACGCTCTAACAATGAGCTCAATCTAGTAATGTCTGAGGCCCCGATGAAGATATGTTTTATCATCCACAATGTTACAGCGCGCGCAGGCTCGGAGCGCGCGCAAACCAGCCTTGCAAATGCGCTCACTACTCGAGGAGAGTCGATATCAGTATGGTCGATGTACGGTCTGGGAAAGCCTCCTAAATTCCAGCTGGTAAGCGATGTCAAAGTTAGTTATGGCCTTAAGAAGCCATGGCCATACTTTTTGGACTATCCATGGCTGGCCTGCAAATTTGCTGTTCATGTTATACGGTTGCGGCCTGAGTGGATTGTGTGCACTGGTACAAACCGGTTGATCGTAGCCTTGTTGGCAGCTTTTGTGACGGGCATAAAGGTGACTGTATGGGAGCATTACCCAGTTTCCAATAGCGTCACAAAGCCACGAGGCAGACTGGCCAGAATAATTGCGTCCATCGTGGCATCGAGAATTGTCACGCTGACCAGGAGCGATCAGAATCTATACGCAGCACTCTATGCTCCAGCCGGAACGGTTACCCAAATTCCCAACATCGTGCTCACGCCAGGGCCCACAGGCGCGGTTCGCCGCAAGGAAGTTATGGCCATGGGAAGACTTTCGCACGAGAAGGGGTTCGATCTACTGCTCGCAGCCTGGGCCATAGCCATCGAGAGGATGCCTGATTGGATACTGCGCGTTGTGGGCGACGGGCAGATACGCGAGCAGTTAGAGCGACAAGCGAGCACCCTCGGAATCGAGCACTGCGTCACCTTTGCGCCATTTTCGGATGATCCGTTTTCCTTGTACTCGGAATGTGGAATATTTGTGCTCAGTTCACGCTTTGAAGGTTTGCCCTTTGTGCTGATAGAGGCAATGACCTGCGGGGCTGCCTGCATCAGCTTCGATTGTCCGAATGGTCCGCGTGAAGTGATACGGAATGGAGTAAATGGACTGCTAGTACCGGCCGAGCGAGTGGATGCTTTGGCAAGCGCAATCGTGAAACTTGGCGAGAATCCAATATTGCGCCAAAGGCTTGGAAGTGCGGCGCGGAATGTCTCCAGGCCGTATTCAGAGCCTCGTGTTGCAGCGCGCTGGCATGAAGTGCTTTACGGTCAGATGCCCATCGCCCGGAAACCTGTTGTATCAGTTGCACATGACAGCGCTGCCAGATCAGGGACAGCATGAAGACGAACTATACCAACCTTGACCTATTGCGATCCTTCGCGGTGCTATCAGTCGTCGCGTTGCACTTATACCACATGAGCGCCTCCTTACAACTGTGCGCCTATAACTCTGATGTTGACCAGGCATTGCACAACCTGAGCTTCACGGGGGTTATGTTCTTCTTTGTGCATACCTGTCTAGTGCTCATGCTTTCGATGCATCGTTTACCCGCTGCTCATCGCGGGCGCAACTTTTTGATTCGCCGTGTCTTCCGCATCTATCCGCTGTGCTGGGCGACCATCCTACTGGCACTTTCGACGGGACTTACCGATAAACCCGTAGAACAACTCCATGCACTTGGTTGGCGCGGAATCGTGGCTAATTTACTGCTGGTGCAGAATATTGGACACGGCGTTGTCTGCGTTGTAGGGCCTCTGTGGAGCCTTCCATGGGAGGTCCAGATGTATCTTACTTTGCCTTTCTGCGGAAATTCGACGGTCTTTATGCCGTCTTCGCGCTGTGGCTCGGCGCCACGGCGTTAGCGTCGGCGTGTGCTCGATTCGCATTTCTGCGGCTGCCGCACGCAACCATGTTTCCCCCCATGTTCATCGCAGGCATGGTGGCATACAAGCTGTTGGTGCGGCGAGCTGCGGAGCAACGCCACAATGCACTTCCAAGCTGGGCCTGGCCTTTCTTCGTTCTGGGCCTCTTTGCCTTGCAGGCTTGGCTTATGGGCAAACACCATATTGAGTCGCCAAATGGCGTCGTAGTGGATGCCTGTATCTGCCTGGCGCTGGGAATCGCTATTCCAGCATTTGGCGAGTTACAGGCGTGCTGGATCGCTCGTCCTTCTCAGCAGGTTGCCAAGTACTCTTATGGTATTTACCTGCTCCACATTCCGGCCCTGACCTTTGTCCTGTGCTATCTGCCCGAAATGCCACTGGCGATGAAGGCCGTCCTGGCTATCGCTCTCACGGCACTGCTGTCGTTTGTATCATTTCATTTCATTGAAGATCCACTCATCCGGTTGGGCAAACGGCTGACGCAAGTTACCCCGGCGCCATGCCCCTCCACCTTGGTTATGCCGCGTGAAGGCGTCACACAGGTATAATCAGCTCTATGGCGGCGCACTCACAGACAAAGTTAACCCAGACCGCATGCGCGGAGAGTGGGTCGGACAGCGCGCCAAGTTGTGGCGCGGATACGGCGCTGAAGCTGCATACACTGGAAGAGCGTTTGGGGCAAGTGGACAGCCTGATGGTGGCATACTCAGGCGGCGTGGACTCCGCGTTTCTGGCGGCCACGGCGCACCGAGTCCTCGGTCCACGGATGATCGCCGTGCTGGCCGACTCTCCTAGCCTGGCCCGCCGAGACTTCGAGCAGGCTTGCGATTTTGCGCGCTTGCAAGGGATTCCGCTGCACATTATTGCAACCGAGGAGTTGAACAAGCCCGAGTACCAGCGCAACGATGCCAATCGCTGCTTCCACTGCAAGGACGAGCTGTTTCAGGCTATGGAGGCACTGGGCCCGAAGCTGGGATTCGAACACATTGCCTATGGTATGAACGCCGACGATACCAGGGATTACCGTCCTGGCCAGCGCGCCGCTGAGCAACACGCAGTGCTGGCCCCTCTGGCCGAAGCTGGGCTGACCAAACTTGAAATTCGCGCACTCTCCAAGGCCGCCGAATTCGCGCTTTGGGATCGCCCGGCAGCGCCCTGCCTTTCCTCCCGCGTCGAGTATGGCCGCACAGTGACCCGCGAAGTTCTTGAACAAGTCGAGAAGGCCGAGGAGAGCCTGCGGCAGTTGGGTTTTCGCGAACTCCGCGTTCGCCATCACGGTGAACTGGCCCGCGTGGAGCTGGCTCGCACCGAATTGCCCCGAGCCCTCACAATGGATATGCTTGACGCTATCACCGCCGCGCTCAAGCTCGTCGGCTTTCAATACATCACGCTCGATTGTCAGGGCTTCCGCTCCGGCGCAATGAACGAAATGCTGGGGAATGCAATTTTGCCCGTGGAAGTGCTGGCACGGCGCAGGGCATAGCCGACGGTTTAGAATCATCTTGCGATGCGTACTGGTTATCTGGAGTGCTTTTCCGGCATCAGCGGCGACATGCTGCTGGGCGCCCTGGTGGATGCGGGCGTTCCCTTCGCCTGCCTTGAAAAGACGACGGCTGCGCTGAATGTGGGCGCGCACCTTGAGATTCGCAAGGTGAGCCGTGGCGGCTTGGCAGCAATCAAAGTGGACGTTTTCACGCCCGACACTCCGGCGGCTGGGCCGGAACACTCTCACCACGATCATCCAAAGCACACACAGGCAACGCATGCCCATGAGCAGGGCCCTCGCGCTGTGCACTCCCGCGCGCCTCACCGTTCATTGTCGGCGATTGTGGAAATCATTCGCTCCGCGCAGCTCACGGAAAGCGTGAAGCAGCGCGCCACTTGCGCCTTCCAGTTGCTGGGTGAGGCCGAAGCCGTCATTCATTCCATCCCCGTTGAAAAGGTGCATTTCCACGAGGTGGGCGCGGTGGACACCATTGTCGATATCGTTTGCGCCGCAGTGGGCGCAGAGGCGCTCGGTGTTGACCGCTGGCTTTCGTCGCCGCTCAACGTGGGCAGCGGAACCGTCGTCTGCCAGCACGGCACGCTTCCCGTTCCCGCGCCCGCAACGCTGTCTATACTGGGCGATGCTCCGGTATACGCGGCCGGCGAGCCGATGGAGCGCGTAACACCGACAGGCGCGGCGCTGCTGCGGATGCTAGATGTGCAGTACGCGTCGCTGCCGGCGATGCGCATCCTGAAAACGGGTTACGGAGCTGGCGGGCGCGAGACGCAGGGCCAGCCCAACCTGTTGCGATTGCTGGTGGGAGAAGAAGAGACTTCCGAAATTTTCGCAGCCGAACCGATTGCTGTGATCGAGACAGTGATTGACGATTGCAACCCGCAGATATTGAGTTATGTCAGCGAGTTATTGCTGGCCGCCGGCGCTTGGGACGTTTATCGAGCCTCGGTGCAGATGAAGAAGGGGCGCGCAGGTGTGCAGATGACTGTCCTGTGCCGGCCTGATCTTGCTCCCACGCTTCAAGAACTGATCTTTCGTGAAACCACTACCATTGGTATGCGATGGAAGCTGGAAAACAAGATTTCCTTGGCGCGCGAGTTTGTTGAAGTCAAAACAAGCCGGGGCAAAGTACGCATCAAAATTGCCCGCTTAAAATCCAGCAAGATCGCCAACGCAGCCCCAGAGTATGAGGATTGCCGCAAGATTGCAGCCGAACATTCGGTTCCTCTCAAGCAAGTGATGGATGAAGCCATGCAAGCCTACGCGAAACTATACGAAGGAGAGCGCATATGAAGCGAGTTCTGTTGGCAGTAACGACAATGATGCTTATTGTAACTGCGGCAGCATCCGGAGCCGGGCCCGCGCCGGAACCCAAACAGGTGCGTGCAGAAGGCTGCGTAGAGGCGGGCGTAGAAATGCGCTGCCTGGTGCTGAAAGATGTGAAGAGCGGAAAGCTGTATAACCTGTTGGTCAAGGAACCGCGGCCTAACATCGGTGACGGCATCGAATTTACCGGCGTGCCGTTTGACGGTGTAACTTACTGCATGCAGGGCATCGCCGTAAAGGTGACCGATTGGAAGCGCAAGGATACTCTGCAATGCAGCCAGGGCGAAGCGCCCAAGTAACTGAGATTTGTAACTTGCAATTAATTTGGAGTTAGCAGCAAGTTACCCTCACTCTACTGAAGGAAGGTCTCTGATGGATCGCGCACGCATTGAAGCATTGCTCAACGAAGTCCGCGAGGGCCACATGGCTGTCAACGATGCGGTTGATCGCCTAAAAGATCTTCCCTTCGAGGACATTGGCTTTGCCAAGCTCGACCACCATCGCGCCTTGCGCACCGGAATGCCGGAGGTAATATTCGCCTCCGGGAAAACTGCCGCGCAGGTGGCTACTATCTTTGACCGCATGTCCAAGGCCGGAGGCAACGTGCTGGCCACACGGGCGACGAGTGAAATGTATGAAGCCGTTCATGCCGTCGAGCCGCGCGCCGAGTTCCACGAGACGGCTCGTGCCATCACGCTTACGCAGACTCCGGCAACTCCGGGCAAGGGAACTATCGCCGTAGTTTGCGCCGGAACCAGCGACTTGCCCATTGCCGAAGAAGCTGTGGTGACCGCGCGGCTGATGGGAAACACCGTCGAGTTGATCGCCGATGTCGGCGTGGCCGGCATTCATCGCCTGCTGGCACAAAAGCAAGGGCTGCAATCGGCGCGCGTGCTCATCGTGTGCGCAGGCATGGAAGGCGCGCTGCCCACCGTGGTCGGCGGACTGGTGAACGCGCCGGTGATTGCCGTGCCCACCAGCGTGGGTTATGGCGCTTCCTTCGGCGGCATTGCCGCGCTGCTGGGAATGTTGAACACCTGTTCGCCCAATGTCTCGGTGGTTAACATCGACAACGGCTTTGGCGCCGCCTGCATCGCTTCGCTCATCAATCGTCTGTGAGGCAACCTTTGCTTTCCTACAACGCCTCTTTTCTTACTTGTTTCCACGAACACGATTTATTATCTGCACGGCCAGCCATTCTTTAAGGGCTGATCCAGGGTATGCCCCCGCCGAGAGCCGGAGATTGGCATTGTTGTCGGTTGGTCTTGATTGGCTGGCGACGCTGGACTGTCGGGTACCCCCACCCGTATTTTGTAGGGAAATTCCTTGTTTTCTTGAGCTTACGGGTAGGGTTGCGCTATAAAATATTCATAACAAAGAAGTTCCCTGCAAAATATTCCAGGATAAGGAGTTACGTGACGTTTCGGCCTCTACAGGACGCTTAAGGCTGAAAGGAGGCGCGAATTGGACGTGCCGGACAGTGATTTGACGGAAGACTTCTGAGATCATTGTGCAACGAAAGAGGGAATTAATCTGCAAGGGACTGGCCGTCCAGGCAGACGGCGCTTGCGCGCCATGGGGTTCGTGGTCTCCCAGGTCTCAAAATCGAGACCTGGGGCACCCAATCTTGATGGTCAGACACGGGCCACCCGCCGCTAATATGCGCTTTAGGAACTTGTTGAAAAACGATCAGATTTCCGCGTCATGAGGGTCTATCGTTTCGTCTAATAGGCATGCGTGGAGATGAGCGAGTTCAGGATGGGATGTTCAGTTATGTTTCGTTGGAGCAGCG
>Ga0224558_1001854_pt1 | contig 20848 bp, 16 predicted proteins | sample 714S32024metaG_FD_180682 | JGI IMG/M metagenome (GOLD analysis project Ga0224558, IMG submission 180682) | Peat soil microbial communities from Stordalen Mire, Sweden - 717 S3 20-24 | ecosystem: Environmental > Terrestrial > Soil > Wetlands > Peat | place: Sweden: Norrbotten County, Stordalen...
TGAGCATTTGTCTTTTCTAACCCAGCCGCTATGAGAGCTTTAGCTGCGGTTGGGTTAGAAAAGACAAATGCGACTTACGTGAATTGATAATTGTCGCCAGACCCCAAAAGTAATTGTCGCTGTACACTACCCTGAGGCTCCTGGGAGGGTCTGGTGCAGGGCGGGAGGAACCGGGGGCTGGAGGGCCGCCTTGAAGTGGTAATTCCACGAACCAATCCGCCAAAGCGCGGGCGATCACCACAAACTCAAACAGTAACCCCGTCCACGAAATAGCGCGTCACGTTACAAAAGCCACCCTGGAGCCAGAGTTAGCCGATCGCCAATAGACAATAGCCAATCCTTAAGACCACGTCAAAGCCACCTCTGAGCGAATGAAGAAGGCAGAATGCAGAATGCAGAATGGCGCCCAAAGCCTGGGGAGAGCCGCTTTTCCGGACGGTTCGTGCGCCGCAGGGGGCGGCGACTGCCCGGTTTATCGGGATCAAGGGCGGTGGAGGGGGTGGAAGCGGAAGCGGGCGGGGTGGCGGGCGTCGGGATCGAGTTCGAGGGTGCAGTAGCCGCCGTCCTTCAGAAGCTCGATGCCGGCCAGGGCCGGGCAAAGGCGGACGTGGAATGGGCGCCAGTAGCGGGCCTGGCTCAAGGCAGTGCTGAGGCGCTGGACGGTGTGACCGAGGAAGCGGATGGGGGGCATGCCGGCCAGGAGGCGGCTTTTCCAGAGGATGAGGTTGGAGTGTAAATGGCCAATGGTGGTCTGCTCGATCTGCGGGAGCTTGGCGCGGACGCTCTCCTCGCGCCAGAGGAAGGGCAGGGCGGTTGGGTCGTGACAGAAGAGCAGGACGCGCTGGCTGGGTTGCAGGGCGTCGAAGGCACGGCGAATCTCGGCCAGGTGCTCGGCGCACAGGCGTTCCCACTCGGGCCACTCGGCGGGCAGTGTGTCGGGTTGGAAGACCGGCAGGGCGACGAGCGAGGAAACGAAGCCCAGCAGGACGTAGCTGCCGATTTCAAGCCGCCAGAAGGGTTCCAACCCCACCTCTTCCCGGGCGCGGCGCCAACTGGCCAGGCGCATGCCGCCGCTGGAGCTGAACATGGTGAGCTTGCCGAGTTCGTGGTCGCCAAAGGTGGCGCGCAGGTTTGGGCCGAATCGCTGGCGGAGTTTTCCCAGGCATTCCCGGGCGCTTTGACAGGCGGCATCGTCGCTCAGGCCGACGAAGGCGGTGTTGCAGGAGTAATCGCCGTTGGCGATGACGTAGTCGAAGTCGGCGGCGCGTTCGAGGAACTGATCGAGCAGATGGCCTTTGCGCAGGGGCTCGCGCAACCAAATGTAGTGGCGATAGAAACGGGCGAGGACGCGGTGGAGAGGATTACGGATTTCCCGCAGCTCGTAGTCGTGGCCGCGGGCCTGTTCGGCTGCCGCAGCGTAGTGTATGTCGCTCAGGATGCCGAGCGTGCAGGTGCGCATGGCGGCCATGTTGGGGCAGGAGGCGGGCCAGCGTCAACAGGGGCGGCGACGCGAGATTGCTCAGGGGCGTTTCTGAACAGTACCACCGGGAGGCGGTCTCCCAAATCCGAGATCCGAAATCCGAAGCCCGAAACAAGCTCAAATTGCCAATGGTTCAATGACCGAAACCTCCGAGGCGGGAGTGGTTTTGGCTATTTCTGCTTTGCTCCTTTGGTGTAGCTTTGAATAAACGGCTGAGCGCATCTTGTTCCTCCTCGTTCTCGTCCTTGTCCTCGTCCTCGTTCATTCGGCGGTTTTCGACCACGAGGTTGAGGACGAGGACGAGGACGAAGGCAGCCCGGTATTTGCCGAACCGGCTCTTGAGTCAGGTGGAAAGGGGGAGAAGGATCTGGAAGGTGGTGCCTTTGTCGGGCTGGCTCTGGACAGTGATGGCACCGCGATGTTCCTGGATGATGCGCCGGGTGATGAGCAATCCCAGGCCGGTGCCGTTCGGTTTGGTGGTGAAGAACGGCTCGAACAGGCGCTCCATATTCTCGGGAGAGATGCCGATGCCGTTATCTTTGATGGTAAGCTGGAGGTGCGCGACGTCGGTGGGCTTCGTGGGCTTTCCGGGCATGCGATTGGGCCGGAGGATGTCCGTCGCGACCGAGAGGGTGCCGTTTGGCCCCATGGCTTCGAGGGCGTTCAGGAAGAGGTTCACGAAGGCCTGCTGCAACTGGTAATCGTCACCGTGCAGAACGTCGGGCGACGCTTGGAACGATCGGTCCAGAGTAACTAGTTTGGCATCCAATTGGGGCTGAACGAGCCGGAGGGAATGTTCGAGGGTTTCATGCAGGCGGACTTCGCTGAAGGCGGGTCGGGAGGACGCAGCGAAGTTGCGCATCCGGCTGACAATGGCGTCAATGCGGCCCATTTCGCGGCGGACGACTTCGACGAGTTCGGCGTCCTGATGCTTTTCGAGGAGCAGATCCACGAAGGTCCTGCCAGCGACGAGGGCATTCTTAATTTCGTGGGCCATGCCGGCGGCGAGGGTGCCGATGCTGGCCAGACGATCAAGCTGCTCGATGTGCTGTTCGATTTGGCTGGCGGGGGTGAGGTCATGCAGAACGAGCACGACGCCGGAGTTCTTCCGGCTCGCGTGCAGCGGCACCGCACTGGCGTGAAGGGTGACAGCCCCACGGTTGCCGGCTTTGATCGTGACTTGGCGATCAGCCGGCGATTTGCCCGAACTCAGGGCAGCCCGTGTCATGGTCCGGAGGGCCGCAGGGAGGGCAGCAAGCGGTGGGAGGGGCGCCTGGTCCGGGCCCAAGCCGAGAAGGTGTTTGGCCTGGTCGTTGAGCGAGGCGACCTTCTTCTTGCCATCAACGAGGATCACTCCCGAAGCTAGGCAATCGTGCAGCACCTTGGCGAAGCTCAGGCCTCCCGTGGCGGCTTCGGTTCTGTGCGGTCGGGTGATCGAGGAATCGCTAGGTCTGGCGGGTGCACGGGGTGCAGAGAGCCGTTGGAGCGGGCGGCGACTGTTGCTGTCAGAACCGGTCATAGCAGAGGTGCGGTGCGAAGGAACGGTAAACGCTAGCCCGATTTTGGCGAGGCGGCAAGAAGAAAACGATGGTCTGGGGCCGTCAAAAGGGCTCGACAGGAGTCTGCGCGTCGGGGAAACTGGCGGCAGGTTACCTTAACCCAGAGAAGCAGCATGATGCCTCGTTGCTGGGGCTCCAAAACCGTATCCCCGGCTCAGATAGGGTCCGCTCGCCGGGGTGCACGGGGGGTCTGCGGCAGTTTTCAAGGTAATCATCTACCTCAGCCTCATCGTCCCGCTGCTTAAAAACTGATTCGCGCCCAGAAAGCAATAGAGTATCAAATCCAAAGTACACGGCGGCTTTTCCATTGTCCCATGCTGGCGGCTTCGGTAGGGTAACTCAACCGCATGAGAATTCAGGCTGGACAAACTGTTGTGCTGACCGGCGCCTCTGGTGGGCTGGGCACCTATATGGCGCAGGCTTTTGCCGGGCGGAAGGTGAAGCTGGCCCTGGTAGCCCATCCCGGAATTGACCTCGAGGGGTTGCGCAAGTCCTTTGCAGACAGTGGGGCGCAAGCCCTCGCCATTACATCGGATTTGCGGGACCCGGCCCAACGGCGGGAAATGCTGGCCACCGTAAGGAGCCAGTTGGGCCCAATAGAAATCCTTGTCAACAACGCCGGGGTGGAGTTCAACTCAGCCTATCACGATCTGAGCGAGGAGCAGATTCTAGAAGTATTGAGCGTGAACCTGGAAGCTCCGATGATCCTCAGCCGGTTGGTTCTACCTGAGATGCTGGCGCGGAGGCAGGGTCACATTGTGAATATGTCCTCTCTGGCGGGCAAGTCCGGCCCGGCATTCCAGGAGCCGTATGCAGCGACCAAAGCGGGACTGGTGGCCCTAACTCAATCACTGCGCGCTACTTACCGAGGCACAGGCGTGAGCGCGTCGGTGATCGTGCCGGCTTTTGTGGAAGCCGGCATCTATGCGCGACTCAAGGCGAAGAGTGGTTGCGCGGCCCCGTGGCTGTTAACAGGGTGTTCCGCGGAGAAAGTTGCCCAAGCGGTGCTGCGCTCGATTGAGGGGGACGTGCCCGAAATCATTGTAAATCGTTACCCGATCCGGCCTGTCCTGGCCGTTTCGGCCATGTCACCTCGGCTAGGCGATTGGATCAACGCTCGCATTGGGGTGAACAACTTCTTCCGCCGGGCGGCGGAGGCCGAGAAGCGTAATCGGTCGTAAGGCCTGAGTTGGACGAGGGTTTGGTTGGCTTCATCGGGCCGCTGAAGGTGCGCCGAGGGAGCAATCGGGTCATCCGCAGCGGCCTCGATTACGGAACCCGGGCTGGGAGGTGGGCGAAAAAAAGGAAGCAAAGCTTGCGGTTTCGGCAAGGGATTTGCTTTACTGAATTATTCCGTGCAGCGTGTGTACTCAGGATAACAATGAAAACTGAACTACGAATTGCAACAATGTGTCTAGCGGTCATCATGCTGGCGGGTCCGGCCTCGACCGTTAGGGGAACAGGCTTTCGGATTCCCGACCAGGACGCCTTTGCTACTGCGCGTGGCGAGGCATTCGTCGCTACGGCTGACAATGCATCGGCCATTTACTACAACCCTGCCGGCCTCACCCAGTTGGAGAGTCAAAATCTGCGGGGCGGGATTTATGGTTTGTATTTCGACCCGCGCTACACGTCACCCTCCAGCGGCCGGACCTTCGACAACGAGAAGCAGTTCCACGCCATCCCGCAGTTGTTTTACTCCTGGACGTTGGAGACTTTGCCCCTGGCCGTGGGCGTGGGCGTTTACTCTCCCTATGGTTTAAGCTCGGAGTGGGCTCAGGACACTGGCTTTCGCACGGTGGCGACTAAGGGCGCGATCACTTCCTACACCATCAATCCGACGGTGGCCTGGCGAGTGTTGCCAAGCTTGTCGCTGGGCGCGGGCCTGAGAGCGAATTATGCTGAGGTGGATCTGCAGCAGGGCATAGTATGGCCGAGCCAGGCAAACGACAATTTTGCCTTCAAAGGCGATGGGTGGGCGGCGAGCTACGACGTGGGTCTGCTCTGGAAGCCATACGAAAAGGTGTCGCTCGGCACCGTTTTCAAGAGCCCAACTAGTTTTGATTTTAAAGGCCACACCGAGTACTACAACAACGTGGCCTTTCCGCCGGGCGTCGGGGCAGTGCCGGCCTTTCCGACCCAGCGGGTTGATGCGCAGGGCAGCATGAAATTCCCACTCAACGTGGTCTGCGGCCTTTCCTATCGGCCGACGCCCAAGTGGAATTTTGAGTTCGACGCTGATTACACGGATTGGAGCAGCCTGGGGACGCTGACGATCAACCAAGCGAGCGGCTTTGGGGGATTGATCCCGCAGAATGTTCCTTTGGCGCTCAATTGGCAGCCGAGCTGGTACTATGAGTTCGGTGCGACACGCTACCTGGGCGATGGCTGGTCGGTGAGCGCAGGCTATATCTACAACGAGAACTCTGTGCCGGACGCGACATATAATCCTCTCGTAGCAGACCTTGATCGGCACTTCATTAGTGTTGGCGCTGGCCATAAGGGTCGGCATTTCAGCTTTGATGTTGCTTACCAATTCGGTTTCGGCGCGACCCGTACCGTTACCGGCAGTGCGCCCTCGGCCACGGGGCAGACCGCTAACGGCCAATACGAATTCTTCAGTCATGCGGTGTTCGTGACGGCCGGATGGCACTTCTGACTCTTTCGGCTGGCAGGCTGGCTGTACGCGGGTGGCATCTCGATCCAAGCGGGGCGGGATATAGCTCCCCCATTGTCAACAAATTGGACAGTGGGTGGCCGGAACCCAGCCTGCACGCTGTCGGTGAGGCTGGTGGCCGCTCCTCAGATTTGGTCTTGCTGATGGCGCGGAAGATAGAATTAGGAACAATGCACGGAAACACCAAAAGCCAAAGTATTGGCGAGACGAAAGCGTAACCTAGAGCGCTTGGATTGGAATAGCGGCATGAGCACAGCAAAGAGCGACCATAAAGACAGCGTGGTGGTTTGCCAAACCAACCAGGGGACCGACATTCGGGCTGGTCTGCTGCGCCTGACCCGCTACGCGGCGGTCTTTGAGGTTTACAACCCCGATCAGGTGTTACAAATGTCGGAGTTGCTCCAGGACTTCCACGTCATTCTCCTCGGCCGCACCGTGTATGCGGGCCGAGCGGTGGTCAACAACCTTGTCAACACCGGCACGTTGGTTGTGGTCGAAGCCAAGCTGGACGAGTCCGCGTTCACGGTTCCTTCGCTGGAACCGGGTGAAACCGGCGGGTTCCAGCGCGACGGGTTCAGCGATTTCCTGCGCCAATGGCAAGGGGCATATAAGGTGCGCCCCGAATTCAAGGTGGTCGTTGCCGACATGCAGACATTTCTGATGGACCTGCGCCTGTGGCTGGAGCAGGTGGAGTTGGAAATTCGTTCGGCGCCTGCCGCCAACCGGCTGGAGCTGGAACGACAGGCTGCCCTGGAAATCGGCGATTCGGTTGTGCCGGCTTTCGACGCGATGCATGAAAGGCTGGAGCACCTGTCCAGAGACATCGAAGTGGAATTGCGACCGGTCCATCAGAATTTCGCGTATCGGCAACTACATTCGCTGGTGATGTGCTCGCCTTTCGCGTACAGGACTTACCACAAACCCCTCGGCTATGCTGGCGATTATGAGATGGTTAACATGATCGTCCGGGACCCATACGAGGGGGCGTCGCTTTTCGCGAAGGTGGTGAACCTGTGGTTTCTGAGGCAGTGGCCCGCGCGTGCGCACAGGAATCGTATCCAGTACCTCAAGGATTTGCTGACTCAGGAGGCCCTGCGCGGGGCGCGCGAGTCCCGGGCGATCCGGGTCCTAAACCTGGGCTGTGGACCAGCACGGGAGGTCCAGGAATTCATCGCCACAAACAGTCTTTGCGAACAGACCCAGTTCACGTTGCTGGACTTCAACGAAGAGACGATCCGGCACGCCAGCGCCGCTCTGGAGGAGTGCAAGCGTCGGCATGGCCGCAGAACCCCCATCCAAGTCCAAAAGAAATCGGTGCAGGCCATTCTCAAGGAGCGGAGCAGACTGGTGGTCGAAAGCCCCGAGAAAAGGTATGATTTCATCTATTGCGCCGGGCTCTTCGACTACCTGCCGGACCGCACCTGCAGGCAACTGATGAACATCTTTTACGATTGGCTGGCACCGGCCGGCCTTATTGCCGCCACCAATGTCGTTGACTGCAAACCTTTCCGCCACATGCTGGAATTCGTGCTGGACTGGCATCTGATTTACCGCAACGAGAGGAAGGGCCTGGCACTAGCCCCCGACCGGGTTGCGCCGGATGAGGTCATCTTGCGCCGGGACCCGACGGCAGTGAACCTCTTTATCGAGGTCAGAAAGGCGGACCATGGCTAAAGGCACCCTGGATGACCTGGGGATTCGGGCGGCGTTTGCGGAGTACGATCGCCACGAGACCATCAGCAACTTTAAGGTCGCCTGCGCCATTGGGATGACGCTCATGCCCGCCGGTTTCGTGCTGGACTGGTGGAATTCTGATTTAGAGCGCGGTCAGGTGATGGATTTTCTCAGGATGCGGCTCCTGTGCTCGCTGCTCATCGGTCTGTTCCTGGCGTTTCTGCTCACATCCCTTGGGCGCAGGCACTATCGCTTCGCGGGCGTTGCGCTCTTTATGCTTCCGGCCTCCTTCATCGCCTGGATGATCTGGGTGACCACGGGGCCTACGTCGCCCTATTATGCGGGCCTGAATCTCGTCTTGCTGGTACTGGCCTATGTGTTACACTGGACTTTCCGCGAGAGTCTCTCGGCCTCCGGCCTAGTGGTCGCGCTGTATTTCGCCGCCTGCTTCCTTCATGGACCGATCCATCGCGCTGAAGCCGGCCTGTTCGTCAACAACCTCTATTTCCTCGTCCTGACCGGAACCATCACGGTCACCGGCAGCTACTTCCACAGCAAGGCGCGCTTCCGCGAATTCGCGCTGCGGTTTGAGCTGGACCGGAACAAGAGGATTCTGGAGGAGAACAACCAGAAGTTGATGGAGCTCGACCAGATCAAGAGCCGGTTCTTCGCCAACATCAGCCATGAGCTGCGCACGCCGCTGACGCTGTTGCTGGCGCCGCTAGAGACGTTGCTGCATCGTTTCAACCGGTCACTCGATGGGGAGACGCGCGATATGCTGGTGACCATGCATTCGAACGGGATGCGGCTGCTGAAGCTGATTAACGACCTGTTGGATTTGGTCCGGCTGGAGTCGGGTCGCATGGAGGTTAAGCGCGAGCCTCTGGAGGTGGCCGAGTTTGTGAAGGGCTTGGCCAGCGCGGCGCGCCAGGTCGCCAATGACAAACGGCTGCGGCTGGAGACCTTCGTGGATCCCACTGTGGGCACCGTCTTAGCGGACCGGGACAAGCTGGAGAAGGTCGTCCTGAACCTGCTTTTCAACGCGCTGAAGTTCACCCCCGCCGGCGGCCGGGTGGAATTGCGGGCGGAGAAGCGGGGCGAGGAGCTGGTGCTGGTCGTTGCGGACACCGGCATGGGAATCTCGGAGCAGAACCTGCCGCATGTGTTCGATCGCTTCTGGCAAGCTGACGGCTCTTCCAAGCGCAAGTACCAGGGGGTGGGTATCGGGCTGGCGCTGGTGAAAGAACTGGTGGAGATTCATGGGGGCAAGGTGGGCGTTGAAAGCCAGGAAGGCAAAGGCACTACGTTTACAGTGACGCTGCCATATCAGGCAGCCGACCCGGCGCGACTGTCCGAGCCCGAAGCGACGCCCCAAGCTGATTCGGACGCGACGGGCGGCGGCACCGTTACCTCAGAGGAATGGCTCGCGAATCTGTATCGGCGCGCCGAATTATTTCCCGCACTGACGCCTTTGCAGGCGTCGTTGCGGCCCGTGGAAACCTCACGGAACGGAGGCCAGCCGACGATCCTCGTGGCGGACGACGAACCGGACATGCTGCGCTTCTTGAAATCGCAGTTGAGTCCGCATTACCGGGTGCTGGAGGCGGTGGATGGCCAGCAGGCGATCGAGAAGGCCAGCCAGTTTCTGCCGGACATTATTCTGTTGGACATGATGATGCCGGAAAAGGACGGGTTGCAGGCCTGCCGGGAAATCCGCGAGCACACACCCACGCAAAGCATTCCCATCATCCTGCTCACGGCGCGAGCCGATGAAGAAACCAAGCTGAGCGCGTTAACGGCCGGCGCGAGCGACTTCCTGACGAAGCCGTTCTCGAGCACGGAACTCCATGTGCGCATCAAGAACCTGGTGGAATCGCACCAGTACCAGCGCAGGGTCTCGAAGCAGAACCAGGTGCTGGAGTCCACCATCGAGCAGCTCAAGGACACGGAGGCGCAACTGGTGCAAACCGAGAAATTGGCTTCGCTCGGCCGGATGAGCGCGGGCATCATTCATGAGATCAATAACCCGTTGAACTACGCTACCACCGGCCTGTTCACGTTGCGCAACAAGGGCAAGCACCTCGCTCCCGAGCATCAGGAGGAATACCATGACATTCTGAAGGACGTGGAAGAAGGGATCAAGCGGGTGAGAACCATCGTTTCCGACTTGCGGATGTTCACGCATCCCGACACTGAAAGCCGGGACCAAGTGGAGGTGCCGGAGGTCGTCGCGTTGGCGCTCCGCTTCATGAGCAACGAATGGAAGGACAAGGTGCGCATCGAGCAGAAGCTGGCGGAGCATCAGAGTGTCTGGGCGAACAAGAACAAGCTGATCCATGTAATGGTCAACCTGCTGCAGAATTCGCTCGATGCGTTGAAGACCAAATCATTTGCGGGCGAGCAGCCGACCATTTGGATTGAGGGCCGACTGGAACCGGGCAAGAGCATCCTGGTGGTCCGTGATAATGGGGCGGGCATCGAAGCGGAGCATTTGGACAAGATTTTCGATCCGTTTTATACGACTAAAGACGTCGGTGAGGGCATGGGGCTGGGCCTGTCCATCTGCTACCGCATCGTGCGGGAGTGCGAGGGCCAGATCTCCGTGCGGACGGAGCCCGGCAAGTTTTGCGAGTTTACGCTGGAGTTTCCGGCGAAAGGGCAGCAATAGATGGAACAATAAGGCAACGTCTTATGCAGAATCTCTACGACTACAAACGGTTCGCGGTCCTCTACGTGGACGACGAAGAGAAGTCTTTGAAGTATTTCACCCTGGCTTTTCAGGATCAGTTCCGCATCTTCACGGCGACCAACGCCCAGGACGGGCTCAAGCTGCTGGAAGAGCACAAGGACGATATCGGCTTACTGATGACTGACCAGCGGATGCCGGGTGAGAAGGGCGTCTGGCTGCTGGAAAAGGCCAGGCAGCTTCGCCCACGTATCATCCGCGTCCTGGCTACCGCGTATGCCGACATGGACGCAGCCATAGCCGCAGTCAACACGGGCGCAATTTATAAGTATGTGACCAAGCCTTGGGACCCGCCCCAACTGGAGAACACGCTCAAGCGCGGGCTGGAGTTCTTCATGGTCCAGCGCGAGCGCGACCAGTTGCTGAAGGAAAAGATGTCCGTGCTGCACAACATGATGATCGCTGACCGGATCGTCAGCCTGGGCTTGCTGGCGGCGGGCCTGAGCCACCACATCCGGAACGCGTTGGTGGCTGTGAAAACCTTTTTGGACCTCGCGCCGGCGAAGATGGAAGAAGAGAAGGTGGACCTGGAGGGATTGCGCAACCCGGATTTCTGGAAGGAGTATTACCAGAACGTCCAGGGGCAGATTGCAAAGATCAACAACATGCTTAAGGACTTGTGGACGGCGTCAGAGAAGCCCGCATTCGCATTCGGGGACCAGGTCCATCTGCACGAAGTGGTTGCGGAGACGCTCGTGCAGCTTAAAGATGGGTTGGCCGCCAAGCAGATTGAAGTAGAAAACCAAATCCCAACCTCTCTCCCGGCGTTGAACGTGGACCGGCCGAAGTTTTGCCGGCTCTTCGAGTTGCTGCTCAAGGATGAACTGGCCAGCCTGCCGCCGGGCAGCCGAGTGACGGTCTCGGCCAAGCTGTTTAACGGAGCCCGGGCGGACAAACAGGAAGTCGAGGTGCAGGTGAGCGACAACGGTCCCGGATTGCCCAAGGAGGCTTTGCGGCTGGTCTTCGACCCGTTTGTGGTCCGGAGCGACAGTCCGAAGGAATACGGCATTCACCTCATGGCCTGCTATTTCATTGTGCACCATCACGGCGGGCGGATTGATGCCAGAAGCGAGGAAGGACAAGGAACAACCTTTACCTTGCGTCTGCCCCTTAATCCCAACGTGGCGCCGCCGCTTCAGGATGAAGGTGAGTTCCTACAGAAAGTACTCTTGAGCGAAACGCTTTGGGAGAAGCTGATTTCTTCAGAGTAACTGGTTCGCCTGCTGAAAGCGTCGAGGAACTCGCCCCCCCCGGAGAATCCCCGGGAGGGGGTACGTACCCTCGCCAGCCTGGACTCAGTATTCCCCGTCGTTGCACCTGGCTCCCAGAACTGCTAATTCTGTTGGCCACGATTGAGTTTATCAGACGGCGGACATATGAATGACGAGGCGAAGATGGTGGCAGTCAGAGCCGAGGTTCTCCGGCAAGAGGGCAATGTAAAGCTTGCCAAAAGGGAAGGAATGTCCCTTAATACCCCAGTGGATTTGTTGTGCTCGCACCCCAGCCACCGAAAGCTCCCAGCGTCAGCCGGGGGCCCCAAGTCATGAGGACATTATTGGTGCTGGCCGGACATCCGGATTTCGCAGAAGCGATCCGCGCGGGAATCAATCCTGAGCACTACCGCGTCATCGCTCGTACCGACCTGGCTGAGGCGGAGCCGCTGCTGGAGCACGGCCTGGCGGAGGCCTGCATCGTTGATGTTGAACTGACCAGCGTTCAGGGCATTTGGTTCCTGGAGAAGCTGCGCCGCAAAGCGCCCCGGTGCCCGGTCATCCTGTACGCGGGCGCCAAGCAGTCGGAGTGGGAGGAAGAAGCCTACCTGCAAGGCGTAACTCATGTGCTGACCAAGCCCGTGCGCGGGCGCATGCTGACGGCCTTGCTGGATCGGTTATGGCTGACCCCAGCGGCCACGCGCCCAGCTCAGCCGGCGCTTCCGTCGCTGCCGCCGGAGACCGTCAAGTCTGCCGAAACGGGGACAGCCCCAGCCGCGACGCAGACGCTGGGCGTCCTGCGAGACTTCTCGGGCATACTCACTCATTCGCTCAACGCGGAAGGGATGCTTAGGCAGTTTCTGCTGCTGCTGCGCGAGATTCTCAGCATCAACCGCGCGGCGATCTTCCTGCGGCAACCGTTAGCGGGCTTCGGCAACGCCCCCGTGGAGGCGGAGAGCCGGCGGCTGCGTGCCGCCTGCGCCATCGGGCTGTCATCCGGCTTGCTGCAGCATTTCGAGTTGTCGTTCGAGGCTGGCATCGGCGGACATATTTTTCGTCTCGGGCGCATCCTGCGGCGATCCGGCGAAGTAGCCCGCATGGACGTTGAAACCCAGAAGGAGTTCGAATTGCTCGGCGCCCAGGTGGCCGTGCCCATCCTGGACCGGGAAACAGTCCTGGGGGTCGCCGTCTTTGACGGGCGTATCACCGGCGAACCGCTGGTGAATTCGGAGCTGGAACTGATCTTCCATTTGCTCGAACAACTGGGACTGGCCGTCAAAAACATCTGGCTGCACGACCAGTTGGCCTGCAACCACGAGATGATGGCCGAGATCCTGCGCGAACTGAGCAGTGCCTGCTTGGTGGTAAGCCGCGATCTAGTCATCCTCCACGCGAACAAGAGTGCCCGCAAGTACTTTTGCCGCCCGGAGCGCCGCAGCAGCGACCTGGAGTTCAGCGACCTGCCCCAAGTCCTTGGCGCCAAAGTTTATCAGGTCCTGAAGACCGGGGCGGCCATTTCCAGCTTCAAATATGAGCCCGAGGAATCGCCGGGCGCCATCTATAACATCAATATTGTCCCCTTCCAACGGCGGCAAGCTGGCCCGCCAGCTTCCGCGCTGCTGATGGCCGAAGACCTCACCCAGAGCCAGCAACTGCAACGCCTGGAAATCGAGGCCGCCAATCTCCGTTTGGTCAAGACCATGGCTGAGCGCCTGGCGCATGAGATCGGCAATGCCATGGTGCCCCTGTCCACCCACCAACAGTTGCTTGCGGACAAATGGAACAATGCGGAGTTTCGCGCTTCCCTCAATGTGGCGGTGGCCGACGGCGTCAAGCGCGTCACGCGACTGGTAAATCAGATGCGTTTTCTGGCCCGCGATACTCTGGCCTCCGAGGAGGACTTTCCGCTCGCTCCGTTGATCGAGGAGGCGTATCAGGAGGCTGCCAGACATCAGCCAGCCAAAGCGGCGCAGTTCAAGTGCGAGGCTCCCGCCAAACCGATCGTCATGAGCGGCGATCGTTCGGCGCTCAAGTACGCACTGACAGAAGTGATGCTCAACGCGCTCCAGGCGAACCCGGCCGACCCGAGAATCGGCGTTCGCTTGCACGCGTCCTCGACGGGCAACGGCTTGCAAGGGCTGCAGATCGAAGTCGAGGACAATGGCCCCGGTTTCACACCCGAGGCCCTACAGAATGCCTCCGCGCCATTCTTCACGACACGTAACGTCGGCTTGGGACTGGGATTGACGGTCAGTCGCAAGATCATTGAGACCCATCGCGGCAAGCTGGAAATCCTCACCCCTAAAGCCGGCCAACCGGGCCTGGTACGAATTTCGCTTCCCCTGGGAGCGGCCCTTGCGGATCAAACCTGACCTGGGGCCGCACCGGAGCGCGTGCTCTAGAGTGCGAGGGTGCGGGATTCGGCGGCCATATCGGCTCATTTAGCAGCCCCCTGGCTTCTCACGGTCCCGCAACTGGAGGCCGCGCTCCGATGCGGTTCATGGCGGCTGCTTTTTCCTCTTGTCGAGTGCGCCGGCTTCTGTAACAATAACATATTACTGCATATGTCAGTTTTGGCGAGTGGACAATTATCTGACGGTATTCACTATTGACCATGGCTTTGACTTTCCCCATGGCCGTAGCCACCGCAGTGGCGGAGCCTGCCACAGGGCCCCGACGCAAAGGCACACTGCTGGTGGTTGATGACGAAGAAGGGGCGCGACAATCCCTTCGCGTCATCTTCAAGGACGATTATGAAATTCTCATGGCTGGGGACGGGGCCACGGCAGTCCAATTAGCCCAGAACCACAAGATAGATGTGGCGGTGCTGGACATTCGGATGGCGGGCATGTCGGGCATCGAGGTGCTGGAGCGGTTGAAGTACGTCAACCCGGCTATCGAGGCGGTGATGATGACCGCATATGAAACCAACGATACCATGCGGCAAGCGTTGCGGCTGCGCGCCTGCGACTACATCAACAAGCCGTTCGACGTTTCCACCATGCGCGCCGCTATCGCTGGCGCCATGCAGCGGCGGACCCTCGAGGGGGAGATCCACAACAACGCCGAGAAACTGCAGCAATTGCTTGAGGAACTGCAGAGCCAAAAGATCGAAGAACAGATGGCAACGACGCGCGGCGAAATCTACGCCAGCATTATTCATGACATCAACGGGCCGCTGACCGTCATCTCCGGCTTCGTCCAACTCGTGAACCAGCGCATCGGCAACGCCACCCGGCTCGAGGTAGAGGATCTGGAGTTCATCAAAGACAGGTTGAAGACCATCACCCGCCAGGTCACCAACTGTATCGAGATCTCCCGCCGCTACCTCAGCTTCCTGCGCCGGCGATCCGACGACGCCCCGCGGGTGGGCGTCAACCAACTGCTCGCGGACCTTGGCCAGTTGGTCCGTGTGCATCCCAGCCTGCAGAACAACAAGTTCGCAATTCGCCCCCTGGATGAGGACATCGCGGTGCGCATGAATGGAACCGATGTCATCCAGGTCCTGCTCAACTTAGTGGTTAATGCCTTCCAGTGCGCGCTGCAGGCGCATTCGGTTGGTGTCGAAGGATGCATACTGTCCCAGGCACTTGACTTGACGGCTTTCAAGGACGGGCTGCGAGACCGTTTACTCAATGTGGAGAGCTTTGACAACACGCCGCCGCTCCTGATGATCTCCGTCCGCGACGACGGCCCAGGGATTCCGCCGGAGACCTTGCCCAAGATCTTCGAGGCTTACTTTTCGACTAAAGGCGCACGGCAGGGCACCGGCCTGGGGTTGAATATAGTCCAGCGCCTCATCAAGGAGGCCCGAGGCGCCCTGCATGTTCACACGCAGGTGGGCCTGGGAACGACCTTTACGGTTTATCTTGCAGCGCTGCCTCTGGCCGGCGCTTAGCACCGGCACTGGCTCCTAGAGCTTCGCGAAGGCGGAGTCGAGGACCTCAATGAGAAAGTCGGCGTCGGCTAGGTTCAGACCATGAGCATGGCGAGGTCGTTGGCCTCGGAGCCGGAGTTGACGAAGTAGCAGACCTTGAGGTCACCAGGCATCTTGCTGGCCAAGGCGCGCCCAAACTCGGCGATGTTCGGGTGGAGGTAAATCGTGCTGGCGTGCTGAAGGGTTTCGCTCTGTTTACGCACCGCTTCCAGGACATGCGGATGGCAATGGCCGACGGAGATGGTGGCGATGCCGGCGAAAGCGTCCAGGTAACGCCGGCCGTGTTCGTCCCAGACGTATTGGCCTTTGCCTTCTACGATCATGAGCGGCTTCTGATAGAGGTGGAACAGGGCAGGGTTCAGATACTCCTTGCGCAGGCGATAGACTTCGTCGGCCGAAGGGCCAGCATAGGGTCCGGGCTGGTGTGTGGTTGGAGGTAGCATCATAAGCGTTGAGAGCCGATCTTGCAGCAGGGACTTTCCGGACGCGCTTAATTGACCTCCGGCGGAATCCTGGTCGAGAGGCGCTGGTACAATCGTCTGGTTATGGCTTGCGAAGTGGGCAGCAGCCAGGAGGACCGTTCGGCGAATTCGACTGATTCCACTTGCGGCAAGCCCGACACCACAACTTTGATACGCCGCCCATAAACGAATAGGCCTCGTAAGCCAATGTTCCTTGGCCGCACTAGTTCGATGCGGTCAAACGGGACGGATAGCTTGACCGAGTCGCCCTGAAAGAGCAGCTCATTCCCACTAAAGGTCAAATACCCGATATCATCCGCATCTTCCAGGAGCGCCCGGAGGCCGGACCTGAGCCTGGGTGATAAAGTCAGTTGCACAACAAACCCCTCTCCGCCTTTGGCCACCGTTGGATTGAGCGATCGAACGAGGCGGGTGATGTGAGTGTTCCCAAGCCCAAACGGGAGGAAATACGCCGTCGCCGCAACCACGAGCAAAGGGATCAATGCGGTAAAGATGCTGAATTTGGTCACGCTGACCACGAGAATCGATATGAGAAACGGCGTGGCCAGCAAAGCGCCATAGGCGTTGACGGCTGCCACTGCCCCTGCTCTGAAGAGTTTGGGCTGGGCGACTTCGATTGTTGCTGCGTTTGAGACCATCGGCCTTGCTTCGGTGCAAGTAAAGGCAACCCCCGGGCAGGAATCAAGGGCATAAACTTCCTTGTGTGGTTGCGACGGATTGGACTTTCATTGCCCTCAATCCTTATTGCAGCCCGGAGTGCGCCTGCCTAGAATGAAAGCCGGAAACATGCAATGAGGACAACGGATATGACGGGCCTATTCGGCCTCACGCGAAATATTGTCAAACGGCACTATGCGCTGCTGACACCCAGCGGGCTGGTGCCGAGTCACTTGCCGGGCTGGGAAAAGGCCGCGTGCTACGTGCTCATCTCGCCTGCGCTCGGCGCCAGGTTCTCCCAAGTGTTGATTGCACTGGAAAGAGAGGGCAAGTGCGCAGGGAACACGGGCGCCAACCAGTATTTCGTTTACGTGCTCGAAGGCACCGCCAGCATCCTGATCGAGGCGCGAAATCATCGGCTTGAAACTGGCGGCTACGCTTACCTTCCCTCCGGCCGGGACGTGCAAATTGCCAGCGTGGCCGCCGGCACGCGTTTGCTTATCTTTCAAAAGGAATACCAACTGCTGCCGGGCGTCGCCAAACCGATGGGCTTCGTAGGACTCGATCGTGAAGTGAAAAGCCAGCCGTTCCGCGGCGATGCCGACCTGCGATTGCAAGCTCTTCTGCCCAGCGAACTGGCGTTCGACATGGCCGTGAATATTCTTACCTGCGCGCCCGGCGCCGGTCTTCCGGTGGTCGAGGCGCCCATCATGGAACGCGGCTGGATGGTGTTGCGAGGCCAGGCCATCTATCGTTTGGAAGCTGACTGGCATCCCGTGCAGGCCGGGGACGTGATCTGGGCGGCGCCGTATTGTCCGCAGTGGTTCGTGGCCATGGGCAAAACCCCCATCAGTTGCATCTACTACCAGGACGTAAACCGGGACCCGATGTAATGCTCGTAATATCCTATTGTTCCGTCAGCCGCAATAAATGAAAACCATGACAGTCCCTATTCCCACTAACGAAAAGAAACGGCTCAAAGTCCTTTGGCAATATGAAGTGCTTGACACCGTGCCCGAGGAAGTCTTCGACGACCTGACCGAGCTCGCCGCGCGGATTTGCGAAGCCCCGATTGCCCTGATCTCGCTAGTGGACGAGAAGCGACAGTGGTTCAAATCAAAGGTCGGTACTTCCGTCAGTGAGACCTCGCGGGACGTCTCATTCTGCGCCCATGCCATCAACCAAACCGAGTTGTTCATCGTCCCGGACGCGACCTTGGACACGCGCTTTGCCGCCAACCCGCTGGTGACCTCCGACCCGAAGATCCGCTTCTACGCCGGCGCGCCGCTCACCACGCCCGACGGCTATGCCCTGGGGACCCTGTGTGTGATTGACAAAGTGCCTCGCAACCTGCGCATGGAACAGCAGCAGGCCCTGCGCATCCTGGCTCGGCACGTTGTCTCGCAACTGGAGTTACGCCGCCGCGCCAAACAGTTGGGTGACGTGCGCGCCGAAGGCGCCCGCTTGAAGGACGAATTGGAAAGGACGCGCGCCGAGCTGGCCGCCGCCCGCCGTGAACTGCCACCCGAAGACATCGGCCCGACCGCCGCCCCCCGTGCCCGAGTCAGAACAAAGCGCAAGTAGGTCTTAGCCTCCCTATCGGGGACTTCGGCTGGCCCGAACCAGGACTGCCGGCAGTCTCATTATCCGTGCAGTATAGAACGTTGTCGAACTGCAGCGTATAAGAGAGGATCTTGTCCACAAAGCGCCGTTGGTATTTGAGCACCGCCCGGCTTTTCCCTTCGTCCGATACCATGTGATAGAATGGATTTTGGGCCAAATAGGGAGCACTGGTAACCTCGGTCGGAAGACCGGTCTCTTGAGCGGTATAATTGCGATTGTTGATTGGATTGAAGGGATTCTTGGTCGAGGGTAGGCGTGCGTAATCGAAGTTGGCCCACAACTCGATGTCGGTGATGATCCCGCGTTTTTTTGTCTCTAGTAGAAAGTTCTCGAAGCAATGCCAGTAGTTCTCGTCCCAGCAATCCAGGTCAAAACGCCCGTCTGCATTCAGAAAAGGCCAAAGCGGCTCTCCACGCAAACGCCCCGACACAAGACACCGGGTATAACACTACAGCGTCATTTGCCACTTACGCCCGTCGCGGAGGCGCACAGCATATTGGCATTCCAAGCCGGGTAGACCTTATTAAAGTATTCTAGACAACGGTCTGAACTTTCGCCGAAAGGAGGATTCATCACCACCGCATCGTAGCGCTTGCGGCAGACATCAATGAAGGCGAAGCCGCGCGCCGCGTCCTCGGCAAAGAGCCGGCGCTGGAAGCCGCCGCCGGTTTCGGCCTGCTCAGCGTAGTCGCGCAAGGCGGCCAGGAGTCGGCTTTCAGCCGTCTCCCAGAAGTCAGAAGCCAGAGGTAGGAGGGCAGCGGTTGCGTCCAATTCTGGTTGTTTGCTGACGGCATTCAGGTCAGAAGTGGAAAAGAGTTCGGCAGGCCGATGTTGGAGTTTCGCCCATGCCTGCTTAGCTTCCTCGATGGCGTTGCGGATTTCTTCCTCGATCTTGAGCAGCGAGCCAGCCTCGCCTGCCAGTTGCATCTTGACGAAGATGGTTTCGAGCAGCCGCAGGAAGACGCCACGCTCTTCGGCGCGGAACTCCTGCTCGACGAAGTCGCGGAGCAGGTCCTTCTCGCCCGGCATCGGCTCGGCGCAGGCGATGTTTGAGCGGCGGATTTGAGGGCGGTCCGCGGCTGGGATCTTCTGGTCTTTCCAAGCGCGCTGGGCGCGAAGCCAGAGGGAGAGGCCGGCGATCTGGGCGCAGCGCGGGTCAATGTCGATGCCGTGGATGTTGTGCTCGATGATGAGGCGAGGGACATCGCGCAGAAATGCCTGCTTGTCGGGGTAGGTTTCGTGCAACGATTTCATGCCGGGCGGACGGCTGAGGACAGCCTTCCCTACCTCCTCCAGGTCCCAGGCTTCAACGTAGATGACCTCGAAGAGGTCGAAGGAGTAGAGGCCGAAGTGCATGGAGCCGCAGGCGGGGTCAAGCATTCGGATTTCGCGGGGGTCTTTGAGGGGTCGGTGGGGGATGTGGACGGGTTGGCGCAGCAAGTCCTCCTGCGTCGGAGTTGCTGCGGGTTGAGGGTTGAGAGTTGATCCGCCTTCGCCTGGCTTCGGCGCGACGGGGGGTTGAGAGTTGCCAGCCGGAGGTTGTTCGCCGGGCTTGAGGAAGATTTCGTTCGGGCGGCGAACGAGGTAGCGACACTGATCCTTCAGCTTTGTCTGGCCCTGGGTCATCTCGTACCAGATGCGGCCCAGGGTGTTGTCGGTGAGAAACTCGACGACATAGCGTGGGGTAAAGAATTGGTTGCGCACGGCCAGCTCGCGGCTGTTGCGCGGCGCGGCAGATTCGTCGCGCATTTTCTTCCGCTCGGCGGGGTCGTTCCAATACTGGTAAATCCAGCCGATGGTTTCGTCCTCGCCCCAAAGCGCCTCCAGGCCAGGGGCGTTGAGGAGACCCAGAAGCTTGAGCAGACATGATTCCCTGGGGAACAGGAGGCCGGACGGGGATCGGCGATCGAAGAGCACGCCGAGGTCAACGGCCAATTCGTCGAAGAGACAGAAGAGGTAACGGCGGTAGCGGTGGTACATTTCGCCGAGGCAACTGCCGGCTTCGGTTGAATAAACGCGGAAGCCGTTGGACTCATAGCCCCGGCCGACGGACTCCTGAATTAGGCCGCGTTTTTCGGCCATGCGAACGGCGGCGAGGCGGTTGAGGATGCTGAAGGCTTGCTCGCGCGAGAGGCGATCCACAGCGGCGGCGGCGGGGTTGCGCGCGGTGGGATTAGCGGCGACCAGGTGGGCGAGACGCTCGCGAAGCAACTGGGCCGTAGCGAGCTGGGCATAGTCCAGATCCTTGAGCTTGTCGATCGGGGTGACCTCGCCGGAGGGGGAGAGGCCGTAGAGGCGCTGGAATTTTTCGGTGAACTCAGACGCGAGGACTTCCCGGGCGTCGGTGACGAAGCGGGCGAGCCGGGCGCGAGTTGGGTTATCGAAGGCCACTGATTAGTTGATGGCTGATAGTTGAGGGTTGAGGGTCATGGGACGGAATGGGCGATGGCAGATGGCAAATAGCAGACAATGGGCGAGAGGATCATGAGTAGGTTGGGTCTTTGCTTTCGCCGATGGTCTTGAGGAGGACGCGAATGCGTTTGCCGGCGGCCATTTGATCGCGGTAACCCTTGAGCTGGTTGATGAGGCTCTCGATTTGTTCGAGTTTTGTGACTGCAGGGAGGATGTATACTTGCTGATCCTGGAACGGCTCACCTTCCTCGCCGGCAGCTTGTTCCGCACGCCGGGCGCGCTCGGCTAATGTCACAAAGATTCAGGGACTTGATCGCGCATCCGGGCTGCCGCTCGACTTCCTATGAGGGGTAGATATTTTAGTCTTCTGTGTCGCACCCGGCGGACTTC
>Ga0224558_1001856_pt1 | contig 20839 bp, 16 predicted proteins | sample 714S32024metaG_FD_180682 | JGI IMG/M metagenome (GOLD analysis project Ga0224558, IMG submission 180682) | Peat soil microbial communities from Stordalen Mire, Sweden - 717 S3 20-24 | ecosystem: Environmental > Terrestrial > Soil > Wetlands > Peat | place: Sweden: Norrbotten County, Stordalen...
CAGCGCCAAAATCGCAGAAGAATGCGAACGGCTCCACGCTGCCCCACTCCTCGCCCATGAATAGCATCGGTATCTGAGGCAAGAACAGGTAGACGGCGGCAATCGCGCGCGCAACCGGCGTTGGCGCAAGCGCCGCAATGCGTTCGCCGCGGGCGCGGTTGCCGATTTGATCATGATTTTGAATGAAGGCGACAAAGGCCGCGGCGGGCAGCTCTGCGCTCGGCTCGCCGCGCGCGCTGCCGCGATACTTCGTCAATTCGCCCTGAAACGCGAAGCCCTCGGCGAGCGCGCGGCCCAGGCGATTGGCGAGCGGCACGTAGTCGACATAGTAGCCGGTATTCTCGCCGGTGGCGGCGACGTGTAGCACGTGATGCAGATCGTCGTTCCATTGCGCGGTGTAGAGCCGCGGTTCATCGGATTCGGTGCGCGTCAGCCAGTGCGCCTGGTTGTTATCATTCTCAAGCAGCAGATGTACCGGTCGGCCGCGTATGCGTTCGCGCACCTGCCGCGCCAGATCCTCAAGAATATGCAGCGGGCTGTCATCGGCGATGGTGTGCACAGCATCGAGCCTAAGCCCGTCCAAATGAAATTCCTCCAGCCAATAGAGCGCGTTGTCGATGAAGAACTCACGCACGGGGCCGCTGCCTTCGCCGTCGTAGTTAATGGCATTACCCCAGGGTGTCTGGTGACGATCGGTGAAAAACTGCGGTGCGTAACGCGGCAAACAATTGCCATCCGGGCCGAAATGGTTGTAAACCACGTCCAGCAAGACCATCAGGCCACTTGCATGAGCGGCCTCCACCAGGGCTTTCAGGTCTTCGGGCCGGCCATAGGTCGCGTCCGGCGCGAATGGCAATACGCCGTCGTAGCCCCAGTTGCGGCCACCGGGGAAATCCGCGACGGGCATCAACTCGATGGCTGTAATGCCAAGCGTGGCCAGATGCTCGAGCCTGCCGATGGCGGCGCGAAAGGTGCCTTCCGGCGTGAAGGTGCCGACGTGCAGCTCATAAACGACGGCCTCGGTCCAAGGCCGGCCGGCCCATCGCCCGTCGCTCCAGCGATAGGCGATCGGATCAATCACCTCGCTGGGCCCATGAACATCTTCCGGTTGAAAGCGAGAAGCGGGATCTGGTAATTCGCTGCCGTCAGCCAGCAGAAAGCGGTATCGCGTGCCGGGGTACGCCGAAGCGCTTGTAAGCTCGTGCCAGCCGTCGGCGCCGGCGCGCAGCGGCAGCGGTGCAGCGCCATCAATCGCTACACTGAGACTCAATTGTGCGGGTGCCCAGATACTGAACCGTACGCTGTGATCAGCCTGCACCTCGGCCCCAAAGCGCATGCGATGCCGTCGCCGCAGTTGCGGCGTTGCCGCCGCTGGCAGTGTCTTCGATGTGTCGGCGCTGCCGGGAGGCGACGTGACTGCCGGATCCATCTGTAGCTCCAACAGCACCACGGAACGCGCCGCAACGGCGTAGGGATCGCCGAAGCGATAGAGCGCTTCCGCCGCCCCTGGTGTGTCGGTGTCGAGCAGCTGATTCCACGCGCGACCGCCAAGACACTCGGGCAGCGCGAACGACACTTGCTCGTGATGCGAATTGAGGATGATCAACAGCGTCGTCTCATGGCCTGCCACGTGCACGCCATGGTCCTGAGCGCGCCCATCGATCAGCATGCCGAAGCACTTGTGCACCGGCCAATCCTCCGCGCGCAGTTCCAGTCCCATGGAGTCGAACCACGTCACGTCCTTGATGCCGAACTCCTGATCGTATTCTCCGGTGAGGAAGCGTCTGCGGCGCAGAACCGGATACTTGTTCCGCAGTGACGTCAGCCTGCGTACGAACTCAATTTGTTCGAGTCCCGGTGCATCGACATTCCAGTCATACCAGCTGATCGCATTATCCTGGCAGTAGGCATTGTTGTTGCCACGCTGGCTGCGACCGAATTCGTCGCCAGCGAGCACCATGGGCGTTCCCTGGGAAAGCAGCAAGGTCGCAAGACAGTTGCGCATTTGGCGTCGGCGCAAACTCTGGATCGCGGCGTCGTCGGTAGGACCCTCGGCGCCGCAATTCCAGGAATGATTGTTGTCGGTGCCGTCACGATTGTCCTCGCCGTTGGCTTCGTTGTGCTTGCCGTCGTAGCTCACCAAGTCGTGGAGCGTGAAGCCATCATGTGCCGTAACGAAGTTTACGGTGGCCCAGGGCCGCCGACCCCGATTGCTGAAGATATTGCTCGATGCGCACAGTGCCGGCGCCAGCGCCTTGGATGTCGCTGGACCATTCCAATAACCGCGCACTGCATCTCGATACTGATCATTCCATTCCGACCAACCGGGCGGGAAACCGCCGACCTGGTAGCCGCCCGGACCACAATCCCAGGGCTCGGTAATCAGCTTGAGCGCGCCGAGCACCGGATCCTGGCATACCGCCTTAAGGAATCCACTTTGGCCGTCAAACCCGTCCGGCTCGCGGGCCAGAATCGTGCCGAGGTCGAAGCGAAAGCCATCGACGTGCATCTCTTGCGCCCAGTAGCGCAGCGAATCGGTCACCATCTGAATGACGCGCACGTGACTCAGATTCACGGTGTTGCCCGTGCCGGTGTCGTTGACGTAGTGGCGCTGTTGCTCAGGCACTAGCCGGTAGTAGCTGGCGTTGTCGATGCCTTTGAAGGAGAGCGTCGGACCCTTCTCATTGCCCTCTGCCGTGTGGTTGTAGACGACATCCAAGATGATCTCGAGCCCGGCGTCATGAAACCGCGCCACCATCTCTTTGAATTCGCGCAGGCTGTTGGGAACATCGGCGGCGTATCCCGGATGGGGCGCGAAAAACCCGATGCTGTTGTAGCCCCAATAATTGCTCAATGATCCATCAAGCAGATGCTGATCGTGAACGAAAGTCTGGATGGGCATCAGTTCTATGGTTGTGACGCCCAGCGATTTGACGTATTCGACGATCGGCTGCGTCCCGAATCCAGCGTAAGTGCCTCGCAATCCCGGCGGCACCTCAGGGTGCAGCATTGTGTGCCCACGCAAATGCGTCTCGTAAATGATCGTGCGATCCCACGGAGTTATCTTCCTGCTTGTCTGGCCCTTCCAGTCGAAATTCGGATCGACGACGACACATTTGGGAATGAACGGCGCGCTGTCTCGTTCGTCGAAAGTCAGATCGTCGCCGGTTTCGAACTGATAGCCATAGCAGGCGGGATCCCATTTTAATAGACCAGCATGTGCCACTGCATAGGGATCGAGCAGCAATTTGTTGGGATTGAAGCGATGACCGGCCGCGGGCTCGTAAGGACCATGCACGCGATAGCCGTAATATGCGCCCGGTCCAATGCCGGGCAAGTAGCCGTGAAAAATCTGGTTGGTGTATTCCGACAACGTGTGGCGTGCGATCTCACGCGTACCGCTTGGGTCGAATAGGCACAACTCGACGCTGGTTGCATGCCCCGAGAACAGTGCGAAATTGGTGCCGTGGCCATCCCACGACGCACCACATGGATAGGGAAGACCTTCTTGAATTGGCATGCTGCGGCAGACTGTATCACTTCGCGGAAGTGTGTCCATCCGGACGGGATATATCTGTTGCTGCCAGAGCTTGGTGTGTCTCCGGCAGCGTGCGCGGCGAAACACTGCGTCACGAAGTGATTGACAGATCGGAAAGTATCTCTATCCTTTGCAGCGGGCCATCCGCTCCCAACGGCGGACGCTCATCTGTAAGGGTGGGAGTACAACTTGATGACACGCATACCGCCGCCGAGCGTCCGTCCGGCTGATGCCCGATTTTCATCGGGTCCGACCAAGAAACGCCCGGGGTGGAATCTCCAAGCCCTTGAAGGTGCATTGCTCGGCCGCTCGCACCGTTCCAAACCCGGGAAAGCCAAGCTCAAAGAGGCGATCGACCGGACGCGCGCGATATTGGGCGTGCCCGCCGATTTCAAGATCGCGATCGTGCCGGCATCCGACACCGGCGCGGTCGAAATGGCACTGTGGTCGATGCTGGGCGCGCGCCCGGTCGATGTGTTCGCTTGGGAAAGCTTCGGCGAAGAATGGGTGACCGATGCGATCGAGCAATTGAAGCTCATCGATTGCCGTATTCATGTCGGCCGGCCCTACGGCGTGCTGCCGGATCTGTCTCTTGCGCGTGCAACGGCGGACATCGTCTTCACGCAGAATGGCACGACCTCGGGTGTGAAGATTCCAAATTTCGACTGGATCCCGGCGAATCGCGAAGGCATTACCTTCAATGATGCGACCAGCGGCGTCTTTGCGCAGCCCGTCGAGTGGAGAAAATGCGACGTCGTGACCTTCTCTTGGCAGAAAGTATTGGGAGGGGAGGCCGCTCACGGCATGTTGATTCTTTCCCCAAGTGCGGTAGCCCGATTGGAAAGTTATGTGCCCCCTCGGCCGCTGCCGAAGATTTTCCGCATGACCAAGAAAGGGAGACTGGATCAGGAATTGTTCGAAGGGGCGACCATCAACACGCCATCGTTGCTTGCCGCCGAGGACTATATCGACGCCCTCAAGTGGGCGGATCGCATCGGCGGTCTTGCAGCACTGCAAGCTCGTGCGAATGCCAATACCAACGTGCTGACGGAATGGGTGGCGCGGACGCCCTGGGTGGATTTCCTCGCATCGGATGCCGCCATTCGCAGCAACACCAGCGTTTGCCTCAAGGTGGTCGACGAACGCGTGACTTCACTACCGGAAGCCGGTCAGGCCGAGTTTGCCAAGAATCTTGCCGCGATCCTGGAGAAGGAGGGCGTGGCGCTCGATGCGGCATCGTATCGGTCTGCGCCGCCCGGTTTGCGCATCTGGTGCGGCGCCACCATCGAGCAAAGCGATGTGCAATCCCTGACGCCGTGGCTCGACTGGGCATTTGACCGCTGCCTCTCGCTAATCAAGTTCCCCGGATAAGGACGTACCGTGCCCAAGGTTCTCATTGCCGATGAGTTGAGCCCAAAAGCCCTCGAGATCTTTCGCAGCCGTGGGGTGGAGGTGGATGTGCGCATCGGTCTCAAAAAGTCCGACCTTTTGAGCATTATCGGCGGTTACGATGGCCTGGCGGTGCGTTCCGCGACGAAGGCAGACAAGGAGGTCATTGCCGCCGCAACGAGACTCAAGGTAATCGGTCGGGCCGGCATCGGTGTCGACAACATCGACATCCCATCGGCGACCGCTCGCGGCATCGTGGTCATGAACACCCCATTCGGCAACTCGATCACGACCGCTGAGCATGCCATTGCCCTGTTGTTTGCCGCGGCCCGCCAGATCGCTGCGGCGGACGTCTCCACCCAGGCGGGGAAATGGGAAAAGAACCGCTTCATGGGCGTCGAGCTGTATGCCAAGACCTTAGGACTGATCGGCTGCGGCAATATCGGTGCGCTGGTCGCAGAACGGGCGCTGGCCCTCAAAATGAAAGTGATTGCCTACGATCCCTTCCTCTCGCCGGAGCGCGCGGTAAAGCTCGGAGTGGAGAAAGTCGAGCTGGACGATTTGCTGTCACGCGCCGATGTGATTTCGCTGCACACTCCTTTGACCGATAAGACTAAGAACATCCTGTCGGCGGAGGCGCTCGCCAAGACCAAGCAAGGCGTCATCATCGTGAATGCGGCCCGAGGCGGACTCGTCGATGAGGCGGCCTTGCGCGCGGCGCTCGAAAGCGGGCATGTCGCCGCCGCCGGTTTCGATGTTTTCGTGACCGAGCCGGCCAAAGAAAGTGTACTGTTCGGCGCGCCGAACTTCGTCGCTACTCCTCATCTCGGCGCGAGCACCAATGAGGCGCAAGAAAACGTCGCTTTGCAAATAGCTGAACAGATGTCGGACTACCTACTGGCCGGCGCTGTCACCAACGCACTGAACATGGCGTCAATCAGCGCGGAGGAGGCGTCACGTCTGAAGCCCTTCATCGGGCTCATCGACAAGCTCGGTGCTTTTGCGGGTCAGATTGCCGACGACGGTCTCGAGGCGGTCGAGATCGAGTACGAAGGGGACGTCGCGCACCTCAATACTCAACCCCTGACCGCGATTGCATTGGCTTCCATGATGCGACCGTTAATGCCTGACGTGAACATGGTGTCCGCGCCCGCCGTGTTGAAGCAGAAAGGCACCTCGCTGACCGAATCCAGACGCGAAACCTCCCCGATCTATGCGTCGCTGATCCGGATCAAAGTGCTCACCGGGGGGCGTTGGCGGACGCTAGCCGGTGTGGTCAATGCAGGATCGGCGAAGATCGTCGAAGTCAAAGGCATGGCTCTGGAAGCGGACTTTCATCCGGTGATGCTGCTCATCAACAATCGAGACAAACCTGGCTTCATCGGCGCGCTGGGCACCATATTGGGGGAGGCCAATATCAATATTGCGACTTTTCACCTGGGCCGCCAGGCCGCAGAGCAGGATGCCATTGCTATTGTGGGTGTTGATCAGATGGTGCCCGACGCCATTCAGCAGAAGCTGCGTGCGTTGCCTCACGTGCGATATGTGAAGGTGCTCAAATTCTAGGTTATTGGGGTTTGCGGTCGCGGGCGAGGGACATGCGTGAGACCAGGCCGTCACGCGCAATGAACCCATGGTAGAGCGCAAACAGGATGTGCCCGACCACCAGTGCGGAAAACACATACGCCAGCACATCGTGCGTGCCGTTCAAGAACCCGTAGATCACCTTGTCGTCTGGTCCCCAGGGCCGCAACTGCACCTGGTTCAGGAAGCGGATTCCGTGTTTGCTGAAGTTCGACGCGAGGTATCCAGAGACCGGCATGCCAATCATACAGACGTACAGCAAAATATGACCGAACTTTGCTGCGCGCAATTGCCGAGCAGCCATGCCCATGGGATAGGCCGGTGGCTGGTGCCGCAGGCGCCAGATGAGCCGGGCGAGGATGAGCAGTGCAAGCAGCAGTCCCGTGGACTTGTGTAGATTGGTGGCGAATGCGCGAGCCGGCGTGCCACTTTTGATCTCACCGAGACTCCACCCGAAAGGCAGCTGTGCAAGTACCGCCGCCCCAACGATCCAGTGAAGCGAAATCGCAACGCGGTCGTATCGACCCTGCGGAGAACTGGGCATCGGTTCGATCGGCTTTCCTAGAAGGTATGGGTTCCGTTTGCATACGCCGGTACGGTCAAGACCGGGTTCAAAAAACGGCTGCTAATTGGATCGATAATAACCGATCCCATGTACTTGCGACCAGCTTTAAGGGGAATCGACACGCAGCAAAACTCCCGGCGTCGAGTCGGCCTTCCCCTTCGGCTGGTTCTTGCGGAGCACAGGGCGCCGCAGCGCTGGTATCTGTTTAAGAATCTCGCTCTGTCCCTTGATGCGCAGGAAGTGCTCGAAGGCCGCGGCAACCGGCGGCACGGGCCTCGAGGCGAGCCGGACCACGAACCACTCGCGCTCGAATGGGTTGTTGGGGATCGGCAGAATCGCGAGCAGCCCGGCTTTGATCTCCAGCACGCAGGTGTGCAGCGACAAATACGCGGGCCCGAAACCCGCCGCGCACATCTGCTTGATCGACTCATTGCTCGAGAGTTCCGAACCGATGCGCAAGCGCAGCCCGGCCTCCCGAAAGAGCCGCTCGACGGTCGTGCGCGTACCCGAGCCGGGCTCACGCACCAGCAGGCGCGCATCGGCGAGCGCTGCCATGGTCAAGTTCGGCTGCGACATCAACGGGTGTCGCGGCGCCGCCAGGAACCCGACCGGATTCTTGGCGAAGCCGGATGCGCTGACCGCCAAATCCTCCGGCGGCTGCCCCATGATGGCGATGTCGAATTCCGCGGCGGCAAGGCCGCTGACGATCTCATCGCGTTTGCCCACGTGCAGCTTGATCTTGACGCGCGGATTTTCGTTGACGAACGTCACCAGCAGCCGCGGCAGCCAGAACTCGGCGGTCGTGACGGCGCCGACGCGCAGAATCCCAGAAAACTGGCCAACGAAGCTCGCCATCTCGTCGGTGGCTTCAGTCCATAGATTCAACATTCGATCCGCATAGCCGTGCAGGACTTGGCCCGCTTCGGTGAGGCGCACTCCACGGCCGGTTCGCGTCACGAGCGGTGCGCCGATCGAGGCCTCGAGTTCGCCGATTTGGATTGATACGGCGGATTGGCTCAGATGCAGCTCGGCCGCGGCCTGCGTGACACTGCCGAGGCGGGCAACCGTATGAAATGCATGCAGTTTCCGCAGCGACACGATTCGCTTAAGGCTCCCCATGCGGTCGATATTAAGAAAACGCTGGATCGATGTCAAAAGAATCAATTTCAATCCAACGGGACCATGACATAGATTGGCATCCGATTCCGCGGCTAAGAACCTAGAGTCATGATCCAGCTCGCCTACTTCAGCTCCGTATCGGTTCACTTGTCGCCCATCGACAATGAGCGGATCTTGATGACCAGCCGCGAGAACAACCGGCAGCGCGGAATTACCGGCATGCTCCTTTTCGACAGATGCAATTACTTGCAACTACTCGAAGGCGTAACAGATCCGGTCCTCAGTTTATTTGCCGTGATCAAACAAGACTGCAGGCACGCTGGCATAGTGAAAATTCTGCAGCAACCCATCGTTGACCGGGATTTTCCCGATTGCGCCATGGAATTTCGTGATTTGAGTCCGGTAGGAAGGGATTATCCGGCTGGCTTCGGAGAATTTCTGGAAGAGCATTTCGATTTGGGGACTCTCCAACCCACAGGTGCCGCGCAATTATTCGGTTTATTTAAAAAACGCAGCGATACCGTTGCCTGGTCGTCAGGGCGAGATAGGATCATCGGAGGTACTATGTCGACACGCGTGGTAAGCGAGCTCTTGGCAAGCAAGAACCGCCAGCTATTTACGATCTTGCCGGAGGCGACCGTGCAAGAGGCCCTCGAAATCATGGCCTCCAAGCGGATCAGTTCGTTACCGGTGACGCGGGGCGCGGAGCTGGTCGGCATCCTTTCCGAGCGCGACTACATCCGGCAATCGGTGCCGAGGCGCATTGCTCCGTGGGATGTCCTCGTCAAGGACATCATGACCGCGGACGTCATCTGCGTGACCTCGGATACTCCTATTCGGGAGTGCATGGAGCTGATGTCCAGCCACCGATTCCGTCACCTGCCGGTCGTTGATGGCAAGATGCTGGTCGGAATGCTTTCGATCAGCGATATCGTTCGGGCGCTGCAACCTGCGCGCATAGATTTCCCGCCCGATTAAGCCGCTCATCCCTCGGGCAACCGATGTCAAAAATCGTCGTGGGCGCTGCGTTGCTCATGGATCCGCGACTGCCGCAGTGCGGCGCCAACCGCCACCCAGGGCCAACGCCACGGCAAATTTCACGAAGGTGGTGCACGGGAGTTTGCGGTGCAGCGCCGCAATCGACCCACTTCCGCTGCAACCCGGTCCGCGACGACGCGCGCCGCCGCAGCCACGGCGGGCGTCAACGGCGTGCCGCCTTCGAACGAGCCACCCTCGACCGCGTAGACGATGAGCCGTCGCGGCGCGAGGGCCAGCGCGCGGGCAAGCTCGATCGCCTCGGGCAGACCCAAGGCATGGCTCGAGGTAAACGCGACGTCTCTCGGCAGTTCTGCTGAGTTCAGATCGATCCGGCAAATGCGGCCAGGGACGCCACGGGGCGCAGCGGCATCGATGCACACCACCCCGTCGAAGCCGGCCCAATCTTCGATCAGGGATAACAAGTCGCCCCGCCGGGCGAGCACAGTGACGTCCGGCGGCAACGTGCCGACGAGGTCGTGGACCACCCTCATGCCGATACCGTCGTCGCCCCGATCCGGGTTGCCGAGGCCGATCACCAGTACCTTGCGCGACGCGGTGCCTTGGTCGCCGGACGCGGTCATGTTCGATCCAGGGATAGTTTGAGGAAATGCGTGGAGCACGAAATGCACGGATCATGATTTCGAATGGTTTGTTCGCAGCGATCGCGGATGAACTCGTCAGGCTGATCCAGTACGGACGTGGCAACCGCCGCCAGATCCGCCTCGATGCTGGGCTGGTTCTGGGAAGTCGGCGGTACGATGCGGGCTGCGTGGATCGTGCCTTCGGCATCGAACTCATACCGATGCCAGCAGAGGCCGCGGGGCGCCTCGGTGCAGCCGAAACCGGTAGCAGCGCGCGGTCGGACGGGCACCGCCGCAAGCGCCGGTGGCTGGTAGGCCGCGATCAGCCTGAGCGCCTCCTCGCAGGCGTAAACGATCTCGAGCGCCCGCACCACGATGCTCTGGAAAGGATTGCGGCACAATGGGCCGAGCCCGGACTCTCGGGCAAGGGCCTGAACCGACGGGGGAAGGCGGTCGAAATTGAGTGCGTAGCGTGCGAGCGGCCCGACCAGATAGGCGCCACGCCGCTTCAGCAGCGAATGCAGCGCCGTTGAATGCGCGACATGCCGCTCCTCGAACTGTGTCTCATAGTCGGCGATGTCGATATCGATATCGCGATTCGAGACCAACCGTCCCTCGTTGAACGGATATTCGTCCGGATGCCGCAGCGCGACGAACTCATAATCCCGCTCGAAGTGCGGGAACGGAAAAGCCGCGACCCAGCGCACCAGGCTGACCGCAAGCTCGTGCGCGCGCGTGAGGCTTTCAGCAACGGGCGCCAGTTCCGCGCGGCTCGGAACCCGATAGAAGCCACCCGCCTTGACATTGACGGGGTGAATCTCCCGCCCCCCGAGCACACGCATCAGCTCGTTGCCGGCCTTCTTCAAGGCCAGTCCGCTGCGCACCATGTCGGCGTGCTCGCGCGCCATCCGGATGGCATCGGGGAAACCGAGAAAATCCGGTGCGTGCAGCATGACCACATGCAGCGCATGGCTCTCGATCCACTCTCCACAGTAAATCAGCCGTCGCAGCGCGCGCAGTTGCCCATCGACCGTGACGCCAAAGGCGTGCTCGATCGCGTGCACCGCGCTCATCTGGTACGCGATTGGGCAGATGCCGCAGATGCGCGCTACGAGGTCCGGTGTTTCGGCGTAGCCGCGGCCGCGCAAAAATGCCTCGAAAAAGCGCGGCGGCTCGAAAATGTTGAGCTGCGCCGAGGTGACCCGGCCATCGCTGATTCGAAGATCGAGCCCGCCTTCGCCCTCGATGCGCGTGAGGTAGTCGACGCGAATCGTCTTAGTCGCCATGGGCTTCACTCGCGGCCGCAAACGGCTCGGCGGTCGCGTTGAAAGAGCGAAAAACACGCCGCAGATCGCGCGGAGTGGCGCCCAGCGCCCGCCATTCGCGCGCCAGCGCTGCGGTGTTCGGCGTTTCCATCGGACCGTAGCAGCCATAGCAGCCACGCCCAAACGCGGGGCAAATCGCGCCGCAACCTGCATGCGTGACGGGACCCAGGCACGGGATACCTTGAACCATCACACACACCGTGCCGTTGCGCTTGCACTCGATACAAACGCTATGCGTGGCAATCGCGGGCTTGCGGCCGGCCAGGAACGCGGAAATCACCTCAATGAGCTGTGCCTTGTTGATCGGGCAGCCATGCAATTCGAAATCCACCGGCACGTGCGCCGAAATCGGGGTCGAGGTGGCCAGCGTCTTGATGAATTGGGGGGAAGCATAGACAGCAGCGATGAAGTCATTCACGTCGGCGAAATTGCGCAGCGCCTGAATGCCGCCGGCGGTGGCGCAGGCGCCGATGGTGACCAAGTGCTTTGATTGCCGCCGCACCTTGAGGATGCGTTCCGTGTCATGCGCGGTGGTGATCGATCCCTCGACCAGCGACAGGTCATACGGGCCGCCCTCGATCGCGCTCGAGGCTTCGGGAAAATTGGCGATCTGCACCGCACCCGCGAGTGCCAACAATTCGTCCTCGCAATCGAGCAAAGACAGCTGACAGCCGTCGCACGAGGCAAATTTCCAGACTGCGAGTCGGGGGCGCTTGCGCTCACTCATGTCAGATCTCCCGCACGGCGAATATCTCAGCGATTTTGTCGAATCGCATGATCGGGCCGTCCTTGCACACGAAAGCGGGTCCGAACTGGCAGTGACCGCACAGGCCGATGGCGCATTTCATATTGCGCTCCATCGAGAGATAGATCCGTTCGGGTGCAATGCCGGCAGCGCGCAGGGCGCTCACCGTGAATCGCATCATCACTTCCGGTCCGCAAACCAGCGCGATGGTATCGTGAGGGTCGAACGCCACACGGCGGATCAGTGCCGGCACGACACCGACGTTGCCACGCCAATCGGCATCCGCGTGATCGACGGTGATTTCGATGTCTACATCGAGACGCTGCCGCCATTGCTCCAACTCGCGGCGGTACAGCAGGTCCTTGGGGTGGCGGCTGCCGAAAAGAATGGCCACACGGCCATAGCATGCCCGGTTGGACAGAACGTGGTAGATCGCGGGACGTAGCGGCGCCAGGCCCAGGCCGCCCGCCACAAAGACCACATCCGCCCCTTGCGCGGCCGCAACCGGCCAACTGGTGCCGAAGGGCCCGCGCAGCCCGATCGTGGCGCCGGCTTTGAGCTTCGTAATCGCTGCGCTGACGGCGCCGACGTTGCGGACGGTGTGGATGAAGCGGATCGCATCCGCTGCGCCGCTGATACTGATGGCCACCTCGCCGATGCCGAACGCATACAGCATGTTGAACTGGCCGGGCTCGAACGCCGGTCGCGAACCGTCCAACGGCGCAAGCTCGAGCGTCGTGGTATCAGCGAGTTCGCGGCGCACTCGATCGACCCGATACAGCTGCGGGACGAAGGGGTCCGGCTGCGGCGCCGCGGCCAAATCAGCGCTTCCCGTAAACGTCGAGCATCTGCAGCCGCGTCGCATGCAGGCGCTGCACGAGGATCGGCAGAAAGCGCTTCATCATCTCATAACCGAGATGATGGTCCGCTTCGCACTTGCCGCGCAGACACGCCGCGTCGATGCCGATCGCCCGCGTCAGTACGACGGCGCGCGCGTCGTACATCCAACGATAGGGCGGCACCAACCATGACGCGCCGACGACTTCCCCTTCGCCGAGCGTCGCAAACACGATCGGCGTCTGCGCCGGTGCGACGATCTCGAGGGCCACCTGACCGTGGCGGATCAGGAAAAACTCGTTGGCGGGTCCGCCCTCCCGAAACAGGTACTCGCCTGCATCGTAGCGATGATTGCGGGCGCAGCCCGCCACCAGCTGGCTGTTTTCCGCGGAGAAACCGGCAAAGAAAGGATGCTCCGCCAGGATATGCTCAAGATCCTTCATGTTGTGTTCCCTTCCCCGCATTCGGGGTCGACCGGATGGCGGCAGCTTCCTGCGTGATGTCGATGCCCACCGGGCACCAGGTGATGCAGCGCCCGCAGCCGACACAGCCTGAGGAACCGAATTGATCGAACCAACTCGCGAGCTTGTGCGTCATCCATTGCCGGTAGCGTGAGCGGGCCGTCGAGCGCACGCTGCCGCCATGCAGGTATGAGAAGTCGATGGTGAAGCAGGAGTCCCACGTGCGCACCCGCTCGGCAGACGCTCCGGTCAGATCGCTGTGATCTTCCACTGTCGTGCAAAAGCAGGTCGGGCACACCATCGTGCAATTGCCGCAAGTCAGGCAGCGCTGCGCGACGTCATCCCATCGCGGGTGATCCAGATTGCTCTGCAGCAGTTCCTTGATGCCGTCGGTGTCAAGGCTCCGCCCCATATGGTTGGCCGCGCGTGCGACGGCCGCGGCCGCGGCCGCATGGTGTGCTTCCGCTGCCGGATGATGCGGCACCGACTCGAGCAGTTCGGCGCCGGCCTCGCTGCCAACCTCAACCAGAAACTGGTGGCCATCGCCATCGAGCAGCTCGGTCAGCGCCAGATCGAAGCCCGAGTCCGCCTTCGGTCCCGTGCCCATCGAGACGCAGAAGCAAGTGCCTCCTGCCTGTCCGCAATTGACGGCAACGATGAAGGCGTCCTGCCGCCGCATAGCGTAAGCTGCGTCCGGATACGGCCCGTCGCGCAACACCCGATCCTGGATCGCGATGGCGTGAATCTCGCAGGCGCGCACACCCAAGAACGCGAATCTGGGCGTCGTCGTGATGGCGCTTGAAACCGTGACACCCTCACCCTGGCGCATCGTCCAAAGGGTTTCGACCGGCGGATGCAGGAATCGCTTCCAGGATTGCGGGCCGACCGCAAATCCGAATAATGCCGCATCGTCGCGCCGCTCAAGCCGATAGCGTCCCGCCTCCTGATGATCCGTCCAGCCGGCCGGCAAATCCGCAACGCCCGCAATGGCGTCATAGACAATGGCACCATCCCGCACCGCGGGGCCGAGCACCTGATAGCCGCGGCCGACAAGCGCATCGATGAGCGCCTGGAGACCCGCGCACGTGAGGAGCAGCCCTGGCCGCTTGACTGATTCCATGATCATCCGCACTCCAACGCACCGGCTGAGTGCATTGCCCAAGAACCAACAATATTCTTTCAATTTTCGGCGCATATCGAGCCGCAAACAATCCGTATTTATCCGCGATGGCATCGTGGAAATGCGCAGCGCGCCAAGTTCACGTTGTCGATCCTCTCGGGCGGCCTTGGTCAAACTCCGTCCGTGGAGCGCTCGAGTAGGAGTACGACGACTATGAGCAGACATCCGATCGCTTGGATGGCCAGGGTCAGCTCGATCGCTTGCTTCAGCCGCGGGCGTGCCGCACGGTCCATCGATATGCGACCGGCCGCGAAGATCCCGAGGCCGGCTAATACCAGCGCCGGCAGCGCATACCACGCGGGCAGCACGTGGCGCAGTATGGCCGCGCACGAGGCAGCGAGCGCAAGCATGGTAAGGCTTCTATAGATTGCGCGAGCACCACCCGCTCCCCAGCGAACAACGAGGGTGCGTTTTTGCGCGCGACCGTCGGCTTCTGCATCCGGAACCTCATTGACGATGAGGATGGCGGCCACCCAACAGCTCACCGGCACACAGAGGAGTATTGCGCCGGAATCGACGAATCCCGTCTGCAGCCACGCGGCTCCCAATACGGGCAGTACACCTAAGCCGACCGCAACCGCCGCCTCGCCGACGCCGCGCGCCGAGAGCTGCGCGCCGGGTAACGAATAGAGAAGTCCCAGGGCAAGGCCCGCCACGCCAAGCAGAATGACGCCGGGCCCACGCAGAACCGCAAGTATTGCTCCGATGAGCAGCGCCGCCCCGCATAACGAGAGCGCCAGACGCGTCATCTCGACCCGGGATAACAGGCCCGTTTGAATGAAGCGTGAACCGCCCGTGTAGGGGTAGATGCGGTCGGTATTGGAGGGATCTGCGCCGATGACATCATCGCTCACGTCGTTATAGACATTGGTCGCTGCGTGCGCGAGCATCGTGGCGGCGAGCGCGAGCCCGAACAGTAGACCGTCAAAGCGATGATAGGCTGCGCTCGCCCAAGCGGTGCCGACGAGCACAGGCAGCGCCGATGCGACCAAGAACGCCGGCCGCGTTGCAAAAAATGCGCGGCATATTGCGTTTGCCAATCCTGGTCCCGCCAGTGCCGGCGAGGGACGATCAGCCGGCGGGTGAGTTTGGGGCATATATCATCCTCGTTTTGCTGAGTTCGGATCGAACGGCGTATGCTCTGCTAATGTTGCGCAAAGACGAAATGGAAACAACGGATGCGGCGGGCGCTGTTGCGCTCGTGCCTGGGCGCGACTGGTGGGAGCGTCTTTTCGCGACCGTCGATTCTGGCGACGCAAGCGGCTTCGTGAAGTTTCTCACCCGCGATGCGCAGTTTCGATTCGGCAACGCTCCAGTCATCGTCGGTGAGACGGCCATCGGCGTCGCGGTCGCAGGATTCTTTGCGGCGATCACCTCGAGCCGGCACCGGCTGCTGCGCACCTGGAATGGTGCGGCGTCGGCAGCTTGCGAGGGCGAAGTGACCTATACACGGCATGACGGATCGGTGGTCAGCTTTCCATTTGCCAACGCCTTCGAATTTCGCGGCCAGAAAATCGCAGCCTATCGAATTTACATTGATAACTCGTCGCTGTTTGCGCCTTCCGCTCAACCCTGAACTCATTGCGATTTGGGTGCAGCGGCATCGCGCCCAAATTGATAGCGTACCGTGATGCCGAATAGGTTCACGTTGTCGCGATAAGGTTGAATTCCGAACGCCAGCAGGTTCGGTACGGTCGAAGGCCCGACACCGTTGAGCGCCCAGTCATTGGAATTATAGGTCTCGCGGGTATAGCGAAAGTGGATCTGTAGTGCTGACGTCCATTTGTAGGCGAGGTCGAACCGCGTGGAATCGAGTTTGGTCCAATTCTGCGGGAACGCTTGCGGCAAGCCACCCGCCGTGGTGTCGGTGTTGTCGTACGAGGGCGCCAGTAAGTAGTCCAATGACAGCGTCCAGCGCTCTTGGGGGATCCATCGTCCTCCGACGCTCAAGTTCCAAAACCGTTCGGTGTCCGCGGCAAGCCACGGTGTCGTGTCGAGTCCGGAATATCCGTTCTGCAGATTCGACAAGCGCTCGTAGCCGCCGTCGATATAGGCGCTCAAGGTATCGCGCGGTGTCCAAGTGAGGGTAGTGGACGCGCGCTGCTCGTGCACGGCCAGCAGACCCAGTAGCGATGATCGATAGTCGTCTTTGGCGAGAAACCCTTCCACCGACCACGTCAGCGTCGACGTTGCGGACCACGCGCCGGTGAGCGTATAGAAGACCCGATCGCGCGGTGCATAGTCGTACTGGCCGATCAACGGATTCTCTCCGGGCGGCAGCGCGGCAGTGTCGAAGGAAGAGGCTTTGCGCAGGCCATTGCCGATTTTCAGCGTGAAGCTCAAGGACGCGATGGGCGTGATCGTACCGCGACCCCAGCTTTCCGCATTTTGGGTCCATGTCACAACCTGTCCGGGCCCGTAGTGGATGTCGTCGAGCTTACCGCCGACGCCGACCTTCAGCCAGTGAGCCACGGCGTAGTCGGCGCCGCCGTCGAGGCGCACGCGATCCTCACTGTAGCGGGGCGTGACCGCCGTGCCGCCGGGGAAGGTGTCGGTGACGACATAGGCGACGGCGAGAGGCGAGGTTTTATCGTCGCGGCCGTCATAGGTCGCGCTACCGCGGACGCTCAGCTTCGGCAGAGGCCGCGAAGCTAATCCAAGCGCATAGTGGGACAGATGGACATCGCCGTCGAGCGAGCCGACGGCCGGAAAAGCGGCGCCGGGCAGAGTGCTCACCGGCAGGAACGCGGCGTTTTGTTTGAGCGTGCCGAGCGACGCGGTATACGTCAGTGTCGTGAACCATGGCAGTTGAAAATTGCCCGTTGCCGCCAGTTGTTGCAGCGTGTTGCCCGGTGGCACTCCGAGCTGTCCCTGCGTCGAGCCCGGCACGATCGGTAAGTAGGGATTCGCGAAAGTTATCGACTCATAGTCGTCGTCGAACCAGGAGTCTAAGTAGCTCAAGCGAAAGCTCGCTTTGCGGCCGCTCCAGGCGACACCGGTCTCGAACGAGTTCGTGACGTAGTCGAACGGTTGGGGCAGCTGCACAGCCTCGGTCAGGAAGCTCGCGCTGGTGAGGCCGGTGCCGTCATGCTCTTGGCGCCGGAACTCGCCGAAGATCGTCCAGCTGGGACTTGCGAAATACCGAGCGAGCAGCGCCACGGTGCGACGATCCGACTCGATCGTGATGGGGGTGAGACTTGCGCCGAGTGCGCTCATACCGGCGGTGCCACCCGCCGGCACCCAGCCCGCCGGCAACCCAAGGTTCGAGCCGCTGGCTTTGAATGGCGTCGCGCCCGTGTCGAATAGCTCGTTTGGCTGGCCCTGGTAGCTGACACGGAGGTCATAGTGCCCCTCGCTGCCTCCCTCGACGTATCCATCCCGAGAGGCGAGCCCGAGGCGCTCGAGATCATAGTCCATGTAGGAACCGTCGCCGCCGCGAAATTGTCCGGCCGCTCCGGCATCCGCATACGCACCGCCATGATCGATGCCCGTATAGCGGCCGAAGGCCGCATTCGCGCCGCTGGCGCCGAGTACACCGATTTCCGCTTCGGCCGTGTAGCCTTGCAGGAACGGACATTGCGTGCACTTCCAATCGCTCGTCTCCGCGGTGCTTGCGTCCGTGTCCGCTGTCGCCGTCGCAAAAGCGAGGGCGGCCGGGATTCCCAAGCAGAGCCATGCGTAATAAGAACGAGAAATGAATTTCATGTCGTGCGCCTTACCGCATCAACGCGCGGCCCGACGGGCTGTTCGAGCCGTGAACCTGCGAGTGACAATTGATACATCCGCCGGCGAGGAGAAACGCGCTCGGGGCTCCGCCGCCCGCCAATCCCTGCGGCGTGTTGGCGATCGACGGATGGCCCGCGCCCTCATGGCAGGTCTGACAGAGAAACGGCGGGCGCATTTTAAGGAGTGCCGGCTGCGCCGAACCGTGCGGGTCATGACAGTTGCTGCAGTCCTCGGCGACGGGCTGATGTTCCCAGAGAAATGGTCCGCGGTATTCGGCGTGACAGGTCGTGCAGGTTTCGTTGACGGTACTCTTGACGAGCTGCGCCCGTGCCGTCGAGCCATGCGGTGAATGGCACGATGTGCAGACCATCGTGCCCTCGCGCAACGGATGATGAGACGGTTTCAAGAGATCGGTGTGCTGCGCCTGATGGCAGGTGGTGCACACCTCGACCTGGGTCGCCGCCGTACGCACCGGATCCTTGGCCACATGCAGCTGGTGGCAGCTCGCGCATGCCACATCGTTCGCGGCATGTGCGCTCGACGCCCAATCATGCGCCGCGTTTGACTGATGGCAGCCCAGGCATTGGGCATTTTGCGTCGCCGCTGAAGCATGCGCCTTGGGACCGAAGTCAATGATTTTGGCCGGATCACCCTTTGCATTGACGTGGGCCCCGCCTGGCCCATGGCAGGCCTCGCACTGCAGACCGCCGTGTCCGAAAGGACCACGCGGATCGTTCGGACGTGCGTGCTTGGTGTGGAAGATGCCCGTGACGGCGGCATCGTTGTGGCACCCGAGGCAGGTATCGGCTCCGTGCGGGCTGTAGGCCGAGGCTGGCGCCGTCGCACCGTCGGAAGCAAACGAGGGTGCGATCCCCGCTGTCATCACGCTCAACGCAACCGCTGCGAAGTGGCGCCTAACCTTTCTCACTCAATTGCTCGCGGTGGGGGCGGGCACGTGGTGCACGACCTGGACATCCGCAACTCCGCCCGCACCGTGACACACGCTGCAGGTCTCGATGTTCGCCGGGACGGCGCTGAGAATCGTTCGACCCTCCGTGTCTTTCGCGACCGTGAGCGAACCACCGTTTTGCTGCATGTGGGTTTGCGTGAGCGCATCCACATGACAGGCCGAGCACACTGACATGTTGGCGGACGTTGCAATCGGGTTGCCCACCGTGGTCGGATTCGGCGCTTCCTGGGAGAGTCCGGTGAGGCGAGTCGTCGCCTGCACCGCGGTGTCGTCCACCGGGTAATAGCTGGTGCCGGTATGGCAGGCGTCGCAGCGGTTGATCTGGCCCGGATAGACGACGTCTGTGAAGTTGGTGATCGAACCCATATAGCCGTAGATCACGAACGGCGAGCCCGCGGCGCCGCGCACGCTGCCGTCATGGATCGCGTGAATCATGTACTTGAAGTCGATCGACTGTTCCCACAAGCCATCGATACCCGGCGTCGTGGCGGTCAGTGTTTGCCGCTCACTCACATCGGTGGAAGCCGGGTTGTGGCAGGCCGCGCAGACCTGGGTGTTGTTGTTGCGGTTGGTGCCGTGCTCAGCGAGATCGCTGTGGCAGACATCGCACTTGGCAATGTCGACCACAGTCCGTCGCGGGACGGCCGTGCCGCCTGCCACGTTTCCGTAGCCGATCGCGCTCGTTACCGGAATGGACGCGGCGCCCGGGCCGGTCGTGACGATACCCGGGTGTCCCTCGATGGCCACGCCGACGTTGGCGATGGCCGCGCAAGCCGTGCCACCCGCCGGCGGACAATTGGCGGCGGGCGGGTTCGGCAGCGGGGTGGGCGAAGTCATGGTAAACGCGCCCGTGGCATCTGGCCCGGTCAGTCCGGGGGCGGGCGTCGCGGTGCCGCAGCCCGCAAGGGGGTTTAGCGAAATCGGCTGGCCCCATGTGGATGGCGTCGTGCCGCTGCCCCAATTGGTGTAGTCGCTGGTGTCCCAGGCAATGTCGATCGCGAGGCGCGCGGTATCATCGGCGCAGACTGGTTTGCCGGTACCCGGATCGGTGCCGGCAAACGCCGCGGCGGTGAGAATGTTGTACGGCGCATTGCCGTTGGTCGGATCGACCACCGAGAAATTCACCACGGGATAGATATTGCTGCCGGCAGTCTTGAAGGAGACGCTATTGACGATGTACTGGAACTTGGTCGCCGCCACCACCTCGGGAATGATGTGTGCGGCCACGACCTGCAGTTGGCCATTGTCGATGGTCGAGGTTGGGCCATGGCACGTGGTGCACTGCGAGTCATTGGCCACGATGTTCGCCGCGCTGTGGTTCACACCGGTGGCGAAGTTCACGTTGTCGTGGCAGGCGCCGCAGGCCTCGGCCGTCGGCACGGTCTCGTAGTTGATCGCCTGCGTCAACGCCGGGATGGTCTGCACATGGCAGGTCTGACAGTTGCGTGTGTCCTGCGGGTAGAGCACGGTGTTGAAATTGTTCAGCGACTCCATGTAGCCGACGATCCAATAGCCGATGCCCAGCGTCGGCGTGGTATTCGGCACGCTCGCCGTCTGAATGCTGGGCAGCGTGTTGCCGGTATGGATCTTGTGGACCATCACCTTCATGTCGAGCGCATTACCGCTGTAGGGGTCGGTGGTTCCGGGGTTGTGGCACATCACGCAGTACTGCACCTCGACACGCGCGCCGCCGTGCGCGGTCAATGATGTATGACACGTGTCACACGTGGCCGTATCGACGATCTCACGGCTGAAGATGCCGGTGGTGGCGCCGGTTGACG
>Ga0224558_1001858_pt1 | contig 20810 bp, 19 predicted proteins | sample 714S32024metaG_FD_180682 | JGI IMG/M metagenome (GOLD analysis project Ga0224558, IMG submission 180682) | Peat soil microbial communities from Stordalen Mire, Sweden - 717 S3 20-24 | ecosystem: Environmental > Terrestrial > Soil > Wetlands > Peat | place: Sweden: Norrbotten County, Stordalen...
TCAATCCCGGCTGGCGCTCGCAGGAGAGATTCGGGAGTGGGCGGAGCGCGAAGGCCAGCTCAAATCGGAGTGTGCCCGGCTGGAACAACAGGGCCAGGGATTGACCGAATCGTTGAGCAAGGCTCAGGCGCTAGTGGCGCAGGAGGCGGCAGGACGGACAGCAGCCGAGCAGCAAGCGGGAGAGTTGGCCGAGTTGCGGAGCGCATTGGAACAGGATTTGGCGGAGAGCCGCCAGGGGGAAGAGAATTTACAGGCCGAGCTGAAAACGGCGGAAAGCGCCCTGGCCGGGCTGGAGAAGAGCCGAGCGGCGCTGGGGCAGGAGTTGGATCAGGCGCAGGCGAAGGTTGGCGAATTGGGCACTCAAGCGCTTGAGTTGGAAAGCCAGCTCCGAGCGGAAGTTACTCAACGCGGGGACTGGGAGCGGCGCGCAGCCGAACTCGATCAATCCCGGCTGGCGCTCGCAGGAGAGATTCGGGAGTGGGCGGAGCGCGAAGGCCAGCTCAAATCGGAGTGTGCCCGGCTGGAACAGCAGCGCCAGGGGTTGACCGGGTCGCTGAGCCAGGCTCAGACGCAATTGGCGAAGGAGGCGGCGAGCCGGAGAGCGGCCGAGCGGCAAGCAGGAGAGCTGGCGGAGCTACGCAGGGCGTTGGAGCAGCAGTTGGCGGCGAGTCGGAAGCAGGAAGAGAAACTGCGAACCGACCTGACAACCAAAGAAGCACTGAATGACGCACTAGAGAGGGGCCGGGCGGTGCTGGAACCGAAGTTGGCCAAAGCGCAACAGTCCAATGACCTATTGCGAGATGAGGTGAGAAAGCTCACGACTGAGCATCTGGCCCTAATATGCGACCTGGGCCAGGCACAGAAACAGGGCGCCGAGCTATCGTCCCGAGTAGGAGAGCTGGAGTCGCAGCTAAAGGACCAAGTGAGCCAAACGCGGACCTGGGAGCAACGTGAGGCCGAAGCAGAGCAAGCGCGCGCATTGCTTAAAAGCGAAGTCAGGCGGCACGTCGAGCGCGAAGACGGACTGAAAGCGAAATGCACTGCGTTCGAGTTGCAGTTGACGCGGATCGACCAGACCCTGGCTCAAACCCGGGCCAGAGTGGCCGCGGAGGAAGCCGGCCGGGCTGCCGCCGAGGACCGAGTGGAGGCACTCTCTCAGTTGCAGATTGCGGCCGGCCGGGAATTGGCTGAGCGTGCTCGCCAGGAGAAGAAGTTGCGCCTCGAACTGGAGGGGAGCGCAAAGAGGCTGAGCGACCAAGAGGCGAGAATGTTGACAGCGGAAACCCTGGTGGGGCACAAGACGAAGTCCCTTCAAACGGCCGAAGCCAGGGTCGCGGAGCTGGTTCAACGGGAGGCAAGTCTTGAACGGGAGCTGGTACGTTCACAGCAGACCAACCAATCGTTGACGGCCAAAACCGATGCGCTCGCCACCGCCCAGCAGGCAACCGCTGCGGAATTGGTCGAGCTGCGCGCTCAAGCCGCTCGGCGTGCCAGCAGCGAAGAACAGTTGCGCCGAGAGCTCGAGGCCCAGGTAGTCGAACTGCAGCGCGGCAAAGACGAGCTTGCCCGGGCTGTGCAGGCGGCCAACCAGGCCGGGGAGGCCCGCCAGCAGATTATCCGCGCGCTCGAATCCCAGTTCAAAGAGGGGCTGGCAAAACTTACCAGTCTGTAACCTGTCGCCGCCTCATGCTTGCCGCCTCCTTGCGGTTCCGGCTAAGGCTTTTTGACATTGCGCGTTTCTCTTACTAGTGTGTGCCCATGGAACCACTGCACGCGCCGTGGCGGATTGAGTATATCCTGGCGCCCAAGCCCGAGAACGCCGAGAGCCTCTTCATGCGGATCGCCCAGTCCGGTGATGATGAGGCCAATTACATCATCGCGCGTGACCGCACCTGCTATGCTCTGCTCAACAGGTATCCTTATGCCGGCGGCCATCTCTTGATCGTGCCCTACAAGCAAGTGCCAGATTTGAACGGTCTGACCGACGAGGAACTGGCGGACCTCCTGAAGCTCACGCGGCGCTGCCAGAACGCGCTGACCAGCGTGATGAAGCCTGATGGTTTCAACATCGGCATCAATCTAGGCAAGGTCGCGGGCGCCGGGGTGCTCGGGCACTTGCACATTCATGTTGTGCCGCGCTGGCTGGGCGACACGAACTTCATGCCGGTCCTGGGGAACACCATGGTAGTGCCGGAAGCACTCCGGGAAGTGGCCTCCAAACTGCGCGCCGCCCTGGCCCGCGATTAATTGCTTGGCTGCCATGCTGCCACGGCCGCAAGTCGTCCCTGCTCCCACGCGGGAACTGGCTCCCCTACCCCTCCTGACCACACACTGCGCTTCACGTTTCACGTTTCACGCATCACGTCCCCCCTCCGCAGTGCTGCTGCGGAGGACGGGCCTCGCGTTCCTCCCGCATATCCATGTCCACTGAAACCCTCCATTTCGAAAACGCCCGTGTGGCGCAACAGCTCTACAACAACGACCCCCGCAATCTCCAGGCCCTCGAAGATCAATTGGGCGTCAAGGCCACCTCGCGCGAAGGCTGGATCAAGCTCGAGGGCCAGGATGATGCCATGGAGCGCGCAAAGCACCTCTTCCTGGTGTTGGAGAATTCGCTCAAGGCCGGCGGCCCCGTGCGGAACCGGGAGTTCTCCCACGCTCTCAACATCGTCAAGCACGAAGGCATTTCCATGCTTAAGGACATCCTGAGCGACCGCATCCAGACTTCCGACAAGAAGCCCGGCGTAACCGCCAAGACGGTGGGGCAAAAGAAATACCTGGATGCCATCCGGCGCCACGATGTAACCATCGGCGTCGGCCCGGCTGGGACGGGCAAGACTTACCTGGCGGTCGCCATGGCTCTGGCCGCATTGCGGGAAGGGAAGGCCTCGCGCATTATTCTGACGCGTCCCGCCGTCGAAGCCGGCGAGGCGCTCGGTTTTCTGCCAGGCGATCTTTACGAGAAGATCATGCCGTATTTGCGTCCGCTCCACGATGCGTTGCACGACATGCTACCGGCGGAGGAAGTCCAGAAGCACACCGAACGCGGCGTCATTGAAATCGCGCCCCTGGCCTACATGCGCGGCCGCACGCTGAATAACGCCTTCATCATTCTTGATGAGGCGCAAAACTCGACCATGGAACAGATGTTCATGTTCCTGACGCGGCTAGGCATCAATTCCAAGGCGGTGATTACTGGCGATGAAACCCAAATTGACCTGCCAATGCACAAGCAGTCGGGTCTGCTCGAAGCCCACCAGGCGCTGAAGCACATCGAAGGCATCGCCATCATCGAATTCTCCAAACGAGATGTCGTCCGGCACCCGCTGGTCCAGAGGATCATTGCTGCGTACGAGGAGCACCGCGGCAAGGCACGGACTCCTCCGACTCAGGCACCGGGATAGGCGAAGGGGCAGATTGACGACATGGTGAAACGCGCCAAGGCCCAGAAAAGCCAGAGGCTGGCACACCCTCCTCACCGCCGTGAGCCAGGGCCGGAACGGCAAAGGACACTGACCCTGCGCAACCGGCAGCGTCTTCGCCGGGTGGATTTGCGCCTCCTGCGGCGGATCGTGCAATCGCTGCTGCGGGAATTGTGGCCAAATGGCAGCGTCGATTTGGTCATTTACGTCGTGGCCGGACCCGAAATGACTCGCCTGAACGAGGCCTTCCTGCGCCACAAAGGCTCGACTGATGTGATCACCTTTGACTACTCGGAAAGAGTAGGACAGGCCTCGCGACTGTCCAATTCCGGCGCGAGAGCGCGACCTTCCAAAGCCAGTGGCGACGTCTGTCCTGCTCGGCTGCACAGCGAGATCTTCGTCTGCCTGGACGAGGCGGTGTCCCAGGCGCACCGTTTCCACGCGACCTGGCAAAGCGAGTTGGTCCGCTATGCCGTGCATGGCGTGCTGCACTTGCTAGGCTACGATGATTGCAACGACCGGGCACGTCGGAAGATGAAGATGGCCGAGGATACGCTGGTGCAAGAGTTGGCTCGCCAGTTTGACTTCCATCGTCTGGGGATAACCCGGTCCCGGGTTCGGGTTTAGCCGACCTACGTTCCATACAAGCCAAGCCGACTGTGAGAGCCTGGGAGACACACCAGACAATTGCCCGACAATCGCCGTAGCTGACTTTCGCTTCCGCGGGTCCTCGCAATTCAAGCCCAGGTTGCTGTTTCCGGTGGAATGGGTGGAAAAGCGTCCCCTAACGCCCGCTCATTCCTCCATAGCCTCCCCGGAGCCTCGCCGTAGTACCTCTGTCCCGGGGACAGAGGTACTACGGCGAGGGTCCGGGGATGCTCCGGCGCGGTCCGCAGGACGGTCTGGTGCAGGGTTGGAGGAATATGGGGCCAACGGGCTTGGCATTTTGGGGCGCCAAGCTGGGCTTCGAGGGGTAGCCGAGACGCAGGAAAGCCGCGAGTGGCTTGTGGCGAGGCACAGTCTGGCGCTTGACTTTTTTGGAATGGCCCGGTAACCATTACTCCCAAGCGCACGGACTGTCCACAAACAGGACAATCTCCCGCCCCGACGTGCCCTTCAAGCCATCCACGAGTCGCCGCAAAGCCCCGATTGGCGCTTTCTCTTGAGGAAGACTGCACATTCGCCTAAGTTGGCGGGGTGAAGAAGAAGATCCTCGCGCGCTGGCAGGCCAACTTTTGGGCGGGCCTCGCCATTGTCCTGCCCGGCGTAATTTCCTTGGCCGTGCTTCGGTGGCTCTTCGGCACGGTGGCGAATATCACTGACACGCTGCTGATCTTTCTGCCGGCCAAGCTGACCCACCACGATCAAGGGAACGGTGCGATGTATTGGTACTGGAGCCTCGTGGCGCTTGTGCTGGCGGTGTTCCTGATCGGCACCATGGGATTGTTTGCCAGGAATTATTTCGGTAAACGTATCATCGAGTGGGTGGATTCGGCCCTGTTGCGCATCCCCTTGCTCAACAAGATTTACAGCGCCACCAAGCAGGTCAATGACGCCTTTTCCTCCACCAACAAGACCGCCTTCCGGACGGTGGTGCTGGTTGAGTTTCCGCACGCAGGTGTGTATTCGATCGGTTTCATTACCAGCGACCAGCAGCGTGAGGTTCAGGCCAAGACGGGCCAGAAGGTGGTTTGCGTATTTGTGCCGGCAACGCCGAATCCGACCTCAGGCTTCTTGTTGATGGTTCCCGAAGAGAAGGCAATCAAGCTGGATATGTCCGTGCCCGACGCCATCAAATATGTTATCAGCCTGGGTGCCATACTGCCCGGATATTTCCCTGCTTTGAACCCGGACGCCAAAGGCTTGCCGAGGGGCGTGCCCTCGCCCGCCGGAGCCTACATCCGATGATCGAAACCGCTGCGGGCTTGGTGTTACGCACGCGACCGCTCACCGAGACCAGCCTCATAGTGCAATGGCTCACGCCCGATCTGGGCCGGGTGGCAACGGTGGCCAAAGGCGCGCACCGGCCTAAATCGCCGTTCCGTGGAAAATTGGATTTGTTCTACTTGGCTGATTTCAGCTTCAGCCGCAGTCGGCGTTCCGAGCTGCACACGCTGCGCGAAGTCAGTTTGCGTGAGACACACAGTGGCTTGCGCAAGGACATTGGCCGCCTTCAGCAAGCCGCTTACTGCGCCGCCCTTGTAGAGCAAGCCACCGAGACGGAAACGCCGCTGCCGCATGTGTTCGCCTTGATGACTGGGTTCCTGGGACACGTGGTGGCGCGACCGCAGGAAGCAGCCACCGTCTTTTCCTTCGAACTCAAGCTGCTAACCGAACTAGGCCTGAAGCCGGACCTGGACAAGAGCAAATTGAATCCGGGGACGAAGCAACTGGTGAAGACACTCACGGGCAGCGATTGGCCGGTAGTGGCAAGCCTGAGGCCGACTGGAGCGCAAGCGGCTGAACTCAGTCAATTCCTGCACGGCTTCGTGTTGTATCACTTGGGGAGAATCCCGAACGGGCGGGATGCCGCGCTGAGGTTGCCATGCTAGCGCACGCTCAAGCTTATGGCGCCCTTGGCCGGACCTATCGGCGTTGAGCAGAAGGTCTCAATACTCTCCGGAGTTGCGCGGCGCCCGTCTTCGCGGCGGTGTTTTGCCTGAACGTCCCTTATTCGCCGAGCGCAGTCTCTCCACATCAGCCAGATCCTGAGGGCGCCCCGTCGCTCGCTTGTTCTTCAAGAGGTCTTCAAGCGCGATAAATGGAATCGTCAACGTCCCAGCCCGGACCACCCGACGGCGGCGGTAGGCTCGTGCGAAGGCCACCGCGTCAATCGAAGTGAGGATGTCAATGCGATAAGGCGGACGGCCAAGCTGGATGGCATAACCGGGACGGACGAAATCCTTGGCGCTGAACTTGAAGCTGCCAAAGCCGAAATCTGAGAGGACCTTTATAACACGAACTGCATTTTCGGGGTCAGCAGCGATCCAGACATCCAAATCACCCGTAAAACGTGGATAGCCATGCAACGCAACGGCATGGCCTCCAACTATGAGAAACCTAACCCCGCTTGAGTTTAACAACTCGACAAACTCGCGGAAGTCTTTGTTTGTCAGGAGTAACATGGGTTTCGATGTAGATACGGCGCAGTGAGTCAACGGCGCGCAACCGCTCCAGCGGGGGACGCGAACGCCAATAAGAAACGTCGTTGCCTTCTTCCTTAAGTAGCACTTTGCGGGCAATCTTAACCATACTTGATAATGCTCAATGCGGCGCGAGTTCGCCAGCTTCATTCTTCTCCGGCTCAGCCCACTTGCCATGTTCCCGGATGAGGTCCACCAGGCGGTCCACGGCCTCCGTCTCGGGAATGTTGAACTTCACGGCCGTCTTGCCGACATAAAGATTGATCTTGCCCGGTGCGCCGCCGACGTAGCCAAAATCCGCGTCCGCCATTTCGCCCGGACCGTTGACGATGCAGCCCATGATCGCAATCTTGACGCCTTTGAGATGCTCGGTACGCGACTTGATGCGGCCAGTGACGGTTTGGAGGTTGAACAGTGTGCGACCGCACGAGGGGCAAGCGACGTAATCGGTCTTGAACGAGCGGCAGCCTGCGGCTTGAAGGATGTTGTAGGCCAGCCGTAGCGATTGTCCCGCGCCCGATTCACCCCGGACCAGGATGGCATCGCCGATTCCGTCCGCGAGCAATGAACCGATCACGACCGATGCGCGAAGCAAGGCAACCTTCGGCGGCAGCGGCCTTGGCTCGTATCCCAGGCAATCCTTCAGCAGGATGGGATTGTTCCGGCCCAGCAGCTTTAGCTTCGCCGCCAACAGCCTGAACGCAGCGATGGCCGGCAAAGGCGCACCGTCCTTGACGGTGACGAGTTGAGTGTCACACTTCAATTCCAAGTCACGGGTGGGGTCTGCCTCATAAACACTCAGATCCTCGTAAACCGCCTCGGGCCTAACATCGGCACGGGCACGTATTTTGGGCGCAACTTTGTCCCAAGTGGCGCGCGTCACGACCACGCGCACGGTCTGTTCCCCGCCGCAACTGAGACCCGCGGCCAGTTCAACTTCCGGCGTCGGCCGGCGCGCGTAGATGAAGGGGGCGAAAGGCCAAGTGGCAGAGAAGTCCGAAGTCCGAAGTCCGAAGTCCGAAGTGAGCGATGATACCTGCGCCAGCAAATCCCGGCAGACTTCGATTTCCCGCGGGGAATCCTCAGTAAGCGAGACCCGAATGGTATCCCCCAGCCCATCGCATAACAAGGAGCCGATGCCGATGGCGCTCTTGATGCGTCCGTCCTCCCCCTCGCCTGCTTCGGTGACACCCAGGTGAATTGGATAATTCCAGTCCGGGCCTTCCTGCTGCAGCCGCGCGACGAGCAACCGATAGCACTGGATCATGATCTTCGGGTTGCTGGCCTTCATGGAGAACTTGAAGTTGTGGAAGTCGTGCTTGCGGGCAATGCGGGCGAATTCCAGCGCGCTCTCGACCATGCCCAGCGGCGAGTCGCCGAACCGGTTCATAATGCGGTCGCTCAACGAGCCGTGGTTGGTCCCGATGCGCATGGCGCGGCCCAGCTCTTGGCATAGCTTCACCAGGGGGGTAAACTTCTCCTCGATGCGCGCCAGCTCGGCGGCGTATTGCTCGTCGGAGTATTCTTTAATAGCGAACTTCTTCGAGTCGGCGTAATTCCCAGGGTTGACGCGGACCATCTCAACCCACTTGGCGGCTTCCAGCGCGGCCTCCGGCTTAAAATGGATGTCAGCGACAATTGGGACGTGGCAGCCGCGCGCATGCAGCTCGCTGACGATGCTCTTCAGGTTGGCGGCGTCCCTTACGGTTGGCGCCGTGATGCGGACGATCTGGCAGCCCACCGCCACAAGCTCCAGGGTCTGCTTTACGCACTCGGCAGTGTCCATCGTGTCGCAGGTGATCATTGACTGCACCACAATGGGATGATCGCCGCCGATAATCACTCCACCCCGCGCGGGGTCGCCGACGATTACTTCGCGGGAGGGCCGGCGGCGGAAGGAGAAAGGTGACTCGCAAAAACGAAGCGTGCTCATCGTCCCTCAGCGGCGAACTCTACTGCTTTTCGATCGTAAGCCCCTGATTGTTGAACATGGAGCGGAAAAGAGGGGCGCGCCTTACGTCGTTGAATGAGACATACAGCATGAAGCCGATCAGCAGGACGGCAAAGGCCGTCGTGGTATATTCCACCAGGCGACGCGGCAACGGCCGGCCGAACAGCCGTTCGACCAAGGCCATGAGAATGTGACCGCCGTCCAGCACAGGGATCGGCAGGAGGTTGATGATGGCCAAGTTGATGTTGAGCAAAACAAGAAAGCTCAAGGCCAGCCGCCAATCGGTGTTCAAGTAGTACGCCAGCAGCGTGAGGATGCCGGGCGGGCCGCTCAGATCCTTCAATCCGACGCCCGTCTGCTTAGAGTGCGCCAGCGCCGAGAAGGTGTTGATGGTTCGCGCCAGGACATCCCGAATCTGGACCCAGGGTGTGAGGTATTCGATACGGTATACCGGCTGCCCAGAGCCGATCTCCACCCCAATGCGCCCCGCTTTGGCTCCGGGATCAAGCCGTGGCGTCACCTTAAGGGTCAGGCGCTCGCCACTGCGTTTGATGATGATGTCCTTTGTCTCATCGGCGCACTTGCCGACCAGGCCGATGAACTGCTCGCGGCCGTATAGTGGCACTTGGGCGAACATCAGAACCTCATCGCCTGTCTTCAATCCCGCCGCCGCCGCCGCGCTGCTAGCGAAGACACGTTTGATGATCGGGTGATCGCGAGGGTCCAGATTGAGAATCTTGAGGCCGAGCGCCTCGCTCTTGACGGTGGATAGTTCGTAAGTGTTGGTGAGCTTGCCCGGGCGCGCGATCACCACTGTCAGGTTAGTGCTGTGCGCAAGAATGGTCGTCTCCTGAACCTCATGCCATGTACTGACCGGCTTGCCATCCACGGAGAGTATTTTGTCCCCAGGCTGAATCCCGAGCTTCGCTTCCGGCGAAGCCGGGTCAACGTAACCGATGATTGGGGGATTGATTTCGATGGGAATCCCCGTGCCCCAGAGGAGGAACGCGACGGCAACCCCGAATAGCACATTCATCATCGGGCCGGAGAAGGCAACCAGAATCTTCGACAGGGGCGATACGTCGGGCAGTTGCTCGACCGGTTCCCCTGGCTTGCCTTCCAGCGCGTCGGAGGTCACCATCTGCGGGAGCTTCACGAAGCCCCCGGCCGGGATCCAGCGCCATGACCATTCCACCCCGTCGCGCATCCAGCTTACGATCTTGGGCCCGAATCCGATGGAAAAGCCCTCGATCCTCAGACCGCGTCGCAAGGCCATCCAGTAATGCCCATACTCGTGGACAAACACCGCGGCTCCAAAGAACAAGAGGACTGCGACGACCACATAAATTACATTCAATAACCACATATTAGAATAGGAAAACTTAACCGGACTGGCCGCTTATGCGAGTTATTTGTTGGGGGCCTGGTCGAGATTGCCAATTACTGAGCAGAATTAAGGCAGAATCAAGCCCGGGCTGCTTCGGCCCGCGCCCAGGCATCAGCCTCGAGGACCCGCTGCAAGGTGGGATGTGGCACCTCTTGGTGCCGATCCATGGTACGCCGGACGAGAGCAGTTATGTCCGGGAAGCTGATGCGCCGATTCACAAAAGCTTCGACGGCGATCTCATTGGCGGCGTTCAATACCGCCGGCAAGGTTCCGCCGATTTCCCCGGCCTTGCGGGCCAATTCCAGTGCCGGAAACCGGCACGGGTCGGGTTCCTCGAAGGTGAGACTGCCCAGTTTTGCCAGGTTGGTGCGGACCCGGTCGCTGGGAGCACGGTCGGGGTAGGTCAGGGCATATTGAATCGGCAGGCACATGTCCGGGGTCGAGAGCTGCGCCAGCATTGAACCATCCACGAACTCGACCATTGAATGCACCACGCTTTGGGGATGCACGACCACCGCCACGCGGGCCATTTCAACGTCGAAAAGCCAGCGTGCCTCAATCATCTCCAACCCTTTGTTGAAGAGGGTTGCCGAATCAATGGTGATCTTGCGGCCCATCACCCAAGAGGGGTGCTTCAAGGCGCGCTCCACGGTTATGCTGGCAAATTCTTCTTTGGGCGTCGTGCGAAAAGGGCCGCCGGATGCCGTAAGCCAGAGCCGGCGCACCGACCCGGGGGGTTTGCCATCCAGGCACTGGAAGATCGCCGAGTGCTCGCTGTCCACCGCCAGCACGTTAACGCCGTGCTCGCGCGCCTCCCGCATCACGATCTCGCCGGCCATGACCAGGATTTCCTTCGAGGCGATAGCGATGTCTTTGCCGGCCCGAATCGCGGCCAGCGCCGGTTCCAATCCCGCCGTGCCCACTATGGCGATGAGCACGATGTCCGCGCCCGGCAGCGTTGCAAGCTTGATGAGCCCTTCCGCGCCAGAAAAGACCTCCGTGCTCGTGCCCAGCGTATCGCGAAGCTCGCGCGCCGCAGCAGGATTCCGGATAGAAATCGCCTCGGGCCGATGCTTGCGCGTCTGGTCCAGGAGCAACTCCGCGTTGCTCCCGGCGGCCAGTCCCAGCAGGCGAATTCGATCCGGCAGGTCCTCGGCCACCTTGATGGTGCTGGTGCCTATGGAACCGGTGCTTCCTAAAAGAACGACATTACGCATTTTCAAGGGTGCGTCAGCACATGCCGCAAATACAGATACATGATGGGCGCATTAAACAGCAAACTGTCCAGCAAGTCGAGTATGCCGCCGATGCCTGGAAAGAACTTGCCCGAATCCTTCACCCCAGCTTCCCGTTTGAAGAGCGATTCGATCAAATCCCCGATGACGGCGGCGATGCTCAGGATGACTCCCAGAACGATCGCGTGCTTCCAGTTCATACCGGCCATCTTTGACCCCAGGAAATGCACGAACACCAGGCTGGCGAGGGTCGAAACCACGATGGCGCCACCAAATCCCTCCCAGGTCTTGCCCGGGCTGATCCGTGGGATCATTTTGTGGCGCCCGATCAGCGAGCCGGTCGCATAAGCGCCCGTGTCGCTGAATTTGGTGATGAGTACAAAGTAAAGCAGGTAGTAATGCCCGTTCACGCCGGGGAAGAAATTGATCTTTTGGATGAAGTTCAGCAGCCAGGGCACATACATCAGGCCGAATAAGGTCGTGGAAATGGCCAGGATGCCGGCCGTATTGCTGCGCGAGACGAATTGCCGCAGGCACAAACCAAGCACGAAGAGAATTAGAAAGCTGGTCTCGAAGTCATTCACCCTGGCTGGAGAGCCCGAAGTGCCCAACTGCCCGGTTAAATTCAGAAATGTTCCCACCATCAATAGCGTGCCGCCCAGAATCCCCCAGCCCTCGAAACAAACTAATCCCCTCTTCGCTACCAGCCCGTAGAACTCCGCCAGCCCGGTTACGGCCAGGAACACCATGATCATCAGAAATACGTAATCCGACACCAGTCGGTTGCTGGAGAACAATGCCGTCAGGACAATCGTCCATAGCACCACGAAGCTCGCCAGCCGGCGCAAGAAAATCTTCGACTTTGAAAGCGGCGGTGCCGGTGGCGGCGTTGACATAATCACCTCAGGCATGCTGAAAGTAAGTTTGTGACTCAGGATTTGCGACTTACGATTAACGCACTTCCACGAGGCCGGGGATCATGCGTAAATCGTAAATCGTAAATCGTAAATCGCAAACCGCAAATCATAGCGCGCCAAATCGACGGTGCCGGCGATTGTATTCTTCGAGTGCAGCGTAGAGCTGCGGCTTGCGGAAATCCGGCCACAAGGTCGGCGTTACCACCAGTTCCGTATAGGAAATCTGCCACAACAGGAAATTGCTTACGCGCATCTCGCCGCTGGTGCGGATCAGCACGTCCGGGTCGGGTAAATTGTGCGTATAGAGGTGCTGGGCAAAAACCTGCTCCGTGATGTCTGGGGGGTCGAGTTGGCCGGCCTTCACTTTTGTCGCGATGCTCCGGACGGCGTCCACGATTTCCGTGCGCCCGCCGTAGCTGAGCGCCATGATCAAGGTCAGCCCGTTATTCTTCGAGAGCGTCGCGATGGACTTCCGCAGGTGCTCCTGCACCAGTTCCGGCAACCGATAAATCTGGCCGATGACCTCGAGGCGAACGTTGTTCTTGTTCAACTCCGGCGTCTCGGTCTTGAGGTAATGCACCAGGTACTTCATCAGTGCGTCCACCTCTTCCTTGGGCCGATTCCAGTTCTCGACAGAAAACGCGTAGAGCGTCAGGTACTTGATCCCCAGTTCGCCCGAAGTCCGGATGATGACGCGCGCCGACTCGGCCCCCGCCCGATGGCCTTCGATCCGCGGCAGGTGCCTCTGCCTGGCCCAGCGACCGTTCCCATCCATGATGATCGCTACATGCCGCGGCAGTGACGCTTGGGCCTCGGAACTCAGATGGGCAGTCTGCGTGCTCACTCAAACCCGGATCGTCTCTTCTCGCCCCGGACCGACCGACGCGATGGCCAGCCTCGCGCCGCTCAGCTCGGCCAGCGCCTTGAGATACGACCGGGTCTTGGCGGGCAGATCTTTCCACTTGCGGGCTTGATGGGTCGGCGTTCGCCAGCCGGGGAACTCGGCGTAAACCGGCTCGCAGCGCGAAAGCGCTTCAATGTCGTTAGGCACAAAATCGTAGCGCCGGGCGCCGTCGCGGTAGCCGATACAGACCCGGATGGTCTCGACCGAGTCCAGACCGTCCACATTCGTCACCGCCAACTCGTCAATGCCATTGACCATGCACGCATGACGCGTAGCGACCGAGTCGAACCAGCCGCAGCGGCGTGGGCGGCCAGTCGTCGCTCCGAACTCGCGGCCCATGTCGTGGAGCATATCGGCAATCTCAGCATTCTCCGTCGGAAGCGGACCCTCACCCACGCGCGTCGTATAAGCCTTCATCACCCCTACCACCCGGTCCATGCGATGCGGGGGGATGCCCGAACCGGTGCAGGCGCCGCCGGCGGTCGTGTTGGAAGATGTCACGAACGGATAGGTGCCGTGATCTATGTCGAGGAAAGTGCCCTGGGCGCCCTCGAACAAAATGTCATCACCGCGACGCAGCGCTTCGTGCAGCAGAATCACGGTATTTGAGACAAAGCGCTTTAAGTAATCGCCCGCCGCGCGGTATTCTTCATGAACTTTCTTGAACACCAGCGGTTTGGCGCCGAAGGCCTTGAGGATCTCGTTATTCTCTATGATCTTGGACTCGAGCTGGGCCTTGAACCGAGCCGGGTTGACCAAATCAATGACGCGCAATCCCGTCCGCGCCGCCTTATCCCCATACGCCGGGCCGATGCCGCGTTTGGTAGTGCCGATCTTGTTCTTGCCCTTGAAGGTCTCGCGCTGGGCATCGAGCTCGCGATGATAGGGAAAGACCAGGTGCGCCGTCTCGCTAAGATAGAGGTTGCGGTCAATCCTGACGCCGAGTTTGCGCAGCCCTTCGATTTCCTGGACGAGGCTCACCGGATCAAGCACCACGCCGTTGCCGATCACACAGACCTTGTTCTTGCGCAGGATGCCAGACGGAACCAGGTGCAGGATGTATTTCTGGCCTTTGATATGGACCGTGTGGCCCGCGTTGTTGCCGCCTTGAGTGCGGACCACGACATCTGCCTCTTCGGTCAGCACGTCAATGATCTTGCCTTTGCCTTCATCGCCCCACTGGGCGCCTACTAGAATGGTATTCGCCATAAGTTCAATAAAAAGCCCCGAACCTCAATTCGGGGACAAAAGTGCTCAACTCTTGCGCGTGGAAACTAAAAAGACCCATCCCTCCTGTCAATGACGGATAATGACCGCAGTCGCTCTGGGCAACACGCCCAAGGGAGACTCGCCGGACATTCGCCGGACACTCCCCGTAGTACCTCCGTTAGAGTAACGGAGGTACTACGGCGAGACTCCGGCGAGGCTACGGAGAGGCTACGGTGTCAGCGGGCCGGAGTGGAGGCTGCTGCCCCTATTACCCCCAAAGCTGCGAAGAGCCCGGCGCTGATCGGTAAGTCGCTGTGGTCTAGAGATATACACCTTAGCTAACCGCGGTCCTCGGTCATCGTTAACCCCTCCCGGCCGCCGTGCTTATGGGGTGCTCACCAAGGCTGATTAGCCATTTGAGCGAACGCTGGACACTCGTGGTCCTCTCTGAAAAGCTGCTCCCGGTGAAACAATCCATCGTAACCCTGGATATGGAGGGAGTCCTGACTCCTGAGATTTGGATCGCCGTGTCCGAGAAGACCGGCATCCGAGCGCTGCGCCGTACCACCCGCGACGAACCGGACTATGACAAACTAATGCGTGGCCGACTGAAGATTCTCGATCAGCACGGCCTCAAGCTCTCCGACATCCAGCAGGTCATCGGGACACTCCGACCCTTAGAAGGAGCGAAGGAGTTCCTTGATGAACTTCGCTCCCTGGTCCAGGTCATTATTCTGTCGGACACCTTTGAGCAATTCGCCACTCCGTTGCTGCGCCAGCTTGGCTGGCCCACCCTGCTCTGCCACCGGCTGGTGGTCGAGAACGACCGCATCGTCGACTATAAGCTGCGCGTGGCCGAACAAAAGCAACGGGCCGTAGCAGCCTTCAAATCGCTCAATTACTACATCATCTCGGGCGGCGATTCTTTCAACGACACGGCCATGCTGAGCGCGGCTCACGTCGGCTTCCTGTTCCGTGCGCCGGAGAACGTGAAGGAGCAGTTTCCTCAGTTTAAGGCGGTCGAGGCCTATGGCGACTTCATGAAACTGATCAAAGGGGCGATGGGCTGAGTCACTCAGCCTTTAGATCACGCGACATGAGGTCGCGGACAGCCCGGGCGACATTCTTGCCATCGTAAAGCATCGCATAGACTTCATCAATAATCGGCGTGACGACGCCATGCTTGCGGGCCAACTGATACGCTGAACGGGCGGTCGGGTAGCCCTCGGCCACAGCCAACATGCTCGCCGCGATTTCGGTGGGCTTTTCCCCGCGGCCAACGCGCTCGCCAAACCCACGGTTCCGGCTGTGCTTGGAGAAACACGTCACCATCAGATCACCAAGGCCGCTCAGGCCCGTGAATGTGTCGCCTTGGGCGCCGCAGGCCACCCCGAGGCGGCGCATTTCGACAATGGCGCGGGTCACCAGCGCCGCCTTGGAGTTGTCGCCGAAGCCCAGCCCGTCGCCGGTGCCGGCGGCGATGGCGATAACGTTCTTCAAAGCCCCTCCCAACTCAACGCCAAGCAAATCCGTGCTCGTATAGACGCGGAACGTTGGGCGGCTAAACAGCTTTTGCACCTGCCCCGCCGTAGCCGCATCCCGGCTTGCCGCCACGATCGCCGTGGGAATATCGCGTGCGACTTCAACGGCAAAAGTCGGACCCGAAAGCGAGGCGCACCTTGCCTGGGGCGCGTTTTCGGCCAGAATGCCGCACATCGTCAGGCCGGTGTCGTATTCAATTCCCTTGGTCACACTGGCGATTACGCCCGAATAACTGGCCAGGCAGCGCGTAACCTGCCGAAAGGGCTGTGAAGGGACAGCCACTACTATGCACTCGGCGGCGGTGACAGCCCGGGCCAGGTCGCTATCCAACACCACCTCGCGCGGAACCTCGATGTCTGGCAAGAAGCGGTCGTTCCGGCCGGTCTGGCGGATTTCGTCCAGCCACTCCGCGATGTGCCCCCAGAGAGTGACTGCGTGACCGCCTTGATGCAGCAGCCGCGCCAAAGCTGTTCCCCATGCGCCGGCACCCAGTACAGTAATTCTCATGATGTTGGTTTCGGCGCGTCAGAGGACAACGGCGCCTTTAAGGTGATCTTGCTCTCCGTGCCGTTAATCAGTCTCTTGATGTTGGCCTTGTGCTTATAGATCGCCAGCGCGGCCAGCCCAGCGGTGACCAGCACAATGGTCCAGCTTTCCCCAACCCGCCAGGCGGCGAACGGCAGGGAAAACGAAGCGCAAATTGAGGCGAGCGAAACGTACCTCGTAAACGCGAAGACGACGACCCAGATGGTCAGAATGATCAACAATGGCAAGGGAACGAGCGCGACCAGCATGCCGGCGGAAGTGGCAATGCCCTTGCCGCCCTTGAAATGAAGCCAGCAGGTGTAGTTGTGTCCGAGAATGGCCGCGACACCTGCGCAGATAGCAAACCACTCGCCCGCCGTCGAATCGGCGGCGGGGTAAAACCACCTGGAAACCAACTTGGCCACAACGAAGACGGCCAGCCAGCCTTTGGCGGCATCGGCCAGCAGAACAAAAACACCTGTCGGTTTGCCCAGGATGCGGAACACATTGGTCGCCCCGATGTTGCCGCTGCCCACCGTGCGAATATCAACGCCCCGAGCCTTCGCCACCAGAAAGCCCGTCGGGACGGACCCGAGCAAGTAAGCGATCAGCACGACCAGGATGTAACCAACAATTGGCACGCGCACACTTTATGAGCCCATCGTCCAAAGCTCAAAGTCTAATTAATTCACCCCAGTTGCCAGTTGTCAGTTGTGAGCCGCCAATGGCACAATGGCGGCCATGCATACGGACGATCCTCCACGGACCACGGACAAGGTCAGAGTCTCAGTGCTCGGCGCGGGTTCGCTGGGCAAGGAACACGTGCGAATTTACGCCGAGCTTGCCGCTACGGGACAGGTCGAGTTTTCCGGCGTGTTTGACACCGTAGCCGAGGCCGCACAGAGACTCGCCCAAAAGCACGGGGTGCGCGCTTTCGGCTCAGTGGCCGAGGCGGCGGCGGCGAGTGACGCAGTGAGCATCGTTACGCCCACGACCACGCATTTCGACCTGGCCAAAACGCTGCTCCAGCAGGGCCGGCATGTGCTGGTGGAAAAGCCGATGACCGATAACGCCGCCGAGGCCGCCGAACTGGTCCAACTCGCGCAGCAGCGGAAGTGCGTCCTCCAGGTTGGCCACGTCGAGCGGTTCAATCCCGTTTTCAAGTACCTCGAAAGCGTGGCCACCGAGCCGCGCTTCATCGAGGCTCACCGCCTTTCACCTTACCCGGCGCGCAGCACGGATATCGGCGTGGTGCTGGACCTGATGATTCACGACCTGGACGTGGTGCTCGCGTTCGTAAAATCGCCCATCGCCAGCGTGGATGCCGTTGGCATCCCGGTGTTGAGCAAGTCCGAGGACATCGCGAACGCGCGGCTGCGTTTTGCCAACGGCTGCGTCGCGAACCTCACCGCAAGCCGCGTCAGCCCGGAGCGGATGCGCAAGATCCGGGTCTTCAGCGGGGGCGCGATGACCAGCTATATCTCGCTCGACTACCGCGCCCAGGAGGGATTCATCTATCGCATCGCCCGGAATGACGAGGGGGAGAGCTCGCTGTTGAAGAAGCTGCTCCACGCCAAAGATTCCACCATCATCAGCGAGTTCGGCGGCAAGCGGATCGTGCGCGAGCCGGTGCCGATTGCGAAGGACGAACCGCTTAAGCTGGAGCTGCAGCACTTCGTCCAATGCGTGAGCGCGCATCGGATACCAGTTGTCAGCGGGGAATCGGCGAAACGCGCGCTAGACCTGGCATTTGAAATCACCCGCCAAATCCAGGTCGCTGGGTTCAACGCCGAGCCTCAAAAGCGCTAACCGCTATGTCTGGTAATCGAGTAGCCGCCGACGTCGGTCGTCGCCCCCGTGAGCGCGGAAAGAACGCGCCGACTGTCGTTGGTGGCTACGATAAGTTATGAAACCCAAGAGCTTCATGCTGATCGCGGGCGAGACCAGCGGGGACGTGCTGGCCGCAGAACTCGTCCGCGCCCTGCGCCAGGAGTTCGCGGATGCTGAAGCGATCCCGACGACCGATTACCAGCCTTTGCATGCCAGCTTGGAGCCGCGCTTCTTCGGAGCGGGCGGCCAGCGCATGGCGGCTGAGGGGGTGGACCTGGCCTTTGACCTGACTGCGCATTCGGTGGTCGGTCTGTCCGACGTGCTGAAGAAACCTCTCAAGTTCCGCCGGCTGCTCCGCCGACTCTTCCAGCTCGCTCTAGAGCGCCAACCCGACGTCATCATTTGCGTGGACTTCTCCGAGTTCAACCTTCGCTTTGCCCATGCCATTCGGCAATATACCCGCGCGCACGCCGATTGGTTCCACGACTGGAACCCGAAGATCATCCGTTACCCCTCGCCGCAGGTTTGGGCGTCGCGCGAGGGCCGCGCCTACCAGATGGCGCGCGACTTGGACCTGGTCATAAGCATTTTCTCGTTCGAGAAAGAGTGGTATGCAAAGCGCGTCCCGCAATTGCCGGTGGAGTTCGTAGGGCATCCTATCGTGGACCGGTACCCAGAGGGGCGAGGGGCGACGGGCGAGGGACGAGGGAGGCATAGCGCCTCGAACTTGCTGCTGCTGCCTGGCAGCCGCCCGAGTGAACTCACGCGCCACTTGCCAGTGATGGTGGCGGCCTTGGAGTTGATCCGGGCCAAGGTGCCTGATCTGCGCGCACGCATGGTGCTGTCGAACGAGAAGCTCGTGCAGCAGGCCAAGACTCTAGGGGTTCCTGCCTGGCTGCAAGGACGGGTTGGCGGTCTTCCGGAAGCACTTTCCGAGGCAGACGTAGCTATCGCCTCGACCGGTACGGTTACGATGGAGTGCGCCTATTTCGGCGTGCCGACGGTGGCCCTCTACAAGACCTCCTGGATCACCTACCAGATCGCCCGACGAATCGTGAAGGTGAAGTACCTGGCCATGCCCAACCTGCTGGCCAATGAAGAGGTCTTCCCCGAGTTCATTCAAGGCGCCGCCACGACGGACAACATCACCCGTGCGACGGTTGAACTTCTGCGCGACGCGCCCCGCCGCGCCAAAGTCAAAGCCAAACTCGCTGAAATCGTGGCCTCTTTGGGTCCTCCGGGCGCAACCCGCCGCGCGGCGAAAGCCATCGTTAGCAGGCTGAAGCCACTGTCTGGAGCCGATGTTTACATCCTGACTCTCCACATGGCGGAAGAGGCAGGCTCCGTCTAGCGCCTGATCCCTCAGAGAAAGGCCCAGTAACCATTCCGTCGGAAAGAGCGATGAACCGGGTTTCGCCCGAGCCGATGAAGGGCTTGTCCTACAAGAGCCGGCTCATCGACCTCGTGACGAGCGGCAAACATCACGAGGTAAGAGTGGACCCGGTGAACCTGCAGCGCCTCATCCTGTGGGTGGACACGATGTGTCCCTATCGCGGCGAAGAGGAGATCCGGGAGATCCCCGACCCCGAGTTTCAATGTGTGGACTGGCTGGCTGTCCGCCCCCGCATCAAGACCGCCCCCCTGGTCTTCCGCCCCGGCCCGCTGAACTGATCGGGCTAGCCCACGATCTGGATCTCGCAGCCGTTGGAGACCCCAGCGTCAACCTCGCTGATGTGAAGCGACCGGCCCTGCACTTTGGCAGTCGCTGAATGTCCGCCGCCTGCGGGCCGAGCAAGCACGAGCTGTGCGAGCACTGGGTGAGAATTGCTGCTGGTCGAGAAGCTGGCGTTGCCAGCCCGTCGCAGTTCGGCTAGATTTCCTCGTCTATGTTAGCCGTTGCAGGCAAACCGAGTGCGACCGGGAGTTCCCCCAGCCGACCGCTGCCGTTGGAAAGCGGGGAGTTCATGCACTCTCGCGAATTCCTGCGCCGCTACGAGTGCATGCCGCAGGTGAAGAAGGCCGAGTTGATCGAAGGGACCGTCTATATCGGTTCTCCAGTCAGCACTAATCACGCAATTCCTGACGGCATCATCCACGGTTGGCTTGCGCTCTACGCTGCGCACAACCCAAGCGTTCAGTTCATGCCCAACGCCACCGTCATCCTCGACCCCGAGAACACCGTGCAACCCGACGCCCTCCTGCGCCGCCTGCCCGAACACGGCGGACTGACCCGTGTGAACGAAGCCGGCTACCTTGCCGGCCCGCCGGAATTGATCGTGGAAGTGGCAGCCAGTTCCGCCTCGATTGACCTGCGGGACAAACGGCGGGCCTATTGCCGAAACGGCGTGCGCGAATACCTGGTCTGGCTGGTGGCCGAAGCTCGCCTGGAATGGTTCTGGCTGGAAGAGGACGACTACTGTCCGCAATTGCCGGACGCGCAAGGCGTGCTGCACAGCCGCATCTTCCCTGACCTCCAACTGCCCGTCGCGCCCCTGTTGGCCGGCGACACCGCCAAAGTCCTGGCGACATTGACGGGGCCCGAACCGCTGAACACGAAACCGCCGGAAACCAGTGTCAAAAGTGAGCAGCCCACACGCGGGGCGGCTGGAAGGACTGACACGAATGGCGCTTAGTTAAGGCCCCAGCAAAAGCGGAGGCTTGACAACGGTTCTTAGAATAAGGTGCGTTTTTGCGGCGGCAACCGCCAAACCGCCGGGAAGTCGAGCATCTTTCCCTGGCCCTGCC
>Ga0224558_1001859_pt1 | contig 20808 bp, 19 predicted proteins | sample 714S32024metaG_FD_180682 | JGI IMG/M metagenome (GOLD analysis project Ga0224558, IMG submission 180682) | Peat soil microbial communities from Stordalen Mire, Sweden - 717 S3 20-24 | ecosystem: Environmental > Terrestrial > Soil > Wetlands > Peat | place: Sweden: Norrbotten County, Stordalen...
GTGTCTGTGGCCAGACACATTCCGGCAAGCACCAAAACAATGCCTGCTGGCAACCATCGCATATTACTTACTATAGAATGCCCGGCTGCTGCTGTCTTGCAAGAGAAATCCGGGCTTGGGAACTTCGGTCGTAACCGGAGAAGCCGGAACGTGAGGGAAGAGAGACTCACCGCAGCATCAGCCGTTCCATCCGTGTGGCGCGCCCGGTCCGGTCATCGCACTCGACCAGCACGGCGCACAGTCGGACGTCGCCGTTGGCCGCTTCGAAGCGCGCCGGCATCCCGCTGAGAAACTTCTCAATCACTAACTCTTTCCTGACCCCAATGACGCTGTCGTACGGCCCGGTCATGCCGACGTCCGTGATGTAGGCGGTGCCCTTCGGCAGGACGGTCTCATCCGCGGTGGGAATGTGCGTGTGCGTGCCCACCACGGCGGTGACTCGCCCGTCGAGATACCATCCGAAAGCGACTTTTTCGGAACTGGCCTCGGCATGGAAATCCACCAGCACGACCTTCGACTTGATCTGTTCCAGAAGCCGATCGGCGTGGCGAAAGGGATCGTCGCTCGACCCCATGAACACACGTCCCTGAAGGTCCACGACGGCATAACCGACGCCGTTTTTTTGGCCTTCGTACACTCCCCAACCGGGCAGGTTCTGCGGAAAATTTGCCGGCCGCAGCAACCGGCGTGCCGGACTGTGTGGATTGCCGTCCGCCATCTTGAAGTAGTCGATGATTTCGCGTTTGTCCCAGACATGATTTCCAGTGGTCATCACCTCAATGCCCAGATCGAAAAGCTCTTCCGCCAGCGGAGGCGTGATTCCGAAGCCCGCCGCGGCATTTTCACAGTTGGCGACGACCAGATCCACGGCGTGCTGCTGGCGCAATTCTGGCAGGCGATCTTTTACGATCGTCCGCCCGGGGCGGCCAAAAATGTCACCGATAAAAAGAATTTTCAAGAGATGATGGTAACACGCTGAAAATTGCAGATTCTTTGAGTACTGGCAACTGGCAACTGGTTACTGGCTGCTGATCTCCGCCGTCTTCAGAAAGTCGTAATTTCCCGACGGATTCAGGGTCAAGTTCCGCACGCGCCGCGTGTGTACGAGCACGTTATCGAAGTACCACAGGTCGATATACGGAACATCTTGCGCCAGCACTTCTTGAACTTCCCCGTACAGCCGCTTGCGGACATTCTGATCGGTCTGGCGGCGCGCCTCATCGATCAGGCTGTCGATCCGAGGATTGGAATAGAAACCGCGGTTAGCGCCCTGGGGCGGGAATCGGTTGGAGTGAAAGGAGTACTCAAAAATATCCGGATCTTCGTTGCCGCCGATCCAGCGCAATGAATAAACTTGGAAAGCACCGCTCGTGACGTCGGCAAAAAATGTGGCGAACTCGAACGTGCGGATGTCGAGCGCAATGCCCACATCTCGCAACTGCTGCTGCAACACCGCAGCCAGCAGCCGCGTGGACTCCTCCGCGGACGTCTTCATTGTCAGGTGAAAGCGAACGCCGCCGCGAGCCCCGTAGCCAGCGGCATCGAGCATCTGGCGGGCTTTCTCTGGATTGTGTGGATAGGTCGCTACGTCCGGGTCATACGCCCAGCTTTGCGGCGGGAGCACACTCAGTGCCGGTTGCGCGAAGCCGCGCCAGATGTATTCAAGAAGAGGACCGCGGTCGATGGCATACGCGATCGCCTGGCGAACCCGCACATCCTGCAAGGTCCGGTCGCGCAGGTTAAACGCGAGATAGGAAAGCACCGTGCCCGGAGCACGTTCAATCTGCAAATTCGGCTCGCGCTCCAGCGCCACAATGGTGTCGGAAGTAAGTGCATTGATCGCGACATCGGCGCTGCCCTTGCGCAATTCAAGCGCCCGCGTAGTCGCGTCGGGCACGACGGTGAAGCGCACCCTGGCCAGGCGCGCCTTTGCGCCCCAGTAGTTGTCGTTGCGCTCGACGACGATCTCCTTGTCTTGCTCGGCGCTGACAAACCTGAACGGTCCCGAGCCCATCGGATTCCGCGTGATCTCGTCGAGCGCCCCATAAGGCACAATCCCACTCGCCCCTTCCGAGAGATTCCAGAGCAAGGTCGCGTTCGGCTCCTTCAGATGAAATACCACGGTGAAGTCGTCGGGCGCCTCGATGTGATCCACGAAACGGTATGCCGCCGACTTCGTACTGCGAATCTTCCCCTCGAGCAGCGAGTCGAAAGTCCACTTGACGTCGCGCGAAGTAAGCGGCCGCCCATCGTGAAACGTTGCGCCGCGATGCAGGTGGAAGATGTAGGTCAAGGGATCCGGAATCTCCCAACGCTCGGCCAGGCCGGGCTGAACATTTAGGTGCTCGTCGCGCGTCAGCAGCGCGTCAAAAAGGAGTTCGCCAATGCGCTCCGACTGCGCGTCGATCCCGACTCGGGGATCGAGATCGGTGGGGCTGCTTTCAATAATCATCACCAGCGTATTGGGATCGGGAGCTTGTGAGCAGGAGAGGAGAGGCAACACGCAGGCGCCAACCAATCCCAAAAGAATTGTCATCCTGAAGAGAATTGTTACCTGAACGGGATTGTCATCCTGAGCGAAGCGAAGGACCTGCTTTTTGCTCGCGCCCCCACTGCCAGCCTCATGCATACGAGATCTTTCCCAGGATCGCCGCCCGCTTCGCTCCCGTAGCCGACGGCACATTGCTTGGCCGCCGATGCCACGTTTCATGCGCGAGCAGAGCAAAAGCCACCGCCTCCTTCGCTTCCGCCGGAAGGCCGAACTCGTCCGAGAAATGCAGCCCGATCCCCAAGGGTGCGATTTCATCGCGCAACATGGCCATCAGCGTCGGATTCTTCGCGCCTCCGCCCGAGACGATCATCTCGTGCTTGCGGCGCTCTGCAGTTCGTGGAAGAGCGGCTCCCGAATTCACGAATCGCGGCTCCACGAATCGCCGCACTGCTTCGGCAATCGATCGCGCCGTCAACGCCGTTGCCGTCGCCACCACGTCGGGCTTGCTGGCGCCGTGGCAGAGTTGAAGAAAATGGCCCACGTATTCCCGGCCGAATTCCTCGCGGCCCGCCGTTCGCGGGGGCTTCTGCCGGAAAAAGTGCGCACGCAACAACTGCGCGATCGCGCCATCCAGTACGCGTCCCGAGGCCGCGACTTTGCCATCGCGATCATAGCGCCGTGCGAATAGCTCCTCCATCACCGCATCAATCACCATGTTGCCGGGTCCGGTGTCAAAAGCAAAAACCTGGCGTAGCGCCGCGCCCGCTGGAATCGCCGTCAGATTCGCAATTCCGCCAATATTCTGCGCAATGCGATCGTGCGCCATGCGTCCCACTCGCGCATCGCGATAAAGAAGGAAGTCCAGGAACGGTACCAGCGGCGCGCCTTTTCCTCCGGCCGCGATATCCGCCGGACGAAAATCGGAAACCACCGGCACGCCCAGTCGCGCCGCGATCACCGCGCCTTCACCCGTTTGCCAAGTCACCGCCAATCGTCGCCCGAGAAATCGCTCTGGCGTTCCCTGGTGATACAGCGTCTGTCCATGGCAGCCAACCAGGTCAAGCTTCAAGCGATGCTGGCGCGCTGTCTTCGCCACCGCCTCGGCGTACAGTTCGCCGAGAAGAAAGTTAAGCCGGGCCAGATCCGCAACATGGGCCAATTCGGCGTTCATCATTTCCAGGATCGCGCGCCGCACCGGGGCAGGGAACGGATACTCCGCGTGAGCAAGAAGTGTGAAGTCTGAGTGGTGATTCTTGTGTGGGGACGGGCGGCTCGCCCGTCCGGTGGGCGCTGAAAAGCGCACCAGCGCCACATTGATGCCGTCCGCCGAAGTGCCGCTCATCACGCCGGCAACGATCATGCTCATGCGCGTTCCTCGCGAGCAAGCGTAGCCAGCCGAATCTCTTCCCCGAACTCCCAAAGCTGCCGCGTCAGCTTCTCGACTCGCGCGGAAGTGGGAACGGTGTGGCGCGGGCGCCCTCGCCCGCGTGCCTCTTTCGATTTGAATGCCAGCACCCGCCGCACCGATTCCCGCACGCGCCGGGCAAACTTGCGGTCGCGCTCCGCTTCGCGGATCATGGCCGCGTGCGCCCGCAGAATGAAATCTTCCCGATGGCAGATGAGGCCAAGATCGCCTCCGGCGCGGATGTGCCCGATGATCGCCTGTTCAATCGGGCCCGCCGCCAGCACGGCGCCCATCTCCAGATCGTCGGAACAGATCAGGCCGCGGTAGCCAATCTTTTTGCGCAGAATATCGGTGATCCACTTCTTGGAGAGCGATGCGGGCGTGCTCGCCTTTGTGACCGCCGGAGTCACTCTAGGAAATGCCGCGTGCGAAACCATGACGAACGGCAATTCGCGCCGCAACGATAACGACCGATAGGGAACCAGATCCTCGTCCCACAATTTGCGCAGCGATTTTTCGACGCTGGGGAGGTCGTGATGCGTATCGAGCGTGGCCTCGCCCAGTCCGGGGAAATGTTTGCCGCAGCCGAGCACGCCGGCATCGCCCAACCCGCGCAGAAACTCGCGCGCGTAGATGACCACCTGCTTCGGATCGTCCGAGACCGCACGCGAACTTAGCACAGAACGCGAGGCCTCGCAGGCCAGGTCGAGCACCGGAGCGAAATCGACGTTGAAGCCCAGCGCGCGGCAGTTCTCGCCGATCACGCGTCCATGCTTGCGATAGAGGGCGCGGTTGCCCGTGGCAAAAACCTCCGCCGCAGAAGGCGCCGAACCGACCACGTTGCGGAAACGGTCCACCGTGCCGCCTTCAAGGTCCACGCAAGTGAAAAGCGGCGTGGCCACGCACTTCTGGCACTCACGCAGAAGAGCGTGCGTCTGCGCGGCTCCGGTAATGTTGCGGGCAAACAGGATCACGCCCGCCGGCTGAATCTTCGTGAGCAGGGAAGCGAGACGCGGGGACATCTTGGTCCCGTCGAAACCGACGATGAGGAGTTGGCCGATATTCAATTTTAAGTCGCGCATCATTTATATCTGACTTAGAAGGCAACGTTCCGTCTGTCCCGAGTTTCACGATTTTCTGATTACTCTTACCAACCGCCGCGTCTCAACAAAGAGTAGCAACTCGTCGTCCTGGGTGATCGGACGGGCATGCATTGTATCCAGGCGGATTGGATACAGCCTCTGGAAAGATTCGCGTACGCTCTCGATGCGCATGAAAGATACTGCAAAGACTTCGCGCCAGTTATCGCTCTTGCAGATCACACGCTCGTAGTCTGTAAAATCTGCATAGGCGATTAAAGGCCAATCCGTACCGCCTGACTGCTTGGCTTTCAGTTTCTTTTCCTGCCATAGATCATAAAGGCCGGTTGGAAGGCGCCGCTTATGCCAGTCCGCGCCGAAAGCGTGCGTCATCTTTTCCTCAATAAAGTTCCGCAGCTGGGTTTCCAGCCGTTGCAGCCAATCGTGGGCCGCGTTCGTCCGCGCGAGGCCTTCCTCCTCCGCTTCATCATCCGATAACTCGACGGGGGTACCGTAAAGAGTGATCAATGGTGGCGGATCGCGCCGCAGCCCAGCGATATCCAGACTCTGCTCAAAGGCCGGTGCGGGGAAATCGGTCAATGCAGGGTTAAAGCCGAGACTTGCATAGAACTCTGATCGCGCTGTCAGATTCGTGAAAACATCCGTTGGCCAGGTGATCGCATCCCGCCAGTCCCCGAGGCCAACGCGTAGCGCGGTCGACAAGTTTTCATCGAATGCGGGCATGCTTTGCACTGCGCTTCCGATACTCTGTAGTTCCGCAAAGCCCTTGAGAGAACGCCACGTCTCCTGCATGTCAAGCCAGGGCGTTCGCATCCTTTCCATGGCCCGCCGCAGGCTGGATTCCTCTTGCGCGTAGCGCGCGAGCATATCCTTCATCGGGTCTGTCCGAAGCTGTTCCAGCAGTCGTGCCGTTTCCGTAGCGTTCGGCAGGTGAAAACGCTCTGTATAGCTCGCGAGCATCTGCTGTGCCGCTTCAATCTCGCGGCGTAGCGGCGAGTGGATGTCAATGATGCTGGCTCGACGCAGATCTTCCAGTGGTCCCAAGGAAGTGCGCATCAGAGACTCATGCTGCCTGCGTATTTCGTCTAAAGGTCCCAAAGCCGCGCGCATCGCAGCCTCATTTACCCTGATACTTTCCAGCATCCTTTCAATTCCCGGATTCTCGTAAAGGTGTCGGAGTGCTTCCGACGCCGGGTGCCTTGCCGCCTCGATCATCTCGGCGTAACGAGATGTGCCGAGTGACTTCTGGATATCCAGAATTGTCTTTATTGATTTGTCGTCGGACATGTTGCTTAGCTCCTTTCCGATGCTCGAAACTCGAGGACAAACGGGATATTTTCTGTACTTGTTCCGCGTCTCGGCGGTTAGATTTCCTTCTTTAACTCCGCCAGCAAGTTTAGCGCCTCTAGCGGCGTTATCCGGTTCAAATCTACTTCGCGCAGCTTTTCCAGCACCGGCTGCGACAGTGGCGTGAAGATGGTCAACTGCGTCGGACGCTCCGGTTCTGTGGAACTGCCCGGCGTCAGATGTCCCGAAAGCCGGTGCTCGGACGATTCGTGCTCTGCCAGCACCTCGCGCGCACGCACCACGACTTCGTTCGGCAATCCCGCCAGCTTGGCGACTTCGATCCCGTAGCTGCGGTCGGCCGCGCCCGGTTCGACGCGGCGCAGAAAAACTACGCTTCCGCCGGTCTCTTTGACGGACACGTGATAATTCTTCACGCCACTCAATTGCTCCGCCAATTCGGTCAGCTCGAAATAGTGCGTGGCAAATAACGTCTTGGCTCGCACGCGCGCATGGAGATACTCGATGGCGGCCCAGGCGATCGCCAGTCCGTCATAGGTCGAGGTGCCGCGCCCGACTTCGTCTAACAAGATCAAGGAGCGCGCCGTCGCCGTGTGCAGAATCGCGGCTGTCTCCGTCATCTCGACCATAAACGTCGACCGCCCTCGGGCCACGTTGTCGCTCGCGCCGATGCGGGTGAACACGCGATCGACGATGCCCAACCGCACGGCGCGCGCGGGAACAAACGAGCCCATCTGCGCCATGATCACGATCAGAGCCGCCTGCCGCAGATAGGTGCTCTTGCCTCCCATGTTCGGCCCCGTCAGCACAATGATGTTGTGCGTCGAGGCATCCAGAAACAGATCGTTCGGGACAAAGCGCTCGCTGCCTGCCGCCAGTTCTTGCAGTTCGATCACCGGATGACGGCCTTCGACAATCTCCAGATCGAGGACGTCGGCCTTCTCAGCTTCATCTAGATTTGTCTCAAACTTTTGCTCGAACTTTGGCCGGCAGTAATTCCGCAGCGCCGCAATGTGTGCCAAGCAGCCGAGTACATCCACTTCAGCCAGTGCCAGCGCGGTTTGCCGGATGCGCTTGGCCTCGGCAGCAATGGCGGAACGCAAGTCGGCAAACAGCCGCCGCTCGATTTCGACGATCTTCTCCTGGGCGTCCAGAATCTTGGACTCATACTCTTTCAGTTCCGGAGTCGTGAAACGCTCGGCATTCACCAGCGTCTGCTTGCGTTCGTAGTCGGCGGGCGAGAGGTGCAGGTTCGCCTTTGAAATCTCAATGTAGTAGCCAAAGATGGAGTTGAACTTTACCTTCAGCGACCCGATCCCCGTCCGTTCCCGTTCGCGCGTCTCCACTTGTGCCAGGTATTGTTTCGAGTTCCGGCTTAGGTCGCGCAGTTCATCCAGATCTTGGTCGACACCCGCGGCGATCACTCCGCCATCGCCCAGCGTGAGCGGAGGCTCTGGAACCACTGTGCCGTCGATCTTCTCCCGCAGATCGCCCAGTTCGTCAATTGCGGTATGCAGCGTGCCGAGTCGCGACGCAGACAGGCCCACCAACACCGCGCGCACCTTGGGAATTCGTCCAAGCGATGCCGCCAGCGCCAGCACGTCCCGTGGATTGGCTGTTTCCAGCGTGACCCGGCTCAGCAGACGCTCGAGATCCAGAATTCCGTCGAGCGACCGCCGCAATTCTTCGCGCCGGACGGTATCTTTGACCTGCACCTCAACTGCATCCAGTCTGCCGTTAATCTCCTCCCGGTCCAGAGACGGACGCAGCATCCATGTGCGCAGCAGCCGCTTGCCCATCGGCGTTACGGTCGCATCCAGGCAGCGGAACAGAGTCACGCCGGCATCGGTTCCCGCGAATAGGGGCTCGATCAACTCCAGGTTGCGCACCGTGACCGCATCGAGTACCAGGCAATTCTGCCGCTCGTAGAAGCCGATGCGGTCCACATGATCGAGCGTGCCGCGCTGCGTTGACCGTATGTAATACAAAATCGCTCCCGCCGCCGAAGCCGCCGCTCGTTTGCCCGCGAGTCCGAAGCCTTCCAGCGAGAGCACGCCGAAGTGATTCTCCAGCAGAGGAATCGCGTGGTCGGGAGCAAAGATCCAGTCGTCCAAAGGAGTCTCAGCCCAGCCAGAGCCGGAAAGTCGAGCAAGAGGTGCGGTGCCCGTGTGGTGACGGGCCTCTGGCCCGTCGAGCGGAGCGAAGCTCCGCATCTGCACGCCAGCAGCTCGCTCCAACAGCGGCGCCGAAGACCCATATAGCATTTCTTTTGGCCGCAATTGTTCAAGTTCTTCTTGAATGCGGCGCCCACCCGACTCCCCCCCGAACTCCGTCGCCCGAAACTCCCCGGTCGAAAGATCCAGCGCCGCAAAACCCACGCGATCCGCGACCGTTGCCACCGCCGCCAGAAAGTTGTTCTCCTCGGCGCCCAGCGAAGAATCCGCGGCCGTTCCCGGCGTGACGACGCGCGTCACCTCGCGTCGCACCAACGTCTTCGCCAGGCGCGGGTCTTCGACCTGCTCGCAGACCGCGACCCTGAACCCCCGCCGGATCAGTTTTGAGATGTAGCTCTCGGCGGCGTGGTAAGGTACGCCACACATGGGGATGGCCACGCCCTTTTCCTTGTTGCGCGAAGTGAGCGTGATCTGCAACTCGCGCGCGGCCAGCACCGCGTCGTCGAAGAAAAGCTCGTAGAAGTCCCCCAGCCGGAAGAAGAGCAGAGCGTTGGGATGCTCTTTCTTAATGGCGGCGTATTGCCGCATCAGCGGCGTCGAGGGCTCGGACATGGGGGAATTGGTAATTGTGTAATCTCTAATTTGGTAATTTCCGGTCCCCACTACTCTAGCCTGCTGGAAGGTTTTCAGATTACAAAATTACAAATCTACCAAATTACAAAATTCTCCATTTGACTCGCTGCGTCGATTTTGCTCTTCTAACTTCATGGAACTCCGAAAAGATCCCATCACTCGTTCCTGGGTGATCACCGGTGACGATGTCATGGAGGCCGCTCCACGCTCCCAAGCCTGCCGGTTTTGCGGTGTCTCCGCCGAGCCCGCGCAAGTCATTGCCAACCTGCCCGGCGTGGATGGCAGTGCCTGGTCGGCGCGCTCCGTCGTCCATCCGCATGCCCTCTACCACATCGAAGGCGAGCCGGCCCGCCGTGCCGACGGCCTCTACGACCGTATGGGATCGGTCGGCGCTCATGAAGTTCTGATCGAGAATCCCCGCCACGATGGCGACCTCTGGAATGTCAGCGACATCGAGGTCGAACAGTTTCTGCGTTTGGCCGCGCTGCGGATTCAGGATCTGAAGCGCGACAGCCGCTTCAAGTACATCAGCATTTTCAAGAATCACGGCGAAGGAGCGGGGCAGGAATTTGAGCACCCCACTTCCCAGCTCACCGCAACCACCTTCGTGCCGCGCCGCGTCCTCTACGAACTCCGCGCCGGACGCGACTATTTCGAGACGAAAGAGCGCTGCGTCTTCTGCGACATTCTGGCGCAGGAGGAGCGTCAGAATGTGCGCGTCGTAGAAATTCGCGGGGACTACGTGGCCTTCTGCCCCTATGCTCCGCGCGTCCCGTACGAAACCTGGATTCTGCCCCGCAGCCATGAATCTTCTTTTGAGCGCACCGGTGCCTCGCGCGTGGGCAGCGTGACCGATCTTGCCGCGCTCCTGCGGCGGACGCTGCAACGTATCCGCACCGTCACGGAAGCCTTCCACCTCGTGCTCCACACCTCGCCCAACAGCCAACATCCGTCGGCAACCCTCGGATATTGGAAAACCCTCGATGACGATTACCACTGGCACATCGAAATTTTGCCCATTCTTGAGGCCAAGGCTAGGTCGTACACTTTCAAAGAGATTTATTATTCTCCTGTCGCCTCCGAGACCGCCGTGAAACGTCTGCGGGAGGCGAAGATCTAACGCGCGAAACAGCCGTCGTTCGCTGTTCGCTTTTCGCACACAGGCGCGACCGGCCAATAGCGAAAAACGAACGACGAAAAGCGTGAGCCCCCATGACCATCCGTCGCATCAAAACCTATGCCGGATCCCAAGGCTACGTTTACCAGTACTACTTCGTCGGAAAGCGTCTCGCCGCGACATCCAACGCCCATGAGTCTGACGCCAGTGAGTACATTTTCGACGTCACCTCCGACCGCAAGCTGACCTACGCGGTCAGTGTTTTCCTCCCGCACCAGGTCGTCGCCGCCTGGGCCGAATCCCACGGACGCCCCCTCGCCGATTCCGAGCAGTACGCCGCCGTCAAGATGCGTTTGTTCCGCGCCTTCGACGAATTGGAAGACATGCAGGCGCACGGCCGCCAACTGCAGATCGACCTGCAATCTTTGGAAGAATCGCTGGTGTCGCTGGGAGTGGAATAGAGTCGGCGGGATGTCGCGTTGTCAGCCCTCGATCACTGGCTAGAAACTCTGATTACGTTCGCAAGCAATCTCCGATCACTGGGAACTCTTGGCAGCTCCAATTCTCGCATCGATCCTTTTCAGAACTGCCCGTTCCGCTTCGTTTAGGCCTGCCATTGAGAAGTCCTTCCGCGGTGCGTACCACAACTGCTGTGAGGCAAACGCCTTTACTACGTGATCCTCTGGTTCCTTCCCATAGGTTGCCAACACAACCTGCTTCAATTGTCCGAGCTCAGTTGCCGCTGACTCGTTCGGGCCTAAGCCCTTCAAGAATCTATCCACGAATGCGTCGACCTCTTCTGGCAGTCGGGATAATTGGGTCATGTAGTAGCGCACTTCGATCGGATCCTTCGGCTTGAAGTCCTTGTGACGCCATTGCACGCCACCTTCGACCGCTTGCCATCCGTCGGGTTTGATCTCACGGAACCACCAAGGGTGGCCCACTGGGAATGACGACTCAAATTGTGAAGTTTCCTTGGGGCTGTTTTTCAATTCCTCTTCCGTTATCCCGCGACGATCGAAGTACCGTTCAAAAGGCTCCGTGATTACGGTGAAAGTCGCGCTCTCGACATTTCCGGCCCACGAAGATCCGGTGGAGGTTACGTATCCTGCCATCTCAAGCTGGGCGATATCCAGTAGCTCCTGTGAGAGAGCTCCGACTCCCGCACCGGCGGCGCTCACGTCCTTGAAAGTGTCCACCAGACCCATCGACATCGGAATGCGATACTGCACGCTGAGGGTCTTGTTTTCCTTTGGGGCAAAGTGCATATTCCAGATGAAGACCGAGCCAAATTCCCCTGGGCCGCTCTGCGGCTTCCGGTGAACAAATTCGACATGTTAAGTTGTCTTCTCATCTCGTGCGATGAAGCCGTAATCTAATATCCAGTTCTTCGATTCCTGAGGAGAGTCGGGCTCATTACGTCGGGCAAATTGGGAGTCCACTGGAAATCCAACCTGTATTTCCTCCTGCCTGTCAGATAGATTCTGAAGGACAAAAGTGCATTCGTACTCTGCCCTGTCCATCCCCGGCACAGTCCCATTGAAGAGAAACGGACCACGGCCGAGAATGATCGTTACATCAATGCGAACGAGCTGGACCGTCTTCGATGTAATCTGGTGCAGGTTTTGCCCATTCCCGGTAAACACTCCAGCATCGGCAAACGCTGGAGGGGCTGTCCCGAGCACCACTGACAACAGGATCAACGTGATCGATATGACTAGCGAACCGGCTTTCGTTCCCTTGCTCAGCATCTGAGACTCTAAACGCAAATCCGTCGTTGTCGAGTATAACCTTCACTCCGAAATAATGGGCCCGTGCGAACTCGACGGAAGGGCCGCAAATTTTGTCGCAAAATCCCCGCTTCGCCACCGTCCATTGTCTGGCCAATCTCCGTGCCTCCGTGGTAGGTTCGCCGCCCCCGTGACCCACGTCACACACCCTTGTGACAGCGCACGTTTCCTCTCGCACTCTCCTCCCGGCAAACTATAATCACCCAGGCGGGGTGGGGAGCTATCAAACAGGCCTGCGGAAGCACCAGGAAATAAAGAACAAAGAATGATGACCCTGATTTGGCTGCGCGTCGCGCTCGTTTGTTACGCTGCGGGATTGCTCTATGCCCTGGTGGCGCTCACTCGCACCTCGGAAATCCTCAGCAAAGTGGCGCTCCATGCCTCCTACCTCGGCATGGTGTTTCATTTCGTTTCGCTGACCGAGGCCGTCGTGCAGACCGGCCAGTTCGCTTCGGCCTCGGTTCACAACTCGGAATCGCTGCTGGCTTTCCTGATCATGGTCGTCTTCATGATTGCCTACATGGTGTATAAGACGACCACCCCGGGCATCGTGATTTTTCCCCTGGTTTTTCTGCTGACCTTCGTGGCCGCCACCGGTCAGCAACCGCTCGTCTTCGCCTCGGTTGCCGTCAAGCACGGTTGGCTCTTCGTGCATATACTGATGATCTTTACCGGATACGCGGCGCTGTTCCTCAGCTTTGGCGCCAGCATCCTGTACCTCATGCAAGAACGCGCCCTGAAATCCAAGGGCGCGAGTGGGATGTTCTCGCGACTGCCCGCTCTCCAGGTAATTGACGACATCGGCTACCGCTCCCTTATGGTTGGATTTCCCTTCATGACTCTGGGCCTGATCGCGGGCTCCGTGGTCGCCGAATCCACTTACGGCCGCATTAATTTCTTCGATCCCAAGATTCTGCTATCCGTGCTGATGTGGGCCGTGTACCTGCTGATGGTCTTTACGCGCCTGAATGCCGGCTGGCGCGGGCGCCGCGCCGCCCTGCTCGCCAGTGTTGCCTTCGTCGCCGCCATCGTCGCCTGGATCTCCAACTACTTCAGCGGAATGCACAGGTTTATTGCCTCATGAGATTCCAGCTCATCGGCGTCAATCACAAGACCGCGCCGGTCGAGGTGCGCGAGCGCCTGGCCATTCCGGAATCGCGCTTGCCGGAGGCCTGCAAGCGACTGGCCGAGCATCCCGCCGTTGCCGAGGGCATGATTGTCTCCACCTGCAACCGCGTCGAATTCATCGCCAACATGAAGAACGGCGCCGGCGACCTGCGCGAATTCCTGCGCGAGTATTTCGAAATCGATCCCAGCCAGTTTGAAAGTCATCTCTACGAATTCCGTGAAGATGACGCCGTCCGCCACATCTTTCGCGTTGCCGCCAGCCTCGACTCCATGGTCGTTGGCGAGCCCCAGATCCTGGGACAGGTCAAGGAAGCATACGCCACCGCCCGCGCCGTGGGAGCCGTGCGCGCGCAACTGGATCAGTTGCTTACCCGGGCGTTTGCCGTGGCCAAGCGCGTCCGTACCGAAACCGCCGTCGGATCTTCGTCGGTTTCGATTGCGTCGGTGGCGGTCGAACTGGCGGAGAAAATCTTCGGGAGCCTGAACGGCAAGAGCGTCTACCTCGTGGGTGCGGGGAAGATGAGCGAGTTAGCGGCCCGGCATCTGCTTGCGCACGGCGCCGCCTCTCTCTTTGTCGCCAATCGCACCTATGACCGTGCCATCCGACTGGCGCACAAATTTCACGGACAGGCGATCGAGTTCAGTCGGCTTTATGACACCTGCGAGCGCGCCGATATCGTGATTACCTCGACCGGCTCGCCCCACTTTATCTTTCGCCCCGAACACGGCGAAAGGCTCATGGCGCTGCGCAAGAACAAGCCCATGTTCTTCATCGATATCGCCGTTCCCCGCGACGTCGATCCGGAGATGAACAAGATCGATGGCATTTTCGTCTATGACATCGACGATCTGCAGCAGGCGGTCAGTTCGCACGTCGCCGATCGCAAGAAGGAAGCGGAAAAGGCGGAGGCGATCGTCAATGGCGAGGTCGCGAAATTCCACGCTCGCCTGCAGACTCTCGACGTGGTTCCCACCATCGTCAACTTGCAAGACCATCTCGAAACCATTCGCCAGGCCGAGATTGATCGTGTTCGCGGCCGCCTCGGTTCCATGACCACCGACCAGGAACTTGCCGTCGAAGCGCTCACGCGTGGCATCGTCAACAAGATCATGCACACTCCCATCAGCACCCTGAAAACGGCGGCGCGCGATCCCGAGTCCACCACCGTCATCGACCTCGTGCGCCGGCTTTTCAACCTGCATAATGAAGATGAAGAAAAAGAGGCGACCGCTTCGAGATCTGCCCGTCGCCCGGAAGCGGAAGACTGATGGCCCGTCTGCGCATCGGCTCCCGCGGCTCGCAACTCGCTCTCTGGCAGGCCCATCACATCTCCGACCTATTGCGCGCGCAGGGTCACACCGTGGAACTCGAAATCATCAAGACCACGGGCGATAAAATCACCGACGTTGCCCTCGCCAAGGTCGGCACCAAGGGCATGTTCACCAAGGAAATCGAGGAGGCCCTCGTCGAAAACCGGGTTGATCTCGCCGTGCACAGCTTGAAAGATTTGCCGACGGAGCTGGCCGCCGATTTCGAAATTGCCGCCATCACCACCCGCGAAAATGCGCGCGACGTTTTTTGCTCGGTGAAGTTCGCAGCCATCGATGCGCTGCCGCAGCGGGCGAACATTGGCACCAGTAGCCTGCGCCGTCAGGCCCAGTTGATGGCGCTGCGTCCCGATCTCAAGATTCACCCGCTTCGCGGCAATGTGGATACGCGCCTGCGCAAGCTCGAATCCGGCGACTACGATGCCATTATTCTGGCCGCCGCCGGTCTGAACCGGCTCGGCAAAACGCAACTGGTCCGCCAGGTGATCCCCGCGGAAGTGATGACCCCCGCTGCCGGACAAGGCGCCTTGGGAATTGAAATTCGCAACGGCGACAAGGCGACGCGGACTCTGCTGGCATTTCTCGATGACGCTGCCGCCCGCGCCACCACCACCTGCGAGCGCGCTCTGCTCAACAAACTAGGCGGCGGCTGCCAGGTTCCCATAGGCGCCTTCGCCGAAATAAAAGGAGGTCGCATTCGTCTGAACGCGTTAGTGGCCCATCCCGATGGCACCAAAGTTCTGCGCGAAACCCGCGAGGGCGACGATCCCGTGCGCTTGGGCGAAGAAGTCGGTGAAACTCTTCTCCGTCGAGGCGGCGATGTTATTCTCGAGGAAGTTTACGGCGAAGGCTTTGCTCTACCACAGCAACCGTAGAATCAGGTCTCAGGTGTCAGGTCTTAGGTCTCAGGAACCTCGGTTAACACCTGAGACCTGATAGCTGAGACCTGAAACCTGATCCAATGCGCAAGCCCAACGAAAAACACCCCCTCGCCGGAACCCGGATTCTTGTCGGACGTGCCCGGCATCAGGCCGGCAGCCTGTCCGCCAGCTTGCGCAGCCTGGGCGCAACTGTAATCGAAATCCCTTTCATTGAGATCCGGAAGCCGCAATCGTACCGGCCCCTCGACGACGCCCTGAAGAATATCCGGAACTATGACTGGCTCATTCTGACCAGCGCCAATGGTGTCGAAGCGATGTGGGAGCGCGTCCGGAAACTTCGCATCACGCGCCAGACTCTCCAGCATCTCCAGATCGCTGCCATCGGGCCGGCTACCAAGAAGGCGATCGTGAAGCATGGCCTCCAGGTCAAGATGGTTCCGGAGGAGTACGTCGCCGAGTCGGTCGTGAAGGGGCTGCGCGACAAGGTCAATGGCAAGCGCGTCGTACTCATACGAGCCAAAGTCGCGCGCGACGTGATTCCAGAAGAGCTGCGTGCAGCCGGAGCCGAAGTCGATGTGGTCGAAGCCTACGAAACCGTAGCGCCCGAGAAGTCGCGCACTCGCCTGCGCGCGCTGATGAAGAATGCAGCTCGCCGCCCGCACATCGTGACCTTCACCAGTTCTTCCACGGCGAGGAACTTTGCCGAACTGCTCGGCAACTTCCAGGCAGGTTCACACAACCCAGGTTCAACGAAGGCAGGTTCGACCAAGGCAGATTCGATCAGTCATGTTCAGTTTGCGTCGATTGGTCCGGTGACTTCAGCGACGCTGCGCGAATTGCAGATGCCGGTCGCAATCGAGGCCCGCGAATTCACGATGGGTGGACTGATTCGCGCGATCGTGCTAGCCCGCTACGCAGAAGCCGGTAAATATTGAGTCATTGAATCATTTAGTGATTGAATCATTGACAATCCACCTCCCAGCGGTTTTCAAATGACTCAATGACGAAGTGATTCAATGACTTTACTCCGGCTTCGGGGCTGAGACTCCCATCTGCGGGTCAATCGCGTCCAGGTAGGTCTGCATGCGTTCCTTGGTCTCGGGAGGCATACCGGTGAACTCAATGCCATTGCCCACCCCCGGATCGCAGGTGCGCACCACCGCCGTGATCTTGATGCGTTCCGAGTCCAGCCAGAAATCCACCCGCAGCATGGTTCCGAGCGGCAAAGGCAGCATGCTCTCGACATAGCATCCATTGCCGCTCACGTCGGTGGCATTGATGCGGAACGGCGCGTTGACGCGCTCGTCGCGAAGCTCCAGAGGCAGCGAAATTTTATGCCGGTGCCAGCGCCGCCGGTTGCAGTCCGCAATGGCTACCGTCGCGCCGTCGAGTGGTAGAAAACTTTTCCACGGGCAATCCTGATCGGCGACCAACTTCACGCCCACTTGATTTTTCTTGACCGGGCCGGTGTTCATCGCCCAGATCACCGTGCAGCGGGTTTTTTTCTCGGCGCACTGGACTCCGATCACGTCGCCCACTTTCAGTTCGGTCTCCACGCCGGAAATCAGCGCCCCCTCCGAACTAATGTTAGTAGCATGAGCGTATTGCGAAAAAGGGCGTCCCTCGGCGCTCATGCCCCATATCCGCACGGGCAGGTCTACACTCAGGCGAGGTTCGGTTTGTTGGTCAGCCATGCCTTATCCTTGTGTCTGTTCATGAGATGATACCGTCCCCTGAGTCGCCGCGGTATTACAAAGTTTACGAGCACAGTGACGAGCGCAGCACGACTTTCGGCACCTTCCAATCATCATTCAGGGGCGGTTTTCTGGGAACGTTTCCACGAGCTCACGATAACTGATGACCCGGATCTTTTGCTCGTCCAGAAACTGCCGCAGTTCCGCCGAAGTCAGCAGACGCCGCTCCTCCTCGCGAGCATCGAGCAATCGCGTGTGGGCGGCGCGTAGGTCGGCATCGTTATAGCCGGGATGGCAGACCAACTCCCATGTTCCCTCCGGCAGGTTCGCGAGCGTCTGCCGCAGCAGGGAAATGCCAACCGAGCCGGTTTCGATCACTCCCAGCACGCCGTCGGGCGTAACCAGTCCAGCGCTCTTGGTCCGCTGACGGAATTGCCCGGAGAAAGTATGCAGAACGCGCACCTGGCCATAGCGTTTCCAGAGATGCGGCTTGCCTTTGAAGAGGCGCGCGGGCAGCGCTTCGACCGGAACGATCGGATTGCGAATGGCGCGCACCCCGCAAATCCGCGCTGCCCGCAGCAGCGCTGTCAGAATCTCGGGAAAGATGTGGGCGTGTTTGTGGGTGTCGAGGTGAGTCACCGGGAGACCAGTCGCTTGAATTTTCCTGATTTGCGCCGTGATCTCTGCCACCAGTTGATCGCGATCGAAGCCTCCCAACATGGCGCGCGCGGCGAAGGCCGAAAGGCTGGAGTAGAACTTGTCCGGCTCGGCCGAGCGAATCGCCACCAACGTATCCAGCGCCCCCGGCGGTGACACCGGGGTTCCGTCCACCAACACGACGTGGCATCCCACGGAGAGATTCGGCGCCGAGCGCGCCGCCGTCACTGCGTCCTCGAACCGAGCGCCGTTGGCCATCAATGTCGCCGACGACACGACCCCACCGATGTGGGTTTCCACAATGGCCCGATTCACTCCTCCGGTCAGACCGAAATCATCGGCGTTGACGATCAATCTTCGCACGCACAAAGTGTAGCAGCCGCGCCGGTAATTTCTGCACTGTTTGGACCTGGCGGTAGTGGTGCAGTTTGAATTTCCACAGGCTAGCGTTCGGAACCGGCCTGTGGGAAACTGTCCGCATGGCAAAACGTAATCTTCGAATCGTAAAGCGAGTCAGGAACGTCTCTGTGCTCGGAATCTGCGAATACTGCAATGCGCAGTTCTCAGGAGACCCTAACACGGGAAACGCCCAGTCTGCCATTCAAGAGCAGTTCAACGCGCACAAATGCAAGCGGCTAGACGCCAGTCAGAACGCTGTGCGGGTCGTGAGAGAAGCCACGGACGAATAACAGTTTTCGTCAGCTTTCTTTGACAACCATTTGAAAGGTTTCTGGTACTACCATTTTTTCAATGTTCTTCAGGAGTTTCAGTTGGCCGTTTAGTTCTTCGTAAGCCTTAACATTCGCTTGCAGGAAATCCCCAATGAGTTTTGCCTCAATCCAAGTCATCGTGACCTGAGCACGTTGTTCAACGATAGCCTTGCTCTTGTCGGGGAGCACGTCGATGACTTCGCCGAATATGATTCTAACGTCAAAGCCAGTTGACGCCATCATCACGTTGTTGGCGTAGGTACGAAACACTCCACCCGATTGCTCGCGATATTCAAGTGCCATCTGTGGCTTCTTTTCGTTATCCATTTTCCCCTCACAACCCAGCTACTAGTGCTAGCGTGGTAGTCTCTGACGATGTAACCGCCGTTATGTTACGTGGTGCAGTCCCAGACGTTGCGATTCCGACGTTCTCAGGGAAGGTAATTAATGTCCCCATTGCCTGATGGGACTGAGTGCCTTGCACTATCCCTGAAAATGCACCGCTCATGCCTGCAATTCCGGGATCGTCTGCAAACTTAGGCACGACAAATGAACCACTAGTCCGATACACAGCATCGGAAAGCACTTTTGAATAGGGTACAAAGTCGATTTGCACACCTACGTCAAGAGCGGACGCCACTTTCAAAATGGTTGCGATGGTGAGTTTCCCGTAGTTTGGGTCTTCCAACTTAGAAACCCAGGTTTGTTTCATGCCTGCCAAATCCCCCAATTGGCGTTGAGTCAAATCTTGAGCCTCACGAATGCATCGCATTTTCATCGGCAGTCTGGAAAAGATTTGCTCTGCCACAAAGGCGTCGCGATAAGCCTTGTCGGTAAATTTCGCGGCCAGATTTTGCCTAACTGAAGTCATGCTCACAGGTGCGCCCTCGCTCCGAAATTAATTTTCTCCGCTCAACTGCCGTTTCACAGTCATCCTTGGAAAGTTTCCCGCCCTTTTCTACTGAGCCGATTAGGATCGTAAATTCCTTCCGATCCGGCCCGTGACACCCCAAGGGTCTGTATTGAACACCACAAGAATTCACCCGTATCTCAGAAACGCCCTGATACCCGCGCAGCGAACTCACGTACTGGGGAGACCAGACTTTTTGATCTCGAAGCAACAGCATGATGGTATCGATTTTGGCTTGAGCAGCTTGAGGGAGGGTTTGAATCCATGCGCGAACGACATTGATTCCTCTTCCATCCAAAAAATCTCGAAATACCCATTCGCTAGAAGATACTACCAAGAGATTTCACCGTTTACAAGAAAAATCTTATATTATCTGGTTGACTAAATACAAGTTTTTTCTTATACTACTACAAGTTAATGATTGCAAGGCTCTTATATGAATAAACTGCATCTTGACAAGAGGGTACAAGTGGTCGGCGCTCTAGTCGAAGGAACCTCAATTAACGCCACATGCCGCATGACCGGAGTTGCGAAGCATACCGTCCTGAAACTGCTCAAGGACATGGGTTGCGCCTGTGCAGCTTACCATGAGGCCCACGTCCGTAATCTCCGCGTTCGCCGTATCCAGTGCGACGAAATTTGGGAATTTGTCGGTGCCAAGGCGAAGAACGTCAGCCCTGAAAAGAAGGCTGCGGGATGGGGCGATGTGTGGACGTGGACTGCGATTGACGCTGATACCAAGCTGATCGTGTCGTACACGCTCGGGGACCGTGGCGCTTCCACCGCCCGTGACTTCATGGAAGATGTAGCAGGCCGGATCATCAACCGGATTCAGTTAACGACGGACGGACACCGGGTCTATGCTGAGGCAGTAGAGAACGCCTTCGGTTCCGAGATTGATTATGCGATGCTAGTTAAAATCTACGGCGCATCGAATGACGGCGAGTCGCGCTACAGCCCCGCAACCTGCATCGGATGCCGCACGGGAGTGTTCAGCGGGAACCCTGATCCAGACCACATCAGCACATCGTTTGTGGAGCGCCAGAACCTTTCGATGCGGATGGGGATGCGCCGCTTCACGCGGCTGACGAACGGATTCAGCAAAAACTTGAAAATCACGGACACATGGTTGCGCTGTACTTCATGCACTATAACTTTTGCCGCGTGCACAAGACGCTCAGGGTTACGCCAGCGATGGAAGCTGGCTTAACGGATCATGTATGGGAAATAGAGGAACTGCTTGATCTTCTAAATAAAAAAGCCGCCCACTAGGAGCGGCTTTACAATCTTTCCATACCTTAGGTACATGCCACGTGAACACGTGGTATCGGTGGTCCTAAGGCTTACAGTGGTAATGGAGGATGCCCGTTAATTCGTAGAAAGTAGCGACTCTACCCCGGTCATAATGACCGAGGGTAGTTTTTCTGCCAAGAAAAAGGAGAGAGTCGCTATGAAGAAACGATACCAGATCGACCAGCAACGAG
>Ga0224558_1001861_pt1 | contig 20800 bp, 17 predicted proteins | sample 714S32024metaG_FD_180682 | JGI IMG/M metagenome (GOLD analysis project Ga0224558, IMG submission 180682) | Peat soil microbial communities from Stordalen Mire, Sweden - 717 S3 20-24 | ecosystem: Environmental > Terrestrial > Soil > Wetlands > Peat | place: Sweden: Norrbotten County, Stordalen...
CGGCGCTGTCTGTGACCTCAGCGACGACGCTGTAGCTGTCGCCCGCGGTGAGGTTTTCCGCCGCCAGGGCAAGCAACCAGGTCGTGTTGCCGGTGGCCGCGACGAAGGTCTGGCTGCTGGCGGCAAAGGCGGTGCCGTTCCACCACATGGTCGCGCTGGTGTCCTCGATTGCCACCTGTGTGCTCGCGATGGTTGTCGAAGCTCCCGACGAGGCCGTGCCGAGGATCGTCCCGGTCCAGTCGGCCCCATACGTGGTGCCGTCAACCGGGTAGGTGATGGTGACCGTCGGCGGACTTTCGGGGATGCTGTAGGTGAAGGTGACCGATGCGCTGGTGCCCACGTTCCCGGCACTGTCTGTAGCCCCGGCTACGAGCGCGTAACTGTCGTCCGAGGTCAGGCTCCCTGCTCCAAGGGGTAGGTACCAGGTCGTGGTGCCAGTGGCCTTAACGAAGGTCTGGGTTGCGTCACTGAACGACGTGCCGTTCCACCACTGCTTGGTGGTGGTGTCCTCGATGGCCACAGAGACGCTGGAAATGGTCGCCCCAGGACCCGCCGAGGCCGTTCCTGTGATCGTCCCGGTCCAGTCGGCACCGTATGTGGTGCCGTCAACCGGGTAGGTGATGGTGACCGTTGGCTGAGGCGTGTATGTGAAGGTCACCGTCGAGCTTGTGCCGACCTTCCCGAGGCTGTCTGTGGCCTCGGCTACGACCTTGTAGGTGCCACCCGAGGAGAGGTCGTTCGCGGGCATGGCGAGCATCCAGGTCGTGTTACCGGTGGCCGCAACGAAGCTCTGGCTGCTGGCGGCAAAGGCGGTGCCGTTCCACCACATGGTCGCGCTGGTGTCCTCGATTGCCACCTGTGTGCTCGCGATGGTCGTCGAAGCTCCCGACGAGGCCGTGCCAGTGATCGTCCCGGTCCAGTTAGGGCCGTAGGTCGTGCCGTCAACCGGGTAGGTGACGACCACCGCCGGGGGAGCTGTGGGGATGAGGTAGGTGAAGCTGACGGTTGAGCTGGTGCCGACGTTCCCGGCGCTGTCTGTGGCCTGGGCGACGACGCTGTAGCTGTCACCCGAGGTGAGGTTGTCCGGTCCAAAGCCAAGCAACCAGGTTGTGTTGCCGGTGGCCGCCACGAAGGTCTGGCTGCTGGCAGCAAAGGCGGTGCCGTTCCACCACCTGGTCGCGCTGGTGTCCTCGATGGCCACCTCTGTGGAGGCGACGGTCGTCGAGGCCGTGCCGGTGATCGTCCCGGTCCAGTCGGCCCCGTAGGTGGTGCCGTCAACCGGGTAGGTGACACTCACCGTCGGCGGAGGCGGGTCGGTCGGGTCGGTCAGCGCGGTCGTGGTGGTCGTGGTGGTCGGGTCGGTCGTGGTCGTGGTCCAGCCGGTGCCAGCCGTGATCGTCTGGCCACTCGTGGTGGAGGTGGTGAAAGCGGCGTGGGCGCCAACGCCGATCAGGCCCAAGGCTGCGATACAAATCACTCCCACAAGTGCAACTGAGCGGAGCTTCATGTCACAGTGCTCCTGTCGTCCGGGTGGAGTGCTTGACCAGAGCGTCGGGTTCACAGGTCGCTCCCCCCCGTGCACTCCCGTGGAGGAGTGCCCTGTTTGTGCGGCCCTGACGGGTGAGAACAGACGCCCCACCTGTCACAACCGCAACACCTTGCCCATCGGCACCAGGGCGCGACGAAGCCCCAGAGTCGATGAGCCGCCTCATGCCAGCAAGCGTCATTGCGGGCGACAACTGGTTTAGCGGGTTTAGACGGCGAAGATCGCTGCGACCGGTGGGCGCGTCACTGACACCGATCTCAGAGGTCTTGCTGTAGACAGCTGACGACCACTCCACAAAGGCTGTTACGCCTGAAGACCGGAGAAAACCCGTCTTTCCCACCCACTTCGCTCGTGAACTACTTGCCTGCCGAGCGGGGATGGGTTCGCTATTTGCTCCCACCAGTCCGAGCGACCAAATAAGGACTGGCGATCAATGCTTCCCTCGCCGGGAGAAGTGATACATGAGCAAACCGTTTTTGTCAAATGGAAAGTCAAAAGATTTTGCGAGGACCCTAGGTCCGTGATCATATTCGCAGAGGAAGTGGTCCGCATCCAGGATGAACTGCGTGCCGAGGACTTCCACATACGGGTCACTCATTGTGGCCATGTGACCACTCATTGCGGTCACCTTCCCCTGTTGGTGCGGTCCAGGCGAGGCGGAAATGCCCTCCCACGTGCTAGAACCGCAACATTTCGTCCATCGAGGGCAAGGCGGGACGAGGCGAGCCTCAGAATCCATGAAGAGCCGCTTTGTGGCTGAAAGAATCCTTTCGAGCGACAAATCGTTGGGCGGGTTCAGACAGCGAAGACGGCCACGATCGGTGGGCACATCACTGACGCCGACCACGGAGAGTTTGCTGTGGACAGCCGATGACAACTCCACAAAGGCTGTCGTGTGGTGAGACTTGAGAGAACCCGTCGTTTCCACTCACTCCGCTCGCAGGTGTTGAATCACCTTGACTGTCGAGCGAGGACGGGTTCGCTATTTGCTCCAACCAGCCCAAGCGACCACATAAGGGCTGGGAATCAACGCTTCCCTCGCTGGGTAAACACTCCCGTGAGAAGCCGCAGATGTCAAGCGGCATGTCAAATGGCTTTGTCACGCCCCATGCCATGTCCATTGCAAAGTCGCAGGGATGCACCGGGCGGGATCTGGCTTGATAGGTCCGATTTGCAATAGCAAGACAGGACCGCACCCAGCCCGCCGGGCCCTGCTGGATTGTTAGAGGTGGTCTCGAAAGCGAGAGCGCGCGGAGGTCCGTACCCGCAGAAGTCCCTGAAATCAGTGTCTCCGGCTCCTTGGACCGCGGACGCCGCCGTCGGTCCAGATCGCCCTTTCGTCCTAGCGCCGGTGATGTCGCGACGGCGACCCGGTTCCTGAGGTGACAGTTGGCGGCTCTGCCGAGTCATCATTGAGCACCTTTCCCAAGACGAGGGAGCGGGGCAGACAAGTGCGTTCCCACAGTTCCCATAGAAGTCACTCTCTGTACTTATCTGCACACTCGTTGTGGCGATACCAGAGGAAACGAGGACCTGACCCGACGACGACCGCCCGCGGACCTAAGGTGACCTGCGTCCCGTGAATCACCCCGAGGTCGACGTTGGAGTCCTGTCGGACAAGGCCCTTTCGCCCGGGTCGGGACAGTCGTAGCGTGTCTGTCGGGTCCTCGGGTGTAAGCCCGCACTCAAGAGCCGGGCTCGAGGGTGAAAACCGGCCACGCTGGTAGGTCTTCTGACCACAGGTGTCGTTCCCTCCTTGGGACGCTCCCGGGGGCCCGCTTCATCGAGCGCCCCCGGCTTGGCCGCGGGATCCTTCGCCTCAGGCCCGAGCCAGCCGCAGTAGCGAGCCGGGCCCGCCATGCCCGGTCGCTGTGGTTCCGACGCGCACCGCGAGTGACGGTGACACCGCCGGCGAAGCCTGACGCGCCAGAGTTGAAGGGTGCCGGCCGCCTCCGACCCGCCTTGGTCATCGACTCCGCGGACCCGATCGGAGGCGCCCTTGCCGAGGAGGTCGTCCACCCGTCGGAGCGCGCACATCGCCACGGCCGCTCGGCGGCGCCGGGTGCGCAAAGCTGCGATCCGGCGGAGGCGCCTTGCACTCGGACTCGCCGCCATCGTCCTGATCGTGGCCGCGATGGTCGCGTTCGGTGGCGACGCCGGGCCGAAGCTGTCCCCGCAACGTGCCCGGATCGTCGCGCTCGCCACGAGCCAGCTCGGCTACAGGACCGATCCCGCGGACACCTACTGCAACCGCTTCAGCGCTTACTGGCACGCCGGGATCGCTGACTGCCCCAATTCGGACCGCGACGAGCAGTGGTGCGCCGACTTTGCCGCTTGGGCCTGGCGCAAGGCTGGCGTCCAGTTCGTCTACGGCCTGGGCCCGGACGAGATCAACGCAGCCGCGGTGAGCTTCTACTCGTGGGGAGTCGCTCACCACACCTGGCACCCGATCGGCTCCGGCTACGTGCCGCAAGCCGGGGACGTCGCCGTTTATGGGTTGGACGTGCAGACCTCGAAGGCTCAGCACGTGGCGGTCGTCGTCAGCTACTCGCCCGGTGCGAGGGGCCCGAACGTAGTGAACGGCGATGGCGAACGGACCGGCTTCAGCGTCGTCGAGACCGGTAACGACCAGTACAAGTCCGATCTCAGGGGCGAAGGCGGCCAGCTCGTCGGCTACGTCTCGCCTCCTGTGGTGCCCGCTTCACACGCGCGCCAACACTGAGCCGGCAACCGAGCTGATTCGAGACTGCGCGCCGAGACCCAACGGCGCTGCGATCAGAGGATCCGCTTTCCCATCTCCGAGGTGTCGTAGCCACCCAGCGCCCGCACGGAGGCCCGGAAGTCGTCCGACGACAGGAGGTCCCAGAACGGCCCGAGGAGAGGGTCCTCGAGCGAGGCCGTGTTCAGCACGAGGTCGTACGGCTCGCATCTCACCGGGACGAAGCCGAGCCCGAACGCGCGAGCGGCTGCCGCCACGCCGAGGCCGCAGTCAAAGCGCCCCGAGCCGACCGAAGCAGCGACCGCAAGATGGGTGTGCTCCTCCCGTTGGTAGCCGGTGATCGACGCCGGTGCGATGCCCAAGCGGGAGAGCTCGTAGTCGACGAGCGCGCGAGTGCCCGAGCCCAGTTGGCGGTTCACGTACCTGAGTCCGGCGCGCGCCAAGTCCTCGATGCCGCGCAGGACGAGCGGGTTGCCGGGCGCGACGATGAGGCCTTGCTCCCGACCGACGAGCCGCACAGCGGCGATGTCGCGCCCGGGGAGCACCTGATCGAGGTGACCAAGGGTGTACTCGCCCGTCCCGGGGTCGAGCAGGTCTGATCCGGCGAGGTGGCAGAGTCCGTCCCGCAGCGCCTCGAGGCCCCCGAGCGAGCCGAGGTTCGACACAGCGAGGGTCAGGCGCGCACTGCGGCTGCGCAGGGCGGATGCCGCCAGGTCGAGCGCGAGGTCGTTCGAGCCGATCACCACGATGGTGTTCTCGATCCCGCCCAGGTCCCTGAGCAGCCGAACCTCCACCTCGGCATCTGCGTCGCGGCCCTCCGCACCGGCTGGTATCAGCAACAGCCCGTCGGCTCGCACGAGCGAGCTCAGCGCACCCGCGCCGCGAGGAAGCTCGGTTGCCACGAGCCGGCCCTCGACCCGGCCGAGACGGACTCGCACCCACTCGTCCAGGTCCGCGGGTGAGGCGACCCTGCGGGCGAGACGTGCGCGGACGCTCGGCCGCGCTCTCTCTACAGTGCCCTCGAGGCGCGCGATCAGCGGCGCGGCGAAGAGCTCAAAGCTGAGAGCTGCCGATACCGGATAGCCCGGCGCCCCCAACACCGGCGTGGAGCCGATCACCCCGAGCACCACCGGGTGCCCGGGCCGGACCGCCACGCCGTGCACGGCGAGCACGCCCAGCTGCTTGATCACCTCCACCGTGTAGTCGGCGCGACCCGCGCTCGCGCCCGCGATGATGATCAACAGGTCGCAGGAGGCGCCGGCCTTTAAGGCCGCGCGACCGATGCCTTCGGGCTCGTCGGGCTCGATCGGGAGCACGATCGCCTCGCACCCGATCTCCTCGGCTTGTGATGCGAGCATGAGCGAGTTCGTGTCGTGGAACTGGCCGCGGGTGATGTCGGCGCCGATCGGTCGTATCTCGTCGCCGGTCGGCAGCACCGCGACTATCGGTTTGCGCCGGACGAGCACGTCGGTCACGCCTGCGGCACCGCAGGCGGCGACGTCGACGGGGCGCAGTCGGTGACCCTCGAAGAGGAGAGGCTCATTGGCGACGATGTCCTCGCCGATCGACCGCACGTTCTGATAGGGCGCGACCTCGGAGCGGAGCCAGGCGCCGCCATGCGCGAATCGGACGTGCTCGCGCATCACCACGGCGTCGAAGTCCTCGGGGAGAGGATCCCCGGTGTCGACCACCTCGTAAGCGCCCGCGGGTATCACGAGTGGCGCTGAGTCGCTGACGCCGGCCGTGTCGGATGCCCGGACGGCGATGCCGTCCATGGCAGAGGCGTCGAAGGGTGGCGACGACCTCAGCGCCCACACCGTCTCGGCCGTGACCCGGCCGACGGCTTGGGAGAGAGGGAGTCGCACCGGCTCCACCCGGTCCGGGCACGAGGCGCCAGCGCACGCGGAGTACCAGACCTCGAGCGCCTCTGCGACAGCGGTCATGGGCCTGCCCCCGCCCTGGCGAACGAGACCACGTCCCCTTCGGCGAGGGGTTCCTCGGGGTCCTGGCGCATCCGCGCTCCGTTCAACGAGGCGACGAGGTGCGAGCCGAACCTCACGCCGATCGCCTCCGCGGCTGCTCCGAGCGTCGCCGCGCGGACCGTGACTCGCCCCGGGGTGCGGGAAGGTTCCTGGGTGCCGCAAGGGGCCGGGATGCCGGAAGGGGCCCCTCCGCCTAGCCATTGGACCTGAACCGTGGGAAGGGGGTGCACCGTTGCCGCCTGGTATTCGCGCGGATCGTTCAGGTTCGTCACCGACTCGAGTCCCGGGTCAAAGCGTGCCAGGTCCGGGTCGGCGAGGAGCGCCCCTTCGTCGAGCTCCCTCCAGCGGCACGCCTCGAGGAGGGACGAGAGCCGGAGCCGGTCGGAGGTCAGCAGAGACTGGACGAGCGGTGCCAGGCTGACACGATAGGAAGCCGCGAGCGGCTGGCGAAGCCCTCCCACGCACGGGACACACGTATCGATCCCGCCGCTGAGCTCACTTACGACACGACGGACGAACGCCGGATGGAGAAACGGCACATCCGTCGACGACACGTACGCGACCTCGCTGCGACCTGCCAGTGCCTCCAGCCCGACGCTGAGTCCGCCAAGCGGGCCCCGGCCCTCCTCGAGGTCGTCGAGGACTTCGAACGCGTCAGGAAGCGAGGGGAGCCACTGGCCCGGCGAACGGACGAGCAGGACTGGACCGCTCACGCCACGGGCGACGATCCCCGCGACGCGACGCACGAGCGTGGAACCGTGCCACTCCAACAGCGGCTTCGAAGAGCCCATCCGTGACGAACGCCCTCCGACCAGGACGATCCCGGCGGTGCGACTCACGTGAGGCAAAGTCCACTTGGGTTCGAAACGGGCCCTGCCGGGCTGAACCGGACCGCTCGTTCAGTCCGCGTCGTGCGGACCTCCGGGTTCCGCGAGCTCGTCGACGAGCCGGCGGGCGACATCGAGAGCTTCGGCGATCGACACACCCGAGCGTGCCGCGAGGTAGCAAGCGACGGGTGCTGCTGTGCGCTCAGATGCATGTGCGGCGACTGCGGCGAGCGCGAGGAGCGCTTCGACGTCCTCGTTTGCGACAGGCGGCGCGCCCAGCTCTGCTGCGTACCGGTCGAGCCAACTGCGGGTGTTGAGCGTCATGACTTCCCAGCGTAGCGGCCGGATCTTTTCGCAAGCGCCACCAGCGCGCAGCTGTGTGGTCGTCGAAGACGGCGACGAGCACCCCGTTCGGGCCGAATTGCCCGCTCAGGTCAGGATGTAGGCCTGATCCTCCTCGAGCTCGGTGTCCAGACCCGCGAGCTCGACCGAGTCGGGCACCCGGATGGGCTCGAACAGGTTCAGGACCTTGAGGATGACCCAGGTGACGACAAACGCGTAGGCGGCCACGAACACGGCAGCCACGACCTGCTTGCCGAAGAACGAAGGGTTGCCGGCAACGAGGCCGTCGTGGCCGGCCGCGTTGACCGAAGCATAAGCAAAGACGCCCAACAGCATCGAACCGAGGAGCCCGCCGACTCCATGCGCGGCCCACACGTCGAGAGCATCGTCCCACTTCATACGGTCGCGAAGCTCGACGGCCAGGTAGCAGACCGAGCCGGCGCACAGGCCGATCGCGAACGACGCCCACGTCGGCACGAACCCGGCGCACGGGGTCACACAGGCAAGTCCGGCGACCGCTCCCGTGAAGGCACCTATTATGCTGGGCTTTCCGGCCCTCAACCACGAGATCGCCAGCCAGGTGCACATCGCGACCGACGCTGCGATGTCGGTGTTGACGAACGCCTGTGCGGCGATGCCGTTGGCCGCGAGCGCCGAGCCGCCGTTGAAGCCGAACCAGCCGAACCACAACAACCCGGTGCCGAGGCCGACGAAGGCCACGTTGTGCGGGAGCGTCTTCTCGCCCGGTGCGAACTTCCTGGATCCGACCACCCACACCGACGCCAGGGCCGCGAACCCTGCGCTCGTGTGCACGACCATTCCACCGGCGAAGTCCTCGACGCCCCACTTCATGAGGAACCCGCCACCCCAGATCCAGTGCACGATCGGCACGTAGACGATCAGGCTCCAGACCACCAGGAATTTGAGGTAGCTCTTGAAGTGCACCCGGTCGGCGAAGGCACCGGTGATGAGCGCCGGGGTGATGATCGCGAACATCTCCTGGAAGATGAAATGCGCCAGGGCGGGGATGTGAGCCGCGTACGGCCCGGGCTTGGGGCCCACCCCTCTCAACCCGGCCCACGAGAGGTTGCCGATGACGCCACCGAGATTCCCGGAGAAGGCGAGCGAGTAGCCGACCGTCACCCAGATCACGGTGACGACCCCCATCGAGATGAAGCTCTGCAACATGATGGCGAGGAAGTTCTTCCTGCGTACGAGGCCGCCGTAGAAGAACGCGAGGCCCGGCGTCATGACCATGACCAAGGCTGCGCTCAGCAGGACGAATGCGGTGTCACCGTCGTTGATCACCTAGGCCCCCTTCGGACCATCGCGTGCCCTTTGCTGTCACTCCGGCGTTTCGGCTTGCCATTATGCCGCCTACGGCACCGCGACGCGCAACTCGCCGCGCCCGTTACCGGCCTGCCTGCGACCGGGCGCGGTGCGCGGGTTGGCGGAGCACGGGAGCGCTCTGCGTGCGAACCAGATGCGCCGGAGCACGGTGCACCGGTTGATCGCGGGTCCTGTCGGCACCGAGCGGCCGGCCGGTGGCCGGGTTCACGCCGTTGGCCCGGCACCATGTCCCGAATGCCTTGTAACGGTAAGGCGGTGCGTTGCGCCAAGAGACCTTGAAGCCGAACCGCTCGCTCAAGGCTTTGTACATGAGGTGCATGCTGGCCGCCGCCAAGGCAAGGCAGGCGAAGCCGAACCCGGCCACCGCATAGGCGCATACCTTGGACCAGCCCTGACCGACCAGGAAGAGAATCAACCAGACCGGAGCGGACCAGACGCCGATGGTCGTCATCGGCCCCGTGAGCAAGTGCAGACGCGCGGCCTTCCGCCCGATCCTGGGTGACCACCTCGCGAGGAAGGGGGCTTTGGAGGGCATTCGTCTACTTCCTGAAAGGACCTCGGACCATGACGGCGACGAGGAGACTCTCTGCGAGCCACCGCGCGTCAGTGAAGCACAGCATCATTTTGCCCTGTTGGGCAAGAGCTGTTCCTTGCCCTGCCGGCCGAGAGGCGTCCGCCGTGGCGTTGGCGACCGCCGCCTCGAGCAGGCCAGGGTCGCCCTGCACAGACAACAGCGGGTTATCGACGCAGATCCTTGACGCTAGAGTGAAACCGACGTCATCGGAGACGACCTCGCAGGAGCTGGTTCGAGTCTGCTCCGAAGCGATCGAGCGTCCCGGCGATATCGGTTAGACGCCTTGCCCGACGCGGGCGCCTCGTTCAACTTCGCAGCCGATGGTTACCGAGAAGGAGATCCGACATGGCCATGCCTAGCGACCTCGAGATCGCGCGCCAGGCACATCTCAAGCCGATCGCTGAAATCGCGGAGGGTATGGGAATCGAGCCGAAGCTGCTCGAGCACTACGGCGAGAATGTCGCGAAGATCAAGTTGGACGCCATCGCCGAGCTCGCCGACCGCCCGAAGGCCAAGTACGTGGTGGTCTCCGCGATCACCCCGACACCGCTCGGCGAGGGGAAGACGACGACGATCGTGGGCCTGGGCCAGGCCATGCACTACATCGGCAGGAGCGCGACGATCGCGATCCGCCAGCCGTCGATGGGCCCCACCTTCGGCATCAAAGGCGGGGCGGCTGGAGGCGGCTACAGCCAGGCGGTCCCGATGGAAGCCTTCAACCTCCACCTGACTGGTGACATGCACGCAGTGACAGCGGCGCACAACATGCTGTCGGCCATGGTCGACAACCATCTGCAGAAGGGCAACGAGCTCAAGATCGACCTGCACAACATCACGTGGAGACGGGTGCTCGACGTGAACGATCGAGCGCTTCGCAATATTGTCATCGGGCTGGGTTCCAAGCAGGACGGAGTCCCCCGCCAGACCGGTTTCGACATCACCGCAGCGTCGGAGGTGATGGCCATCCTCGCGCTGTCGAAGTCGCTGCACGACATGCGGGCCCGCTTGGGACGAATTGTCGTGGGTTACACCGACGACGGCGAGCCGGTGACCTCGGAGGACCTGAAGGGCGCTGGGGCGATGACGGTGATCATGCGTGAGGCCATCAAGCCGAACCTGCTCCAGACGATCGAGAACACGCCGGTGCTCGTGCACGCCGGGCCATTCGGCAACATCGCCCACGGCAACTCGTCGATCGTCGCCGACCTGATCGGGATCCACTCGGGCGACTTTCTGATCACCGAGGCGGGCTTCGGCGCCGACATGGGAGCCGAGCGGTTCTTCGACATCAAGTGCCGCACTTCGGGCCTGACGCCTGACGCAGCCGTGGTGGTTGCCACCGTGCGCGCGCTGAAGGTCCATTCCGGCCGGCATCGGGTCGTTGCCGGGCGTCCGTTGCCTCCTGCCATCCTCGAGGAGAACCCGGATGAGGTGCGTCTCGGCGGAGCGAACCTGCGCAAGCAGATCGAGAACATCCAGATCTTCGGCGTGTCGCCTGTGGTCGCCATCAACTCGTTTCCCGGGGACTTCCCCTCTGAGCACGAGGCGATCCGGGAGATCGCGGCCTCGATGGGAGTTCGTGCGGCGGTCTGCACCAATTTCGCCGAAGGTGGCAAGGGAGCCACCGAGCTCGCGGAGGCGGTGGTCGAAGCGGCCAACGAGCCGAGCGACTTCCACGTGCTCTACCCGAGCGAGGCGCCGTTGCGGGAGAAGATCGAGACAGTGGCCACGAAGGTCTACGGCGCCGCCGGCGTCGACTACCTGCCGGCCGCGAGCCGCCAGATCGACGCCTACGAGAAGAACGGCTTCGGGAACCTGCCGGTCATCATCGCCAAGACGCACCTGTCGCTTTCGTCGGACCCGTCGCTGAAGGGTGCACCGACGGGGTGGACGATGCCGGTGCGCGAGGCGCGCGCCTCGGTCGGCGCGGGCTTCGTGTACCTCATCTGCGGCGACATGAGCACGATGCCGGGCTTGTCGACGCACCCAGCGGCTGAGATCATCGACATCGACGAGAACGGCGAGATCGTCGGGCTCAGCTAGCCAACCGGCGCATCTCGGGTTGTCGGTGGAGAGGTTCCTCGAGCTCGTTCCCGCCGCCGAGCCGGCGCCTGCTGGCGGATCGGTTGCAGCCGTTGCGGTCGGGCGCGGCGCAGGATCGAGCCGTGACGACGTCGCAACAAGGCTCGGTCCAACTGGGCCTCACTTGGGGACCCTGACTATTCGGAGCGTGTCGGCAACAGGATCCTGCTCGTAGGGCGATCCGACGATGACAACGACAACATCTCCCGGCGAGGCGAACCCTGCCCCGGCCGCTTTCTCGACGGCACGCCAGATGATCGTGTCGGTGTCCCCCGAATGCTCGGAGATGAGTGTCTCGACCCCCCAGCTCATCGAGAGTTGGCGGAGCGTCCGTTCGTGAGGCGTCACCGCGACGATCGGCATGCTCGGACGGAACCGTGCTATCGCACGGGCTGTCGCCCCCGATTGTGTGCAGGCAATGATTGCGGCGACGTCCTCCTCCAGCGCGGCGTGCCATGCAGCGCCGGTGATTGCTGCTGTGATCCGACGTAACGGGGCATCGCCGGACACCTCCTGCACGCCGAGACCCGCGCCCCAATTGAGGTAGTCGAAGTCACGCTCGGCACGCTCGACGATGCGGGCCATCGTCGAGACGACGTTGGCCGGGTCGACGCCGATCGCAGTTTCTCCCGAGAGCATGACCGCGCTCGTGCCGTCCAGGACGGCGTTGGCGACATCGGTGACCTCGGCGCGGGTCGGCACGGGCGACGCGATCATCGACTCGAGCATCTGGGTCGCGGTGATGACGGGGCGACCGAAGCGCACGGCCGAGAAGATGATCTGTTTTTGATGGAAGGGGACGTCCTCGAGCGGCAGCCGTATGCCGAGATCGCCACGGGCAACCATCACCGCGTCGGCGCTTCGAACGATCGCGTCAAGATTGTCGATCGCCTCAGCAGTCTCGATCTTCGCGACCAGCATGGTGCCAGAGTGCCCAATGGCGTCACGTACCGCATCGATGTCTTTGGACTGTCGGACAAATGAGACGGCGATCGCCTCCACGTCCTCGGCAACGAGTGCCGCGATTCGATCGAGGTCCTCGGCGGTCGGTGTCGCAAGCTCCAGTCTGCTCGAGGGCACCGTCACCCCCGGTCGCCCGATGACTCTGCCCCCGGACTGAACACGGGCGATGAGCTCCTTGCCTCGACGACCGAGGATCGCCAGCGATATGCCACCGTCGCCGACCGCGACGACATCGCCCTCCGCGAGGCTCTCGAGTACCTCGCCGGCGCTGACGCCGATCCGGTTCTCCGAGCTCCTCGGAGTTGTCGAGCCTGGGGCGAGGAGAAGCTCGGCACCGGTCTCCAGCACGACACCACGCTTGGGAAACGGGGAGCTGCGGATTTTTGGGCCCGGGAGGTCCGGCAGGATCCCGATATGCGGCGCGATCTTTCGAATCCGTCGAATCAGCCCGATCGCCTCGGTGATGCTGCCGTGCGCGAACGAGACTCGGGCGACGTCCATACCGGCCCCGACAAGGGCTGCGATCGTGTCTGGACTGCTCGAGGCCGGCCCGATCGTCGCGACTATGCGCGTGCGACGCCGTTCTCGGCGGGGACGGCGAGCACGAGCGACGACGTCGTCGAGAAACGGGAGCGAGACCAAGCTGCGCCGCGATCGAGGGGCCAGTCGGCGGGTTCTGGAGGATTTCACGACATCAGCATGCCTGACGCCGGAATCGACTGCCGACTTGCCCGCATGGCCGGCCAGGGCCGCCACGACCTCGTCCTGACCGGTCGCGGGCGTACGCAGCGAACAGGCGACAGGAGCGGCTCGAGCTCCCGGCGTCTCTTGCCAGCTCGGGCGCTCCACCTGTCCACGACCGGTCTGGCTATCATCCGGCTCTCGTGGAGTGCGAGCTCGGCCGCATCACCTTCAACTACGAGACCGTCGGCGAAGGCCGGCCGATCCTCATGTTGCACGGGTGGCCGCTCGATCACACGCAGATGGTCTTCGAGATGGAGCGCCATTTCGTAGCGCACCGCGGTTGGAGGCGCATCTACGTTGACCTGCCCGGCATGGGAAGGACGCCGGGGCCGGAGTGGGTCACCTGTGAGGACCAGGTCCTGGAGCTCCTGGAGGAGTTCATCGACAGCGTCGTTGCGGGCGAGCGCTTTGCCGTTGCCGGCTCGTCGTACGGGGCCTACCTCGCTCTGGGCCTGGTGCACCGGCGGGCAGCCGGCATCGGAGGTGTGCTGATGAGCGTGCCAGGCTTGCTCCAGGACGAGAACCTGCCGGCTTGCGTCAAGATCCACGAGGACCGCGACATCATGGACGCAGCGCGGTCCGAAGCCATGGGCTGGCTGGAGGCGATGGCCGTCAGCCAGAACGTCTCTCTGCTGGAGTACGCCCGGGTCGTGCAGGCCATGGCCCCCGCCGATGAGCGTTTCCTCGAGAGGCTGTTCACCGGGCGAAAGTTCTCGTTCGATGCCGGCACGCTGCCGGAACCGTTTCCCGCACCCGCGTTGATCCTCACCGGCAGGCAGGACAGCGCGTGCGGCTACAGCGGGGCCTGGAAACTGCTCGAGCAGTTCCCGAGGGCCACCTTCGCCGTCTTGGACGGCGCCGGCCACATGATGTGGGGAGAGCAGCCGGCGGTGTGCTCGGTGCTTGTCTCCGAATGGCTGGACCGCGTCGAACGCTGGAGCTAGCGCGCAGCCGTTGGTCTATTCCTCGGTGGGCTCAGCTGGCGTGAGCCCGCCGTGAGCACCGTGGGGACGGTGCTCCCCCTGGTCAAGTCCCCGACTTCGTACCTCGGGGCGACCGCCTCGACGGTGGTCGCGCGCTGGGACCCGTGCAGGGGCTCGCCGATGAGGGCGGTTCCCACCGCAGTGGCTTGGAGTGCGGTTCGTCATGTATTCGTGCAACGCTTGCGCCCGGTCCAGGTCCTGGCCCGCCGCCGGTCCGCGCACCGTCTCGAGGCAAGGCTGATGGCACGGGACACCCGGCTCCGGGTCGCGATCGCGACGCCCTCCTATCCGCCGGACCTCGGAGGACTGGGGAACCACGTCCACGATCTCGCCGCGGCGCTTGCGGACCTCGGCTGCGCCGTGTCGGTGATGTCCCAGTTCAGCACCCGGGTCAAGGCGCGACCTCCCCTGATCGAGCGGTACTCCGAGAACCTCACCGTGCGGCGGTTCCCGAACCGGTTCGGCGGCCACCGGTTCGGATACGCTCCGTCGCTGCGCCGATATGTGGAGCACAACGACGGCGACTTCGACGTGCTCCACGCCTTCGGCTCCCACGCCCCCGTTGCCCTCGCGATGACCGGAGCAACCGACAAGCCCTTCTTCTTCTCCCCGGTCTTCCACGCAGCGGGCTACTCGCGGCTCGCGGATATCGCACACGTCGCTTATGACCCCGTCGCCAAGCGGATCTTCGAGAAGGCCGAAGTCGTCTTCTGTTCGTCCAACGCGGAGCGCGACGAGATCCTCCGCCTCTACCCGTTCTGTGCGGACTGGGCCAAAGTCGTGGCGATCACCGTCGACAGCTCGATGTACGAAGGAGTCGAGCCGTTCCAGACGGACCGGCCCGTGATCCTGAGCTGTGGGCGACTCGACAGCTACAAGCGGGTGGGCTCGGTCATCGAGGCCATGACGCACGTCGACGGTGGCGCCGAGCTGGTCATCTGCGGATCGGGTCCCGACGAGTCGCGACTGCGCACTTTGATCGACAGGGCGGGTGTGGCCGGCTCGGTCCGAATGCTCGGTCGTGTGAGCGACGAGGACCTGCACCGCTGGCAGCGCACCGCTACCGTCGTGGTCAGCCTCTCGACCCACGAGTCGTTCGGGTTGTCGCTCGCCGAGGGCGCCGTCGCCGGCGCGACGATCGTTGCGTTCGACATTGCGGCGCACCGTCAAATGGCTGACGCGATGGGTGTCAGCGCGGCCTTCGTGCCAACCTCGGCGACCCCGGAGACCGTCGCCGCCGCGCTCAGCGACGCGTTGGATCATCCCCTGACGAGTGTGCACCGCGAGTTGCCACGCGGATGGGGGGACGTGGCCCGCGACACGATGGCGCTGTACGAGCACTCGCTCGCGTCCCCGCGCCAGAGCGCGTGACGCGGCCGCCCGAACCGGACTCTGCAGCGGACGCGTCTGGGGCCAGGCGTCGGTACCGGGTGTGCGTCGTTGGCTCGGGGATGCGGTTTGTCTCGGGGCTCAGCCACTACACGTACTTCCTGTCGCGAAGCCTCACCGGGGAGCACGACGTCTCGGTGATCCTTGAGCGCAATCTCGTGCCCCGCTTCCTCTATCCGGGGAAGTCACGGGTCGGCACCGAGATCAGCTCGCTCGCCACCGCCGAGTTCGCACCCACCTTCGACGGTCTCGACTGGTACGGGATCCCGAGCCTGTGGCAGGCGACCCGGTTCCTGCGCCGCCAGCGCCCCGAGGTCCTCGTCCTCGAATGGTGGTCGGCGGCATGCCTGCCGGGGTACCTGGCCCTGTCGCGGTACGCGAAGAAGCTCGACACCCCGATGGTGCTCGAACTGCACGAGGACCTGTATCCTGCCGAAGCGAAGGTGCCGGTTCTCGGCCCCGCGGGCGCGTGAGGGCTACGTTGGCTCATCGCGTCAGCGTCTCGGTTCGTCGTACACTCGGAGTGGAGTCGTGATCGGTTCTCGGACAAGTACGACATCAAGCCCGATCGGTTCTCCGTGATTCCGCACGGTCCTTAGCCTAGATTTTTCGCGCGATGGCGGCATGAGGCTGCCGGTATCCGCGTAAAAGGCCTCCTCAGCTGGGAGAATGGCTGTGTTGTAAAGCAGTCAACCAACCCAGGAGGAGGCCTCCTTGAAGGTGCATCGTAGCCGCTCGGTCCGTCAGGCCGAGGTCACCACCGACGGCCGCAATCTCGTCTCGCATGCGGGCACCGCGATGCTGTCGGAGCTGGCCGATCGCACTGGGCTGACACACGGGTTGTCGGGGGCGATGGCCGACTGCGGGATCTCGTGGCACATCCACGACCCGGGCGTAGTCCTCACCCATCTCGCCGTCGCCATTGCCGACGGAGCCGACTGCCTCAAAGACATCGACGCGTTTAGGAAACAGTCCGAGCTGTTCGGAGAGGTCGCGTCGGTGACGACCGCCTGGAGAGCGGTGAAGGCCACGACTGCTCCAGAGCTGCGCGCGATCAGAAAGGCCGTGGCAAAGACACGAGAGATCGTCTGGGCCGCAAAGCCACAAGGTGACATCACGATCGACTTCGACGCCAGGCCGTGGGCAGCAGCGCTCAGGCGGGCCTTCTTAAGGCTGCGGACCGCTTTCCCATAACAAGCGGGGTCCCGTCGTCCGACCCGGCAACGGTGAGTCTCCCGAGGGCGTGACATCCGACAAGAGCACGAACCTCTGGGTCGACGCGCCCTGCGACGACCGGGCGCCTTCGTTGTCTCCCTATCGCCAATACTCGGCCGCTCGCCTCAGCTTCTCGAGGCCGGATGAATTTTCGAGGCTGGAGGGAGACGATTATGGTAAAGGAGCTTGGGCGTTCGCAGGACGATGCATTACTGACGGTTGAAGGTGTAGCTGAACGAGCCGTCGTAGATTTCGAATGTGTTGGCGCTCACGAAGGTCACTGCTCCGGCGGCGAACGGTGCTGGTGGAGGGTACGAGGTGCCCGTATTTGTGATCCTTATCCAGAGCGTGTTCGCACCCACGATGGAGAAGGCTCCGCTCATCGAGTATCCGCCGCAATCACCTGTCGCCATCATCATCATGACTTCGCCATTTGCGGTGAACTGCCATTGGCTGTAGCCGGAGCCACATGACTGAGACTGCGCGGGGACGGGTGGACCGAGCCACATGCCGACCAGTTCGGAGGCTACAGGGACGTGAGGCTTGACGGCGTTCGACGCGACCGAAGCCGGACCCCTGCCCTCAGCATTGATGGCTCTCACCTTGAAGGTGTAGGTGATGAGGTTGGTGAGGCCGCGTACAGTGCAGGTCCTCGTCGACGCGGATGGCGTCGAACAAGTCTTGGACCCCGGATTCGAGAAGACCGTGTACTTGAGGATCGCCGATCCTCCATTCGACCTGGGTGCTGTCCATCTCACGGTGGCAAGAGCGTTGCCCGCAGTCGCGACGGGGCGTGTCGGGGCACCTGGGACTTTGGCAAACGGTGTCAGCGAGCGGCTGACGGTGGTCCCGGCTAACGGCGTAGCGAGCGAGGCTGGCGCAGCGATCAGCGCAACCATCCCACAGGCTGCCAACAGCGCACTGACTCTCACAATTGGGCGCTTCATCTCGACCCTTTCTGAGCACCGCTCCCAGGGTGGCAGCAAGCCCGGTTGGCAGACACATGTCAAGATATGCCTCCTTCTTCGTCATCGACGCGTTTAGGAGGAAACTAAAGCGGCTCTTTCGGCTCGCTCTCCGGCCGATGCCCATGGCCTTGTGTCCACTAGCCTGGATTTTTCGGCGCGATAGCGGCGTAAGACTGTCAGTATCCGCGAAATAGCCCTCCTCAACTGGGAGAATGACGGCTGCTCAACCAGTCAGTCAACCCAGGAGGAGGGCTCCTTGAAGGTGCATCGTAGCCGCTCGGTCCGCCGCCCCGAGGTAACCACCGACGGCAGGAACCTCGTCTCTCACGCCGGCACCGCTCTGTTGTCTGAGCTGGCCGATCGGACGGGACTGACACAGGCGATGTCGGAGGCGATGGCCGACTGCGGCATCTCCTGGAACACTCACGACCCGGGCGTGGTGCTCACCCATCTCGCCGTCTCGATCGCCGATGGTGCCGATTGTCTCAGCGACTTCGAAGCGCTGCGGGAACAGTCCGAGCTGTTCGGGGATGTCGCCTCGGTCACCACGGCCTGGAGGGCCGTGAAGGCCACCGCCTCGACAGAGCTGCGTCAGATCCCAAAGGCCGTGGCGGGGGCACGAGAGATCGTCTGGGCGAAAGCGCCGCCCGGTGACATCACGATCGACTTCGACGCCACGCTGGTAAACGTCGCCTCCGAGAAGCAGGACGCTCGGCCTACCTACAAGAACGGGTATGGCTTTTCCCCGATCGGCGCCTGGTGCGACACGACGGGCGAACCGCTCGCGGCGATGCTGCGACCCGGCAACGCCGGCCCGAACGACGCCGATGACCACCTCGAGCTGTTGGACCAGGTGGTCGCCGTCCTGCCGGGCGAGTACCAGCTGGGCCACGAGCCGGGTGACGACCCGGGTCTCGTCCACCACCACATCCTCCTGAGAGCCGACTCGGCCGGGGCGAGCCACGGCTTTGTCCGTGGGCTTACAGAGGCCAACATCGAGTACTCGATCGGCCACCAGGTAAACGACAAGGTGAGAGAAGCCTTGTTGTTGTTCCAGGAAGAGGTCTGGGAGGAAGCCATCGAAGCCGACGGGACCGTGCGTGACGGCGCCTTCGTCGCCGAGCTGACCGGTCTGATGGACCTCACGCCCTGGGGCGAGGGGGCACGGCTCATCTGCCGTCGGGAACGACCGCACCCCGGTGCCCAACTCTCAATGTTCGACATGTCCGAGGGCTGGCGGCACACGTGCTTTATCACCAACGCCGACGCTCTCCAGATCGACGCCGCGGCCCTGGAGCTTCGCCACCGCGGTCATGCGCGCGTCGAGGACCGAGTGCGCAACTGGAAGGACTGCGGGCTACAGAACCTCCCGTTCGCGAGTTTCACCCAGAACCTCGCCTGGGTGGCCGTCAGCCTCGTCGCCGGTGCACTCCTCGCCTGGACGCAGATGACCTGCGTGGACGGTGGGCTGAAAAGGGCGGAACCGAAGACGCTCCGCTACAAGATCCTGCACGTCGCGGCCGTGCTCGTGCGTCGCGGGCGCCGGCTCGTGCTCCGGCTCGACGAGACTTGGCCATGGGCGGCGGCGCTCCACCGTGCGTTCCTCGAGCTGCGCTCGACCTTCCCATAGGACTAAGGGTTCCGGCGCCCGACCCGACAACGGTGAGTCTTCCCCGGGGGCGTGACATCCGATCAGAGCACGGACCCTTGACCCGTCGCGTCCATGCATCAGCCGGAGGTTCCTGATGGCACCACACTGCGAGCAAATGCCCGCCCGGCGTCAGCTTTCGCGGTCGGACGGATTTTTGAGGTTAGGCATCGTCTCGCCACACGAGGTGCCAACGCGCTGGCGAAATGACGCCGATCCGATCACGATTCTCTTCTTCGGTACGGTCCGGCCCTACAAGGGGCTCGAGGACCTTGTCGACGCCTTCGACCTGCTGTGCGAGTCCGAGGAGGGGCGTTGGCAGCTGTTCGTGGTCGGAGAGCCCTGGGAGAACTGGACCCTGCCCTTGGACAAGATCGCGAGAAGCGTGCACCGAGACGCGATCGGGCTCGTGGACCGGTACGTGCGTGACGATGAGCTCGCGTCGTTCTTCGGGCGCGCAGACCTTGTGGCGTTGCCGTACGTCGAGTCCGCGGCGAGCGGACCGTTGCACCTGACCATGGCGACCGGTCTTCCGGTCGTCGTCACCGAAGTCGGGGGGCTCGTCTCGGTGGTCGCCGACTACAAGGGCGGCGTGCTCGTACCACCGCCCAATCCCGAGGCGCTCGCGCTGGGGATCGAGGCGGCCGCGGAGCTCGCGGGACACAGGCACGAGGATCCCCATTCGTGGGAACGGACCAACGCCAGCCTCCGAAGGACGTTCGACAATCTGTGAAGTTTATGTAGATCTCTACATGAACTTCACAAAAGAAGGAATCTCGGCGACTACCTGCCGAAGGATCTTGCCAAGGTGATGGACAAGAAGCTCGCCCGGGCGTTCAACGACGACGACTGGCGTCGTGGCCTGCGTGTCGCCAAGGGCATCGCCTCCCAGCTCGAGCAGGAGCACCCGTCGGCCGCCGGGGGCCTTCGCGAGGGGCTCGAGGAGATGTTCACCGTCCGCCGCCTCGGCGTCCCCGACCACCTGGCGCGCACGATGAGCTGCACGAACATCGTCGAGTCGATGATCTCGGTAGTCCGCGACCTCTCGGGCCGGGTGAAGAACTGGCGCGACGCGACGATGGTGCGCAGGTGGGTTGGCACCGGGATGCTCGAGGCAGAGCGCTCCTTCCGCCGGGTGCGGGGCTGCAAGGACATGGCCGTCCTCGTCCGAGCGGTCCGCGCAGAGGTGGCCTCCCGTCTCGAGGCAAGCTCGGAGGAGGCCGGCCATGCCGTCGCGTAACGTTGGCGTAACGGCACGCTGTGCGGCCTGCGGCGAGCCGCTGCCGGACGGCCGGGCGAGGAGGTGGTGCTCGGACGCCTGCCGCCAGGCTGCCTGGCGCCTTCGCCACCAGCCCGAGCTGGCACCGCCGCAGCTCCCCGCCGCCAGGCCGCGCAAGGCGGGGACGGTCTACGAGTGCCCCGAGTGCGAGACACGGCTCCTCGGGGCCCAGTTCTGCGAGGACTGCCG
>Ga0224558_1001862_pt1 | contig 20799 bp, 20 predicted proteins | sample 714S32024metaG_FD_180682 | JGI IMG/M metagenome (GOLD analysis project Ga0224558, IMG submission 180682) | Peat soil microbial communities from Stordalen Mire, Sweden - 717 S3 20-24 | ecosystem: Environmental > Terrestrial > Soil > Wetlands > Peat | place: Sweden: Norrbotten County, Stordalen...
GCCCGAGGCGTTTCCGATCAAGGCTAGCGACAACTCGGAAGTTATCGGAGCCGCCACCCGGATAGGCGAATCGTCTCAAATGGTGAAATATCGCGATTTCACTCATTGACCCCAGTCGCACTCATTGACCCCAGTCGCGAGGTCTAGCGGGATCCATCTAACTAAATTGCAGATTGTTCCAGCCTCAATATCGCACTTGGGAGCGGCTTCCGCCTTTCGCCAAGTTCCGCACTACCCGATTTTTTCATCACATTTTTCCCGTACCGCCATCACAGACATGCACCATAATCGGTGCGATGATTCCTCGACAGTGCACCATCGGGAAGTGCGCACATCTCCAGAGACGAGACGCATCATCCGCCTCAAACCATCGGCTCTTTGACAATTACGACAACTACATGGAAGCAGAGTGCGTGGTGACCCAGTTTGGCCATGCTCCCTCGGACACGAACGCCATGATTGCCACATTTTTTCTAGCCGTTCCTTCGTGAACCTTGGTGCCCTTTGTGGCGAACGTTTTTGGCAAAATGAGCCACTGCCGAGCACTCTAAAGTGTACGCCAAACCGCAGAATTCGCAGCTAAGTCCAATCTTTTGAAGACTTTACTTATAACAGATTTACTATCAATAACTTAACCTATTTTAGGTAGGGGGGCACCCCCCCGAATTTCCATTCTTCTTGCAGAGTTTTTAGCCTAAACCGTGACAGGTGTTCGTAAGGTTCAGGGGTGCTTCGGAATCTCTGCAGCCAAATCGCGCAGGGAGTTTTCATACGGCGCGCGGGCAATGCCGCGTTCGGTAATGATAGCGGCTACATATTTTGCAGGAGTCACGTCAAACGCAGGATTCTCGATTTCAACTCCGTCAGGCGTCATCTGCTTGCCGGCGATGTGCGTAACTTCTCTCGCGTTGCGCTGCTCGATGGGAATCCTGCTGCCGTCGGGCGTGTCGAGATCGACCGTTGAAATCGGCGCCGCAACATAGAACGGGATGCCATGCTCTTTGGCAAGGACAGCGACGGTGTAGGTGCCGATCTTGTTGGCCACGTCTCCGTTGGCGGCGATGCGGTCGGCACCGACTACGATGGCTCCGATTTTGCCTTGCTGCATCATGACTCCCGCCATGTTGTCGGAGATGACAGTGGTGGGGATGCCGTCTTTCATCAGTTCCCACGCTGTGAGGCGCGAGCCCTGCAGAAAGGGACGCGTCTCGTCGGCATAGACGTGAATTTTCTTGCCTTGCTCGACGGCCGCGCGGATGACTCCGAGCGCGGTGCCGTAACCCGCGGTGGCGAGCGCTCCGGCATTGCAATGGGTGAGCACGCCGCCGCTTGACGGCATCAGGGTTGCGCCGTGGCGTCCCATGGCCTGGTTGGCGGCGATGTCTTCGGCGTGCATGCGCTGGGCTTCTTCAATCAACGCTTGCTGGATGTGCGCGATGGGGCGTATCCGCAGAAATTCAAACTTTTCCGTCATGCGGCGGATCGCCCAAAAAAGGTTGACGGCGGTGGGGCGCGTCTGCCGGATGATTTCGCAGATCTGGTCGAAATCTTTTTTGAGATCGGCGGCGTTCTCCGCTTTGGAATTTTTCACGCCCAGCGCGATGCCCATGGCGGCGGCAACGCCAATGGCGGGCGCACCGCGTACAACCATGTTGCGAATTGCGTCGGCAACCTGCTGGTGCGTGGTGCAGGTTACGTACACTTCCTCAGTGGGCAGCTTCGTCTGGTCGATGAAGACTACGCCATGGGCGGTCCATTCGAGAGTTTGGATCATGGGTCAGTCGTTGGTCGTTCGTCGTTGGTCGTTGGTCGTTTGCTGTTCGCGGCCAAATGCTAAGTGCTAATTGCTAAATGCTCTTTTCGCACATCGTTTGAGGTAAAGATCGAGATGAAGTTTGCGGGCGCGGCGGCGCTTTCTACACTGGGGCGGCCGTGGGCTTCCTGGCGCTCGACGAGGCACATGACGCCGACCACTTTGAAGCCGAAATCGCGGGCGGCTTGTATGGCTTGCACAGTGGAAGATCCGGTGGTGCACACATCGTCCACGATCACCACGCGCGCACCTTCTTTGCGAAAGCCTTCGATGCGCTGGCCCGTGCCGTGCTGCTTCTCCGCCTTACGCACGAGAAAGCCGTGCAGAGTTCCGCTGATAACGGCGACGGCCACGACGATGGGGTCGGCACCCAAGGTCAGCCCGCCGATGGCGTCGGCGTGCCAGCCTTGGCCGCGCATTTCATCAAGGAAGACTTGGCCGACCAGTTGCGCGCCACGGGCATCGAGCGTAGTGGTGCGGCAATCGATGTAATAGTCGCTGGTGCCGCCGGACGACAGCTGAAACTCGCCCAAGCGAAATGACTTGTGCGCCAGCATTTCTAACAGCTCTTGTCGTGCGGTGGACATGAATTTCTACGATAGCACGGGGAATGCAGTGCCGTTGGCTAGTGTCATCAGGCGAGGGGCCCGGCTTCGCCCGGCTGGGCGGCCGCGGCCGCCCGGTCACACGCAGAGCCTAGAACGGGAAGCTGACTGAGCTTCACCGCCTACATCGTCTTCAGCTCAGCACTAACCCGCAACTTCGCTTGCGTCGCTCTCTGGACGTCCTCTACCGTCAGGCCGGGAGCAATCTCTTCTAGCAGCAAGCCTTCTGGTGTGACTCGGATATAGGCCATCTCGGTGACAATTGTGTCCACGACCTTCACGCCAGTCAGAGGCAATGTGCATTTCTTCAGGATCTTCGGCTGCCCATCTTTGGTCGCATGTTCCATGGCGACGATCACGCGCCGCGCTCCCGCAACCAGATCCATGGCACCGCCCATGCCTTTGACCATTTTGCCCGGAATCATCCAGTTCGCAAGACTGCCGAGTTCGTCGACTTCCATCGCGCCCAATACGCTGAGGTCAACATGGCCGCCGCGAATCATGGCGAAAGAATCGGCGCCCGAAAAGTAGGCGGTCCCCGCCAGTTCGCTCACCGTTTCCTTCCCCGCGTTGATCAGGTCCGCGTCTTCCGTGCCTTCGAGGGGATACGGCCCGATGCCGAGCATTCCGTTCTCGGATTGAAAAATCACGTCCAGGCCCGGCGGAACAGAGTTGGCAATCAGCGTCGGCAAACCGATGCCGAGGTTGACGTAAAATCCGTCGCGCAATTCGCGGGCAACGCGCTGCACGATGCGTTCGCGTTTGTCGGTATCTTTTGTGGTCTTCGGCAAAGTTGACATGTTTCCTTCGATTCTGGCCCGGTGACTGGGAAAACGTCGTCGGTCGTTAGTCGTTGGCGAGCGCCGAGCATCCGCTGTGATTCCCGAACGACCACCGACCGACGACTTTTCCGCTAGCTACTTGCTACGGGCTTTCTCACCGTTCGTCTTTCTATTCTCTTCTCAAACAGCTCGCCTTGAAAAATTCGTTTCACGTACACACTCGGCGTATGAATCAGATCGGGATCGAGTTCTCCCGGTTCGACCAGGTGTTCGACTTCGGCGATGGTGATCTTGGCTGCGGTTGCCATCATGGGATTGAAATTGCGCGCGGTTTTGCGATAGACGAGGTTCCCCCACTTGTCGCCCTTCCAGGCCTTGACGAAGGCGAAGTCGGCTTTTAGCGCGCGCTCCATGATGTAAGGGCGGCCGTCGAACTCGCGCACTTCTTTGCCTTCGGCGACCACCGTTCCGACGCCGGTGGGCGTAAAGAACGCGGGAATGCCAGCGCCCCCGGCCCGAATCCGCTCGGCAAACGTGCCTTGCGGAACCAGGTCGAGTTCCAAGCTGCCGTTCAGCACCATCTGTTCGAGCAGTCGGTTTTCGCCGACGTAGGTTCCAACATGCCGCCGGATCTGGCCATTGGCCAGCAGCAGCCCCATGCCGACGCCATCGATGCCGACGTTGTTGCTTATGGTGTTGAGGTTCTTGACGCCCTTATGGGCAAGAGCGCGGATCAGGTTCTCGGGCATCCCGCACAAACCGAATCCGCCAACCATAATGGTGGCTCCGTCGAATACGTCCTGAATCGCCTCTGCAGCGCTCGCGACGACTTTATGCATAGCAGGAGAATTCTATAGCGAGAATTGGTAATTTTGTAATCTCTAATTGTGTAATTTGAAAACCAAGTCCTCGGCTATTGGCGTTCGGGGATTTTTATATTACAAAATTACCCGATTACGAAATTACAAAATTGTCGTTGCTCAGCGTTTCCGTGGTGGATTCTTTCTCAACTGGTGCGCGCGCTCGAATTCCGCAGCCAGTTCTCGCGAATCCAGATTCTCGCGGATGTGCGCCAGGCGCTGCTCAAGCTTCTGTAGCGCGTCGCTGAGATTCTTGCGATTGGTGATGGCGATGTCGCGCCACATCGAATAAGGACTGCCGGAGATGCGGGTCATCTCGCGCAGGGCTCGTCCTCCGATGTCGAGCACCGGCGCGTCAGCGCCGAATTCGTCGACCAGCGCTGCGGCCAGAGCGGTGGAGATCATCTGTGGCACATGGCTGATCCAGGCGCAGAGGCGATCATGATCGGAGGGATCGAGAATCGCGATTTTGGCGCCCATCTTTTCCGTGCAGTGGATAAATTCTCCGCACAGTCCGGCGTGAACGTTCTGGCCGGGAAGCGGCGTGAAGAGCCAGGCCGCGCCTTCGAAAAGATCGGCGTCGGCAAACTCCACGCCGGCGTTTTCTTTGCCTGCCATGGGATGCCCGGCCAGGAATCTTTGACCGGCACTTCGTCCGAACGATTTCGCGGCGCGCTGGACAATTTCCGCCTTCGTGCTGCCGACATCGGTCAGGAGTGTCTTACCCGGCAGCGCCGGACCGAACCGACCGATCAGATCGAGGATCGGAATCACGGGTGTCGCCAGCACCACCAGATCGCTTCCGCGTACGGCCTCTGCTGGATTGGCCGTTCCAGCTTCGATGGCCCCGCAGTCCTTGGCCCGCTTTAAGACTGGAGCGCGATCGCACCCGATGATTCGTCCAGCGAGGCGGCGCTTCTTCAGGGCGAGGCCGAGCGAGCCTCCGATCAAGCCCGTTCCGATGATGGTGACTTGTTTGAAGGCCATGGGTTTTGCAAAATTGGTAATTTGTAATTTGTGATTTGTAATTTGTGATTTTGCTTTTCAATTACAAATCGCAAATTACAAATTAGGTTCTACGCGATCTCGCGTCCAACCGCTGGCGCGATCATGCGGATCTCGTCCATCAACTTGGCAAATTGTTCCGGATAAAGCGACTGCGCACCGTCGGAAAGCGCCTTGTCCGGCTGGTGATGAACCTCGATGAGCAACGCGTCGGCGCCGGCGGCCACGGAGGCACGCGCCATGGGGGCCACTTTATCGCGGCGTCCGGTGCCATGCGAGGGATCGGCGGTCATGGGTAGATGCGAGAGTTTATGAATGATCGGGATCGCGGAAATGTCCATGGTGTTGCGCGTGTATGTTTCAAAAGTACGGATGCCGCGCTCGCAGAGAATAATTTCATAGTTGCCGCCCGCGAGCAGGTATTCAGCGGAGAGCAGGACTTCCTCGATCGTGGCCGCGATGCCGCGCTTGAGCAGCACGGGTTTGCGAATCTTGCCGAGTTCGCGCAGCAGATTGAAGTTCTGCATGTTGCGCGCGCCCACCTGGAAGATGTCGATATAGGGCAACATCAGCTCGATCTGTGAAATCTCCATGACTTCGCTGATGACAAGCAAGTTGAAACGATCGCCCGCTTCGCGCAGCAATTTCAGGCCGTCAGCGCCGAGTCCCTGAAACGAATAGGGAGAGGAGCGGGGCTTGAAGGCGCCGCCGCGGAGAACGCGCGCTCCGGCGTTGGCGATCAGTCCGGCGACGGTGAACAGTTGCTCGCGGGATTCGACCGAGCAGGGGCCGGCCATGACGACGATTTTCTTGCCTCCGATTTCAATCCCGTTCGCAAACTTGACTACGGTGCCTTCGGGGCGAAAATTGCGGCCGGCCAGTTTGTAGGGTGAAGTGATGCGGTGAACTTTCTGCACCCCCGGCATCATTTCGAGTTCGCCAGCGTCGAAATCATGGGGAACGCCGACGCCGCCGAGAACGGTCTGACGCTCTCCGGTGGAGCGGTGGACTTCGAAGCCGAAGTGAACCAGTTGGTCGATCACGTGCTGGATCTGATCTTCACTGGCCGAATCTTGCATTGCAACGATCATGAGTACGCTCGTTTTGCCCGGCCGGAGCACGCAAAGAAAAAAGAACGAAGCACAGCGTCTGCGGCCCACCCGGGTAGTTTCTCAGTTCTTGAACTCTGAATTGGTCTCGGCTTCGCGGGCGGTCGGCCCGGAGCCGGGAACGATTTCGTGCTTTTCGATGCTGCGCATCACGTCGATGATGCGTTCGTAGATCTGCCCGAGATCGCGCTCGCCTAATGGACCGGTGCTGCTGCGCTGCACGTTGGCGATCACTTCGCGCTCGCGGCCGGGTTCGTAAATGGGCAGGCCGGTATTGCGTTTCAGCCGTCCAATTTCGACTACAGCGGCGGCGCGCTCGTTGAGCAGCGCCGCCAGTTTGCGGTCCAGGTCGTCGATTTTCTTGCGCCAATCGGAAATGTCCATAGAAGCTTTAAGCCTTCAGCTATCAGCCGTCAGCCTTCAGGGAAACCCAAACCTAACCCCTTGTCATCCCGAACGCAGTGAGGGATCTGCGGTTGCTTTCCCTGATGGCTGAAGGCTGACGGCTGAGAGCCGCCCTACAAATTCTGCCACAGTCGCAGCTTCTCGTCCGGGATTTTGTTCGATGGCGCGCACGATGGCGCTGCCGACGACCGCCCCTTCCGCGAACTTGCCGACGGCTTTGAATTGCGCCGGGGTCGAGATTCCGAAGCCCACAGCCACGGGAAGCCTGGTGAAACGGCGAATGCGCTTGACCAGGGCCCGGGCGTCCCCGGTCATCTCCGGGCGCGCCCCGGTGACGCCGGTGCGTGAGACGGCATAAATAAAGCCGGTTGAAACCTGGGCAATCAACTTCAGACGTTGGTCGGTCGAGGTGGGCGCAGCCAGAAAAATGGTTGCCAGGTCGTTTTTGCGAGCCTCACGCAGATACTCGACCGATTCTTCGACAGGCAGATCGGTGACCAGCGTTCCGTCAATCCCGGCAAGGCGAGCCACCTGGCAGAACTTTGGCAGGCCCATGCGCAAGATGGGATTGAGGTAGGAGAAAATCACCAGGCCGACGGATTGGGAATGTTCGCGGATTTCGGCAGCGAGCGTGAGCACATGCTGGAGCGACGTTCCGTGCTTGAGCGCGCGTTCGCTAGCACGCTGAATGACAGGGCCATCGGCGAGAGGATCGCTGAAGGGGACACCTAGTTCAATCACGCTCGCACCCGCGTCGATAGCTGCGAGAATGACCTCGCGCGTGGTCGCGAGGTCGGGGTCGCCGCAGGTCACGTAGGCGACGAGCGATGGCTTATTTTCGAAGTGAAAAGGCACAAAGGCATTGTAGATTGCAGAGGTCAGATTGAAGAAGTGAGGTCCCGCCCAGGTGGAGATGCTGGCTGCTTTTCTTGGCGGCCCGTCTTGTCTAACCTGCAAGATCTGAGGTCAGATTGGCGTAAGTATATACATTTGTATAGTTTTCGGCTATGATGACTTTACAGGTCGGTAGATTTGACTGGGACGACGGTAACCGGACCAAATGCTAGAGACATGGAGTGTCGATCGCGGAGATCGAGACTCTGTTTGTGCACGGTCCCTAGGTATTGCACCGGACCCAAAACACTCGGCCGACGAGGACCGTTTAATTGCGGTGGGGAAAACAGGCACGGGGAGGCCGCTATTCGTGGCTTTCACGATGCGCACAAAAGAGGGTCGCCGCTTAATCCGCCCGGTGACCGCTCGGTATATGCATGCGAGGGAGATAGAAGCTTATGAAAAAGCGGCCTATGAATAAGAAAGTGCCACGCCTGAGAACCGATGAGCAGGCGGAGGCGTTTCTTGCCCAGGACCTCTCCAACCTCGATTTCTCGCAGTTTAAGCCGGCGCGCTTTGAGTTCGAGAGAAAGGACGAACAGATCAACATGCGCGTACCGAAGCCCTTGCTAGCGGCCGTGAAAGCTCGCGCAAAAGCGCGCGGTATCCCCTATACACGTTTTATTCGGGAAACTCTCGAACATGCAGTCACCGCGTCGAAGTAGAGGCACCGCCCAATCACTTGGCAAAAACTGCCCTGTGCTGGTCTTGCGCTTCTGCCCACGAAAGCCAGGAGCTTGTCAGGGGAGGTCGAAAATGTGGCAGAAGCAACCCACCTTCTTTGAACCACTGATACGCAGCAGGGCCCACGAAGCCACCGAGTGGAACTGGATTCCTGACGAAATTCTTTCGGAGCCAGCGGACAACAGCGTTGTACCAGCTTTCGAATTCCTTCGTCGCATTATCGAACTGGGCCCATACTCGTCCCTGCGTGAGCGATGGTCTCCCATTCCAAGCTTCCTTAACGGGCGAAGGGTACCAAAACTCAATGAGAGGCAAAGAATTGTCGATGCCATAGTAGGACGCGGTGTCCGGCTCTACCTGAACGAATCTCCTTTGTAGCGTTGGAAGAACGGCTTGATTCCACAGCCAATAGGTTTCCCCTCGTTCCCAGGGGTCGCGTACCTCTTCGATCCCTTCAGACTTCGATGATTTGTTGATAACGATCACAGGATCGCGTTGATGGACAAATTCCAGGAAATTCCTGCAATCCTCTTTGAGCATGTGAAATTGGGTTTGTCGTCCCATATGAGCCAACGTTCGCAGTGGTACAGTCGGTCTTGATCAACTCAGTTTCAGATTCTCCCGCAGAATCCCAACATCCTTATCGCCCCGGCCCGAGATGTTGACGATCACGATCTCCGACTTCTTCATTTTCGGAGCGCGCCTGATGACCTCGGCAACCGCGTGAGCGGATTCGAGCGCAGGAATAATGCCTTCGGTTCGAGCCAGCAACAAGGTTGCCTCGAGCGCTTCGGCGTCGGAGGCGGGAACGTATTGCGCGCGACCCGTGTCTTTGAGCATGGCGTGCTCCGGCCCGATCGACGGGTAATCAAGCCCCGCAGAGACCGAATGCGTAGTTGCGATCTGCCCCGACGCATCCTGCAGCACGTAAGAATAAGTTCCCTGCAGAACGCCCGGTGATCCCCCGCGAAAACGAGCCGCGTGCTCGCCCAACGCCAAGCCGCGGCCCCCGGCTTCGACTCCGATAAGTTGCACCTTCTTGTCTTTAAGAAAGTCGTAGAAGATGCCGATGGAGTTCGATCCTCCGCCGACGCAGGCAATGATGGCGTTCGGAAGTTTGCCTTCCGCTTTGCGGATCTGGACGCGGGCTTCGCGTCCGATGACGCGATGAAAGTCGCGCACCATCGTCGGATAAGGATGCGCTCCGAGCACGCTACCGAGCAGATAATGCGTAGTGCGCACGTTGGTGACCCAGTCGCGCATGGCTTCGTTGATGGCGTCTTTCAGGGTGCACGAACCGGAATCGACGCCGCGAACTTCCGCGCCCAGCAGCCTCATGCGAAAGACGTTGAGTTCCTGCCGGCGCATGTCCTCCGTGCCCATGTAGACCACGCACTCGAAGCCCAGCAAAGCGCAAACCGTAGCCGTGGCGACTCCGTGCTGGCCGGCGCCGGTTTCCGCGATCACGCGATGCTTGCCCATGCGTTCGACCAGCAAGGCCTGGCCGAGGCAGTTGTTGATTTTGTGCGCGCCGGTGTGAAGCAGATCTTCGCGCTTGAGATAAATTTTCGCTCCGCCAAGCTTTTCGGTCAGCCGCCGGGCGTAGAACAGCGGAGTGGGGCGTCCCGCATAGGTCTTCAGCAGTTGGTCGAGGCGTTGCTGGAATTTGCGATCGCGCTTTGCTTTTTCGTATGCGCTCTCCAGTTCTTCGAGCGCTGCCATCAGGGTCTCCGGAACGTAGCGCCCGCCGTAAGCGCCGAAACGGCCGGCCATGGTGGCTTTTGGCGGAGGCAATTGGTTATGGGCTTTTTTGGCTGCGGGCGCGGTCACCATCGTCAACTCGCCTCTTCCATCGCCCGCACGGCACGGACGAAGGCGCGGACCTTTCGGGGATCCTTATTGCCTGGCGCGTGTTCGACGCCGGAGGAAACGTCCACGCCCCAGGGATGGAGAAGGTGGATCGCGTCCTGCACATTGCCCGGACGCAAGCCGCCAGCGACGATCAGCTTGCTGATGCTGTTGATGATTCCAGCCCAGGGCTGGACGCGTTCCCAGTCGAAAGTGTTTCCGGTGCCGCCCGGGTTTTCCGCAGTCGAGGAATCGAGCAGGACGCCCGAGATCACGCCGGGGCGAAAGCCGTGGGTTTCGAGGAAGAGGTCGCCGTTCTGGGCGACGTGGATTTTATGCACGCGTTTGCCCTTATAAGCTTCGTCTGGCTCTACCAGACCAACCGCAACCGGATCCCATCCGGCAGATTGCCCCTCGGGCGCGGCGAAAACTTTCGCAGGCCAACTGCGGAAAATCATGGGGCGTTTCGATCCGTTCGCGAGTTCCCGGAAGAGTGCGCGGCTAAAATCCACGCTCTCATTGCCGCTCAATTGCACACTTGTGAGACCTACCTGCTTGACGGCGTCACGCACCTGATCCGCGGTCTGGTTGACGAAAACGCCGACTTTTTCGATTTGCTGCGGAAGCTTGGCGACGATCGAACGCGCGTTTTCTACAGTGACGTGGCGCGGGCTCTGCGGATAGAAGACGAAGCCGAGCGCGTTCGCGCCCGCATCGGTGGCCGTGAGCGCGTCGTCGAAGTTCGTGATTCCGCAGATTTTGATCCAAGTCATAAGAACAGCTGTCAGCTCTCAGCTGTCAGCTCTCAGTTGTACCTAAACCCACTATCCATTGACCACGGCTCTTGCTTCTTCGAGCAACTTTGCCAGCGCTTCGCCCGGCCGTTCCGCTTTCATCAGCGATTCGCCAATCAGAAACGCTTCGTACCCAGCGGACCGCAAACCCGCCAAATCTGCTCCGCTACAGATTCCGCTCTCGGCAACGCGGACGCATGACGCGGGTATTTTTTCTGCGAGCCGGAATGCGGTTTCGAGATTGACTTCGAAGGTGCGCAGATTGCGGCTGTTGATGCCAATCAGGTCGCAGCCGGCATCGAGCGCGCGTTGCAGTTCCGTCTCGTCATGCGCTTCGCACAAAACGTCGAGGCCCTGTGATCGCGCGATTCCGGCCAGCGCTACCAGTTCTTTCTGATCGAGCGCGGCGACAATCAGCAGAATGGCGTCGGCGTGATTTGCTCTGGCCTCGACGATCTGGATTTCATCGATGATGAAATCCTTGCGCAAACAAGGAAGAGCGCTGCTGGACGAGGCTTCGCGCAGATAGTCCAGCGAGCCCTGAAAAAATTGTTCGTCGGTTAACACCGACAGTGCGGCGGCGCCAGCCCGCTCGAGATCGCGCGCGAGTTCGGATGGCCTGAAATCGGCGCGAATCAAGCCTTTTGAGGGCGAGGCTTTTTTCAGTTCGGCAATAACGGCGACCCCGATTCCGTCTTGCGCCATTCGGCGCAGCTGCTTCCGAAATCCCCGCGGCGTGTGCGCGGCGGCGGCGTGTTCCAGCGCGCGCAGGCCCGAGTCTCGCCGGCTCCCAGATATGCGCTGGGATATGCGCTGGCGCGTGGCGGCGACGATCGAATCAAGGGAGGCTGGCATGGCAGATGCTCAATTATACGGAAGCGACCCGATTCGGGCGGGACTGCAAGGCGCGGATTGTCCTCATCACGCGATGCCCATCATGTGATGACCATCATTGACCCGACTTCCGGCAAGGTGCTATAAACGGTGTTTTGTGCGGCGGTGTGTAGTCTGATTTAGGGGCTATATGCCGAGGGCACAAGTTTTCCGACGCGGCCAAATCGGCACTCCTCTTTTTTATTGTTATGCCTGGCGGTGGAAGCGTGTTCGGAACGTGTTGGGAACTCCAGTGGGGGCCGTACCCGCGGCGGATGGGATCCAGCAGCGGGCGGTCAACGGGCCGGAGCAAAACCACACGTCACGACCCCTGAAAAGGATCTTTAGGAGGATTTTAATGCGCACTTGGAACGTTAATCTTGCGTCCGTGGGACGCCAGTTTGCGAAAGCTTCCGCAACGCTTGCAACGCTGCTGCTTCTGACCGCCGGCCACGCGCTGGCACAACCCGCCGAAGCGGGCGGCGAGGCGGCCTTGAAACTGCCCGACCTTTCTTCGGTTTCGTTCCTTGGTGTGAATGGGCACAGCCTGCTGACAATCGGGCTGCTGTTCTGCGTCTTCGGCCTCGGCTTCGGCATGGTCATCTTCATGCGCCTGAAGAACCTGCCCGTGCACCGCTCCATGCGCGAAATCTCGGAACTGATTTACGAAACCTGCAAGACCTACCTCATCACCCAGGGCAAATTCCTCATGCTGTTGTGGGCCTTCATTGCCGTCGTCATCGTGCTCTACTTTGGCGTGCTGCGGCATTTCGAAATTCCCCGCGTTGTCATCATTCTCGTGTTCAGCCTTGTGGGAATTGCGGGCAGCTACGGCGTGGCGTGGTTTGGGATTCGGGTAAACACCTTTGCCAATTCGCGAACGGCCTTCGCTTCCCTGCCCGGCAAACCTTACCCGGTTTATCAGATTCCGCTGGAGGCTGGGATGTCGATCGGCATGATGCTCATCTCGGTCGAGCTGCTGATCATGCTCTTCATCCTGCTGTTTGTGCCGGGCGACTATGCCGGCCCGTGCTTCATCGGATTCGCCATCGGCGAGTCGCTGGGCGCGGCGGCGTTGCGTATCGCGGGCGGCATCTTCACCAAGATTGCCGACATCGGTTCCGATTTGATGAAGATCGTCTTCAAGATTAAGGAAGACGATGCCCGCAACCCCGGCGTGATTGCCGATTGCACCGGCGACAATGCCGGCGACTCGGTGGGACCGTCGGCCGATGGTTTCGAGACTTATGGCGTGACCGGCGTCGCGCTGATTACCTTCATTTTGCTGGGCGTAAAGGAACCGACGATCCAGGTGCAGTTGCTGGTGTGGATTTTCGTGATGCGCATCATGATGCTGGTGTCGAGCGCCTTGGCCTATTTCATCAACAGCGCCATCGCGAAAGCCCGCTTCGGCAACGCCAACGAAATGAATTTCGAGACGCCACTTACTACGTTGGTCTGGCTCACATCGATTGTCTCGATCGTTGCCACCTACATTGTTTCGTATTTCATCATCCCCAAACTGGGTGATGGTGTCGCTGGCATGGTTCCCGACCCCTCGCAGTGGTGGAAGCTGGCTTCGATCATCTCCTGCGGAACGCTGGCGGGAGCGCTGATTCCGGAACTGGTCAAAGTTTTCACCTCGGTGGAATCCCGCCACGTGAACGAAGTTGTGACCTCGGCAAAAGAAGGCGGCGCATCGCTCGGAATCCTGTCCGGTTTTGTCGCCGGAAACTTTTCCGCGTATTGGCTCGGCCTTTCGATGGTCGCTCTGATGTCGATTGCCTACTTCTTCAGCCAGATGGGCTTGGCTGTGGCGGCCACCATGATTGCCGCGCCGGTGTTTGCCTTCGGCCTGGTTGCCTTCGGCTTCCTCGGCATGGGGCCGGTGACGATCGCGGTCGATTCCTACGGCCCGGTCACCGACAACGCGCAGTCCGTCTATGAACTTTCGATGATCGAGCAGGTGCCCAACGTCAAGGCGGAAATCAAGAAGGACTTCAACGTCGACGTGAATTTTGACCGCTCCAAGGACTTGCTCGAAGAGAACGACGGCGCGGGCAATACCTTCAAGGCGACCGCCAAACCGGTGCTGATTGGAACCGCCGTGGTGGGCGCCACCACGATGATCTTCTCCATCATCATGGCGCTGACCAATGGGCTGACCACGAATGTGGCTAAGCTCTCGTTGCTGCACGCTCCATTCTTCTTGGGCCTGATTACGGGCGGCGCGATGATCTACTGGTTCACCGGCGCATCCACGCAGGCCGTGACTACCGGCGCCTATCGCGCGGTCGAGTTCATCAAGGCCAACATCAAACTCGAGAGCGCGGAGAAGGCTTCCGTTGCCGACAGCAAGAAGGTGGTCGAGATCTGCACTAAGTACGCGCAGAAGGGTATGTTCAACATCTTTCTCGCGGTCTTCTTCGGAACCCTCACTTTTGCCTTCGTGGAGCCGTTCTTCTTTATCGGGTACCTGATCTCGATTGCGATCTTCGGTCTCTACCAGGCCATCTTCATGGCCAACGCCGGCGCCGCGTGGGACAACGCCAAGAAGATTGTCGAAACCAAACTGAAGCAGAAAGGCACGCCATTGCACGATGCCACGGTGATCGGCGATACGGTTGGCGATCCTTTCAAGGACACGTCGTCGGTGGCCATGAACCCGGTCATCAAGTTCACCACGCTGTTCGGATTGCTGGCGGTTGAATTGGCCGTATCGCTGGCCCACGATCAGGGCACCGGGCTGACACACATCCTGGCGCTCTGCTTCTTCGCGGTCTCGGTCTTCTTCGTGTACCGGTCGTTCTACGGAATGCGAATCAGTTCGGAGTAAGCCGCGAAAGCTGTCACGGTGCATACGCCCACTCATCGCAAAGAACGCGATGAGTGGGGCACCCGCGCTGCTCCTACGCAACCTCCGCGGTTAATTTGATCCCGGAGCGAGCCGGCTGCCAACGCTGCTCAGGAGTTTTTCCGCTGCTTCACCGGGATCTTGGCTGGCGAAGTTCTCGTCCAAAACGAGGAGAGAGACTGCCGGATCGATTTCCTCCAACGCCTTGCGTGTCGGTCTGCCATGCACGGATTGCATGCGCGCGGAAATCACCACCAGTTTCGCCTTGGTTGCCTTGAGCAGGATGCGGGCGTCGTCGATGGTCGCAGTCGTCAAGGCGTTGTATCCGGCGCTGCACAGCACTTCCCGCAGGAACGTCCCCACATCCGTCGACTCGTAAACGCAAAGCATGCGGGGCCTTTCGTCGCCGGCTTTTCCGCGTGAATAGCGCGAGCCTAAATAGGCGGCCGTGATCGCTTCTTCGACCGATTCGTAGGTTTCAAATTGCGAGAGCAGGTTGGTCATCGCCAGCGTCTTGAGGATCTTCGGTGGCACTCCGCTGAGTTTGAGGTCTCCGCCCTTCGCTCGTGCGGCTTGCATCAGGCGCACCAACGCCCCAAGTCCGCTGCTGTCTATGAACTCTACCTGGTCAAGTTGCAGCACCACGTCGCCATACTTGACGAAGGAGTCTTCAACCTGAGCGTGCAACGTATAGACTTCATTTCCAGCCACGATCCGTCCGTGACACTGAATCAAGAGGACATCGCCGACCGGGCGGCTCTCCAGGCGCAGATGCATCCCGCCTCCTTAGTGAAGTTGTGATTAAATCACGGATTCGTCCGAGGTGGTAGAGAGTCCGTTTGATCGGACTGATCCAGGAACTGGCACGGATGGTTTGGCGGTACCCCCACCCCCCCTACCCCCCCACCCCCCATTTATCCGTATTGGAATCATCGGGTTAACGCGTGGGTCCCGCTAAAGTATTCACGAATATGGACTTATATGCAAAGTCTTCAGGAATAAAGACTTAGTGGATAAATACTTCGTTGGGCCCAGAACGGCGGTAGAAGACTCCGGAAAAAATTTAATTCCCGCTCCATTGGAATCAACGGTTTAGCAGGAATGTCCTTGTAGATCTTTGACTCTAAAGGGCTAAATCGCAAAATCTTGATAAATAAGGAGTTACTGGTGCCTGTTGGGACTGGCTTTTAGAATCCATGCGCTCGACTTACTACCTCTTGCAAAGTTCAGATTTCAAAGAGCTTATGATCGATTGCGGCTAAGGCCTCGCTGGGCTATAGCTAATTACTATTATACGGCAGAGTGTCAAGTGGATTGGTCTGTACTCGCGCTCCGTGTCGGCGGAAGAGAGAAGCAATGGGAGTCGTGGTGGGGGATCGGAAGTCAAACTCCCCGCCCTGTCGCAGAAAACGCGACAAGAGCGGGGCACCCTCGGGAGTTGTGATGAATGAAAGGGTGGGCCAGCCCCCTGAAGGCTGCCCGTCAACCTACAACTGGCTCATCTTGGCCAGGAATTCGCTGTTACTCCCCGCCTTGGCTAGGCGCTCGATTAGTAGTTCCATCGCCTCGACCGGCGACAGCGGGTTCAGCACTTTGCGCAGCACCCAGATGCGCTGCAAATCTTCTTTCGGAATCAGCAGCTCTTCTTTGCGCGTGCCCGAGCGCTGGATATCAATGGCCGGGAAGGTTCGTTTATCTACCAGTTTGCGGTCGAGAATGATTTCCGAATTGCCGGTGCCTTTGAATTCTTCGAAGATCACATCGTCCATGCGCGAACCGGTGTCGATTAGCGCTGTGGCGATGATGGTGAGCGAGCCGCCTTCTTCGATGTTGCGGGCTGATCCGAAGAAACGCTTCGGACGCTGCAAGGCATTCGAATCGACGCCGCCTGAGAGCACTTTGCCGGAGGGCGGAACGATGGTGTTATAAGCGCGCGCGAGACGCGTGATGGAATCGAGCAGGATGACTACGTCACGTTTGTGCTCGACTAATCTTTTGGCCTTTTCGATCACCATTTCCGCGACCTGCACGTGGCGGGCGGCGGGCTCGTCGAAGGTCGAAGAGATGACTTCTCCCTTGACCGAGCGCTGCATGTCGGTGACTTCTTCCGGGCGCTCGTCGATCAGGAGAACCATGAGCACGACTTCCGGGTGATTTGTAGTAATCGAATTCGCCACGTTCTGAAGCAGCATGGTTTTGCCGGCTCGCGGCGGAGAAACGATCAGGCCGCGCTGTCCCTTGCCTAGCGGGGTGAGCAGGTCCATGACGCGGGCGCTGATGTTCTCGCGTACGGTTTCGAGCTTCAACCGCTCCTGCGGATACAGCGGGGTCAGGTTGTCGAACAGGATCTTGTTGCGCGCTTCGTCGGGCGACTCGAAATTGACCGCCTCGATCTTGACCAGCGCGAAATATTTCTCGCCCTCGTGCGGCGGGCGCACCTGGCCGCTGATGGTGTCTCCGGTTTTCAAGTCGAACTTGCGGATTTGCGAGGGCGACACGTAAATGTCGTCGGGTCCGGGCAGGTAGTTGTAGTCGGGCGAGCGCAGGAAGCCGTAGCCGTCAGGGAGGATCTCCAACACACCTTCGGCGAAGATGTGTCCTTCTTTTTCACTTTGCGCCTGCAGGATCTTGAAGATGAGATCCTGTTTGCGGAGTCCGCTGGCGCCGGGCAACTCCAAGGATCGGGCGATCTTGGTCAGCTCGGTAATGTTTTTTTCTTTCAGTTCGGCGATGGTCATATTTACCTACGTGGATTTTCTTCGGGAGGGATTGTCATTCCCCCGACGGGGGATGGATTGCTTTGCCGCCGTGCGGGCACACGGCGGAGCTGCTTAAGCAGCCCGCCGTTGTGCTTCGGCAAAGTTCTCGGGTTCGCTCAGGATGTCATGACGTTCCGCATCGGCGATCTTGTCAAAAACCTGGTTCATGGTTTCCTGAATACGGGTGTTCGGCTTATGGAACTTGCGGGTTGCCTTCGAGGCAAGCTGGCAGAGCATATACCGGTTCCGCAAGGTATGTAGAGCTTCAAATACACGATCGGAGCGCATTTTAGGTCGTTCTCCTTCTCTTTCAACATGAATAATTTAGGCCAGGATCCCAATCGTCCGCCCACTGGGTGATGGTCGATTTCGGTCAGCCAAGCTAGTTCGGGCCAGGTTCAACGGGATTTGCCAGAATTACCCAAATAGATGCCCCGCCCAACCCGAAAGTTGCTCAATTCTTTAAGGAGTTCCACAACGCGGGCGGAGGTTCATCGGGACAGTGAGAACTGCTTTCATGCCCATAGAACTGCCTAAGTATAACAAACCGCTAGGGAAGGTCAAGAAGAATTTGCAACCCGGCGGATAACCTTCGCGGTACCTACTTCAGCGCGTTCAGCCGCGCCGACAGGCGGGACTTGTAGCGCGAAGCCGTGTTTTCGTGCAGAACGCCCTTCTGGATAGCCTTGTCGAGCGCCGACACGGTCTGACGGTAGGTCTCGCCAGCGGCGACTTTGTCGGCTTTTTCCAGGCTCTCGCGCAGGCTCCGCAGAGCGGTGCGCAGTTGTGAGGAGTTGGCCCGATTGCGGGCGGTACGCTTGGTTGTCTGACGGGCGCGTTTCAGCGCCGAAAAATGATTTGCCATGCGGCTTGATTACCTTTTTGTCCTAGATTGCGCTAGGAAGATGTTCGGGTGGGAACCGAAGCTGTATTCTACGGGAGCAAGTTGCGTTGGGTCAAATAGATATGAATTCGCTGAAACGGCCACTCGCAAGACCACAAGACCAATGGATCGCCTGCAGGTTCTCCGTCCTGATGATGTTTGTCCTGATACGATCGTCCTAATAACGCCCGTTTCAATAACAATAGAAGAGTGAGCCCTGTCCGACTGCTGGCGGAATCGGAGCTACGCCCCGCTTGGACGGGGCGAAGTCCCCACACTTATTCCCGGCTTCTTAGCGCCATCGATGTGTCCACGGGGCGATGGGGCGAGTCATTCAGCTGATTTTCGATGTGCTTCTGGATGAGTTCCCATTCCGAACGCAGCGTCATCTCCTTGATGGTGAACTTGGACTCCTTGCGGGCGTCATCCACGCGCACCGCCAATTCTTTGTTCTGGAAACGGAAATCGATGACTTCCGCGAGCGGCACCAGTTGATTGGAGGACTTGCCCACAATGAGAAACACGACCTTATCGGTCACCAGGGTGTATTCCGGGCAGCCTTCCTCAACCGCTGCGGCTTGCGGTGGGCCGAACTGGCTCATGAAGCCCCGGTGCATGAGCATGCAGTCGCCCATGCGCATGCGCACCACGGTTCCATGTTGATAGATACCAATCGGCGCGGCCAACGCAACCGAAATGCCCGTCATTATCCATACAAGCGCCAATAGCAATCTGGATTTCATAAATCTCCAATCATCGGTCTTCCATCAGCGGTCTCCCATCAATGACCGCTGGGTTCGTAGTCGTAGCCGTTTCGGCTATGGAATGTGAGGTTGAGGTTGTGAGTTGGCAAGAGGCGAAGAGAGTGAAATCCAACCTGGTGGCTGGGCAAATCGTAGGTGACCACGTAGGAGGCGCGCAGATCCTCGAGCACAGCGTTCAGTACCGTGGCGGCGCTGTCTTGCTGGAAGGGGCGCAGGGAGTAAGCGAAATAGCGCCCGCCCGTAGCCTGTGAAACTCGCCGCAGGAACATGGTGCCCGACGTTTGGCCCTTCCCCATATCAACGGAGTAGATGAGGGCGCCCTCGTCCAGCACCGCCTGCAACGCCTCGCGTGGAGAATGCATGCTGATGGTGTCGTCGCCGTCCGAAAACAGAATCATGACAGGCCGGGCCCCGGCGCGGCGATGATGCGAGATGAAATCGGCTGCGAAGAACAACGCATCGAACAGCGGCGTTGTGCCACCGCTCTTCACCGCCAGGAGTTTGCCCGCTGAGTCCGAAGCGCGGCAACCGCTGGAGCAGAGGATGGCGGGCTGCAGGCCGCCAAACCTTCCCCCAGAAGTTCCTCCAAAAGCCCCTCCGAAAGACAGAACGGAGATGTTGTCATCCGGGATCGACTGCTCCCGTGCAACCAGTTGCAGCACATCGCTCATGGCAACTCGAACGCGCGGCGCGACCGACTCGCTCAGGTCAACCAGCACAACCACGTCAAGCGAGGCTTCATCGGAATGCGTAAAGCTCCGGAAATTGCGCACCACGCGCTCGTTGTCGACGATCGCAAAGTCCGATTTCGTCAGGGTTTCGAGCGGATGATTATTTTCGTCGGTGGCGAAGAATGTAACCCGGACTTCAGAGACGGTGCTGCGATAGGTTGGCGGGCCTGAGGAATCATTCGTGTTGTCGGCAGACACTTCGGCAGCCGAGGCGTAGGTCAAGAGCAATAGAGCCAGGAGTAATGATCGAGTGTGCCAATGCGCTAACATCGCAGTCCATTAGCTCCATCGGCGCACGACGGGGCACTCCTCAATTACTATGGTTACTCTTGGAGGTGACCAGGAGGTTGGAATAGTCGGGAGAGGCCTCCGGCGCTGGTAAACAAATGGTCAACAGATCGTAAGTGGGCGAAAACTTCGGGCGGTTCTCGCTGCGAAAAGCAAGTCCTTCGATTGGTGAGGGATGGCAAATCTTGCCGAACGCTGGCGCTCCTCAAGAGACCCCCGACGAAGGCAAGATGCTCGGGGATGAATTAGGCCGCTTCGGCAACTAAGGTCTCACTTCAGGCCCAGCGCCCGCAGCACCCCTTCATCCGCCGCCGTCTTCCCATCTTTCTTCGTGACCACGCCAAACGATCCCGAGTAGTCCCACATCGCCCAGCCAATGCCGTTGCGCTCGAGCGCCGTTCGCACATCGTGCAACCACGCCGCGCGGTCCTGAGGATCGGAATACTCCCGATAGACGCCAAACTCGTTGCACACCAGCGGAACTCCGCGCCGCCGCGCCCACTCTGCCGCTTGTTTCATTTCGGATTCAATTCGGGCAGCATCCCAGCGCTCGCGCCCATAGCGGATCACCTGCAGCCGGTCGACTTCACTCGGCGCCAGCGCCGCCGCGCGCTCCGCCGACTCCGCCGTAGACGGATATCTCACGCCGCGCAGCCAGTGCCAGTAATAGGCGCCCCAGGTTGCGCCCTGATGGGTGAAGATGTAGGGTTCATAAAAATGAAAGTTGTAAATGATATTCGGATCGTGCAGCGGCTCCTGAAAAACCAGCTCATCGTCACTCGACCAGCGCGCGCCCGCCGCTATGATTGTGTGCGCCGGCGCGCCCTGCCGAATCGCCGCTGCCAGCT
>Ga0224558_1001863_pt1 | contig 20793 bp, 24 predicted proteins | sample 714S32024metaG_FD_180682 | JGI IMG/M metagenome (GOLD analysis project Ga0224558, IMG submission 180682) | Peat soil microbial communities from Stordalen Mire, Sweden - 717 S3 20-24 | ecosystem: Environmental > Terrestrial > Soil > Wetlands > Peat | place: Sweden: Norrbotten County, Stordalen...
GTGATCTCTCCGGCCACGTCCACCCAGCGGTCATACATGTCGACCCTGGCGCTGATAACCCCTTGCTGCATCAACCAGTCCATGCTGATTCCTGACGGAGGCGGCTGGCTTTCCTGCAGGGGCTGCAGCACACTATCCTCCAGCAGCTCAAAGTTTACCAGGGAGTCAAAAAAGACCGCCAGGGCGCGGATGTTACCCTGCTTGCCGATGACGATCTGGCGCTGCACCAGGTCGGTGCAGCGATCGAAGATCTCTCCCAGCACCTGCTTGTTGTCGTCGAGCTTCTTCGAAAGGACACGGTCCTCCTGTTCCGGCTCGACCTGGTATGGTTTCCTGGGAGCGCCGCCTTTCCCGCGCCCAAATAGGTTGAGCAGCCAATGGAACATCGCCCTCATCCGACCTCTTTGATGCGACATTATGTATTTTTAGCATGCACCCAGGGTGTTTTAGTATGTCAAGCAATGCTTGGGCAGGTTGCCTGCCGTAGTCAGCTTTTCCACATAAAATGTCAAACAAGCAAACAGGAAAGCCGAAAGCCAAGGGGACGGTTCTCCTGGCTGCCGAAGCAGCCAGGAGAACCGTCCCCTTGGCTTTCTTGTCTTTTGTCTTTCTAGCTACCCCGATGTTCCATTAGATTGCACCAGCCGCACCGGGCATCTTTCCCTTGACGGCCCCGCCTGCAAACTGTCCAGAGCGTCCAGTAGCTGCCTCCAGTCATCGGCAATCAGATCCGGCCGGTAGGGATGCATCTCCTCCCTGGAGGCGATCCCCCAGGTGACCCCGGCGGTGGCCACGCCAGCGTTCTTTCCTGTCTGGACATCGTACCAACTGTCCCCCACATAGACAGCCTGGCCAGGCTCTACGGCCAGCAGTTCCAGGCACCTGAGCAGGCAGTCGGGATATGGCTTCGGCCTGCTGGTGTCATCCAGGGTAACCACGTGGCTGAGATAGCGGTCGAGCCCGGTCAGTGACAAGCCGGCCACAACCGGCTCCCTCCGCTTGGAAGTGACCAGCCCCAACAGGTAACCGGCGCCGCTCAAGAACTCCAAGCCCTCCACGGTGCCTGGGAACAGCTCGAGCATCTCCTCCTGGTGGTCACGGTAGAATTCAGTATATGCCTCTAAAAACTGCTCCTCCCGGCCGGGGGCATAGATCTCAGCCGCCTGCCGCAGGGGCAGCCCCACGGTCTTCATGACCTCGCCATCGCCCCAGGGAATCCCGAAGTCCGCAAACACTTGCTCAAAGGAGCGCCTGATCAGGGGTATCGAGTTGAGCAGTGTTCCGTCCAGATCAAAGAGCACTGCTCTCAGCTTCTTCATCTTTCACCCCTCCCGGTTTCGATTGTAGCACAAGCGCCGCTGCTTTGGTGAAAACAATACATGGTAAAGAAGAGGCTGCCCGCGCCCGCACACCATAAAACCCCTCCGCGATTTAGGTTTAACCGCCCAGAAGGGTTAAAGCTGCTGAGAAATATATATTCTTAACCGTTGCCTCATGTGATTGAGTGCTGGAAAAGCTGGCTTCGCTCAGCTCTTACTTTAATTTCCACTATGGCCTTGGGCAGGAAAATTGTCCAACCGTGTCGAAATAATACCAGAAGCACTGGCATTAATGTATTTAAAGGAAAACAAATGCCGGAGCGTCTAGGACTTCGGTCTTGCCTACGGCTTGGGCGCAAGCCAAGAGTTCGATATTCTCAGTAGCCTTAGAAAAACTGCCTTTGATACTTCGGGCTATTTCGGAGATGATTTTGATGCCGCATTTCTCATCAACAAACTTGCCCAGCCGCACAACATGGGGCCTGCCTGCAGGTAGCACCGGTAAAAAGCTCCTCCTGGCAGCCCTGATTTTCTTTCTCTCCTTGTGGCTGCCCCTGCTCCCCTGTCTCAGTTCAGGCACAGCCCTGGCAGCCGGCTTCTCAGACCTGAAAGGGAATTGGGCGGCCCCACAGATCGCCAAGGCAATCGACGCCGGCTACATCAAAGGCTACCCGGACGGCCGGTTCAAGCCGGCCGCCGGCATCACCCGGGCGGAGATTTTGGCCATCGTCGACAACGCCTTTCAGTTGGCCGTAGCCCGGGGCCCGGGTTCTTTCCGGGATGTGCGCCCCGGCGCCTGGTTCAACAGTTCCGTCCAGGCAGCGGTATACTCCGGCCTCGTCAGCGGCTATCCCGATCACACCTTCCGCCCAGGGCAGCCGGTGACCCGCCAGGAGGCGGCCTGCATCCTGGCCCCGCTGCTGCATACCCAGGCGCCCACTGGCGGGGGCGGCGCTTCGCGCTTCATCGATGCCCGGCAGGTCGCCGGCTGGGCCAAGCACTCCGTAAGCCAGTTGGCGGCCGGAGGCATCATTACCGGCTATCCGGACGGAACTTTTCGCCCTGAAAAGCTGATCAGCCGGGCCGAAGCGGTAGCGATCATCAACAAGGCATTGGCCTCCGGGAATATCTCCCATACTCCGGCGCCGGCCCAGGTCGATCAGGATGACCCGGGCGTGCAGACGCCTGAACCGGGCCGGGGCGACTCCGGTGAACTGAGTGTTGACGTCAGCCACGACCAGTACGGTGAGAAAGTGGATGTCACGGTGGTCCAGGGAGCGGTCTATAACGTGACCGAGCTGCAAAACCCCCAGCGCCTGGTGGTAACTGCACCAGGCGTGACGGCAGTGCGCACGCCCCTGGAGATCGACGTGGGAGAGGGTGGCCTGGATAAGGTCACCACCAGTTTTTCCGGGACCGGCCCAAGTGCAGCCGAGGTGGTGATCTCCCTTGCCGCTCCGGTGCCGCTCACCTATTACACCACCCCGGGCCAACCCGGAGAGTTGTCAATCACCGTGCCGCCCCAGATCTACAAGATCGAGGCCGCCCTGGTATCCGGCTTCCTGGCCGTCAATCTCTCGGCCACAGGCCCCCTCAACTACCAGGAATCCATGCAGGGCAGCAACCCGCAGCAGCTTGTCCTCGATTTTCAGGGCACCGGCCTTAGCCCGGGACTGCTGAACTGGCAGCAGCAGGTAAACTCTTCCGGGGTCGACAGCCTGCAACTCAGCGAACCACAGCCTGTATCAGCCCGGTTGACGGTAGAGGCCGCCCAGGATGAAGTCTGCACCTCGGACAGCAGCAACCAGGGACAGCAGATGGTGCTGCGGCTGCAGCAGGTTGCAAGCACCGCTCAGCAGGGTGAACCGGCCGGACAGGGTGGGCAGGGCAGCCTGGCGGGCAAGATCATTGTGCTCGACCCCGGCCACGGTGGCGACGACCCGGGGGCGATCGGGCACCTCGGAGGCGAGGAGAAGTGGGTGACCTTGCCGATCGCCCTGAAGGCGGCGGATATCCTCAGGCAGCAGGGAGCCGAAGTGCTGATGACCAGAACTGGCGACACCAACCCCGGACTTTCTGACCGGGCGGCGTTGGCCAACGACAATAACGCCGATGTCTTCGTGAGCATCCACGCCAACTGGTCCTACAATTCCGGCATCCAGGGCACCGGCACCCATACCTACGCTCCCCCGGGCACCAGCCTGGGGCAGCAGCGCCCGGCGCGGCTGCGCCTGGCAAGCGACCTGGAGGAGTCCGTGACCACCGCTCTCGGACTGCACAACCGCGGCATCTTCGAGAATGATTTCGAGGTGCTGCGCTGCACCAACATGCCCGCAGTACTGGTGGAGGTGGCCTTCATCAGCAATCCATGGGAGGGGCGCCTGCTGGGCGACTCCAGCTTTCAACATCAGGCGGCTGCGGCCATCGCCAGCGGCATAACAAGGTTCCTGACCGGCGGCTGATCCTTATCTCTTGCCTGCGGAAAATGCCTTGCCGATCTGCGGACCGGCCGCATAATAGAAACCGCCGCCGGGGGCGAAGAAAAGCGGGCTGATCTGCTCTATGATTGGCCTGCCTTTTTCTTCCGCCAAGCCCTCCTCGACCTTCACGTCGATGATCTCCCCGATGAACTGGGTATGCAAGCCGATCTCGATCTGCTGCAGCAGCTTGCACTCGATAATGAACGGGAACTCCTGCACATACGGAGCATCCACCAACTCGCTCTTAACTGGCGTGAGCCCCGTATCGGCAAACTTGTCGGTATCCCGGCCCGAGGCGATCCCGAAGTAGTCGGCTTCCTTGATGTAATTCCCGGAGGGAATGGATGCCGTGAAAGCCTTCCGGTTCAAAATGTTCTCATAGGCGAGCGTGGCTTTCCTGAACGAGACGGCAACCGCCGGCGGGTCAGAGCAGCACATCCCTACCCAGGCGGCAGTGCTGACGTTGGGCTTGCCCGCCCTGTCATAGGTGCCGATCACCCATACTGGCGCCAGGCAAACTGCTTTGAACCTTGAAGAAACTTTGCTCATCTGAACCACTCCTAATATTTACATTATTGATATTTCCATTTTACCACTTCAATGGCAAAAAACAAAAAGCCAGGCGATGCTTCTACTGACCTGATCTGGCGCTGATAACATGTTCCCGCCTGGCCTTGACGACGGCAACTTCACCTGTCTGTCTGATAGTCTTTCTGTCGCGCATGTGTAAACATCTCTTCACTTGACCACTTCGTACCCGGCACCGACGATGGCCTGTTCCATCTTCTCAAGGGTTGTCTTGTCATCAACGTAGGTCACTTTGACCGTCTTGGCGTTCAGATCGACCACTGCGTCCCGCACACCCGGGGTGGCGACCAGCACTTTTTCCACGGTCATCTTGCAGTGACCGCAGCTCATGCCATCCACCCTAAAAACCACCTGCTTGATCAACGATAAGTCCTCCCCTGTTTGCTGATTTTGGAAGATACTCCCCTTGCAACCGTCGCTCTTTCACCGGTTCAACCCGAGAGTATTGTATATTATACAGACGCCGGCTTCAACTGCTCGCCTATCCGCATCCTGGCCTCTATGCCCACAAACAGGCGCCGGAGGCCACTCCATACACCGTACCGAACGACGGCCACCCCGTATAGGTATCATCCTAATTTTGCAGCATAAAAGAGAGGAATATCGCCCTCGACAGCGAAGGGGTTCAAAGAAAAAATAAACTTCAGCGGGTAAAGCAATCACCTGCTGAAGCCAAGAGGCCGGTTGAATGGCCGGCAGGAGTGGTAGTAGTGACGGAAGGCCTTACCGGCATCACTGTGAACACCATACTGCAACAAGCCCTGCCCAGCCGTTTCCTTCTCACCGTGCTGGAGGCCGAGGGCGACACGGCAGTTATTCTGGCTAACGGAAGCGCTCTGCAGGTGCGCTCGGAGATTCCCCTGCAGCCTGGGCAGATGCTTCTCGTCAGCCAGGAGCAGGGCGCCGGCGGCGAGATCCGTCTGCGCCTCCTCAAGGACGTCACGGCCATGGAAACTACCGGGCAGCAGGATGCGCCGGAGACGGATAGTCAGATCGACCTGTTGACCGCCCTGCGCCTGGCAGAATTGCCGGCAACGGCGGATGCCGCCAACAAGACTGCCGCCCTGCTGAAGACGCTGGGAGGCCAGTCGCTGCCCAATCTATTGGCAGCAGCAGCTTTTTTGAAGACCGGCCTGGCTTCCGACCAGATACTGAAAGCCGTGGCCTCCTTTTTGAACAGCCTGCTGGAGCAGCAGGATGATAACCCCCTTAACGAGGCAGCAGCCGGGAACAGCCAGGGAGAGGCTCTCAAACAGACCGTGCTCACCAGCCTGCAGGAATTGACGGATGGGCTGCAGAGGCTGGCGGCACAGCCTGAGAACGCTTCAGACCTGGCGACGCAGCCTGATAGCGTGCAGAAACTGTTTGCGCAGCCTGATAGCGTGCAGAAACTGTTTGCGCAGCCTGACGGAGGGCAGAAACTGGAGGCTTCGCTCCAGGCGCTGGTGGCCAAAAGCGGGGAGTCCGTGAGGCAGGCGATCGGGGGGCAGGTCTATACCTGGACTCAAAACGATCCCGAGGGGCAAGGCTTTTACCTGCCCCTGCACACCATATTGAATAATTACGGCCTGCGCAACTGCGACCTTTTTATCTGCCCGCCTGCCGGCGAACAGAATAAGGAGAACGATCCAGAAGCCTGGTTGTTCGCCCTGACCCTGGAAACGGAGGGTCTGGGGTGGATGCAGTTCAATCTGGCTTATCAGAATCACCAGGTGGCTGTTCAGGCCGTGGTCGAGCAGCCCGAAACTAAGCTGGCGCTGGATGACAACTGGTCGCTGCTGGCCGCCGGTCTTGGCAGCCTGAACCTCAAGCTGGCTTCTCAGCGGTGCGATCTCGGGCAGGTGCACAGCCAGGCGCGGTCAATACAAGACCTCGGGGTGCAGTTTCAGCAGTATAATCCATTTGACATCTCTATCTAATTCAGTAGTCAGTAGCCAGGAGCAGTGTGAACCACCCCCCCCAGCATCCCCTAATACGAACGACGATCTGGTTGTCAATAGCCTTGCGGTGATACTTGACACAGACGATCAGGTATAGGTAAGCAAAAACACTGAATGGTGGAGGTGAGCGCATGGACGACGAACCAAAACAGGCGGCAGCCCTGAGGTACCGCCAGGATAAGGACAACGCCCCCCGGGTCGTCGCTGCGGGCAAGGGCGAACTTGCGCGGCGAATCATCGAGGAGGCGGAACAGCACCAGGTGCCGGTTTACGAAGACCCGGACCTGGCCAAACTGCTGACCATGCTTCCCCTCGGCTCAGAGATTCCCTCCAGCCTTTATGTCGCCGTCGCCGAGGTGCTGGCGTTCATCTACACCCTCACCATCCAGCAGCGCGGCGCCAAGCCGCTCCATCAACAGAGCCGTTAGGCATCCTGGCCATCGTCTGCTTTATACGCTCCGCTTTCTTTCAGGCCGGGCACGGCGGAGGGAGCTTCTTCCTGCTTCTTGGCGGTGATCCGCTTGGCCGTCTCCCGCAGTTCATCAACCGTGATGGTCAGGTTCTTGGCCACTCCCTTGCCGAGCTTCTTGGCTGTGCCCCCCACCGAATCCGATATCCGCCTGGCCCGCTCCTGAAGCTCCGGCGGCGGGGACATCTTTTTGAGCGCCTCTTTGAGCTCGATAGCAGGGCCGGAGATGTTGTCGGCGATTTCCTGCCCCAGGGAAGCCAGTTTTTCGGAGATCATGCTGGCCGTAGTCTGGAGTTCGGAGAGGGCGGATATATTCCTGTTCATTTCATTACCCATGTCAGCCAGGGAATCGGCTAGCTTTCTGGCTATCTCGTGCACCTCGGCGGAGGCCGACAGCCTCTTGAACGCTTCCTGCATCTCGGTGGCCGGGCCTGACATGAGAGCACCCATCTCCTTGCCCATGGTGACCAGCGAGTCGGAGATCTTCTTCGTGGTCCGCTGCAGTTCGGCCAAAGCCGTCATCTTCTTGATAGCGTCCTGCAGTTCGGCCGCCGGCGTGGACATGCTCTTGGCGATCTCCTGGCCCATGGCGGCTAAATGCTCGGACAACTTTTTGGCGGTCTCCTGCAGCTCGGCAACGGGAGCGGTTGATTCTTTTTGTGCTGCTTCATCCTGATTATTATCGGACATTGCAAATGCCTCCCTCTTGACAATATTTCTGTTTAATACATTTATTACCATGATAGTATCACAATACTGGGCTGCAGTCCACACTGCCATCCATATAGATTTCCCCCTAGAAGGATCTCATGATGGTCCGTAATCATTCGTCCGTGCTCCCTGGCGCCCTACTGCTTGCCGAGCAGCGCCTGCAACTCCTTATTGTTGCTGGTGTATTGATTCAGGATCAGGTCATTATACCTGGCTTTTATCTTTTCATCCTGCAGATGAGGGGCATAGTAGAGGAAGTCATTCACGTCTTTCTCCGCTGTAAAATATGCTCTGTTAATGGCCTGGGAGTTGATCGTCTGTTGATCATTTGCACTCAACTCGAAATTCTGATAGTCTGCATCCATCTTCAAGATTTCCAGCTTCTGTTGCGTCGCATACAGTTGAGCCAGAAACTCCTGCCTGCTGATCTGGTTGCTGCTCCACTTGTTGTAGGAGTCGTCGATCTCGCCGGCTAGACTGGCGAGGCTGCCGTCCCATTGCTTGTAGAGCGTGAGAAAAGTATCCGGAGCAGTAATTGGCCGCTGCTCCTTCAATGCCGATTGGGACTGGCCAGTCTGGCCAGCCCCCGGATTATTGACAGGTTTGGCGCCGGACCGGCAGCCGGCAGCAAAGACTAACAAGAAAAGAACGACTGCCGCAAAACGAATCTTGGTCATGGCTCATTCCCCTCAGTGTTTTTATATTATTTTTATAGATGCCATCCAAAATCCTTCCGCAAATTATTGGCATTATTGCAGGCATCAGGCAATGGGCTGCCGTAAATATCCTTGAGCAGATCCATGAGCTTTACAATATCTTAACATTTGATGGCAGGTTTCACTATGTACATCTATTGAATCAAACACTATATCTATTCTGCTTTGTCCCATATATTTTCATAAGGAGCGGGAGCGGCATGAACCCTGTTGTCTACATCGGAGACCTTGATGACCCGGAAATCCGCTGGGACGAGGATTGGAAGCCCAACAAACCGATGAGATTAAGCCCTTTTTTCCCAACCCAAGAAACGCTAGGGCAATTTTTCCTGGAACTGGAAGAGAAGATCGGCAAGGGAGAGTGCGTCGGCAAGCAGACTGTCTGGGGCGCCTTGGTAGCCAGGGTCACCAAGCAGGATGTGTTGCAGTTCTTTGTCAAGCATTTTCCTGAAGAGGGACGTTTGCAGCTAGTACGATCTCCGTGGATGATGGAACGCATGCAGGAACTATCAAATTTTATTGACAGGTTGGACCAAGAAAAGGAGTACGCCCTGGTCGTATATGAATCCTGAATCCCCTGCCCGCGCCTGGTCAACTCCACGCCTGCAAATGCTGGCGTCAGGTCAGGGCTTCCTTTTTGCGCGAAGTAACTTTGCGGGGCCCTTTTAACCGGGAAGCTGTGGCATCAATTGACGCCATCTCCTCTGTTGATGCTTGTGCAACCCCTTTGTCTATCTCAGGCGTATCATGAGCAGCGGCTTCGACATCAAAATGTTTTTCTGTTTCAACGACTAAGGGTTGACCGGTTTCTCTGGCTTCGTGGGCCAGCTTGTCCAGTTCTTCTCTGACCCCTCTTGCCGCGGCCTGCAGTTTGTTGCCCGCTTCACCCGACACCTTTTTAGCGCCATCAGCCACATCGAGAACTCCGGCTGTAGTCAAGACAGCCAAACGACGTACGCCCCTGCGTATAGAGGGTTCGGCCAGCATCCCGGCAATCAGGCCCACCGCAAGGATTCCCCATGGCCCTAAAAACTGCTCCATTTGCCTTTCGATCAGTTTCAACATTAGAGAACACCCCCCATGGAGTTTTGAAAGATTTTTCCTTATATTTTACCCGGCCCCAAAATTATTAACCAAAAAATTTATCTCTGGTAAAATCGCCGTTGCTTATACGCCAAAATCAAATGCGGCCTGCTTCATTTTAGGCTTGATCTGCACTACGACAGGTATTTGTTGTACCTTTGGCGTATACCTGGCTGCTAGACCCCTAAACCCCAATTCATTGAAGACGCACACCAGGGCAGCGTAATCAGGCTCCCTATAGGCCAGTTGCTCCAGTTCGATTTCAATGGGTACATTCCGGACAATAGTTGCCAGACGCTTACTGAAGATAGCCTGCTCCTGATACTGCTCCAGCCTGGAACAAAGCTTCGCGGACAGATCTTTTCTGCATTCGAGAACTGTTTCCAGGGTGCCATACTCCTGCAAAAGCCTGGTAGCTGTCTTGTCGCCGATTCCGGGAACACCTGGAATGTTGTCACTGGCGTCGCCGGCGAGCCCCTTATAGTCAATGAGCTGACACGGCTGCAAGCTGTAATGCACGCGCACGTCCTCCTCATTGCGGAACATCTTCAAATCACTGAAGCTCTTCTTGATGAGGGTGACTGTGATGCCCCAGGCAACCAGTTGCAGCATATCTTTATCTCCAGTCAGAATGTTGACCATAATCTGGGGAGCGAATACTGTCGCCAGGGTTCCAATCAGATCATCGGCCTCGTAGTCAGGGCTCTCAATACAACTGATACCATATGCCTGAAGTACACGCTTGATCAGGAGGAACTGCGGCCGCAGCTCATTTGGCGTTTCCTTTCTCGTGCTCTTATAGGCATCATACAGGAGATGCCTGAAGGTTGTCTTGCCCTGATCGAATGTCACCGCTATATGCGTCGGCCGCTCCTGCTGCATTATTTTTAGGAACATATTGGTAAATCCAAAACAGGCATTGGTTGGGATGCCGCCTTTTGAGGTCAGAGGGCCAACGGAATAGAATGCCCGATGAGCAAGATTATTGCCATCAATAATCACTAATTTGTTCAGTTTCCTCTCCCTGCTTTCTTGACAAATCAATAGGCTTCTCCCATCCACGGGCCGGTCCCCCAAAAGAAGGGGATATAAAGAATAGAAAACTCAGGATAAATCGCTCCTTCTGGTTATATACTATTCGTGAGAACTTGGCAAAATCATTTCGATCTGAGAAAGGGGAATAAGACTTGAAAGCAACTGGTATCGTACGCCGCATCGACGATCTAGGCCGCGTGGTAATTCCTAAAGAGATCCGCCGGACCCTCCGGATTCGGGAAGGAGCTCCTCTCGAAATCTTTGTCGACCGTGAAGGCGAGGTCATCCTCAAAAAATATTCACCAATCGAGGAACTTGGAGAATTTGCGAAAGGATATGCAGACTCCTTGTATGAAGCAATCGGGCACATAGCGTTTATCGCCGATCGGGACAATATTATCGCAGTGGCGGGAGCGGTAAAGAAGGAGTTTTTGAATAAACCGGTTGGCGCAGTAGTAGAGAAGGTGATGGTGGAACGCAAGCCCATGCTTATCAGCAATGCGGCGAAGCATCCCTTCTGCGAGAGCTGCCTCACGGAAGAGGAAAAAGAGAGCTACAAGTTTACAAGCGAGGCGATCGCTCCGATCATCACCGAGGGAGATCCGATTGGGGCAGTGATCATCTGCTCAAAGGATCCCAACGTCAAGATGGGGGAACTGGAATTGAAGCTGGCTGAAACTGCAGCGGGTTTCCTGGCCAAACAAATGGGGAGTAGTAGCTGAGCGCATGACCATAGGGACGGTTCTCGTGGTCGTACTATGCTCTTGATATAAGACCGCGAGGAATTCCTAAAAGTCGTGCCATCTGCCTTTGCGATAACCCTTCTATTTTCATTATTTTCATGATTATTTCATCTCGCTGTACTTTCGGTAAATTCTTTATTTCTACAAAGCTATATCCTGTAATTAACTTCTTACTCTCATTTACCGCTTGCGCATCGGTTGAGCGCGCTTTTTTTAGATCGTCCAGACGCTTATCTTCATTTATTATTTCATTATACCTGGCCTAGGAATGTTAACGGGGCAGGGTAGGCGACCCTGGCATTCATGGTACCGCAAGGGTTACCGGGAATTGCGATGTCGCGAATAGGAGGCGATATCTGGTGATATACACCATCATCTACGCTGATCCATCCTGGCAGTATAGAAGTCTCAAAAACTCAAGCTACGAAACAAGATGGCCTAGTACCAGGATTTTATGGGCAAACAAAAAGAACTAGGGGCTACAATTGAATCCCCTAGCTTTTTTATATCTAAGAAGGGAGGAGGGTTTTCTTATCTTATATATCGTACAAAGAACACCAATCTTTAATGTTTTAGGCAACAATTTCCGATATTATTTTCAAAGAGACGGTGAATGCGTGACTTAATCTCAAATCAAAAGCCGATTTTCACGATGGTTGTAAACCCCATTACCAGATGAACGGCACCAAACGATATCTCACCTTATTTCGATACTCTGAATAGTCGGGCAGGGTCTTTACCAGAAATTTTTCCTCATCCAGAAGTCTCCATACGATCACAAGTGTAATCGGAATAATTGTGAACAATCCCCACCACGAGCCAAGAGCGATAGGCATGCCTAAAAGCATGACAAGGGCTCCAATATACATCGGATGACGTACAATCGCATAAGGTCCTGTCGATACGACTTTCTGCTCAGTGCCGACTTCGATAATTGCCGAGGCAAAGGTGTTTTCTTTGAACACAAAAAATACGATGAGGAGCCCGAGGGCTACAAGAACATCTCCGGCTACAGATATATACGGCGGCACCGCTGACCACTGAAAGCGATGATCAACTGCGGGAAGAACCAAAACCGCGATAAACGCTAACTGTGCAGCAAGTTGAATGATTTTTTCACTTTTTTCCTTTTCGGCGCCAGGACCGGCATTAACTCGCCGCTCTAAAAGCTTCGGATCTTTTTTCATAAGATACGCGGTGATTGCTAGTACCGACGCTGTAAATACGGCCAGAAAAATCCACGCCTGCCAGTAGTCGAAAGTCCACACCGGAAGGAACAAAATTATTGCCAAGCAGATATCAAGGAACAGGAGGCCACCAAGCGCTTTTTTATTCAGATCCTTCATTTTTCATGCACCATCCTGACGGCTTCTGTGGGCGGTCAATATCTTTGGACAAAAAACGGTTGGCTCGTCTAGCTCAAACACTTGGTGGCGTCTCTTCAGTCACAGTAACGTCAACCTCGCTTGCCCCGACCTTGACATGGATCTGGCTGACCAATTCCTTTAGCTCATCGTGAGTGTCATTCATCTCCTGGATAACCCTTTTGCACGTCTGGAAACTCGGTCAGCGTGTAGACGATGCTCTGGATGCCGAGGGCCTCGAGGGCAGCGCCGGCGTTGGCGTTCAACACCTCCCTGGAGCAGTCCACGGTGGCCAAACCATTAGCGGTCTTGACGCTGAGCACCCTGGTATCAAGGTGGTGCGGCACTCCCACAGATTAAGTATATCTGTCCAACCTTTCTGAATGGCTAAAGAGCACCTATATTACACCCATCCGGCAGGGTCTCCCGTTTGGGCGGTCATAATCATCGCTCTTACAAGGCATCCCTCTAAAAAAGCCAGACATTCAAACTCCATAAAGTGTGAAGCATTCTTATCAAACATAATCTGAACTTCGCAAGGAAATTCATCATCTCCATCATAATAAACAACTTGGACGGGGATTTTCGGCAATGCTTCCAGAAGCCATGAACAGCCGACCGAATTGAGTTTGCCTTTAAAAACCCCACCTAATCTAGACATAGTTTCGCTGAATTTTTCATAATCTCCACTGAATGTATTACCGAGAGAATTGGTCATCCATTTTAAATTTGAGCTGAATACTATTTTTGTGCCAGTAAGATTGGAAACAGGCACATATGAAAATGCAGGTTCGCCCGCGCCTTTGGACAAGGCATAGTAAGCCAGTACACTGCGGTTGTTAACATTAACCGGCTTGCTGTCCGTAGGGTTGACGCCGCGTGAGCTAATCTCGTATTCCCGGCCAAGAAAATTGACAGACATGCCGCCGTCCGGCCGAAGTGAAAGGCCAAGCCGTCCGGCAGCCTCTGAAAAATCGCATTCGCTCAATTTAGGTAAAAGACTTTCATATATTTGCTCATAACCACTAATAATGCTGCTCCGCCACCTCGCATACGGACTAACGCCCGGCATTGCGCTATAGTCACAACATTCCTTAAGTTAATGCCAAGTATTTTAAAATTAGTTCTATGCTTTCATCAAGACCTATTCTGCATGTATCTATAGAAAGGTCAAACTGTCTTGCATCAGTCCACTCCTTACCGGTAAATTTATAATTATAGTAGGCTCTTTCTTTATCGTTTTGGAAAATCATTTTCCCGGCAACTTCTTCTGATACATTATACAGTTTCTGAATACGGCCTATTCGGAAAGTTATGTCGCCGTGTAAAAAAATACTAATATGATTCGGATGTTCACAAAGAATATGATAGCCACATCGTCCTATAATAATCGCTGAACTTTCTTTTGCTATACGTTCTATTATTTCTGCTTCGACTTTAAACAACTCACGGTCTGTTGGCTCAATAAACCTTTGTGGCGGGGTATACGGGTCCGCAACAAATGTATATAAATGTAAAAATGATTGCCAAAATGAAATTATCTTCCCATCACGTGATTCCAGATTCTCTTCTAATACCGAAAGCTTTTTGGCAGCCTGGCGGATGATTTCGCGGTCTGCATAAAAGATATTCAAGTGCTTTGCCAACTGCTGTCCTATATATGTCCCTCCACTCCCTAGCTGGCGGCTAATTGTAATTACAAGTGGTGATGTCTTTTTCATGCTTTTCGCCTCCTCGACTACCAGTTTTTAAATAAGATAACCGCTCACAAACATCGCACCATGATATATTGCCCCGATTGGTAGCTATTAGTAATCGGCATTATGGGGCAAGCGAAAAGAACTGCAACCAACGGCCTTCATCATTAAATTATAAAGTGTATCGCCTGGTGTTAAAATTATATATCTCGTTTCCTGACAACCAAAACAGAGCAGTGGGCATGCCGCACCAGGTATTCTGCCACACTTCCGATTAGTAAATATGTGAGACGTGAAGAACCATGTGAACCGACCACAATTAAGTCGGCTCCCTGTTCCTTGGACCAATCCACTATTACCTGCCGCGGGCTGCCGATCACAACCTCTCCACTGACATCCTTAATTCCGGCGTCTTTCCCCAGCTGCACGGTTTCCGCAATAAGGCGTTCGCCTACCTCCTGATAACCCTTCAGGATCTCGCTTGGATCGTTGTACATTGGAATCGAGATACCAGGGATACCTGGGTTTGTGAACTGTTGAATAGCTACACTGGCATCAACAGCATTGATGACCCTGAGTCGTGCTCCGCTCAACTTTGCCAGTGCGATGGCATGTCGGGCTCCCTCTAAAGACGAGGGCGATCCGTCAGTGGCCACAACAACCGTACCGTAAGAAACTCCATTTTCGTTAGCCATAAACATCTCTCCAATCATTAATCTATATTTTTTAACTCGCTCATGCACTACAATCCAGATGAAAATACATGAAAAAACCGGATACCAACTTAGCACTAAACTATTTTTATGCCTATAGTCAATCCGTCGCCAATAGGCAGTAATGTACTGTTTAAATATGGACAGTTAGCAATCATCTTGTTGAATTCTTTAAGGGCTATCCTCCCTCACCAGGTAGGCATCCGCTGTGTAGAAGACTCAAGTCTCAGGCTGTGAGACTGCCTTAACGGAATCCCGCGCAAACCAATTGAGGCTTGCCAGATACAGCAGCGCACCCAGGGTGAAGACGACGGAAAACAGGGTAAACAGCCATCCCATAAACGGGATATACGAGGCCAGCCAGAGCAGAGCGGTTCCCAGCAGCACCGACCAGATAGCGGACACCGAGTCCCGCTTCTGCACGGCCCGCAGGATCAGCCCTCCTATGAGAAATCCGATCAAGATCTTCCCCAGGAGAAATGCGGCTGCTAAAAATACGAGATAACCGGTCACAACTATCCACGCCAGCATACTGCCGATTATAGTGACAAACAGGATGATCGCCAGGAACGGCGGAACCAGCAGTCCGGCAAAGCCGAGTCCGAGACAAAGCCATGGCTGGGCGCTCACCGTTGCGGCCACACTATGGACGCAGCGCGGCAACAGCAGCACGAAAACCAGCGCCGCCAGCAACAGTGTGAGCAGACTGAGCAGCGACCTCAAGATCAGTGCGCCCGCTGCAGGTTTTGCCTGCTTTGGCCTTGGAGACACAGGGATGTGAGCGGTCGTGCCCTTGATCTGGGCGTCAGGAGAGACCTCGGCCTGATTCTGCGAAGTGTAGGTCAGGTTGCCCCCGATCTTGGCGCCCGGCAGCACTACCACTCTGGACGCGCTCACCTGCACGTCCCGGTCAATCTCACCACTGATCATGACCGTGGCCGCCGCTGCCATAAGAGAGCCGCCCACCTTGCCATCGATTCTGATCGTCTGGCCGGCCATATAGGCATTCCCCGCGATCTTGCCCTCAGGCGCAATCGTCAAATTTTGTCCGGTGATGTTGGCATTGCGCAGCACTGTACCACTGAGGCTGATCTGCGATCCTGCGGCCCTGATGCTGCCGCCGACACTGCCTTCGATGTCGATCATCTGCCCGACAGCCAGGATGTCCCCTCCAAGGTCACCCTGCACTAAGATGTTCCTACCAGCAGCATAGAGGTCGCCGGCGATCTTCTGGTTCACAGCAATGGTATTTCCAACTGTCAAATAGTCGTCGTTGATCCTGACTCCTTGAGTGGGCATCTGTGGTGACTGCAACCCTATGTTCTGGCCCAGAACCGGCGCCTGCCAACAAAGCACCAGGATCGCCGAAAACAGCAGCGCTAAAATCAAACCCCTCTGCTTCCTCATTGTAACCATCCCTTCTTCTTTTGGTAAATCACATGATTGCGCTTTCCTACCATGAGTGCTGATGAACCGAGAGGGTGTCAAAGCTGATGAGCATCATGACTCCGATTATTGCTGCCATCATCGCCGAGACGGCCACGCCATTCATGCCCATGAACACCGCCATACTGCTCGCTTTCACATAATGTTATGCGATTAATTTTCCTATAATAAAAGCGATTCCGGCGGCTAATCCACTGATCAAAACAACGTTACATATGCTCTTCCAAACATTACTATCTACAACTTTTGCTTTCACATAGCCAAATATAACCAAAGCAATAAATGTAACAATTATTGAAATTAATAAAGCATTATACGGTATTTTTACAAATATATATGGAAATAACGGAATAAATCCTGATATTAAATATGAAATTGCTACGGTAATTCCGCTGTCAAGTGCTCTACCCTGGTATGGCTTGCTTAATTCGAGTTCGTTTCGGACCATGAAGTTGACCCATTGCTTCGGATTATTTTGAAATACTTCCATAACAGGATCTATTTCTTTTGAAGTCAGTCCGTAATCTATAAAAATATTTACAACTTCTTGCATTTCTTCTATAGGGGTGCCTTTAATTTCGTTAGACTCTTTTTCCAATTTATTATAATAATATTCCACATCATTTCGCGCGGCCAAATATCCCCCTAATCCCATAGAAATGCAGCCGGCTATAATGGCTGAAATGCCGGCAACAACAATAACAGAAGTATGCGCTCCAGTACTTGAAATTCCGGCCGCCAACGCAAATGGAACTGTCAAGCCATCTGACATGCCGATAATAATATCATGAACTGCATCTCTGGAAGAAAAATATTTTTTTAAATTATATTTTTTAAACATAGCAACCATCGGCCCAGGTAAATCCGTAGATCGCCTGCGCCTGTCTCCTGCTGCTATTTTGAACAATTGATGTGATGGATAATGACCAGAACACACATAAAAGCATTATGAGGAATGTATCAGGCTGTGACACAGACGACACCCTTAGAGACAGCGCACATGCCCGGGCGCACCTCAAAATAAAGCTGCCGGACCACGGCAGCTTTATTTTGAGGTTTATTTCAATTTGCTTAATTACTTCCATTGTCGTCGGCGCGTTGAGCCGTCGCTTTGTAATCACCAAGTGGTTCTTCTCCAAAAAAGAGGCCGCTTTGTTTATGCGCCTCACCTTGCCATCAGGTTCCTTGAGCCAGGTAAACATATCGCCGACCACTCCTATGGGTATACCCTTATGATTGCCCGGTCTGAGCATGTGCCGGCAGTCATGCGAAGCGATGTATTCTGCCCATCCCATCTCGGCCACATACAGGAAGGGATCGTCCGATCTTCACCATCGCCTTATCAAGTTCCTCGTAGAGGATCCCTAGCGATTGGGTCTCCTCCGTAAGCTGCGCCGACAGTTCCTGGGCTTTTGCTCTCTTTGCCTCAATGTCCTGCCGCTCTTTTCTGATAGCTAAGGGCATTTTTTTCACTTTCTTTCGACTTCTGTACCCTCTAATCAAACCAGCCACCTCTACAGGTAATTATTGCCTGAAGAGGTGTGTTTCATCCATCGCCAACAATTTAACACAAAGGATGCGAAAGGACAAGCTTCTGAAATTGACATAGGCAACTTATCCCCATCCATTTCCTCAATCATGCACCAAAATAAAAGGCATACCCGAGGGGTTGGAACAGGTCTTGCTCGAAGGATAGAACCTGGGGATTTCAACTACTGTTGTTCCGTTCTTGGCGCACTGGTATTTGAGAATAATCACGAATTGGCCGTTTCAAGGATGCGAAAGGGAAAATTGGGAGCCTCTCACGTTAATAAATAGCCCGCTTAAAGGAAACATTAATAACAGGAGGTGCTTGCATTGAAAAACAATACAGGTTTGTACGTTGCTGGTTTAGGCGCAGTGGTTACCTTTATCGGGGCAACAGTTTTCAGTGAGGCCTTGGCGGCTGGAGCCATCGGTTTCGGACTTGCCCACATAGTTCTGGGAATAGCCGATACTATACGACCAAGCGTCCAGGGTTAACAAGTCCGGAGGGGTTTAAAATATTCAAGCCGCGGGTCGAAAATCGTTAACAATTACCGGTAACAATTTTTTCATGCTGCCCGGCAGCCAATCCGGCAAGCATTGGTTTGATGTAGGGTTTTGACAGCTAGTGGAAGCGCAGGGAGATAGCCTTGTTCGTACCGGAGCGAGTCATCTTTGAACAGCAAGCACTAGATTATCCGATGGGGGACCGTTTGTACAAGGAGTTTCGCAGACAGGGCCTGGAACTGGACTTCACCAGTTCCCACAACCAGGTCAGGGGCATTCCCGGCAAGAACAGAAAGGAAAAATTCTTCCGGGCGAAGTGCACTCTTGTAGTGGGGGTCAGACGAAGCAAAGAGTTCACCACCTGCCGCCCGTCGGCCCACTACCAACTTCCGCTTTGCACTGGCTGCCCGGGGCTCTGCGAGTACTGCTACCTGCTTACCAACCTCAGCGGCAGCTCCTACATCAGGATCTATGTCAATTTGGAGGAGATCCTTGAGCGGGCCGCCGACTACATCCGGAACCGCCTGCCAGAAACAACCATCTTTGAAGGAGCGGCTACCTCGGACCCGCTGGCAGTAGAGGGCTATGGTGGCTCTCTGGCCCGGGCAATCGAATTCTTCGCCGGGCAGCCCCATGGACGCTTCCGGTTCGTTACCAAGTTCGGTGACGTCGACTCTCTGCTCCCGCTGCAGCACCGCAAGGCGACCCGGTTCCGGTTCTCAGTAAACACCGAAGCGGTAATCCACTACTTCGAGCACGGCACGCCGCCCCTGGCAGCCCGGCTGGATGCCGCCCGCAAGGTTGCAGAGGCTGGCTACCCGCTGGGGTTCATGATCGCCCCGATCGTCGCTGCAGAGGGACCGGCAAGTGAGCAGTACCAAGGTGCATACGACCCACGCTTCTGGCAACAGGACTATGGCACACTCTTTGAGGATCTGGCGAGCTTCTCCGGTGTAGCCGACCTCACTTTAGAACTGATCACCCACCGCTTCACCGCCCGGGCCAAGTGCGCCATCCAGGAATTATTCCCCCACACCCAGTTGCCGCTTGAGGAATCGGAACGCCGGTTCAAATGGGGCCAGTTCGGCTACGGCAAGTACGTCTTCAATCCGGAACTGCAGCAACAGGTAAAGGCCTTCCTGCTTTCCGCCCTGTCTGTACATCTTCCCCATGCCCACTTGGAGTATTTTGTCTGATGTATCCCGTTCTCACAATTTCAAATCTATGATTTCGATCGTGGGTATTGTCAATATAATGCCGCTGGACAACCTTTTGGTGCATACATTGCGTATGATCTCCCCGATGGGCCGCATACCGTCGTGATAACGGTAGCATCTGGGCAAGTGCCGATCATCGGTGTAGTAGGATGCTAAAAATCTCGGAAGTTAACTATGGAGCTTAGCCCATCCCTAATGCCTAACATTACATCAATGTAGCCAATAGGATAAAATAACCAGGATGAACCTAAAAGTATGATTTCGCCTAAAGCGCTCCATATCTGAAATACAGTCGTATATTTGGTAAATGGTCGAATGGTCGTTTGCCAGACAAGGAACTGATTAAATATTATTGATGCGATCTTTTCTCTGCCGTTGTTCCATCTGTTGCCAGGCGCATTCAAATGTTTAATTTCGCCTTTGTTAGCGATAATCAGTTTATTGCCTTCCATCCAGAGTTTTTGTGTAAATTGCTGGTCTTCATTGTATGCATAGCCGCCGAATTTCTCGAGTCGTTCATCAAATTGATGTTTGGAAAAAACGCTTTTCAGAAATGCCATGTCGCAACCCGGAAGCATAGCAACGTATCCCGGAATATGAAAGCATCGAGCACTGCGTCCAGAAAGATATACGTGTGACCTATCTCCATAATTATTAAGTAAAAAGATTTTGTTAAAGATTGTTACGGCTCTATCTATAAATAAAGAATGGCCAGTCAAAGCCGGGGGATGAAGAGGAAGGGCTGCACCAACTATATCTGGATTCAACATGAATACGTCATTCAATACTTCAAGCCCGTCTTCTAAAATCTCACAATCATCATCCATAAAAAATAGTATATCGCCTGTTGCAACCTTGACCGCATCATTCCTCTGAGAGCATAATCCGACTCTAGATGCTTTGAAATAGGATAGCTGCAAGGAAGGGTAACGGAGTTTAAATTGCTCAATAATTACTTTTGAATGCCCATTGTCGCTAGCATCATAGACTATTGTTTCAAAATCGTTATATGTCTGTTTTGCTAGTGAAGAAAGGCTGATTGTTTCTAATGCTTTTGCTCTGTTTCTAGTGACTATGATGACGCTAATTTTCAAACAGCTTACCTTCTTTATTTGTAACTGCTCACCCTGTAGAGAAACCTGGGACAAAGGGATTCCCCAATAGGGCATCCCGGATTGCCCCGAGTACCGGGACAGAATTCTTCTTGATGGTGGAGATGTAACCCCTGATCCGGCAGAAGA
>Ga0224558_1001864_pt1 | contig 20786 bp, 12 predicted proteins | sample 714S32024metaG_FD_180682 | JGI IMG/M metagenome (GOLD analysis project Ga0224558, IMG submission 180682) | Peat soil microbial communities from Stordalen Mire, Sweden - 717 S3 20-24 | ecosystem: Environmental > Terrestrial > Soil > Wetlands > Peat | place: Sweden: Norrbotten County, Stordalen...
GATGATGACTACGATGGCTCGGCCCAGCGGTCCGCCGGTGTCGATCTGTTCCCTGAACGAGATGAACTCGACGCCTATCCGGTTCAGGTCGTCGAGCACATCGAGGAAGTGACGAGTGGAGCGTGCGATGCGGTCGCACGCCCAGACCAGCACGACGCCGAAGCGGCCGCGGCGGGCAGCAGCCATCATTTGATCGAGACCCGGCCGTTTGGCCTTCGTGCCACTGATCCGGTCAGTATACTCATTGACGATCTCGAAGCCGCGCTGCGCAGCCATCTGGCGCAGGTCATAGAGCTGCGTCTCCGGATGCTGATCGACGGTGCTCACTCGCAGGTAAAGGGCGGCGCGCTTCATCCGCGCCGTCCCTTCTGCTTCAAAGCGGGTCCATACTTGGCGACGTAGCTCTCGATGAACTGCTGAAGCACGGTCGTCATATCGACGCCCTGCGCCGCGGTTGCAGCCTTAAAGGCGTTGTGCAGGCTGATTTCCAAGTTGATGTTCACTCTTTTGACTCCTGGCACTTTCTGTTTTGCGATTGTTCTCACCTCCTTTCTCTCTAGAGGTGAGCTTATACGGGTTTGAGTACCCGCCGCCAGTGCCTCGGAACGCCCGGGGCGGCGGCAAGATGAGGTTAAACCTCCCAGGCTCCCTGGCAGATAAAGGCCAGCGTGGCGATCTTGTCGTGGCGGAGACCGAGGGCGTCAGACATGGGATGCAGTTGTGCTGGATCGGGAACGCAGCCGGCCTCGACGGCCGCCCACTCCGATGTCTCCATGCCGCTCAATCGGGCGGCTTCTTCCAGGGAATGGCCGCACGCTTCACGGGTTTTCTCGATGCAGGTGCCAAAAAGCCGGCCCCATGATTGGCGGCTGGCGAGGCGGAGGTTGTTTTGAACGTAAAAAGTCATACACATATGTGTATTACTCTTGATGAACGCGGCCTGTCAGGTAAATTCAGGGCCGCGCAGATTTGAACTACACGATGATCATGCACTCGAGGCGGTCAGGCACCAAAGCTCCGACGTTACTACAAAAAGGAACTAGGAGCAGGTATAGGACCATCCCTCTCAGGAACAGAACACTTCGGCTATACAGAACCCTTCAGACGATTTGTACAGCGTGAGAGCTTCTCTCCCCAGGCCAACGAGATACCCAACACAGCTCCCAGCTGGTTGCCAGGAGATGACTACTACACCAACTTCCATGTCGGTGATCCATATATAAAGGTCGACCAGGGATTTGCCCGCCTGCCCGGCGCCGGCTACGAGGCACTCCATCCGGAGCTCAAAGACGTCGACTCGGAAGACTATCCCGACATCCACAAGATGGCCATCCTGGCCGATGTGGCTCCATACTCCCGCGAGTACCACAACATCAGGCAGCGCGTAGCTCAGCAAGCCAAGGGCGATACCGAGCTGGAGATCGAATACGAGAAGATCATGAACCGGGTCAAACAGACACGGGAATCGATCATCCGCATGAACGACAGGCACTTCACCGCCCCGGTAGATGAGATATCCGGGACCGTGTACGAGGTTTCTCCCGGCGGAGTCACCCTAAATGAATATCCCGGCCGGCGCTTCCAGTTCTCTTCCGTGGGCATGAGTGCGGCAGACCTGTCAGCACGCATACTGGGCGAGCATAATGACATGACCCGCAGTGAGGTGGCCCAAGAAGTGGACCGCCGCCGCGGCGCCATGCGGGAATAACCAGGTGTTTCCGTCCTGCCTGACCCAAAACCCCTCGCGCGCCCGCGCCGGAAACCGGCCGCTGCCGCCGCTCACATGTCCGCCACCACTCGCCTGTATGACACCTGTCCGCACGCCTGTATTACGCCCCGGATCCGGAGCCGGTCATGGCCATATTTACCGTCTGGATGCCTGCCGTAAATTGCCCCAATTCCGCCTTCGCATCGAGGTTGGTGTTTTGTATGTGAGACCTCGGGTATCCCCGGGTGTATTTTTCATCTCTTGATACTTTTGACACACTTTGGGGGTATTAAAGGGACACGCCGCCGGGTATAGGTAAACATGACCAAAGTCGATACTTTTACTTTTTCAGATGGGCTAAATCCTGGCCGGAAACAGGCTCGTTTGGCCTGCGTCTTCGGGGGCCTTGTAATGCATGCCCTTCTCAATACAAGCTGCCGCCGGAATGATCTACACAGTCTTCTCATTTCTTCCTATTTACTAATCATCGTATTTTTCTCTTCTGCCTTATAAGAGGGATTGAATTAGGAAAAGATTGTGTGTCGCGCGATGGTTCTCTCTGATGCCGCCGGACTCCTCGCGGCCCTTATGGCCGCTCCCGTTTGCACCTCCGAGCAGGCCCAGTTACTTTCGTGATGCCGGTTCACAAAAGATGCCCTTTTCGGCCTCGCATCGTGGTTGGTGTTTTTGTATGCGAGCGGTCGGGACATCCCTACAGTTCCGATTGAGTCTTGCACTTTTGACACACTTCGGGGGGATTACAGGGACACGCACCCGGGTATAGGTAAACATGACCTAAATGGTAAATTCTGCTTTTTGAAACTGTCGAAATCACTCAAATCGCCACCAATTAGCTCCTCTGATCTCCCAGGCCATCTTTTTTGCCCGCCGGCGGCTGGCGTGGCACCCCAAAACACCCGTTGCCGTTGCGCACTCCGTCTGAAATAACTGCGCAACACCCCTCTGCTTGCCCTGAGCCGTTGCGCACTTACCGCAGATAGGCTGCGCAACACCATGGCCAGCTACGGCAGACATGTCCAAATATGCCGTCAAAACGCAGATCTGGACAGCGTTGATTGCCATGCTGATCTTGAAGTACCTGCAAATGAAGTTCAGCTTTGGCTGGTCGCTCTCCAATCTGGCGGCTCTGCTGCGCCAGCAACTTTTCCTCTTCAGGGACTTGTGGGCGTGGCTGAACAATCCGCTGGAGGGACCGCCAGCCGCAAGGCAACTGGCCGAGCAGTTGCCCATGCCGCTGGTTTGGTAGCCATGAGTTGGACAGCAGAAGAAACGCAAGCATCCACTTGAGCCGGTAGCACAGAACTTACACGATCACAACTTGGACAGCACGATGCCAGGAACGTAGAAGGCCTCCAGGGCGAGTCATCGAAGAAACCTGACGTTATCGCCGGGGAGGATACCTATGTTCAGCGAGATCAACCGCTCAATTCACAGAAAATGCTGTCTTGGACAAGAGTGACGATCAACGCGAGTTCATACGAAGGCACGGATACAGATAAGACTGCGCCACCCGGTGACAGACCTTGGGCCGCGCTTGGAGGTAAGCGCCGTTCTGCGTTGTCTGGCCAACGAATACCAAATATATCAGTCGCCTCGTTTAAGATTGTACAAAATGGGACTGTATAGCCTTTATCTCGATGTCATCACTAGAGTATGCAGCGTAAGCAGGCCACGAAGGAACCTGGTGTTGAAGTGCTCGCATTCGGCGGCGATAACCGTTAATCTCGTGATAGCGCCCATAGCTGTGCCGCAATTGCCGTTGCGATCCATCAGTCCGCAGTGATCGCAAGGGGTCTCCTCTGGCGCCGAGTTTGAAGAGCGATAAAGTTTGACGGCAACACGAGAGATTACGGATCAAATGCATAGCGGCACAATGGCAGGTGCCGAACCTAACGGAGAGGTTACTCAGATGACAAATGACTTGAAGCCGAGACCCCCTGAAAGGGAAAAGTCACCCTGGTTCCAAGTGGGACAGTTCCTGTTTCTAATCGCCTTGGCAGTCGCCGTTTTTTTGCTTGCCCAAAGCATGGTACGCCACCACTTCCATCAAGGCAGCCGTATGGACCGATATGGCCACATCAAACAATAACGGGAACTAAGAGAATCTTGGTTGCGGCTCCGAGTGATGCCAAGCTGCGAGTTACTTAAAACGGTGTACGAGCCGGAGTAAAAATAGACCACATTACGCCGCGAGAGCGGCGTGATGTGGTCTATTTTTACTGCGGAGAATATACTTTCGGGCGACAGCCCATTTCGCTGGGTGCCACCCGATTTTGTTGAGCATCGCAGTGTAGCCTTCGCCAATTCGGTCTTCACCCACCCAAAGCCGCAGTCATACTGAGCGAGTGGCGTGAATATGCTTTGGCCCGTTTCAGGGTTTGATTGCTTTGATCGGCGGCCTCGCTGGAGCCGAAGGCGCGACTGCACAGGGCTTGCCGCCGCTTACCACAGTCAAGTGATAAGGATTCTACTCTAATTATGTGGGCCAGATTTCAAGTATCGGGGTCCATCTCTGGTACCCGCAGCTTCGCCATCTCCAGGGCCTGAAGCACGAATGAGTTCCATGCGAATACCCGATGATATCCAAAGAATTGATTCTTCGGATCGGTCGGCAAATACTCCTGGCTTGTCGGGAAGTCCTCGTCAGTGTGGATCTCAGCCCAGAGTCGGTTCGCAATCGCATGTTCCGCCTTTTGCCATCCGTGCAACTTGCCTGTGACATAACCACAGACTTCAAGCCGCATCCAACTTCCGCCGTTGTAGTAAACGCCGTCGGCTGCCTTGCAGGCATAGCTGGCCGCGTAGGAGTCACTTACCATCGGGTGCCACTTTTCCGTAAAGTAACTCCACTCTGTCTTTGTTGCTGGCAGGCCGATAAAGATCGGCCTGACCGAGCCGCCTTCCGCTGGATAGGGGCAGTCGTCTCTCGGTAACATCACCGGAATGTGATTGAGGTGACTGACGACCATATCATCCGTCAGGATTGCCCGCTTGAAGAGCCAAAGTGATAGGAACTCGGGAAAGATATCGGGAAAACCTATTGCATCGTGTATATTGCGAGCCGGAATGAAAAAGCCGCGGCTTGCATCATAGTAGCTACGATATTCTTCTTCTGCCTTTGCAATGTAGCTCTCCGAGATGGATGCGCTCACTTCTGGGATCTGAAGTTCGCGGATCACTCTCAGCAGTACGGCAAGTATTCCCTGGTTTTCGCAGAGAATGCTAGTGCCTTCCGGATAGCTAATCACGTCGAGTTGACCCATGACAAACTGAGCCGTGCAAATGGCCTCGCGTTTAGGATCATAAGTAGCAAGACAGTATTCCGCGGCTCGCCGTATTTTATCCATCTGCAGCTCAGTGCTGAATCGACGGCGATTCAGGAGCGCCCACATCAGCCATAGCGGGGTTGAGTCATTGGATTTGCGTTCCAGGTTGGCAATGCTTGGTTCTACCAGAGTGTTGATCGCTCCGTTTGTGCCCTGATTTTCGGCCCATAGGGTAAAGACCTTCTCGTTCAGGTCGCGGTTGTGAATGCCGTTGAGAGCGTAGAAGCTATCGCGCAGATACATCTCCCCAGCGGCCGAATACCAGATGCTCGGAGCTAGCATGGGACGAACGCGTTCCTCTTCGGCATTCCAACTCAGCATCATCACGTCTGCGTAGAGTACCTTCTCCGTTTCACCGCCTTTGAAGCCGAGAGCCTCGGCCAGGCGGAGCTGGCTGGCGAGCCGATAACCGCGAACTGTGTCGGGAATCGCATCACTCGCAAAGATAAAGACGGTTTTTGTTTGCGAGCTCCCCATCTCCAAGCGATGGTATGGTTCACTCCTGGTCGCAACACGAGAAAGCTCGATATCTTGCACTTCGATTGAGGGCGGCCTGCCGCTGCGATCATCATTCGCGCACCCCTTCTCAAAATCGGTAAGCGAGAAGACAAGAGCGGCGCCGGAGCCTTGCAGCGCAGGCACAACAAAGGATTGACGAAACTCGCTGAAACTCGATGGAGACGCTGGCGCCGTGTCATTAAACAGCGTGAGATCGTTGAGTTTCTGGAACTGATTGTCCACGTCCCACGCGTGAACCTGAATCGGAACCGTGGAGCGATACTTGAGATGCACGGAATAGACATCGCCTCCCGCTGCCGGGAATGGCAAAAGAACGAAATCTTTCCTGGTCCTTGGAGACAGCTTGACGATGCCATTTTGCTGCTCGACCTGGATCTCGCCGTTTCTTTTCCACATGGAAGCCGCCGGGAGATTGATTGGAGTGCGGGAATCCTCTCCTGACAACTGGACCGTCGCCTCACCGAATGTCTGCTGGATGAATGCGCCTTTTTGTGCGCGCTCATCGGTTCCGGGAAGAACATATAGGTTTAGATCCGGGATGCTCACTGGCGCGGGTTTCACGGGCGTTCCATCTCGCCGTATGATCCGGCTCCATTGATTGCGATACCCGGAATCGGTGAGCAGCCCTACGGTCACTCCACTGAGTGTGCGGAAACCGGCTGCGGGGAAATACTCATGTAGCGCCCCGCCTTTGCAATCTGCGTGGTCGAAACTCCAAAGTTTTGCAGGCGCCGCTTCAGGCTCCAAACGATTGACCAGTTGGTAAAGCAGCGTGAACATATCAGTTTGACGCAACTGAATCGTCTTCTTCACCACTTGCGATGGCATAACTTCATACATGACATCGACAAAGACGGTTGTACGCAGGTTCGTGAGTTGCATTTCTCCGGTGAGATTGATTCGCGTTTGATCTCCGCTCCACGAGGCGGCTTTCCAGTCATCGGTCCGGTCTTCGAGGCTGCGCTCGCTGTTTTGGAAGATAGCTGAGAATTCTCCGCCTGCATGATGCCGCGCGATGGCTTGACCGCGATAGAGGATTGTGACTCCATATCCACTTTGGGCATCCCCTGTTACCTGGAGAGAAACAGGGCCGGATTCAGTTGGTATAGTGGCGCGCAATGATTCCGGCAGTAGGGTTGCCGCAGTCGTGAGTGCCGAAAGGATAAGAAACTCGCGGCGGTCCAGTTCTCCAAAGGTGACCATATTCTATAGTTCCTCGCATTGTTTGGGACTCTCTATTCCAAGTCGTAGTCTTTGTAGAAAAAAGGGGCGGTTCCAGTTCACGGCAGGGGTGAAGGCTTTGCAGGGGCCTCCGGCTGAAAACTGGCGGCCCGCTCGCGTTGCTCGCGGAGTGCCTGGTCGCGTTGCGCATCCAACAGTGTGTGTGTTTGCCTGGCCTCCTCTTCGGCTTTGGAGTTCAGGCCCAGATGCGCATAAACCCTGCTCAACTGGTAGTGGGCGGACGAGGATTTAGGATTCAACTCAATGACATGCTCGAATGCCTGCCGTGCCTGCGGCCAATTCTGTTCCGCCCCGTAGAGCTTACCCAGCTCATAAAATGGATCAGGGGAGTTGGGTTCCAACTGTGCTGCCTTTTCAAGCGCAAGGAGCGCCTCCTGCTCACGGCCCAAGCGACTGGCCAACAGGCCAAAGTAATACTCCAGCAGGTAATGGCCGGGGAGTTTCTGGCGCGCAGCTTCAAGAATGCGAATGGCCTCGACGTCGTTTGCCTGGCGGGCATAAGTCTGCGCCATGCCGACATAAGCGGCATCGAGTTGCGGATCCGCGGCGAGCGCCGCGTGGAAGGCATCGCGCGCTGCGTCGTAGTTGCCCTTGATCATCTCAACCGCGCCCAGACGCAATTGGAGGGGCGCAGTCGCGGAGGTCTCCCCAATGCCGGTCCGGACAATCTGGATCGCCTCGTCATAACGATCAATGTCCATCAACAGACGCGTGTAATCAAGCGTTCGGTCGGGGTTGGAGGGGTCGGCAACCAGAGCGGCGCGATAGGCTTCCAATGCCTCGGGCATTTTTTGCTGCATCTCGAATGCCGAACCGAGGAACATGAGTGTGTCGGCATGCGCCGGCCGCTCAACGTGCAACCCTGCCAGGAGCGTGGATGCCTCGGCGGGCTGGTTGTCATACAGTAGCGCCAGCGCCAGGTTATAGCGGCTTTCCCAGGACGGATCGAGTGTAGCGATTCGCCGGAAGCAGTGGACCTCCTGGCGATAGAACGCGTGCTGACTAAGAAGCACGGCGATCGAATACTCGCGTGCGGATGGGAGTTGGTTGGCTTTTTCCAATCGCTCGATACCGCTGGTTGCCTCATCCACACGGCCCATGCGGATTTCCGCTTCGATCAATCCGGCGCCGGCCTCTGGATCGTGGTCGACTAACTCGCCAGCACGAGATGCCTCCGCCAGCGCTTCGCTGTCGCGGCCCGTGGCAAGCGCCAGCAACAAGAGATAGTAATGGGCAAAGTGATCGTTGGGATCCAGGCGCGATGCTTCGCGCAGCTCAGGCTCCGCGCGGACGAAATCCTTTGAATTAAGCAGATTGAAGCCCAGATTTCTGTGCTGTGCCGCTTGCGAGGGGTCGAGGCCGATTGCGTTGCGATAGTGGCTGTCGGCAATGTCGATGTGGCCGAGCCGGGTCTCTGTAATTCCCAGCAGGTTTTCGACGGTGGCGTTGCGGGGCGCAATGCGATGCGCCTCTTCGAGCTTGACCAGCGCCTGATCGAACTGCCCTTCGCGAAAGAGCCTTACCCCCTCGTCCAACGCCGTGGGCTGCGCGCTCAACGAGAGAGCCAAAGCAACGAAAGCCAGCGGAGCAGCAATCATCCAACGCAATTTCATTGTTTTGCTCCCTGGTTTGCGGCGTCACCGGCGGAAGACGCGGCCATCTTTTCGTTTTTGATGGCCTTCACCTGGGCAAAGACCTGAGCCGCTTGCACGGTCTTGCCCTCGGCGCGGAGGACCAACCCAAGCTGAAAGTGCGCGGAGCCGTCATGGTCATGCGCCAGCGCGCGCTTCAGCATCTCCTCGGCGCGCGCGTAGTTCTTTTCGATTGCATACGCCCGGCCCAGTTGCAGATAGGCAGGCCAGAGATCGGGCATGCCGCGGATGGCCAACTGGAGATGCGGAATCGCCTCCGTTGCGCGTCCTTGAGCCACCAGAATTGCGCCCAGCTCCCCGTTGGCCTCGGGATGGCCGGGATCGAGTTCCAATTCCCGCGTCAGTTCCGAGAGCGCATGATCCGCATCGCCGTGCTTCCAGTAGAGGTGCCCAAGCCAGAAATGAACGCCGGGAAGATTCGGACGGGCCGCAGCTACGGCAAGATATTCGGCAATCGCTTTGTCATCCTCTTCGAGGCCGCCGTAGGCTTCATTCGCCATGGTGAGACCGGCGTATAGCTGGCCGAGCATCTGATGGACGTGATAGGAATCCGGCGCGACCTCGATCATGCGAGCAACTTGCGCCATGGAGATCTGGTGGCGCGCCAAGGCTATATCGTAACGCGCCATACGGTCGCGGGGATGGGTTCCAAGCCAACTCAAGAGCAACGTTTCGGCATCGTCATAGCGGTGCTGGTGCATGGCCATCACCGCCTTTGCAAAGCTGCTCACCGACGGACTCGGGCTTGACCGGGCAGGTCCAATCCTCCGGTACGCCTGCGACGCGTCGTCCTCGTCACCGGCCAGCGCATATAAAGCCGCAAGAGCAACATCTTTGGCCGGGCTGTAAGTTGGGTCTGCCTCCAGCTTCCGCGCCGCTTCGCGACACAGCGGCGGGAGTTCGGCGCCTGCCTCGTCGCCTGTCACGTTACGGCCGACGCGGTCTTCTATCGGAAGTCCCAATGCATCCAGCGCCTCGCTCCGGTCGATTTCGATGGCTTTCTGGACGCGCGAAAGGCCCTCCGCCGGTTGCTGCATGAGAAGCAGCATCTCTCCGTCGCGGGCCAGCGCGGAAGCAGATTGCGGCGCAAGAGCCATGGCTTGTTCTAACTGTTCCTGAGCTTGAGGCAGACGGGCTTGCTGGAGGAAGACTTCGGCCAGTTCCAAATGCGCGTCGAGCAGGCGCGGATCGCGCTCGATGGCGCGGCGAAGATGGCCTTCGGCCTTGGTCCACTCACGCTCCCCGGCATAAGTCGACCCGTAGATCAGGTCGGAAAGCGCTGTCCCGGAGGATTCATCGAGCAACTGCTCGGTCTGCTGGACGGCGGCCTTGCCGTAGGCCTCGCCGAGCGCGAAGAGCAGATCGGGATCGTCGGGAAATCGCGCGGCGGCTTTGCGCAGTTGGAGCAACGCCGCATCCGTCTGCCCTACATCCCAAAGCGCCGTTCCCAGCCAGGTTTGCGCCAGCTTATCCGCAGGATCTTGTCGAATCGCCTCGCGCAGAAGCGCGGCGGCCTGCGCCGGCCGATGCAACTTCACATCGTCGATTCCAAGCCAAAGGCTCACGCCGCGCATACCGGGCCTCAACTTGTTGGCTGTCTTCAGAGCTTCGGCTGACTCTTCGAATTTTGCCTGCGCGTAGTAAACCAACCCAAGGTTTATGTACACCTCGGGCAATCCCGGTTGAAGCTGCAAAACTGCCTTATATTCACGCACAGCCGCATCAAGCAGGCCTTGCTGCTGATCCTGCTGTGCCGCAAGGAAGTGTTGCTGAATCAGGGAGCCGGCCTGCTGCGCGCTGCTCGACGGCAGCAGCACACCGGCAAAGACAATGACACCGGGAAGCAGCAGAAAACGGCATGAAAGGGTAAAAAACATAGGTTGATTTTATCTCCCGGACCTCTGTGAAGAGGTCCAGGAGACGATCGTGTCTTAGAACAACACTTTAAGGTTAGCTTGAATGCTGCGTGGCAAGTTTTGACGGTTGGTGGCACTGCCCAAATTACTACCGTCGCTGGTGTTTGTATCGAAGCCGGTATATTGCCCCGCCCGGTTGAACGCGTTGAAGAACTCCAAACGGAAAAGCGCCTTCACTTTATCCGTATACATCGGAATTTCTTTAGACAGGCTCAAGTCCTCACCGTGGCTGGCGAATTCGCGGACCTTAAGCGCTCGCGGCGCGTCGCCAAAGGTATAGCTAGGCGCGGGCGTAAACGCCGCCGCGTTCAATCTGTGGCTTTGCCCCCACACCCAGCCTCCGCCGTGATAACCATTCATGTTCTGCCCTGAGACGTAGTTGGGGCGGGCGCTGGCGCCGAGATTACCGGCGAAGATTCCTGAGTCCCAGCCTCCCTCAGTCACATGAAGAGGGGTTCCGCCCTGGTAGGTTAGGACGCCGGCAAACTGCCAGCCACCCACGAGCTCTTCGGCAAATTTGCCTTGATTGACAAATTGCTTGCCTTTGCCGAAGGGCAGTTGATAAGTGTAACTCATAATCAGGCGCTGCGGAACGTCGTACTGGCTTAGCCCCTTTTCGACCTTGAGGTTGTAGGTGTTCAGCGCGCCACCGTTGCCATTGGCGAACCAACTCGCCACGGCGGGATACTCTGAGTCGGAATTGGTAAGGGTCTTCTGCCATGCGTAGCTTGCGAGCAACGTGAGACCCGCCGAAATGCTCTTTTTCGCGGTAACCTGCAAGGCGTGATAGGTGTAGACGCCGGCGGGATCGCCCATGGTGACAGTATCCACATCCGCATTTCCGTACTGCGGGAACGGCCTCAGAGCCTGAGAAACCGTGCCGCTGAATCCCGCATAAGGCGCGGTAACGGGAGTTTGACCGGTGCACGCCGCATTGCCGGCTTGTGCGGTGATATCGACGTTCAAACATGCGCCGCGCACCTGATTGACGGGAAGTCCCTGGTTGGGGTCGTGCATGAAGGCTGGCAGGTGATCGCCATGATCTCCAACATAGGCCATGTCCACAACGAATTTTCCAGGAAGCTGCTGCTCCACATCGAGGGTCCAGGTCTGCGTGGTCCCCGGACGCCCTGTTTTGGAGATAATGACCGTCGGCGCTTGGCCGTTCATCGACGACGGACCGACGAATGGAGGCAAGGTACCGGGGTAAGCTGTAATCTTGTCGAGAAGGACTTCCGGAGTTTGCTGGTTGGCGCCAGTGGGGTATTGGTAACTGCCCGTGAAGCCGGCGGAGTCGTTTTCGCCAAAGCCGCCAATCTTCAGGCTTTGGTAGTAGATTCCGTATCCTGCCCGAACCACCGTATCGGGCCTGACCTGATAGGCAAGACCGATGCGCGGGCCATACGACTTCTTGAAGGTATCCTGATAACTGTCCGATCCCGTCCGGCCCGTGCCGGTGCCGAGGAATTCATAGGCTCCGGGAAGGTTGCCCGCCGCGGGATTGGCCAGCGTGGGATTCATGAACGACTGTTGTCCATGAGCCTCTGTGACGGGCGTAGGAATCTCATAGCGGAAGCCGGCATTGACGGTCAACTTGGGATTGACCTTCCAGTCGTCCTGCACGAAGCCCGCGTAGTATTTCACGCGCCATCCAAGTTGCTGGGGCAATACAATTCTGTTGTGATTGCCATCCCCGTTTGGTGACCCGGCCCCAAGAAAGAAACTCGCGTAATTGAATCCCGAGTTGGCCTGATTCGGGTCGCTTAAATTCCCGGTGCTGGTTGGGCCGGAGCCGAAGGTGAACTCTCCCGAGGTCTGTGTCGCAACGTTGATGTTGAACTCCTGCAAGCGCGCTTCCACGCCGAACTTTAGGCTGTGACGGCCATGCTGCCAGGAAAGGTTGTCGTTATATTGGTACGTGTTGTCGACAAATGCATCGGCGCCATTGCTCGGCACAGGCGCTCCGTTATGGTAGTTGTAGTCGAAGTAGGGGAAAGTCGTTTGCATGACTCCCTTCAGCCCAAGTTTGCTGGGCCAATTTCCTCCATAGCTCCCTATACCGCTGCCCTCGACGCGATAGCGGCGGCTGTAACCCGCATTGAAGTGGTTCAAAAGGTTGGGGCTGAATATGTAGTCGTAACCGAAGCGCACATAGTGCGTCCTCTGATTGGTTGCGCTGGTATCCAGGGGATGGCCAGCAATAGTGTCCTCGGTCGGACGCCAATCGTAGTCGTAGCTGCCGTTGATTTTTTGCTTCGCGCCGATGTTCTGGTCGATGCGAATTTCGTACATATTGGCATTGGTTATATCCAGCGACGACACCGGGGTATTCTGGTAGGGCGAGGTTACGCCCGATGGCGCCTGAGGCATATCCGGGATCGCTGCCTTGAAGACCGAATCCTCCGCTGTGGATGGAATGATATTGGTGGGAGTGCCGCTCCAGCCAGTGGGACTGGCGGCATCGGCGGTGGCGCCGTATGGCACGCATGCCTTCCCCTGATTTGCGTACGTGCAGGTGGTGTAATCGTAGAGAATGTGCGCCGGAAAAGTAGTCCCGAAGACTGTGACCGGCGTAAGCAGAGAAGAAAAGTCGCCGGTCGTCATGGCTTGCGTTGGCGCTCCGTTCAGGCCGTTTCCTCCCGTATGAAACCGGAAGCCTTCATAGTTGAACATGAAGAAGGTCTTGTCCCGCCCATTGTAGAGCTTGGGGATATAGACCGGACCGGAGATAAGGGCTCCGAAATCGTTCTGCGTGTCGAGTCCCCTCGGCTGTTTCTGTAAATTGCTGATCCAGCTATTGGCATCCAATGATTTGTTTCGCAGGATGTCATAAGCATCTCCATGCAAGGAGTTGCTGCCGGACTTGGTAACCAGGTTGATCAGGCCACCGCCCATTCTTCCGTACTGGGCGTCGAAGGTATTTGTCATCACCTTGAACTCCTGCACGGCCTCGACGCTGACTCCGTAGTTCATCTGCATGCTGGGGGAGACGAGTTCGATGGTGGCGCCGTCCACGAAAATATCCATGCTGGCTTCCTGGCCGCCATTCAGCTTGAAAACGTCACTATTTTGAGTTGGAGAATTGGAGTTCAAGCCGGAATAGCCCGGCGCCAACTCCACAAATTGCAGAGGATTGCGCGGAGCCCCGGCATACTGGAGCGGAAGGTCTTCGATCAGCGCGGATGACACGGTTGTGCCGATGTCGGAAGACTCGGTCTGCAGTTGCGAGGCATCGCTGGTTACGGTAACGCTCTCAGTGGCCGAACCTATCTTCAATACGGCATTGATGGTGGCCGTACTGCCCACGTTCACCGTGATGCCGACTTGTGTGTAAGACTCAAACCCTTGAGAGGTTATTGCCAGGGTGTAGGTTCCGGGTGGGAGTTCGGGGAAGGTAAACAGGCCCTCGTCGCTCGCTATCGTTGTATAGCGGCTGCCTGTATTTGTCTCCTTCAGTGTGAGGGATGCTCCGAAAATACTTGCGCCGGATGCGTCCTTTACCGAGCCGGTCAAGGTTCCTCTGCCCGATTGGGCCAGGCTTGGGATGCCGGCGATTAACCAGAACACCGCCAACAGCCAGACTGCATGGCACCACGTTCTTTGCGCGGTTCGATTTGTGTGGATCATGGTGTGTCTCCTGTGAATCATTGTTTTTCAGGCCTCCAAAATGTGTCCGGCGAAACTGACGGCGGGGGAGGTGGTACCCGCCGCGTCCAGACCCCGAGAGATCTGGCCAGCCACCCGGATGGACAACAATTGCACCAGCGCTATCACTGGCAATGCGTATTTGAGCGCTGCATTTCCAGACCATCCGTAGGCGATGCCCAGGAATAACCCGCAACCCAGGCAGCGCCCAGCAAACAGTCCAAACTCGTGGTTGAAGATATAGGCGTACTCCTTCCGGCCCTCCAGGCGGGAGACCACATCGATCACCTGCAACTGGATCGGATAATAGGCAAGATCCAGAAGAGGTTTGGCCAGCAAAAGACATCCGATAAAGATGAGCACGCCCACGGCGTTGAAGAGCAATGTGTTGGTGACCGCGCCGAGAAGGAACAACAGGAGCCCGGCAGAAAAGACGATGATGCGATGCCGGGGCGCTGTCATACGGCCAACCGTATACATGAGGCAGGCGGAGAAGACACCGCCGATGGCCTGCGTGGCGCCCAGGGTCCCCTCTTGGCCGACCAGGAGCATGATGAGCATGGCAGGCGCGGTGACGATGTATCCCTGGGCCAAACCCTTCAACAGAGCCAGTTTGAGCATCCGCCGCCACAGAGGATGAAACCGGAAGAACACGAAACGGGTATGCTCCGGGTTGCGGAACGTACCGCGCTCAAGAATGCCGGCGGCCAGGATCGTCAGGCCAAAAACCGCCATCGCGATGATGTGGTAAGCACGGTCGGGAATCCCGCCGAGCCAGCCGTACAAAGTAGTGCCGCTGATAAACCAGCCGATGAGTGCAGGAACCGCGACGGCGTCTAAAGTGGCAATGAAATTCTCCAGGCCGTAGTAGTAGTTCCGGTTGCCGTCGTTGGTGGCGGTCAGCGCCAGGAATCCACGGTTGGCCCAAAAGATGCCGGTAGCCAGCCCCATGGTGAATCCCGAGGTCGCAACGCCAATGGGAGTGAGGATGCTCAGTTGCATCATCAGCATCATTGCCAGTCCCGACAGAATCATGCCGGTGGCGTACAGATGCTTGGCACTGACGCGGCCCAGCAGCTTGCCATTCAAATAGAAGGCCAGCGGCGTGGCCGCGTAAATTGACAACTGATAGGTGACCACCTTGGCGACCGCGTGCGAGTTCCGCATGACATAGGCAGCCACGAAGATCTCGATCACTGGCAGGACAAGGCCATAGATCATGTTGGACACCATCAATACCTGCATGGAGTGGGGGCAGCTAAGAAAAACTTCAAACTCCTTGCGCAGACGGGTCATGGCATCTCTCCCCGCACCGGAGCCAGGCCGGCAAGAATGCTCTTGATGGAGAGATGAGCGGCGCAGATCACGCTGTCGGCCGCGCCATAGTAGAGCGTTACGCGGTCGCCATCGACCAGGTGGCCGTTGGTAAAGATGACCTGGCCGAAGAAGCCCTCCCGCTCATAGGGGACCAGCGGTTCCATAATGGGCGCCTCGGAGCGGGCCAGCACCCGCCAGGGCTCGTCGAGATCGAGCAGCAGCGCGCCAAGGCAGTAGCGATTCTCCTTTGTCGCGCCGTGATAAATTTCCAGCCACCCTTCGTCGGTCCGGATCGGAGCCGCTCCCGCCCCAACCCGGGCGCTGTCCCAATGCCCCTCACGGCTGTGTGCCAGACAACGGTGCCGGCCCCAGTGAACCAGATCGGGCGACTCGGCCAGCCAAATGTAGTTGCCGCCCAGCTCCGGGCTGCTGGGCCGGTGCAGCGCATAGTATTTGCCGCCGATTTGCTCCTCGAAGAGCGCGCAATCCTTGTTGTGCGGAGGAAAGATCATGCCCTCGTGCACAAAGTCCTTCCAGTCGCGCGTGGTCCGCAGCCCCACGCCGACGCCATGACTGGAGACCTGCGTATAGGTCAGATAGTAGGTTTCGCCGATCTTCGCCACGCGGCAGTCCTCGATGCCGTAGGTTTCCAGTTCTCCGGCTCCCATCAGGGGCTGGCTTTGCTCCGGCTCAGCGAAGTGGATGCCATCGTCGCTGGCCAGCAGGCGAAGGTGAGAGAGGGTGGTGAGATAGTCCTGCCTGTCAAAATGGATGACGCGAGGATCGCTCAGGTCGAGCCGTGGATCGCCGGAGTTGAATTCAAGCACCTCAAGCCGGCCGTCAGGACTCAGGATGGGGAATGAGGTCTTGCCTGGAACCTGCGCCGGGCGCTCCGCCACCCTCACCAGCAGCCAGGTCTTGCCTTGATAGCGAAAGACGCCAGGGTTCAGCAGGCATATCACTTCCATGCCCTCTACGCTCGGATGCAGATCCCGCGGTGTGAGAATGGGGTTCTGGCCGAAGCGTTGTGCGAGATCGTTCATCATGAGCCCTTTGCAGTTCTGGAGGGTAGAGCTTTCGCGCCGGCGTTTCGCGATGGAACAAACCGGACTTTGGAAGCCGCTGATAAGCCTCTGGGAAAGCAAGCGCCGCTGAAAAGGGACTTACTGCGGAAATCTTTGATAGCCCGTGCGATTTACATGTGATTCGCGCAAAAACATACAGAAAGACGCCATGAATGCAGAAGGTGAGACTCCGGGTCGGAATTCCCGCGGGGAGACCACCATGAGAGGGCGCCGCACAGGAAGTCCGCTCCGGCATTTTGGAAGATTCTCCGTCTTTGCATGAGAAGCTTTCCGTCTCAGACAGACCAATCCCTCGAGTGTGGGTGTGCTAAACTCACCGGGAAGACGACGCTTACCGGGATGTGTATTGAATTGCACACAATCTGACTGTGCCGAACGGAAATGGGATTAGACGCGGATGATGGAAGCGGATGCGAATCTTCGGACAGACCCCAGGTGGCAATTGATCGAAAGGATCGCCGCCAGCAGTTCCTTTCAAAAGTCGGCCAGACTCAGGGATCTCTTGCGCTTTCTGGCGGAGAGGACGCTGCACGGCCAGCCCCAGGATCTGAGTGAACACTCGATCGGCAGCGCCGTCTTCGGCAAGGCCCAGGATTACAGTGTCGTCGAGGACAGCTCAGTCCGCGTGCATGTGCGGCAGTTGCGGCTCAAGCTGCATGAGTACTTCGACGGCGAAGGCCGCGACGAAACTTCCATTGTTGAGATTCCGAAAGGGGCCTACACCACACTCTTTCGCACCGTCGAGCAGAGATCTGCCAGACCGCCGGTGCTGGCTGTTGTGCGCCATGGCCTTAATTCCTGGCTTCGGGCGCTGCCCTGGGCGCTGGCCGCGCTCTTTTTGTTAACGACTCTGGCAGCCTGGTTGCGCCGTCCGGCTGTTCCTCTGCCGCCTCCGCCGCCCTGGCCTCTTGCCACACTCTTCGATTCGGGTAACCGGCCTGTTTATGTGGTGGTCGCCGACATCAACTACGGCATGACGCGGTTGGTAGACGAGCAACCGGTGACGCTGGAGCAGTATCTTAGCCCGTCTTACCGGAGCGGAGAGACACTCGCAAACGCTCATCCCACGGCCCGCGAAGCGCGGGTGATGAGGTATCTTTCCGGCTCGCTGCTGACCTCGTATGCCGACCTGGTGGTGGTCGATACGCTCCTGCGGTTGAGCGGCAATTCGCGCGACCGGCTTGCCATTCGCTCGGCGCGCGAGTTGCGCCCCAGGGACCTTGAAGAAGGAACCTTTGTCTTTGTCGGCAGCCCAAGCTCCAACCCCTGGGTCTCTTACTTCCAGGCCAAACTCAATTTTCAGGAACGCGAGGGCGTAGTCGGCGAAAGCCTCAAGTTCTTTCAGAATATCCATCCCCGGACTGGGGAGCAGGAGAACTACCACGGGCTGGCATTCACCGGCAGCTCCGGTGAGGACTACGCCACCATCTCGCTCCTGCCGCTCGGCAACGGCCGCGGCAGCGTTCTCATCCTGCAGGGACTGCAACAGGAGGGCACCGAGGCTGCGGGACTTTTCCTGGCCGATGCAGGCAACCGGCAAAAGCTTCAGGAAGCGCTCGGCATCTCCGGCATCCCCGGCCAGCCCGTCTACTTCGAGGCGCTCATCCGCACTCAGGCCGTCGCCGGCGCGCCCAATGCCACTTCTATCGTCGCTACGCGCGTGATTCATCCCTAGCTGAATGCCGGGGCGGACCGCATTCCACAATCGAATGCACAAAGGGATGAATGCATCATCTGGACACCGGAGCGGTCGCAAGACAGGTGTAATACTCGCTTCCCCCGTAGTACACCCACCACTTGTTCTTATAGCGAGTCAGGCCATTGAAGAAGATGCAATCCGCAAAGCTCGATACCGGCCTGTGCGGGGCCTCAGCGGCAAAGCCATTCTCAAATGGATACTTAACTTCCGCAAAGAGCGGGGAGCGGGGGAGGTAGTGAACTGGTTTGGTAACATCGGCTTTTGAAATCAAGATCTCTCCCACCGCATAGAAATGCCCAGTGTGCGCGCCTCCAGTGAAGAGAACAATGTTGCCGGGATTCGAGGGATCGTATTCACCAAGAGCGAAGCAGCATTCACCACCCGGCATAGTATTTGCGTTTTCTTCCGATTCCCAATGGAGCAAGTCTTCTGAATATGCAATCAGACCGTCGTCTATGTACATTACATATTTTCCGTTCACCTTGATGGCTTCGTTGTCTGGGCTCTGCAGAACGACGCCATTGCGATGAATACGCTTCGCCTTTGGAAACAGGATGCCGTGCTTGGTCCAATTCAGTAGGTCGGTTGAAGTCGCTGCAATGATCCCGTTGAGACTCGTATCACCCTGCCGTTCCCATAGCCATTGATTGCAGAACATATAGTACATATCCCCGCGCCGCGTCACGTTTACATCTTCGTAGCTGAAGCGTCTATCTTCGCCTTTCCTGAAGAGGGGGCTATGTGTGTCATCCTTTGTAAAATGAACGCCGTCCTTGCTGGTGGCTACTCCTATGTCGCAGATGTAGTCGAACTCGCTGTTCTGCTTGATGTCGATCGGTCTTTCTCCGCGGTACAGGTAGTAGAAGATGCCGTCTTTTATGACGATTGAACCATTGTGCACACCGCCCGAGAAATGACCTGCATCCCAGGCGCCGGGAGTCGGGACTAGAACCGGATTTCCGTTATGCTTCGTGAAAGGGCCGATCGACCATGGGTTATCGTCAAACATATCCATTTGATTCGGCAATTCGCGCGAAAAGTCCCCCCACCACCTATCGATGCTAAAGGATTGCCTTCGCCATGTTGCTTCCTTGTCGGCACTGGGGAACTGCCATGCGAACATACCCTTGGAGTCTTGGGGGTCGATGCGTAGTTTGGCGGCGTCAGGCTCCTGCTGGCAAGCGCTGGACAGCCGCGCGCAGGTGGCTGCCGCTGCCGCCGCAAGGACAAAGGAACGCCGTGAAACAACATGGGCCGATGCTGTTTCCATAAAGCCTGGTATCTTCTTCATTGGCAGTTTTCCTCTCGTGAATGCGTTTACGACCGAATCTCGATTACGCGCGCCTCGTGCGCGCCCAGCCTCAACTCCGTACTTCCCTTATCTAGCTCAAGCGTCCGATTGCGTGTCAGGTCGTGAACCCGTCTTGTGCCCGCCGCTGTCTCGACCGTAATGCGCTTTTCTTCCGGCCAGGGATTGTAGTAGAGGAATGCCGGAGGCAAGTCGCGATCGAGCAGGTTCGTTTTTGCCAGGTCCCAGCGCAGCAGCCACGGATTCCCCTGCGGCTGAACCATCTTGTCCAGCCACAAAACGTAGGCGCCGCCATAGATCGACCGGCGCCCCGCGAAGTCGCCCGTCGCATAGGGACTGTGGCCTTTTTCTTCCCGGCTCAGCCGCTCGTAGGGAATCATCGACGGCAGATCCGGACGGCTCTGGTCCTCGCGCGGTAGATACTCCGGATAGAACCAGCGTAGGTTCGCCGCAGCGTTCAGCGCATACCGCGCCACCTCGCCGGCCAGTTCCGGACGGAATCGCACCGCCGGCAACAGATATGGCAGCGCCACCATCGACTCCATGCTGTAAGTCTGGCCGGCTGGCTCGGTGCGGAATCCTGCCAGCAATCCGTTCACCTCGCGTCCGCCCCATCGTCCCGTCGCCATCAGTCCAGCCTTTGCGTCCAAGACAAACCCCAGCGCCTTTCTCGCGTTGGTTGGATACCCCATCGCCTCCAGCCGCGCCGCCGCCATCACCGCCATGGCGCCGCTTGGAACCTCGTACCATGGATTCCTGGCGAAATCCAGGTAGCGATCGATTCCAATCTTGGCTTCTGCCAAGCAGAACTCCTTTCCGGTCAACTTCCACGCCAGCAGCATTACGTAGCTATATCCGCCCACCGCGTCGGGCTGCCGGTAGATATCCTGGTTTGTAAAGGTTGCCGCTTTCGCGAAGTCGTAGCCCTGGCTGTTGAAGTCGTAGCGGATATGTCGTGCCATCTCCTTCAATCGCGCCGCGCTCCTCTCCACCCGCGCCAGCCACTCCGCATCCTGACCGAAGCGCAGCCGGATCAGTCCAAAGGCCAGCGCGGTCACATTCATCAGGTACCAGTATTCGCACAGCGTTCCGCCGGCGCCGTCTAGAAACAGCCCATAAGGCTCACTGAAGTAGCCCTTCAGCGATGCCGCCAGGCCGTCCAACCCCTCGCCACGCAACTCCTTGCCGAGCGCCATCGGCCCGTAGGTTGTCAGTCCCCCGTCTTCCACGCCCTCCAGTGCGGAAGGAAACACCTGCCGGCCATCCTTTGCACGCAGATTCACCCCATGAACAGGGTTCATAACGTAGGCGTCAAATGCATTGGCCAGCGCGTGAAAATCCAGCGGC
>Ga0224558_1001865_pt1 | contig 20785 bp, 19 predicted proteins | sample 714S32024metaG_FD_180682 | JGI IMG/M metagenome (GOLD analysis project Ga0224558, IMG submission 180682) | Peat soil microbial communities from Stordalen Mire, Sweden - 717 S3 20-24 | ecosystem: Environmental > Terrestrial > Soil > Wetlands > Peat | place: Sweden: Norrbotten County, Stordalen...
CCTCACTCATCCCGCAACGCCACCATCGGATCGATGCGCGTGGCGCGCAGGGCCGGCGTCAAACAGGCCGTCAACGCCGTGCCCAACAGCACCGCCATCACCACCGAGAGCGTCAGCGGATCCCGCGCGCGCACGCCGAACAGCATACTATTCAGTACTCCGGCAATCGTAACCGTCGCAAGCAGCCCCAGCACCAATCCCCAGAACACCGGAAGCATCCCTTCGGCCAGCACTTGCCACAACACGGCGCGTGGCTCCGCGCCCAACGCCATGCGGATTCCCAGCTCGCGGGTGCGCTGTCCCACGGAGTAGGAGATAGCCCCGTAGACGCCCACCACGGTGAGCAGTCCGGCCAGTGCGCCGAAAGCCGTGAACAAGATGGCGCCCAGGCGCGGCGCCCACAGCGACTCATGGCTCACTTGCATGGCGGTTTCGAGATTCGACAGCAACACATCGCGGTCGAGACTCTGTACCTCGCGCCGCACTGCGCCCAGCATTGCCTCCGGTTCGCCGGTGGTGCGCACCCACAGAGTGACGGCGGGCGCATAGTTCTGCCGCAGGCTCAGATAGACCATCAACCGGGGCGCCTCTCCCGGACTAATGTAAGTGCAGTTCTTCGCCACCCCCACGATCTCCACTGGCGCGCTTTCGCCGAAGAAGCGCAAGCGCCCGCCAATGGGATTTTTCCCGCCCCAGAAGTGCCGCGCCATGGTTTCGTTCACCACCGCCACGCGCGGAGCGGCAGGCGCGTCCCCGATTGCAAACGCACGGCCGCGCAGCAGCGGGATGCGCATGGTCTGAAAATACCCAGGCTCTACCAGATCGATCGGCGCCACCGCTCCGGGCCCCGCGCCGGTCTCCTGCCCTTCCACGGAAATGCTGCGCGCCCGTTGCACAGTGAACGGCGGGTTGAAAGCCACGGTCGCGGCGGCGACTCCCGGCAAGCTTGCGGCACGCTCTATCACGCGTGCGTAATACGCGCGCCCCTGCGCTTCGGTGAAACCGCGCGCCTTCACGTTTAGAGCGAGCGTCGCCATGTGCGCGGCGTCGAATCCAGGATCTACCGCCTCTGCATTGCGCAGGCTGCGCAGGAACAGGCCCGCGCCCGTGAGCGCCACCACGGAGAGCGCCACTTGCGCCATGACCAGCAAGCCGCGGGCGTGCGCGCGATGTCCGGCGCGCGTCCACGGGCTGCGGCGTTCCCTCAGCTCCGTCGCCAGATCGGTGCGGGTCGCGGCGCTCATGGCCGGCGCCAATCCGAAGACCAGCGTGGCCAGCACCGCCACCAGCAGCGTAAAGCCCAACACCCGGCCGTCGAAACTGAGCATGGCGTCGCCGCTTAAGATCCAGGGCGGCCGATAGCTCCACAGCAGGTTGCGCCCCCAGCGCGCCAGCACCAGGGCCGCCGCGCCTCCGGCTATCGACAGCAGCGCGCTCTCGGTAATCAGTTGTCCGATCAAACGCCCGCGGCCCACTCCCAGCGCCAGACGGAGAGCGATTTCCTTGCGCCGGCCTGCCGCGCGCACCAGCAGCAGGTTGGCAACATTGGCGCAGGCTATCAGCAGCACCAGTCCGCTGGCTCCCAGCGCCACGCCTCCCACCATCTCCAAACCGCCGCGCGAATTCGGCTGAATGACGGATTCGGCGATCGGCAGCAGAGTTATCGCGCGGCCCTGGTTGTCCGCCGGATACTCCCGCGCCAGTTGGGCGGTAAGCGTCTGCATATTGTTTTCCGCCTGTTGCCGGCTGACGCCGTCCTTCAACCTGCCGACAACGGAGAACAATAGCGCCTTGCGGCGATCGACCCAGTCCGCCATGGAGAACATCTGCGGGTACATCGCCATGGGAACCCACAGGTCGGCGCTCACCAGCGCGTTGGGGCCATGAAAACCCTTGGGAGCCACCCCTATGATGGTGTACCCGCGCTGGTTCAGACCCACGGTTGCGCCGATCGCACCGCGGCTGGCCGCGAATCTGCGCGTCCAGAAGGCGTAACTGATCACCACCACCGCGTCGGCGCCGGGGACCCGGTCTTCCTCGGGAAGGAACGTGCGCCCGAGAACCGGCTTCACCCCAAGCACATCGAAGTAGTTCCCGGTTACAAGCTGTCCCGGCGCATCCCCCAGCTCGTTATCTCCGGTGAGCGTCGCCTGGATCGGGGTGTACAGCGCGAGGCCCGAGAATACCGTATTGCGGTCGCGGTAATCCTTGTAATTCGGATAGGAGTTGTACAGCAATCCGGGGTTGATACGGTCCAGCGTGAACACCGAGACCAACCGCGCGGGATCGCGCACCGGCAATGGCTGCAGCAGTACGGCGCTGACCAGGCTGAAAATGGCGCTATTCAGGCCGATTCCCAAAGCCAGCGAAGCCGTCGCCACCGCCGTGAATGTGGGGTTGTTCCGAAGACCCCGCAGCGCGTAGACAAGGTCTCGTGTCAAATTCCAGTATAGAGTGGGGCGGCTTTCGCTGCCTGTCGCCCCGCTCACTGCCGCAACGGCGTCACGATCTCCCTGTTGCGCAGCGTCAACTCCGTGGGCAGCGCCACCTCGCCGCCTTCCGCCAGTCCCGCGAGAATCTGCACGCGCGTAACGCTCGCCACGCCCGTCTCGACCGCCCGCCATTCCAGCCGGTCGCCGCGCAGCGCGAATACGCCCACGCCATTGGCGTCCCGCCGCAAGCACTCCTTCGGGATGGTCAGCGCTTTGTCCACCGTAGCGGTGCGAATGTGCGCATCCACATTCGTGCCCGGCAGCAGCGCGCGCCCCGGATTATCGATGGTGCACAGCACTTCGCCCACCTGCCGGCTTCCCAGCGCCACAATGCTGGCCGGCTTGCGCTCTACGGCGCCCTCCCAGGCGCGGCCCGGCAGCGCATCCCAATTGATGGTCACCGGCTGGCCTTCCTGGACGCGTCCCAATTCGGGCTCGTCCACATACACACGCACGCGCAAGCGTTCGATCCGGCCCACGTTCGCCACCAGGTCGCCGATGTTGAGATAGGCCCCCGGCCGCGCCGCGAGATCGTAGACCACGCCGCCGATCGGCGCATGGATCGTGGTTTGCGCGATGTGGCTCCTGGCCAGCTCCACGGCAGCCTCGGCGTCGCGCAAGCGCGCCAGCGCCACCGTCTTGTCCGCTTGCGTCACCAGCGCCGCGCGCCGCTTCTCCAGCGCCTCGATCCCCATGTCCGCGGCCTGCAGCTTGCTCTTCATCTCATCCACCTCCAACTTCGAGGCGGCTTGCTTGTCGGCCAACCGGCGCAGCGAGGCATACTCTTTCTGGTCGTGGTCCTTTTCCACCCGCAAACGGGCCAGGTCGCTTTCGATGGTGGTCAATTCGAGCTGCTTGCCGCCCGCTTCGATGGCCGCCAGATCCGCCCGCGCTTGTGCCACGCGCGCTTCGGCCGCATCCAGATCGGCCTGCAGGCCCGCGTCGCTCAGGAGGGCCAGCGGCGCGCCTTGGCCCACCGCCTGCCCTTCCTGAACGGGCACCTTGCTCACCAGCCCGGCCTGCTCCACCCGCACCGCCACCCACTGGATAGGCTCCACCTTGCCGTTGGTGGGCAGGGTGCTGACCAGCGTATCGCGGACGACTTTTGCAAAAGGGACCTGCGGCGCGGCGTTGTTCCGGTGGTAGGCCCACCAGCCGAGAGCGGCCAGCGGGATCGCGAACAGCCACAGCAGTTTTTTCACTGCTACCATCTTAAGCCTCGAAGGCACGCGAAGATGCCCGGGGTAGTGTCTGAAAGTTGCGTTGACGTAATCTTCGGACGCTTGAGGGCCTGGATGCGGTTGCGCCCAATTTCGGTCGTCCGATGCGCCGGTCGGCGGTATAGGCTACGGAATTTCCGGGTTGCGATCCTCATCATTTCCTTCATGGCAGTTCCAAAGCTCGCCCCTAGAATTAACGACGATGAAACAGAACTTCATCCAATGTTTGGTCAGGAAGGCATCAGTGTAATCAATGCGCCCGATGAGGAAAGAATACCAAGCCCCTTTATTGAAGATTATCGGCTCTTGCCCGTTAGCTCTGAAGGGCACGGCAGAGATTGTGCCGGGAGCCAGGACTTTGGGCATTCGATTGTTGTCTCCGAAATACTCGTGCAGCAACGATTCCTGTGCCCGACCGATTTGGGCTGCATCATCTCCCAACGAAAATCCAGAAGCTGGGTATGCAGCCCTAAGTATAATGTCGCGCGCCACTGTCTTTCCGACATTTTTAGGGTAAAGTTCATACACGAACTTCGCCCCGAACTTGTTGTCTCTTGGCATAAACAGGATGGGCTTGATAGGCTCAATTTCTATCCAGGCGCGTTCGTCGATCCGAAACTGTTCAATGCTTTTAGCGAGAGTAGACCGCGCAACTTCGGCAGCGCTCCTTGCGGCATTGGCCGACATTTGGGTCGTGCGCCACTGCAAAAATGTCAGGAGCGCATAGATGGCTACGGCTAGGAAGGTAGCAATAGTTGCCCACAATGTCCACCACTGAAGGCTGTTGGCTTTCTTTTGTCCGGCGTAATATCGGTCGGTTTCTTCGCGCGGAATCTGTATGTCTACGGCGATCCTACTAGGCTGTGTGGCTGGCTGCTGTTCTGCGGATTCATCGCTGGCCTTTATGTTTTTGGCTATGGCTTCTACGTGGGTGTTTGTGGATGCTATGGCGTTCCGGATCGCGTTTCCCGCTTCCTTGATGGCCGTGAGCAGCCGGTACAAGTCAGCGCGTTTGTTCAACATTTCCCCACAATGTTAACATTACGCCAAAAGCTCTTTGAGTTCCTGGGCGTGATCGGTAATCCCGGCACGCTGTTGTTGCGCCAACGAACTTTCAGACACTACCATGCCAGGCTGCGCGTACAACCTGGAAGAAATTCTTACTCTTATGGCAGCAGCCTGTCGAGGCTTTGCGCATGGCGAAGGTAGGCTTCCGCTTGCAGATAGCCGCTCTCCACGCCGCGAAACCGCGTCACCTGGCTCTGCAGCGCGTAGAATTTATCGGGCGCCTGCGAAGCGTGCGCATAACAGGCCATGCGTTTGCGCGCCTCGGCTGCGGTGATGTCCACGAAATCGGTGGGAGCGAACATCAGCGTGTCCTCGCCATCGGAGACTTCGTAGTAATAAAAGGCGAACCGCTTGCCCGTGGCGAGCCAGGCATCGTAGGCCAGCATGGAAATGGCGCGATGATCGCGATGCCCGTCGATCGGCCAGTGCGTGAAGAGCACGTCGGGCCGCTCGGCATCGATCAGATCCCGGAACTCCCGGTAGTGTGCCGCGTCCACCACCGCATGGCCATCGCACTGCCCGGCGAAGAGGGGGCGCGCCTTCAGGATCTCGCAAGCGTGTTTGGCCTCGGCGACGCGCACATTGCCGGCGGCATCGGCCGCGGTTTCCGGACAGCTCTTCTCGCCGCGATTCAGATAGAGCAATGCCACGTCATGGCCCTGGTCGGCATAGCGGGCGATGGTTCCCCCGCATCCATACTCGGGATCGCCGGGGTGCCCGCCGGTTACGATCACCTTGAGCTTGCGGCTGGCTGGCGATTCCGCGCGCCCCGTTTCCAGCCCCAGTGCCACGGCGCCAGCCAGGCGCGCGGCTTGCCCCATCAGTTCTCTGCGAGTGACCGGCATGTGCGATACCTCCCTCAGTGAAACTTGAGCGTCACGTCCACCACATTGGCGCCTTTGTGAATATTCAATCCCGCGCTGAAAGTCCTGAACTTGCCCCTCACCAGCGGCAGCGCGGAGCGCACAAACTCATCGATATAAGGCTGGTTCATGGGCGCGCCGCCGGGCAGCTTCCACAGCGCAGCCAAGCGCTTTTCGGTGCCCTCATCCAAGCCTTCGATGTGCAGCTCCCCGAACAGGAACTGCGGGCCTTTCCTGACTGCCACGTCCACGTCCACCACCTGTGTCGCCTCGTGAAACGCGCGCGCGGGCTTCGAAGATACCGTGATGTACCCATCGCGCCGCAGCACCTGTTCCATCTTGACGACGGACGCCATGAACTGTCTCCAGTTGGCCGGCGCTCCGTACACGAATCGGGCGGCATCGTGCATGTCGGCAAGGGGAAGCGCATCGCCCGTCAGCACGACTTTGCCGAGCCGCCACACGGGACCTTCGTCGATCGCGGCCGTGACAGCCACCGCGCCGTCGCCGGCATCCGCCATTTTCACCGACGGGAAAGCGGCGGTCAGGCGGCCCAGTTCATCGTACAGCGGCCTGAGGTTGAGTTCCAGCTTGCGCCGGAAGTCGCGCTCGGTGTACTCCTGATCCATCGCCACTTTCGCCATCGCAGCCTGCAACGCACCATCCGCAATCGCCGCATTTCCCTCGAAGCGAATCGCGGCGACTTTGGGAAGATGGGCCGGACGGCAAATGACCACCATCTTGCCGGTATGCAAGTCGGCCTCGGTCTTCATGACGATCTCTTCCGCGTGGTTCGATTTCCGCAGCGCGGCTTCTATTGCGCGTTTGTAATAATCCGATGCGCGATCGTTGTTCGGCATCTGCCGGTCGATGAACCCGTCGGCGGATTTGAGTTGTTGCCACAACAGTTCGGCGTCCAGGCCCGGGATATCCAGTTCGACCGGTGTGCGGGCCGCCTCTTCGGAAATCTCCAGCGTGACGGCGTATCCGGGAAGGCCTCCGGCAGTCTTGGGATCGTACCGGTAGTTGACGCTCGAGAAGAACCCGGTCTCGAAGAGTTTTTGCGCGGCGACGTCGAGCTCCGCGCGAGTGACCGCCTGGCCTGTGCGCAAGCCGGATGCGGCGATCACGGCGGCTGGCGCCAGCCGCTCGTTACCCGCGACCTTGATCTCCACGATCGGGCGCTGCGCCAGGGCCGCGGGCGCCAGCACGAGCGCGAAAGCCACGTGGCAAGAGCGCATGATCTGATACTATCTCAAGCATGAAGTTCGCCGCGATATTCCTGGCGTCGTGCCTATCGCTAAGCGCAGCCGATCGAATCGTGGTGATTGCCCATCGGGGTGAACATCGCGCACATCCCGAGAATACGCTTCCCGCGTTTCAAGCCGCCATCGATGCCGGGGCCGACTTCTTTGAACTGGACGTGCGCACCACTTCCGACGGACGCCTGGTGCTGATGCACGATGCCAGGGTGGACCGCACCACCAAAGGCAGCGGGGCTGTCCGCGAAATGACCTTCGACCAGATCCGTGCGCTGGATGCCGGCGCGAAGTTCGGCCCCCAGTTTGCCGGCACGAAAGTGCCGTCCTTCGAGGAGGCGCTGGCTCTGGCGCACGGGAGAATCGGAGTCTACGTGGACTCCAAGGACATCGCGCCCGCCGATCTGGCCGCCGCCCTCACCAAGGCGGACATGCTGAACTCCGTCGTGATTTATGGAGGCGCCGGTTTTCTGAAGAAGGTGCAAGCGCTGATCCCAACCTTGAAGATCATGCCGGAAGCATATAGCGCCGCGACGCTGGAAAAGCTGCTGGCGGACCTGAAGCCGCGCGTGGTAGCCTTCGGTGCGGGGGATTTCACCGGCGACGCGATCGCGGTGGCCAAGCGCGCGGGCGTGGATATTTACGTAGACCGCTTGGGGTCCGCGGACAACGCTTCCGCCTGGCAGGATGCCGTGGACCGGGGAGCAGCCGGCATTCAGACAGACCGCCCCGCCGAACTGGTCGAATACCTGCGGTCCCACAAGCTGCGCGACCGTGACTAAGTGCGCTGGGCCTACTTCTTCTCGGGCTTCTTCTCGTCCGTCTTCTTATCGGTCAGCGCTTTGATTTCGGCTGGCAGATCGAAGCGGCCCGGCGGTATTTCCGCATTGTGTTTGACGCTTTCGATCTTCACCACCATGTCCATGCCCGGGAGCTTCTGCGCAACGGTGTGCGGCGTCAAGATGCCGCCTTCATCCCGATAGTCGCTCAGAGCAATTTCGACGGTTGTGGCGCCTTCCGGAGTAGCTATGGGCACTATAACTTTCACCAGCAAGTTGGAACCCTTATCGTAATAGCGGGTTTCGGCGGCGCCTTCGTTGGGCGTGAGGACCACCTTATAGCAGGGCTTGCCGCCCACGTCCTCGGCGCCGGCAAGTTCGGCTTTCTTGTAGAAGTCGCGCCAGTGCAGATCCGCGTTCAGAGCGTCGCGGCGGAGGGCACCCGCCCGTTCGTCGCCTTCCTTGATGCGCGGGCCTTGCTGGCCGTTGATCGCCCATGCCACTTGCCCGTTGGATCCCTCTTCCGCCTTGCCGACGGGGGCAGGGAACTCGATATCGGTGTAGGCCTTGTCGGGCGCGGCCTGGTAGACGGTTAGAGTTCCGCTGAGACCGAACGTGGTAATCTCCAGCGTGCCGGTGGCAATTTCGGTCTTGATCTTTTCATAGGCGGCGCGGCCGCCAGTGACTTCGATGTACTTGTCCAGAATGGCTTCTGGTTTGATGTCGTCGGCTGCGGAGGCAGCCGCGGCCAGCAGAAGGAGGGCCGGGATGGCGATGCGAAAGCGGGAGATCATGACGATGGTTTCCTCTCGATTCACTGTAGCGCGATTTCGGCGGACGCGCCGCGCGCTTGATAACATGGCTGAAGATCGCTCATGGACCGCGCTGCGATGTACGCTCGTCTGCACGCCTGCCCCGGACGCTGGGACATGATCGTGGTGGGCGGTGGCGCTACGGGTGTGGGCGTGGCCATCGACGCGGCCGCGCGCGGCTACGGCGTGCTGCTGCTGGAGCAGAACGACTTCGGCAAGGGCACTTCCAGCCGTAGCACCAAGTTGGTGCATGGCGGCGTTCGCTACCTCGAACAGGGCAATATTTCGCTCGTCATGGAAGCGCTGCGCGAGCGCGGCCTGCTGCTCGGCAACGCGCCGCACCTGGTCCACGACCGCGCCTTCGTGGTGCCGAACTACGATTGGTGGGAAGCGCCCTTCTACGGGCTCGGTCTGAAGGTTTATAACCTGTTGGCCGGCAAATACGGCTTTGGCGCGTCGCGCATTCTTTCCAAGGAGGAGACCCTCGAACGGCTGCCCACCATCAAGACCGAAGGCTTGCGCGGCGGCGTCATTTACTTCGATGGCCAGTTCGACGATGCCCGGCTGCTCATCGACATGGCCGCCACGGCCTGCGAGTTGGGGGCCACCCTGCTCAACTACGTGGCAGTGACCGGCCTGACCAAGGACGCCGAAGGGTTCATCGACGGGGTGATCGCGCGCGATGCGGAAAGCGGCGAGGAATTCCATGCGCAAGCCGAAGTGGCGATCAATGCCACGGGGCCTTTCACCGACGACCTGCGCCGCCAGGCGGATGCCTCCATCGCGCCCATGATCGCGCCCAGCCAGGGGGTGCATCTGGTCTTCGATCGCTCCTTTCTCCCAGGCGAGAGCGCCATCATGGTCCCGCACACCAGCGATGGCCGGGTGATGTTCGCCATCCCCTGGCACGATCACACGCTCATCGGCACCACCGATACTCCCGTTGACAACGCCTCGCTCGAACCGGTGGCCATGGAGCAGGAGATCGATTTCATTCTGTCGACCGCCTCGCTTTACCTGGCGCGCACGCCCACGCGCGGCGACATCCTCAGCGTGTTTGCCGGCATTCGCCCGCTGGTGAAATCGGCTGGCGGCGGCGGCACCGCGACGCTGTCGCGCGATCACACCATCTACATCGAGAAATCCGGCCTGCTGACGATTTGCGGCGGCAAGTGGACCACCTATCGCCACATGGCGGAAGACTGCGTGAACCAGGCGGCCATGCTGGCGCGCTTGCCGGAGAAGGCTTGCATCACCGAGCATCTGCACCTGCACGGATTCCATCCGGGCGCGGACGCGTTCGGCGCCTTGAAGGTGTACGGGTCGGACGCGCCGGCGATCCAGGACCTCATGCGCGCCGAGCCGGCGCTCGCCGAACCGCTCGATCCCGCGCTGCCATACACGGGCGCGGAAGTAGTGTGGGCCGTGCGCCACGAAATGGCACGCACGGTCGAAGACGTCCTGGCGCGCCGCACGCGGGCGCTGTTCCTCAATGCCAAGGCGGCCATGCGGATGGCGCCGCGCGTCGCCGGGTTGATGGCGCGGGAAATGGACCGGGACGACGCCTGGCAGACGCGGCAAGTGGAGAGCTTCCGAGAAGTTGCCCAAAACTACTGTCCACGATTGAGCGCGGGAGCGGAGAAAAGTCTGGTATGATGCTGGTAGCGGAGCCGGTGATGCGTTCACCGGCCCCGCAACAACGCTTACCGCTGGCCCTTACGGGTCCAAACGATCAACGCTGTTAACCGGTCGATTAGTTTCAGCCGGATTACCAACAGTAGGATCATAGACGATCCCCCTTTATGCTCCGCGTGGAGGCCCGGTCTACAGCCGGGCTTCCTCGTTTTGAAGCTCAAGTGCTTCGTGCGAGAACCCGCTCATCCACGTTTCACGGAAAGGCTATTGATGTAGTGGCGGTGCGCCGCGAATTCTCACTGGCATTTATTGGAAATCGTGCACTCCGGGAATCTGGTATGATGCTGGTAGCGGAGCCGGTGTGCGGCACCGGCCCCGCAACAGCGTTTACCGCTGGCCCTTACGGGTCCATACGATTAGCGCCGTTAACCGGTCGATTAATTTCAGCCGGATTACCAACAGTAGGATCATAGACGATCCCCCTTTCTGCTCCGCGCGGAGGCCCGGTCGAGAGCCGGGCTTCCTCGTTTTGAAGCTCAAGTGCTTCGTGCGAGAACCCGCTCATCCACGTTTCACGGAATGGCTATTGATGTAGTGGCGGTGCGCCGCGAATTCTCACTGGCATTTGTTGGGAATCGTGCGCTCCGGGAATCTGGTATGATGCTGGTAGCGGAGCCGGTACGGCGAGCACCGGCCCCGCAACAGCGCTTACCGCCGACCCTTACGGGTCCAAACGATCAACGCTGTTAACCGGCCGATTAGTTTCAGCCGGATTACCAACAGTAGGATCATAGACGATCCCCCTTTCTGTTCCGCGTGGAGGCCCGGTCTAGCGCCGGGCTTCCTCGTTTTGAAGCTCAAGTGCTTCGCGCGAGAACCCGCTCATCCGCGTTTTACAAAAAGGCTATTGATGTAGTCGCCGTGCGCCGCGATTTCTCGCGCGCATTTGCGTCAACCGTTGAGCACCGGAATCTCCCGCCGGTCGATCAGGCCGGATACGGCGGCGATATCGCGATCCAGCGCCCGGTCCGCTTCCACGAAGGCGCTCACCGCGCGGATTGTCCGGTAAATGGGCCGCGTGCCTGCTCCCAACCGGCCGCCGCCGGCGCGCAGATCGATGGCCTGCGCCGTGGATAGCAGCGCGATCGCCACCGCGCTCCGGAGCAGCCGCGCCACGTCCATGGCTGTCAGAGCGGAGTGCGTGCCGAGACTCACGATATCCTGATTGAACTGCTCGGTGGGCAGCGTGTGAATCAGGCTGGGCGCGCACCAGTGCCGGATGGCCGTGACCAGGCTGGTGTGCACGATCTGCATCCCCTTGAAGCCCTGATACACGCCCACGTGCGGACTCAGCGAGGGCGGCAGGCCGTTTGAAAAGCGGTCGTCCATCAGCAGCGCCATTAGCGAGTGCAGCCAGTTGGCGAGATTCGCCAAGTCCAGTTTCAAGCCGTCCATGGCGCGCGCGATGTGCGCTCCGTAAAAATTGCCCGTATGGTAAACCCGGTCGGTTGCGGGATCGATGAGCGGATTGTCGTTCACCGAATTGGCTTCGCGCTCGATCACCGTGCGGCACTGCGCCAGGGTCTCCTCGATAGGCCCGAGCCCCTGCGGCGCGCAACGCAGCGAGTACGGACTCTGTATGGATTCGTCGGCCGCTGCCACGCCATGGCTGCCATGGCTCCCGTTGGCGCGCCGGTTGGCCTCCTCGACGCGGCCCCGGATCTCGTCCAACGGCACGGCCAGCTTGGAATCGAACAGCAGGGAATTGAGCATCTCCGCTACCGCAAGCTGGCCCGGATGATGCTTCGCCAGGTGGATCGCCGGATGGTAATAATCGGGCGACGATCCCAGCGCCTCCGCGGCCATCGCCAGCACGCCCAGCGACAACCGGAACAAGTACGCCGCCTCATCCACCACAATCGAGGCGACGCCGGTCATCACCGTGGTGCCGTTGAGCAGCGCCAGGCCTTCCTTGGCTTCCAACTCCAGACGGTCGATACCCTCGGCGCGCAGGGCCTCTGCGGCAGGCGCCCGGCATCCTTTGTAGAACGCCTCTCCGCGTCCGGCCATGACGCGGGCGATGTAAGCCGAAGGGCACAGATCGCCGCTAGCGCCCACGGAACCGAAGCGCGGCACGACGGGCGTGATGCGATGATTTAACAGATCCAGCAGCCGCTCGATCACCACCAGGCGCACGGCCGAAAATCCGCGGGCCAGTGCATTCGCGCGCAAGAGGATGGCGGCCCGTACCGCTTCTTCCGGCAAAGGCTCGCCCACGCCGCACGACAGAAACTCGAGCAGGTTCTGCTGATGGTGCGCCAACTCGTCCGACGGGATTACGTATCGCGCGTTCCCACCGAAACCGGTATTGACCCCGTAGACCACTTCGCCCGCCGCCAGCTTGCGTTCGAGCGCTTCGCGGCCGCGGCCGATCCGCCGCCGGAATTCCTCGTCCGTACTCAGCGCGACGCTCTGCCCATGCCGCGCTACGGCAATAATCTCATTCAGTGAAAGATGGTTCTCGGAAATACAGACCGCTGCGGTGGGCGCGATCAGAGTCGCCATACTTGCATCCCTTACACCACAGTGCAGTGGTGTTCTGGCTACAGTATGGCACTGCGTCCGGCTGGTGTCAATGCGTTCCGGACGCGCGCACCACGGTCGTTTCGTCGGCCTTCAGGTCGGCGGTTTGCTCGACTCCGGCGCCGCCGCTGAGAGGCACGATCTTCACCATGCAGTGTCCAGGCGGGAGCAGGAGCGCTCGTGGCCGAAAGGGCGTTTCGGCGCAGGCAGCGCTTTCAGGTCTTGTCGTCCACAAACACACCGGCGCGGCCGGTAGGGGTCTTCACCGTCAAGGTTCCGGTTTGCTGGCCAGAACGCCGGGCCCAAGCCGCCAGCAGCATCGAATCGCTCCAAGCCCCTCTATTTGAGCGCGTACGTGAGGCCGGCGGTGAACTGGAAGGAATTCTTCCTGAAGGTGGGCGGCGGATCGTTCAGGAAAGTATCCAACGCGGCCAGCGCCACGCTCAAGCGCTTGTGCACGGGAAGAGCCAGGCTGATGCCGCCAGCCCCGAAATACGCCCTGCTGTTGTTCCACGCGGGTGTAACGGCGATCTGCTCGTTGAGCAGGATGCCATGTTGAAACTTACGCGTGTAGATTTCGGCGAAGGTGGATCCTATCAGGCTCTGGTTGGCGCCGGCGCTGAAGCTCTGGTCGATATAAGACATGGCCGCCTTGACATCGAGTTCCGCCGCCCCGGTCTTGTATGCAGTCCAGCCCAGCCCGCCCCCGTACATCTGTTGCAGGTCGAGGCCTTGCGCGTAGTTGTGGTCGAAGACCGCCTGGCCATATCCGAAGACGCGCGGCGAGAAGTACTTGTCCTCTTCGAGGCCGGCGTGAAAGATGTCGGTCTTGATATCGGCCGAGCCAGGCTGCGTGACCTTGCCGTAGGCGACGCTGAAATTGAGCAGTGTACGGGTGCTGGGAGGCAGCCAGCTCTCCGTAGGTTCAGCCCGCACCAGGGCAATCCCGCCGGTGAAGGTGCTGGCATCCTGGGTGGCATGCACAACGCTAGCTCCGGCGGTGACCGCACCGCCCCAGTCGTCGAAAAAGCCGGCATTGCGGGTCATGGCTTTTTCAAAGTCGGGCGCGGGGAGCATGAAGCCCGCATCGGCCACGGGAACGGTGCGCGACGCGCCGGCCGCGGCTTCGAGGGCGATCTTCTGGTCCGTCATCGTGACGTTGCCCTGCGGCACCTGGCTGACATCCATATGTCTGACGAGCTTCGCGTTCTTGCCGATGACGGCGAACGGATGCGATGTGCGCAGTTCCTGAATCTTGCTCCAGGCGACGGTAACTTCCCCGGCCATGTCGCTCTTGAAAACGACGGAATCGCCTTTGGCGCTCTTAAGCTGGCCGATGAGTTTCTCGCCATCGGTGAATATCAAAACGTCCGGCTGTGGCTTGGCGGCGGGGGGCGCCTGAGAGTAAAGCAGAGCGGTCGCGCAAGCCGCAAGCAGTGCTGCGCGTACCATGAATGAACGTAATTTTCCGATCAAATCTCGATCTCCTAAAGTTGTGTCTGACGCCTGAAGTGGGCTTAGCGGGCGGTGCAGAATCGCGCGGCGCACTACACGCTGGCCACGCTTAGTTTGCTGCCTGAAAACAGTCTAGCACTCTGTGCGGGCAGCCACCAAATTCTGAGAAAGACATTGACGGAATCGCCGTGATGTATGCGATGTCCCGCAATTGGGTATCGGATTCGTCGGTGTGGCCCTGGCTTTTGGCTTGACGGTGATGACCATGGCGTTCGCTATCGGTCACATTTCGGGATGCCATTTGAATCCCGCCATCACCGTCGGCTTGGCGGTGGCCAAGCGTTTCCCCTGGAACAATGTGCTGGCATACATTGCCGTGCAGGTGCTGGGAGCCATTGTAGCCAGCGGCGTGTTGTACGCCATTGCCAACGGCAAGCCCGGGTTCGTCCCCGGTCGCTTCGCGGCCAATGGTTTCGGTGGGCACTCCCTGGGCCGTTACTCCCTGGAATCGGCGATCCTGGCCGAGGGCGTGATCGCCATCGGCTTGGCGCTGACGTTGATCCACCTGATCGGCATCCCGGTCACGAACCTATCGGTAAATCCGGCGCGCAGCTCTGGCTGTTCTGGGTAGTGCCGATCATCGGCGGGGCCATCGCCGGTCTGGCCTATCCATGGCTTGCCGCCGAGGAAAGGCCGCAGAGTAACGCAGCGCGCGCCTGAACCGTGCTCCTGGTGGGGCGGGCGGCCCCGCCAAATAATGCCTCCCCGCGGCAGGCATGGTTCGTATTTGCTTGCGAGGCGGGAAACACAATGAAAATCGCAACGATCGCATTAGCGGTGGCCATGCTCCCGGCGTGGGCGCAGGAAATCAAGCTGCCGGTCAATCTGGAGGCGCTGGCCGGCAAGGCCGAAGAAACCGTATCGGTCTCGATGGACAGATCCATGCTGCAGCTTGCCAGCAGATTCCTCCACGATAAAGACGACGACCAGGCGGAGGTGCGCAAACTGCTCGCCGGGCTGGACGGCATCTACGTGAGGAGCTTCCAATTCTCGCAGGAAGGCGAATACAGCATGGCCGATGTGGAGGCTGTGCGCAGCCAGTTGCAGAGCCCGGCATGGGGACGCCTGGTGGGCGTCAGATCCAAACGCGGCGACAATGTGGATGTGTATTTCAAGGACACCGGCAATGGACACCTGGGCGGCATCGTGGTGATCGCCGCCGAACCGAAAGAGCTGACCATCGTCAACATCCTCGGCACGCTGGACCCCGAGAAACTGGCGGATCTCAGCGGCGAGTTCGGCATCCCGAAGTTCGAGAGTTCCAAGACCCGGAGGGAGGCCCGATGAAAGCGCGGGCGTTGGCGGCAGCGCTGATGGCCCTCGCGGCGTCGGGTGCGGCCTTCGGCGGCGATGCCGAATTCGATCGCATCGTGAAGGCCATCGAATCCCGCTACGGGACGATGCCGCTGCATATCCCTTTTATGGGCGCCGCGAATTTCTTCGTGAAAGTGGCGCGTCCGGAGGGCGCCAGCGGCTTCAAGCTGGCGGTATTCGAAGATCTGAAGGACTTGCAGTCCGCGGCGGATCCCGGCGAGTGGCGCGAACGGGACCGCTTTATGGATACGCTGTCCGGCCCCGACCTGCATCCCCTGGTGCGCGTGCACTCCCGGCACAATGCCGAGGCGACCTACATTTTTATGGGCCCGGCGAGTAAGTCGAGTCAGTCGACGCGCGTGCTGATCGCCACCTTCGAACACAACGGGGCCACGGTGATCGAGGTGAAGGCGAACATAGAGAAGCTGCTCAAGTCGCTGCAGGAACCGGAACACGCCGGCCGCGCGATAGAGGGTGGGTCTTAGATTAGAAATCCTCACTTCGCGCTCAACATATTCGCAAACAACCGGTAGGCCCCCGCCACCCCAGCCGGCAACTCCCGAAACCACGCATACCCGCTGAAGATGTACACGCCCTTCCCATAGCGCGCGTACAGCATTCCACCGGCCAGCGGCTTCTCGCCCGGATCGTGCGATTCCAGCACCGTCTGGTACCGCGCGTCCCACTCCGAGGCGAAGTACAGCCCGCGTTCCTGGATCCACCCTTCGAAATCCTTCTGCGTGATCTCGTTCGGCGTGCTGAGCAGTGGGTTCCCAAGATTCGTAAACGTCACCGGCGCTTCCTCCACCGTGACGCGGTCGTGACCCACCTTGAACGGATACGGCCCCATGGGCACCAGGTTGGCGTCGGTCACGTTGTACTGGTCGATCAGCTTGCCGCCATTGTACACATAATCCATCAGGCGCGGCAGGTTCACGCGGAGATCCGCGCGCGTGTTATAGGCCCGCACGCCGGTCACGATCGCGTCGAATTCCGAGAGGTTGCGCTGCTCCAGGTCGGAAGCCGTCAGCAGCGTCACATCGCAGCCGAGTTGGCGAATGGCATCGGGCATCTCATCGCCCGCGCCCATCACGTAGCCGACTTTCCGGGCGGTGACCCGCACATCCGCCCGCACCAGCTTCACCACCGCGGGCGGGAACACCGTCAACGGCGGCAGCGGCGGATGCGAGATCACCAGCATGCCCACGCCGATCTCGCGGCCGCCCACGTGGGCCACGCCGCGAAGCTGCGCCGGCGGATCGGGCCCCCGGGCAGGGGTCACCTCGAAGGTCAGCGGCTGCTGCTGGCCCGCTTGCGCCTGTTCGAAATTGCGTGAAACCGGCTCCGCGGTCCATCCCGCGTCCAGCGCGAGACGCACGTCGCCCGCCACCTTGGGCACATCCGCGCGTACCTGGATCGCCACTTGGCGCGCGTCGCCCGAGGGGAACAGCACCACGTCCTGCGGCAGGTTCAACGCCACCGGAGGCACCACCGTCAGCGCGCGCGTCTGCTCGCCATCCACGCGATCGACGTAGCGGTGGCGCACTGGCCGCACCAAGTCGAAGGCCACGCCGTTGGCGAGAATGTGGAAGCGCAGGTTGAGGAGTGGCGGATCGTCGGGCAGACCGATCATGCGCTGGTCGGGAATGTTGTAAGTGTCGCCCTGCTTGGGCAAGCGCAGCCAGAAGGGCTGGGAGTAAGGCTGATCGGCGGGGACCGCGAACTTGAGCTGCGCATTCACGGGCTGGTTGATTTTCAGGGCAGCCTGTTGGGCGCCGGAACGGACGGATGCGCCCATACCTTCCAGAGTGAGGCTATCGAGCACCAGAGGGAAAGTGGAACGATTGAGGGCGGTGTAATTGACCTCGATGCTGCCGCCGGGGACGACCTCGTAGTTATCGGTGTTGGCGTCGAGCCACAAGCCGGCGCAGAGGGCGATGGCCTCGCGCAGTTCGGCGAGCTTGGCGTCGGCCTCGGGATGATGGATAGCGGCGATCAAGGGATACGCCTGCAACAAATCGGCGATGGTCTGTTCAGGGAATTCCGGCTCAAATCTGGTAGCGGCCTGGGCGAGGATGTTGCCGATGGGCGCACCGCCGGGCAGGCGGTTCCAGGTGGTGTCGATGGCGTCGAAAGCGTCTTTGGCGTCCTTTGCGGGAGCGTCGCCCGCCACCGGCACGAGGAATTGCCGCGACGGCCCCGGCCGCTGCGACGCCCCCATGCCCTGGCTGCGATGCATGCTGCGGCTCATCCCGGCGATCTGGCTGTAGGAAACGCCCAGCACCGGATTGTACGCGCCGGTATCCACCTCGATGCGCCCCGGAGTGGCCGCCGCGTCCTTCTCCATCTCCTTGGTGAAGCTGAAGGAATTGAACAGCAGCCGCCGCGCCTTCCACGGTTCCACGAATTGCAGTTGCTCCGGAAAGCGGGTGGGATCTCCCGCCGCGGCGAAAGCCTCCTTGCCCAGGATGGCGGACACCTGGTGTTGCCCGTGCCCGTCCCTCGGGGTGCCCGAGAAGCGCAGAATCACGACATCCGGACGGAAGCGGCGAATCACCCACACCACGTCGGAAAGGATGCGCTCGCGTCCCCATTTGGCGAGCGTCTCTTCGGGCGTTTTGGAAAACCCGAAGTCGATGGCGCGGGTGAAGTATTGCTCCGCGCCATCGATGCGCCGGGCCGCCAGCAATTCCTGCGAGCGGATCAGCCCCAGCAAATCGCCCTGCTCCGGACCGATCAGGTTCTGCCCGCCTTCGCCGCGGGTCAGCGACAGATACCCTGTGCGCATGTGGCGGCCGCGCGCGTAATAGGCCAGAATGGCGGTGTTCTCATCGTCGGGGTGCGCGGCGATCATGAGCACGCTGCCCAGCACGGTCAGCTTCTGCAGCGATTGCTCGATCGCCGGCGTGCCGGAAAAAGGCGCCTGCGCAAAAGCTGGCGCGAGCAGGAACAGGCAAATAAGCAGTGAGAGGGAGAGCCGGCTGAAAGCCGGCTGCGGGCAAAATTGCCCGCCCTCCAATTCGCAGTTGGCGGAATGAATGCGCATCCAAGATAATGGTAGTCCATCATGAAGATCGACTGGAACGGCTGGAAGTCCGCCTTGGGCCGCCGGCCACGTCCCCTGGCGCATATCGGCGTGCTCGGCGTTCCGGAGCAAAACGGTATTCCCCTCGATTGCATCACCGGTGTCAGCGCCGTGATCTGCCGCGACCGCGGCGATGTGGTGCTGCCGATCCGCGCAAGCTGCTCGTATCCCGGGCTGTTCCAGCCGGTGCGCTGCGGCGAGCGCCTGCTGGCGCGCGTGTTGGGCGCCACGCACGTGATCTCGCTGCACCTGCCCATGCAAGGCGCCGCCACCCCCACCAACATGTTCCATGTGATTAATCGATGTTTCCAAATCCTGCACAGTCGCACCGAAATCACCTGGCGGCAGTCACAGGCTAAAGCCTGTGCAGCGCGAGCTTTGCTCGCGAAAGCGGGGCTGAGAGCCCCGCGCAGGCTGAGAGCCTGCCCCACTGTAAATGGCCAATCTCCAGTCACAGGCTAAAGCCTGTGCTACCTGCTATGCCAGATTCAAAATCTGCCTGACCGTGCCGCTCTCTTTCTGGATCTTCGTCTGCAGCATCATCAGCGCCTGAATGAGCTGCTCGGGACGCGGCGGGCATCCGGGCACGTACACGTCGATCGGGATCACCTGGTTCACCGGGATCAGCGCGTAATTGTTGAACACGCCCGTGGAGGTGGCGCACGCGCCCATGGAAATCGCCCACTTGGGTTCCGGCATCTGCTGGTAAAGATGGCGGATCACCGGCGCCATCTTGTTGGACACGCGCCCCGCGATTATCATCAAGTCCGATTGCCGCGGCGACCCGCGAAACACCTCCGCGCCAAAACGCGCAATGTCGAACCGCGACGCGCTCATCGACATCATCTCGATGGCGCAACACGCCAGGCCGAACGACATGGGCCAGATGGAGTTCTTGCGCGCCCAGTTTACGGCCATGTCCAAGGTGGTTAACACCAGGCCTTCGGAAGCCGCCGCCGCGGCGCTGGCGACGGTCTCGTTATCCAGGCGCTCGAAGAGTTCGACGGGACCGCTGGCAAAAGGTGCATCCATATCTCCCATTCTACGCCGAGAGCGTGCGCCGCGCTAAGGCGTTGGATCGCTGGCGGGCGCGGGGTCGGGGAAGTCGCCGAGCACCTCGCGGGGGATTTCGCGCCAGATCCCGTCGAGGCCGAGGACACGCGGGAGCACCGAGTAGTAGCGTTTCCCTTCGGGGGTGTTCCAGGTGAGGCCCATTTTGATCTTTTCGGGTGTTTTGTCCTTCTCGTCCTTGAGGCGTTCGGTGCGTTCTTTGCGGTAACGTTGCAAGTCGGCGATGGTGGAGGAGATGGCTCGCTGGAGGCGAACCTGCGTGAGGTAGACGCGGTGGATGGCCAGGGCGTAATCCTTTGCGGGCACGGCGGGATCGTGGATGCGAGCCTCGTTGCGGTCGATGCGGGCCAATTTCCACTGGGTGACGGCGATATCCTCGACCAAGGACTTTTCCATGTCGTCCTGGGGCATCCAGGCGGCTGAGAGGCGTTCGAGGTGTTGGTCGAATTTGGCCTGGTCTTCGCCGAGGATGACTGTAGATTCGGCGCGCAGGCCGTGGACGAGGGCGTTGAAGCGGACGCGCTCCTTGGCCTCCGGACTTTGGGGGCCGGTAGATTTCTGCGCATTGCGCCGGTTGGCGCGTATCTGCTTGATTGTAGCCATAGTTACCTTTTCTGCCGAACAATGCCAATGGGGGACGGAGGGGCTGGTTTCGGGGCGCCGGGAAAGGCAACATGGAACCACAGATGGACACAGATACACACGGATAAGACCGATGTGTTTTCCCGGGGCTTGGTGGATGTGCCGCTCTGCCGAAGTGGCGGGTAAGTTGAGTTACCCGATTTAAGGTTAGCGCGCGGGGTGGGCGGGAATGGTGGGGCGTTTGGGTGGGGCGTGGGGAAGTGGTTTGTTTGGAGGGGTTTGCGGGGCGGGGAAAAGTTGCGGTGACGTGTGAATGGGGTTTTGAGGTGGGGGGGATTTCGGGGGTGTGGGGCGTAAGTTATTGGAGGGATTGGGGTTAGGGTCTAGACGGATGCGGCGCGTGCTTTGGACTGGTCCTGGATGCGGTAAGCAGACTTGGTCGCGGATCAGGCGGATCAGGCGGATCGGGCGGGCGGGGTCGACACGCTCTCGACACGCTCCCACCGT
>Ga0224558_1001867_pt1 | contig 20767 bp, 21 predicted proteins | sample 714S32024metaG_FD_180682 | JGI IMG/M metagenome (GOLD analysis project Ga0224558, IMG submission 180682) | Peat soil microbial communities from Stordalen Mire, Sweden - 717 S3 20-24 | ecosystem: Environmental > Terrestrial > Soil > Wetlands > Peat | place: Sweden: Norrbotten County, Stordalen...
TTCCATTGGCCCCGCCCAAGCGAAGCCAAATAAAATCTCAAATCCAGCGGCTGCCCCGTCCTTGTCCCTGCGTTCTTTGCAGGGACAGGGCGGGGAACTTGACTTGGCATCCTCAACTCACGGAGATCAAAATCCCCGCCCTGTCGCAAAAGACGCGACAAGAGCGGGGCACCCTCGAGGATTAAAATGAGGAAAGGGTGAGCCAGCCCCCGCGCCGCCATTGGAAGGCGTCTTGGGCGGGATAACGACCTACTTTTTGCCCTTCCTTTTGCGGATCACATTTCCAATCACTACGCAGATCATGACAATTATGACGCAACCGAACACCTGCCCGATGAGATATGACCCTGTATTCGGTGAGTGCATCGCGATAAAAAATATGAAGCCAGCAAATATCGAAAAGATAAGCGCAATAACGACCTTCAACGTCGCGCTGAACAATAGTTTTTCTGATGGGCGCGTCGCGACAATAATCGCGAGGGCAACGCCTAGAAGAAGTGCTAATCCGCTCATAAGCGGCCCAGTATAGACCTAAAACAGCCGGACGGGTGGCGCATTCAAGGCGGGCGGCCCGGACTAGCGCAGTCGTTTGAACTCACGAGGTGGGCCGCTGACCTTTTTCATCACCAACGCGATGTACGAGCCATCACAGACCTGCTCCCCAATCGGTGCGAAGATACCTCGACAGTGCACCATCGAGAACTGCGCCAGTCCCCAGAGACGAACGCATTTCCGGACGCAAGCTTTTCACCTGCTCTTTGACAACAAATGCCCGACAAATGGCCCAGGTCAGCACCCCCGCAAGTGCACGCCAAACAGCAAAATCAAGCGCTAAGTCCCATCTTTGTAACACGTTACATGTAACTACCTTACTATCATCGACTTAACTCATTTTAGGGGGGAGGGGGGTACCCCCCCACAAATTCCTGAATTCTTACCCGGCTGGCCCGTCCCGCCCGACAATCGGAACTGGAAGCCACTTCTCGAAAAGCGCGCGAAGCGGAACACCCCCGGTTATTTCGGTTGAGGTTCAAGGACAAAACCCCGTTATACTTCTCCGTTAAAGTGGCGCACCCGGCGCAGGTCGCGAGAGAGCTCGATCAGCTGCTGGAATCATGATCTGCTGAAACGGCGGCGTGCTGGAATCAATATGCCATTGTGGAGCATGGACGAATGGCAATACCTCGAGCGCGAGGTCGTCACTGACCCAAAAGGTAGACCGTGGACTGTGGCGCTGATGGACGTGCTGGGTCAGGAAGGCGATCCTGAGATGCCCAACAAGTTGCTCGAACTCCAGTATTCATCGGGCCGATATTTCACGCTCATCTACTCAGCCAGTGGAGCGTTACAACGGGAACGCGGCTACGCGTCATTGTCAGAGGCAGAGGACGCATACCGAGAGCTGCTCGTGGCCGTCATCGATGGCAGCCTCGACCCCTCGCAACCGGTGTTCCGGCAGGACCTGGAGGATTGATCGTCTTTACCGCGATCTACCGGCCAGGATCCAGATCTCTCATCACTACATGGAGCACCTGCCCAGCCACTCGCGCATCACGCTCGGAAACCGTCGTCTTCGGGCCGCCCTCGCCGTCGGCATCGGTGTGATCTCGATACGTCCGCGCGACGGCCGGCAGCCGGGCGCACCCGTTGCGAATAAGACCCGCCCTCTCGGCGACGGCGAGCCGCGTGTCGAACGACCAATCGGCAATTTTCCCTGCGGGCGCGCCCAAGCCCGCCAGCGCACTCAGCCCTTTGTGTTCCAGCGCGTCGGTCACGATGGCCTCCAGGATTCCGCAAGAAGTGCGGAGCGCCAGGTCGTAGTTCCCTTCCTCCAGCACGCGCCGACTATCGATGTAGGCCTGCTCAAGCACCGGACGGAGCTCGGTGTTGTGAACGAACTCGAAGCGGCGAGGCGGCGGTGCCTCCGACGATGCAGACGAGTATGCGGCAAAGCCCGGGTCTTTGCCGCTGTCCATTCCGGAGAGCGTGGCAACCGCTTGCTCGAGGACACCGAGCAGTCGCTGGACGATCTCGGCTGGCGCCGCCCCTTCGACGGCATGGCCAGCCGCTGAGCGCATCAGGAAGGCTTCGCTAAACGACCGGGCAAGCCAATGGGCCTTGCTGCCTCCGGACAATTGATTGATCGTGACGCCGCAGTCTTCCTGCCAGGCGCGAGTGGATGCAATCGACGATGGGTTGGAGGGATCGGTCGCCAAAGTGTCGCAAAGCTCGCGCCCGCGGCGCATCAAGCCATTGAGGTGGGACAGGTAAGTATCGATCTGCGCTCGCAGGCTCTCATCCATCGGCATCGGTCACGTTCCCACTACCGGCTGCCCTGGGTAGCGTCCTCTTCGGCAAACACAGATAGGTTGTTGTCTCACTAGGGAGGATTATTCCAGCCAGTTAATTCGAGACTCATGCTTTAGGAAGCTTTTCTTTCCACGAGCAAGGATTGTGCCAGCACTCCTCGAATCGAAGCGTCCACCACCTGCACAAAATGAACCACCGGTACTTGGCTGCCGGCGAGCCTGATTCCGCTTCGCAACTGAAGCAGGCAGCCGGGATTTCCGGTGGCGACAATATCTGGCGCGGTCGCCAGCACATTGCGGACCTTGCGATCGCCCAGTTCCTTGGCCGGTTCGGGCCGCACAAGATTATAGATTCCGGCCGACCCGCAGCACAGTGCCGCTTCGGCGGTTTCCAAGATCTTCAGTTCGGGAATTTTTCCAAGGATAGCGCGGGGCTGCGCCCTCACGCCCTGGGCATGTTGCAAGTGGCAGGAGTCGTGAAACGCGACCTTCAAGGGAATTGGATGGCGCGTAGCCCGCGGCTCGAGGCCAGCCAGGACTTCAGAAATGTCGCGACACTTGGCGGAGAATGCCTTCGCCCGCTCGCTATACTTCGGGTCATCGCGCAGCAGATAGCCATAGTCTTTCAGGTTTGATCCGCAGCCCGCAGCATTGCTCACCACGGTATCCACCTGCGCGCGTTCGAATGCGTCAATGGTGCGCCGCGCGTAATCGAGCGCTGACTTCTCTTCTCCAGCGTGGACCATGAGGGCACCGCAGCAGCACTGATCCCTGGGAATGACCACCTCGCAACCTTCGGCGGCGAGTACGCGAGCAGTGGCGGCGTTTACCTCGGGGAAGAAGACGCTCTGCACGCATCCCAGCAGCAAACCTGCACGCAGGCGCCGTTCGCCTTGTGCTTCCACTCGTTCCGGGAGCGCGGCGCCGTCTGTCGCTTGCGGAGCTGAGGGTGCGAGGTTCTCCACTGCGCGCAGGCTTGCCGGGAGCAGATTGAGGACACCGCTGCGGCGCACGAGCGACTGCAATCCCGAGCGCTGGTACATTCGCAGCGGCCCCAGCAGCAGGCGCAGTCGATCGGGCCGCGGAAAGATGTCAAAGATCATTCGGCGCAGCAGTCCGTCGGTTACCGGCCGCTGGTAGTTGCGTTCAATCTGGGCGCGCGTTGCTTCAATCAGCTTGTCGTACTTCACGCCCGAAGGACACGTTGTTATGCAGGCCATGCATCCGAGGCAGTTGTCCATGTGGTTGACAAAGGTGGGATCGAGACTAACCTGACCCTCCAGGCCGAGTTTCATCAGATAGATTCGCCCGCGCGGCGAATCCATCTCCTGGCCCCAAAGGGCATAGGTGGGACAAGTGGCGAGGCAAAACCCGCAATGCACGCACTCGTTGACCAGGTCGGTCGAGGGCGGGTGGTGCGCGTCGAAGGCGCTAGAGCTGGCGTTGGCAGGTATTCTCGCGGGTTCCGCCATTTAGATTCCCCCAATGAACCGGCCGGGGTTCAGCGCTCCCGTCGGGTCGAATTGCGCTTTGATGCTTCTCATCAGCGGCAGGGCATCGCCCGCGCTTCCCCAGACATCCATTTTCGATTTGATTTCGAGAGGGCAGCGCAGGATGACGAGCGAGCCTCCGCGAGTTTCCAGATTCTTCCGCAAATCCTGGAGCACATTGAGAAGGGCACCGGTATCGTTCCCCTCCAGCCGAAGGTACCCGACTCCGACCGCTTGCGCGACGAGCTTCCAAGGCAACTGCAGCGGCTCCGATGTTTTCCTTATCAAGTTTAAGAAGGTTCCTAGATCTGCGGGCAACAGGCTGAACTTGCACACGACGGAAGATTCGGCCCCGCTCCACAATGTTGAGCGCGCATTCCAGACGTCTGCCGGAGACTCGATGCGGCGTGCCCCGGAGGCGATGCGCAGGGTCTGCTCAATTTGTGCTTCACAGCCCGCGGTCGTTCCTTCAAAACGGAGATCGACCGCCGGCGTCGAGGAGTTCCCGGCGCGAACTTGCACGCCGGTCGGAACCATATTGCAATCCTGAATCGCGAGCACCAAAGCATTCATGGTTTCGCTGTCGGCATTGGAGAAGCTCAAGGTCCGGCTTTCGCGCGGGACGGGGTGAAGCCGGAAAATCGCTTGCGTGATAATTCCCAGAGTACCCAACGATCCAGTAGCCAGCTTGGGCAGGTCATATCCAGCGACGTTCTTTACCACCTTGCCGCCGCTCTTGGCGAGAGTGCCATCCGGCAGAGCCAGTGTGATGCCAATAACCAAATCGCGCAAGCTCCCGAAGCGAATACGGAGAGGCCCGCTGTCGTTGGTCGCCAGAATTCCTCCGATCGTCGCTTGGTCCGGCCACAGAGGGTCGAGGGCCAGTCGCTGTCCATGCTCGGCAAGAGTTTGCTGCAGTCGTTGGATTGTGCAACCGGCTTCCACCGTCGCCGTCATGTCGCCCCAGGTGTGTTCCACGACGCGGTTCAACCGGTGAGTCGAAAGAATCAGGTCGCCGCTGCGCGGCGGATTGCCCCAATCCATCTTGGTTGCGCCGCCACGAGGGATCACCTGCAAACCCGCGGCCGTCGCGATCTTCAGCGCGCCAGCGACTTCCTCAGGATTACCCGGCTCGATGACCATGTGCGGAAGGACGTCATCGACCGCGTCCTCCAACTTGGAGGTGCGAAAGTGCTCCGCGCCAACGAGGGCCGGCAAATCGCTCCACGCGGTTTCCACCGCGGCGATCGATGCGTGCGATGATGAATGAGTTTCCATAACCCTCAAAAGAACTGCGCTACCCCGGCGACTTCCAGAGGATGCGGCTGATACGGGCCGGTTCTCTCCGCGCACATGCGCGTGCGAGGAAACACTTTGCCTGGATTCGAGAGATGTTCGGGATCGAAAGCGCAGCGCACGAGTTGCATCGTTTCCAGATCGGGCTCCGCGAACATCTCCCCCATCATCATCTTTTTCTCTGCGCCCACGCCGTGCTCGCCGGTGATCGACCCGCCGTACCTCACGCACAGGCGCAGGATATTGATGGAAAGCTCCGTCGCGCGCTCCTCCTGTCCGGGGATGCGCCGGTCGTAGAGCACCAGGGGATGCAGATTGCCATCGCCCGCATGAAAGACGTTGGCCACACGCAATCCGTCCGCGGCGCTCATGCGTTCGATTTCGCTGAGAATCTTGGGCAGCGCGGTGCGAGGAACTACGCCGTCCTGCACAATGTAGTTGGGCGAGATGCGCCCCACGGCGGCAAAGGCGGCCTTGCGGCCTTTCCAGACGAGTGCGCGCTCCGCGTCGGACTGGGCAACGCGAATCTCCCAAGCCCCGCATTGCGTGCAGATCTCGCCCACCTGGTCCATCAAGTGCTCGACTTCGGCGGCCGGGCCGTCGAGTTCCACCAGCAGCAGTCCGCCGCAGTTTGGGTACCCGGCGTGCACCGCGGCCTCGGCTGCCTGAATGGCGAGGTTGTCCATCATCTCGATGGCCGCCGGCAGCATTCCGGCCCCAATAATTCCGCTGACCGCCGCGCCCGCTTCGTTGGTGGTATTGAAAGCGGCCAGCAGGGTTTGAATGACCGCGGGCTTCTTCACGATGCGCAGTACGACTTTGGTCGCGATTCCCAGCGTTCCTTCCGATCCCACAAAAATTCCCGGCAGATCGTATCCCGGGCGGTCCAGCGCGCGGCTGCCGATATGCACGATCGATGCATCGGGAAGGACCACCTCGAGAGCCAGCACGTGGGTAGTGGTGAATCCGTATTTCAGACAATGCGCGCCGCCCGAGTTCTCCGCAACATTCCCGCCGATTGTGCACACCGACTGCGACGAAGGATCGGGGGCGAAGAAGTAACCATGCGAAGCAACGCGTTGCGTAACATCCGAGTTGACGACGCCCGGCTCCACCACCACACGCGCGTTGGGCAGATCCACTTCCAGGATGCGGTTCATGCGAGCCAAGCTGATGAGCACGCCAGTTTCCACCGGCAGGGCTCCGCCGCTGAGTCCCGTGCCCGAGCCTCGAGCTACAAAAGGAATCTTTTCACGCTGACAGATACGCACAATCGCCTGAACGTCCGCGCTTGAAGTGGGCAGCAGAACTGCCTGAGGCAAGACGCGGAGGTTCGTCAGCCCATCGCATTCATAGGTGTGGAGTTCGGAGGCTTCGGTGATCAAACCCTTGCCAACGATCGCGCGGAACTGGCCGAGGATATGCGCTTCCATGGGGGCTCTCCTCGCCAAGCGGTTATGAGCCTGGTGGGCACTTTCAAGAGGATACAAAGATCGACTGGAATCTTATACCAAGATGCCGATTTAGTGGAGTAAAGTTTCCGATAGCCCTTTGCCTTTATGTCCGAGATGTGCACGAACAAGTCCCGCCGGGGCCATCCTCGCTCGTGATGAAGCCATGAGCCCTTCTGCTCGCTGCACCACTTTGCTCTGTCTCTTGCTCTGCCGTTGCTGCTCATCTGGGAGCTACCTCGCCTTCATTTGGTGTACACTTCCATAGATTTTCCTCTGATTTTCCGCAGATAGCCGAGAGGCATCACCATGGACACTACTTTCAATCCAAGTACAGCGAACGCAAAAAAGCAGGGACACGCCGCCTGGTTTACGGAGTTATCGCCGCCAGAGCGAAGCACCTTTATCGCTACCTTTGGCGGTTGGGCGCTCGACGGCATGGACGTGATGGTGTACAGCTTTGTCATCCCAAGCTTGATCGCGGCATGGCACATCACCAAGGGTGAAGCAGGTATGCTGGGAACGGCGGCATTGCTGATCTCCGCCGTGGGCGGCTGGCTTGCGGGACTACTGGCGGATCGCTTCGGACGTGCTCGAGTCTTGCAGTGGACCATCCTCTGGTTCGCGCTGTTCACCTTCCTGAGCGGATTCACCAACAACTTTTGGCAATTGCTCATTACTCGCGGCTGTCAGGGCTTGGGCTTCGGCGGGGAGTGGGCCGTCGGCTCGGTGCTGATGGGCGAGACGATTCGCGCCGAGCACCGTGGCAAAGCCGTGGGTACGGTGCAGGGCGGCTGGGCCATCGGCTGGGGAATTGCCGCGATATGCTCGGTTGCGTTGTTCTCATGGCTTCCCGCGGGCCTCGCCTGGCGGGCCATGTTCTGGATTGGCATTCTGCCCGCGTTCTTGGTCTTCTACATTCGGCGCCACGTTCCCGAGCCCCAGGTTTACACCCGGACGCGCCAAAAGCTCGCCGCCGGCGGCGACAAGCCTCATTTCCTCGAGATCTTTTCTCCGACGATTTTGAAGATCACTCTGTTGACATCGCTATTGGGGGTGGGCGTCCAGGGCGGCTACTACGCGATCACAACCTGGCTGCCAACATATTTGAAGACCGTGCGGCATCTTTCGGTCCTGAATACGGGCACGTATATGATCGTCATTATTGCCGGATCCTTCTGCGGCTACCTGACCGGGGCCTACCTTGCCGACGGCATCGGACGCAAGAAGGCCCTGATTCTTTTCGCCGCCTGCTGTGCCTTGGCGGTCACCGCTTATACCTATTTGCCAATCAGCAACGGAATCGTGATGCTGCTGCTCGGTTTTCCACTCGGGTTCTTCACCTCCGGCTCCTTCAGCCCGGTCGGCGCGTTCTTCACCGAGCTGTTTCCCAGCCGCCTGCGTGGCTCGGGTCAGGGCTTCTCTTATAATCTGGGCCGTGGGATTGGCGCCCTGTTCCCGACGCTGGTCGGCTTTCTCAGCGCGCGACTCTCGCTGGGCAAAGCGATTGCCATCTTCGCGGTATCAGCTTATGTCGTCATGATCCTGGCAGTACTGCTGCTCCCCGAGACCAAGGGCAAAGAACTGCGAGTCTATGAATAGCACCGAAGGCGAGGCGGCAATCCCAGTTTGCGCGGCTCCTAACCCCGACCCCGGCAGCCCGAAGGTCGCCGTTCCACCCAACGCATGGGATTGTCACGCGCACATCTTCGGTCCGGCGGAGCAGTACCCTTTTATTCCGGGACGCAGCTACACGCCGCCACCAGCGAGCATTCAGTCATACCAACGGATGTTGAGCGCCCTCGGACTGGAGCGAGCCGTAATCGTCCAGCCGAGCGTTTATGGTACAGACAACCGTTGCACGTACGACGCAGTGGCCGCTTCTGGGGGCAGGTGGCGCGGTATTGCGGTAGTGGACCCCAGCGCGAATACGCACGAGCTGCGGCGTTTGCAGGACGCGGGATTCCGCGGCGTGCGAATCAACCTCCTGTTCAAAGGCGGCTTGGCGATGGAGATTCTGGAGCAGGTCGCCCGGCTGATTGCGCCGCTCGGCTGGCACTTGCAGTTGCTCATCGATGGCCGCGACCTGGCGGAATTGGCGCCGCGACTTCGACGTCTGCCGGTCCGCTTCGTCATCGATCACATGGGACACATGCCTGCGCAACTGGGGCTGGCGCATCCGGGATTTACGGCCCTGCTTGCACTTATACGCGAAGGCAGCTGCTGGGTGAAGCTCTCCGGCGCGTATCGTATCTCCACCCAACCTTACCCGTATGAGGATGCCGCTCCGATTGCGAAGGCGCTGGTCGAGGCCGCGCCAGAGCGCATGGTATGGGGAAGCGACTGGCCGCATCCCTCGTTCCAAGGCGCGATGCCGGTCGATGCCACGCTCCTCGATTTGCTGGCGAGCTGGGTTCCAGATTCGCGGACAAGGCAGCGCATTCTCACAACGAATCCCGCGGAGCTGTATGATTTTACGGGCTGACGCCGGAGAGCAAGAGGATAAGAACGAACCTCCCAGGGCACAGAGGAGCGCGTCATTTCCTGAGTAATTCGGCTTCCCGGCTCGAAATCTTGCCCACCCAGCAACAGAGAAGATCGCGAAGCGTCGCAAATATACAGCCGCTACCAATCCGCCACCCGATGCCTAAAGCTGGAGGCCGCTCCAAGCCCATTCATAACCGCGCCTCCAATCAGAACTGCACGCCCCACATTGTCACGATGTCTCCGGTGCAACATATAAGCGGTGGCTACTTCGGCGCCGAACAACGCCGCTGTAGCCGTAAGCTGAACTGGAATCGTCTGCACAAACGGACGCGCCATTGGGTTGTATTCTTCGCCACCACCGTCTATGTTCCGGCGCGTTATGTAGCTGTCGGTAGCCTTTGCGGCTCCGTCGAGCGCGACCAGCGCTATTGTGCCCCGCGTCCAGAAGCGTGAAGCGGCCAGATCTCCTTGGGTTACGTAAGGATGCACCGCAAAAGCGTAATGTGCCTCTTGAGCGCGGAGGGTGCCGACCATCACCGCCAGCATGATAATCACCATGAGCATTTTCATTGCAAGAGCGGGTCGCGCACACCGGCCCTCCCATGCTCATCGGAATAAAAATAAAAGTCTTGAAGATTAATCGAATCTAAGAAACGGGGGAGGCTTCAAAAAGTTGAGTTGCGATGGAGATTTATATTCGTGCGAATTTGCTGAGTGAGAATGCCCGGCCCGCCGCTTGGGTGGCGGCTGTGTGGGGTCGTGGGGTGAGGCCGGGCAATTCTGTGCTTCCCCTTAATTGCAGATGTATATCTTTTACCGCATAAGGCCTTATCCTGCCTGTGACCGCAATCACCATTCTGCGTGATTGGGATACATCAGACTGTGATGTACGTCACTGCCAAGACGGACATACGGGCTAAGATAAGGGCTGTTCCAGAAAATATCACAGGAGAAGCACTCATGGCCTATGTAATCACCGACAACTGTATCAAAGACGAGCTTTGCGTCGACGTCTGCCCGACCGACTGCATTCACCCCAAGAAAGACGAGCCGCAGTTTGAGGCGGCGACACAGGTTTATGTCGACCCTGCTGGTTGCATCGATTGCGGCGCCTGCGTTCCGGTTTGCACCTCGGACTCAATCTTCGTGGCAGAGGAACTGCCGGAGGACAAGAAGGAGTTTCTGGAAAAGAATGCCGCGTATTACGCGACATAGCCGTGCCGGGAGTGCCCGCGTGGCGCGGGCACTCCCTTCGATTTCGCTCAGGGCAGGCTCTGGCCGCGTGCGGGTAGCTGCATTTGCTCGCGGGGGGAACAAACGTCGCCGGCTGTCCAAAAGCGGACGAAGCTCGGTAAGGGCATCGCTTCAGCCGCGCCGCACCAGACCTTCGATTCGAAACCCAAGGGGAAAATTCGAGGTTGCTGGACAATCTGCCTGCGCTAACGCTTTGTGCGCACCGCAAAAACTTCCGTCTTCGCTCTGCTGAAGGCGAAGTGCAACGTCCATTCCCGGGTGCCGGACTCATCGGATTGTCCCGGAGAAAACTTCCAACCCCGGGCAGCTTCGAGTGCGGCACGCGAAAAATACTTGCTCGGCCCGGCCGATTCGAGCGTCGCCTTGGCCACGTTGCCTGCGGCATCCACTTCGACTTTTACTCGAACTTTGACCTTGCCTTGAATCGTGCGGAGCGCGCTCGGCGAAACCTGCGGCATCACCCGCTGCGCAACTCCGCTCTGATGGTCAGTGTTGGCAATGTCAGTTTTGGTAACATTTTCCTCGCCGCCTGCCTGTGGCATCGCCGCTCCAGTTCTGGTATGGCCGACCTTTGCAGCTTCCGGCGCAACGGGCTTCGGCTCTGACTTCGGCAGTGCCAGGGCCGGCGCGGACTGTGAGTTCTCCTGGGCCGCACCGTGCTGAGCTTGTGTCGATTGTACTTCCGCCGAAGGGCCCGACCGTTTCGGTCTCGCGATCAAGAAAAAGGCAACCGCAAGCACCGCCACCAACCCCAAAGCGTAGGGCCATTTTGCAGATGCTTTCTGCTGACCCAAGTTCTGCCGACCCACGATCGCTGGCGCAGAAGCCATCTTTTCAGTCTGGGCCGAAGTCGGCACCGGCGGCTGCGCTCCCAAGTGATCGCTGATCTCCGCAATCGTCCATCGCTTCCCCGGATCAACTTGCAAGCAGTGCTTTGCAATTTCGCGGAATGGCTCCCGGACTGTCGCCGGTACTTCGGGCACGCCCCCTCGTGACCGGTCCCAAACTGGCAAGCGCTGCGTCAGTGCTTCGACCAATGTCATCCCCAACTGCCACCTGTCGGCCGCCGGCGAAACCTCACCCGTCGCCGCTTCTGGCGGATCGTAGGCGCTCGTCGCCCGCGCGCCACGCCGCCTCTCACCCACCACGCCCATAGCGTCGCTCGATAGCTTCACCTGGTCCGCAACGGCCAGAATATTTGAAGGTTGGATGCGTCCATGCGCGAGCCCCACGTCGTGCACACATTGCAAAGCCCGCAAAATCGGCGGAAGCATCCCTCGCGCTTCCTCCGCTGTCAGTGCCCGCTCCGGCAGAACCTGCGATAGACTTTCCTCCGCGTACTCCTGCACCACATAAAGCAGCGCTGTGCCCTCGAGTTCGCAGCGTCCAACCTCGAAAATACGAATCAGATTCGGATGAGTCAGTTCGCTGGCTTTCTCCCATAGCAGCAATTGCTTTTCCGCATCTGCCGCGTCGGCGGGAATCAACTTGATGGCGGCTTTCTCGGGATCGCCCACACCGCCTTGCGCAGGGGTGAGGAAAACGGCACTGTGATCGGAACCGCCTAAGTAGCTTAGCAGCGGAAATCTCCCATCGACGGTGCGGCCCACCCATGCTTGCCAGGTCTCGCTCATATCGTCTCGCTTATGTTCGGAGTCTCACTAGCCCGCTATTGTATGTGACCGCGCGCACAAGCGGAACGGCCGACAGTGTTGAACGGGATCTCCACAGACTCCCGCGCAACAATCTTTCGGCACTTTATAATATCCGCATGGCTACCGTCCCCGCCGAAATCCACAGCCACCGTTACATCAGCCTTGCTACCTTCCGAAAAAATGGCGTCGCCGTGTACACGCCCATCTGGTTTGCCGAAGACAACAACAAACTCTACCTCATGACGAACAGTAAATCCGGAAAGTGCAAGCGCATCCGCAACAACCCGCAAGTCAAGATCGCCCCCTGCACCATCCGCGGAAAAATCACCGGCTCCGAATTCCCCGCAACCATCCGCATCCTTCCAACGGAAGAGTTCGCTCGCGTCCGCCAGGCGATCAACCGAAAATATTGGCTCGCCCGTGTCCCATTCCTGTGGCGCAACACCGACGCCTACCTCGAAATCACGCCCGCATGAATAGGCCCCCATGAGTCCAACTCCACCGAACGGGTTCTCCCCAGCGAGTAGTGTTCTAATTCGGGAAAATTAGCACAGCACGGATGGTCGCATGGCGTTTACGCTGGCTGCTCCTGCCTGTTACCATCGAAGGTTGTTTCGGGCCCTGCGTATTTTCTTCGGCAATTAAATTTTTCTTGGAGGCACCATGGCCGTAAAAGTTGGCATTAATGGATTTGGACGCATCGGACGCAACGTTCTCCGCACCGCGCTCGCCGATAAGAACCTCGACTTCGTCGCCGTGAACGATCTCACCGATCCCAAGACACTAGCCCACCTGCTCAAGTACGACTCTATCCTCGGCAACTTGCCGCACAAAATCACCGCCGGCGCCGACAGTATTTCGATCGACGGCAAGACCATCAAAGTCTTCAAGGAAAAGGATCCCTCTGCCCTGCCCTGGGACTCCGTCGGAGCTCAAGTCGTTATCGAATCCACCGGAAAGTTCACCGACGCCGACGAAGCGAAGAAGCATCTGCGCGGCTCGGTGAAAAAAGTCATCATCACCGCCCCAGGGAAGAACGAAGATCTCACGGTTGTGCTCGGCGTGAACGAAGAGAAGTACGATCCCGCCAAGCACCACATCATCTCGAACGCTTCCTGTACAACGAATTGTCTGGCCCCAGTCGCCAAGGTCGTCAACGATAACTTCAAGATCGTCAGCGGCACCATGACCACCATCCACTCTTATACGAACGATCAGGTGATCCTCGACTTCCCGCACAAAGATTTGCGGCGAGCCCGCGCAGCGGCGATCAACATGATCCCGACCTCGACCGGCGCCGCCAAAGCGCTCAAACTCGTCATCCCCGACCTGGCCGGCAAACTCGACGGCTTCGCCATGCGCGTCCCCACGCCCAACGTCTCGGTCGTGGACCTCGTCGTCTGGGTAGAAAAAAAGACCACCAAGGAAGAGGTGAACGCCGCCCTGAAAAAAGCCTCCGAGTCAGGCCCGCTGAAGGGCTACCTCGGCTTCGAGGAAGGCGAACTGGTCTCGTCCGATTTCAAAGGCGACTCCCGCTCCTCCATCGTCGACGCGCCCATGACCTTAGTCGTCGGCGGCAACTGCGTCAAGGTGATCTCCTGGTATGACAACGAGTGGGGATACTCTTGCCGTGTCCGCGATCTGATCAACCTGATGTCGGCCAAAGGACTGTAGGTTCTGGTAGCGTCGTACCTGGATAACTAACGACGAACGACCAACGACGGAAAACCAACGTCGAATGACGGAGTGCTTCCCATGTCCAAACTTTCTATTCGCGATCTTCCTCTCAACGATCGGCGCATCTTCATGCGCGTCGACTTCAACGTCCCGCTCGACGACGGCCGCGTCATGGACGACACCCGCATCCGCGAAACCCTGCCCACCATCGAATACGCTCTGCGTCACGGCGCGCGCCTCATCCTCGCGTCTCACCTGGGCCGTCCCAAAGGCAAGGCGAATCCAAAGCTGAGTCTGAAACCCGTCGCCGAGCGCCTCCGCATGCTGCTCGACAAGGAACTGTCGCGCGGCGAAAATGTTGGCTTCTGCCCCCAGTGCGTTGGGGCCGAAGCCGAAGAAATGGCGCTCAAACTCGAGAAGGGCCAGGCGCTGTTGCTTGAAAACCTCCGCTTCCACGCCGAAGAAGAAAAGAATGACGAGAATTTTTCAAAGCAACTCGCGAAGCTTGCGGAGTTCTATGTCAATGACGCCTTCGGCACTGCCCATCGTGCCCACGCTTCCACGGTTGGCATCACCCGGTTCCTGCAGAAATCCGCTGCCGGGCTGCTCATGGAAAAAGAGCTGCAATATCTGGGTCGCGTCCTGCAGAGCCCCGAGCGTCCATTCGTCGCCATTCTGGGCGGTGCCAAAGTCAGCGACAAAATCGGAGTCATCCAGAACCTGCTGAGCAAAGTGGACGTTCTCATTATCGGCGGCGGTATGGCCTACACTTTCCTCAAGGCGCAAGGCGAATCCGTGGGCAAGAGTATGGTCGAAGAAGACAAGATCGAACTCGCCCGCAACCTTCTGCAGCAGGCGAAAACTCACAAGCTCAAGTTTCTCCTGCCCACGGATCACGTCATTGCCGACCGCGTCGAAGCCAGCGCCTTGACCAAAATTGTCAGCCACGGCGAGCCCATCCCGGCCAACATGATGGCCCTCGATATCGGTCCGCAATCGATCGAGACGTTTTCCGAAGAGGTAGCCCGCGCCCGGACCATTGTCTGGAACGGCCCCATGGGCGTTTTCGAATTGGCGCCCTTTGCCAAAGGCACCTTCAAGATCGCCCATGCCGTGGCGGAAAATCCCGGAGCGGTTTCGATCGTGGGCGGCGGAGATTCCGTAGCCGCCGTCAAAGCCGCCGGCGTCGCCGACAAGATCACTCATATTTCAACCGGCGGTGGCGCCTCGCTAGAATTTCTGGAAGGCAAAAAATTGCCAGGGGTCGAAGCGCTGACGGAGAAAAAATAGACCTCAGTGTCAGGTGGTCTAGCTCTTGGCTCTTGGCTGTTGGCTTTTAGCTTTTAGCTCGTAGCCTCTATGGGGCCGCTATGTCCGACTTCGCAGCCCGACTGACTTTCGCCAACGGCAAGACGCTCGAACTCTGCGGCCCAGCCGACATTACAAAGGAGACCACCGAAGCCATCGCAAACGCCGCCAACTCGTCACTGCTCGGCGGCGGAGGCGTGGATGGAGCGATTCACCGCGCTGGCGGCCCCTCGATCCTCAAGGAGTGCAAGCGCATCGTGGCCAAGATCGGCACACTCCCCGCCGGCAAAGCAGTTATCACCACCGGCGGACGATTGCCCTCCAAATATGTAATTCACACGGTCGGGCCAGTGTACCGAGGAGGCCAACAGCACGAGGCCGAAACGCTCGCCAATTGCTATCGTGAGTCCATCCGCATCACCGACGACCACGGAATCCGATCGTTGGCCTTCCCTTCCATATCGACCGGAGTCTTCGGCTATCCTGTTCACGAGGCCGCTGAAATCGCAGTTCGCACCATTGTCGAAGTTCTGCCGCCCTGCGCCCATGTGGAGCACGTCCGTTTCGCACTCTTCGACATTGCCACCTGCAACGCCTACGTCCAAGCCGCCGAAAAAATTTCCCGCGAATCCCGGGCAATTTCCGTTATCTTCACAAAAGGTCCCTCATGAGAAAAAAACTCATCGCCGCCAACTGGAAGATGTACAAAACTCCCGACCAGACCCGTGACTTCTTCCACGATTTTCTGCCTCTGGTCCACGGCCCCGATCGCAACGCAGGCCGCGACGAAATCGTTGTCTGCCCCACCTACCTCTGCCTTGAAGCCGCCGTCACCGCGGCCAAAGGATCGAACGTCGCCATCGGCGCTCAAAATCTCTACTGGGAAAAGGAAGGCGCCTTCACCGGCGAAGTCAACGCCGCCATGCTGCTTGCCGTCGGCGTCACCCACGTCATCATCGGGCACTCCGAACGCCGCCAGTACTTCGGCGAGACCGATGACACCGTCAACCTCAAGCTCAAGTCCGCCATCGAAGCCGGACTCATCCCCATCGTCTGCGTGGGAGAAGTTCTCGAAGAACGCGAAGCCGGCCTCACCGACGACGTGCTGCGCCGCCAATGTCTCCGTGCCTTTCACAAGGTCTCGGCCAAGAAAGCCGTCAGCCTGGTGGTCGCGTACGAGCCGGTCTGGGCCATCGGCACCGGAAAGACCGCAACCCCGCAGATGGCCGCAGACGCGCACGCCATCATCCGCGCCGAAGCCGCCGAATCCTTCGGCCAGGAGTTCGCCGACAAACTCCGTATCCTCTACGGCGGATCGGTCAAACCGGAGAACGCCCATGCCCTGATGTCCGAAGAAGAAATCGACGGCGCTTTGGTAGGCGGAGCCTCGCTCGACCCGAAATCGTTCGCGTCCATCGTGAAGTATTAGTAGCTAGCGAGGCCGAAGGTCTTCCCCTGGAGAGACGCGGCCAGCCGCGTCTCTACGGGAAATCAGACTCCCTTAGTTGGAATGCTTGTCCTTGTAGATGCTCTTGCTGATCCGGTTCTGCTGACGATTGATCCCGTTCTGCTCGGCCTTGGTGAGATGGCCGTTGTTTTTCGCCATATCCGCCTTTTCGCGGTTCTGCACACTGGTCTCGCGCTTTTCGAGATTGGCCGCTTGCTGCGAGTTCAATCTGCCGCTCTTGATGCCGTTGCCAATGCGTTGTTGCTGGTTTTCCTCGCGACCGTTCACTTGATTGACACGCGGATGTCCGGGATCGACAACACCGGGGCCCGCGCCGGAGGTGGTGGTTGAGGTTTGAGCAGAGGCGGAACCGGCGAGCATGAGTCCTCCAACTGCCAGGATTAACAGTGAGTTGATGAATTTGCTGTTCATGGAGATAGAAACCCGTCGATGAAAGATTAGTTGCGCAGGGCGTGATGACGAGGTTACTTCAGTGATAGGTTGCAGGTTACTATCTGAGTACGTGGGGCGGACAATTCTGTTCGCCGCTTTTGACCCTGATTTTGCGGTTGATCATGGCCCCAAGAGCCACACAAAAAAGGCCACGCTCATTGCCGAACGTGGCCTCTTACTAACTCCATCTTACTAACTCACTCTACCGCCGATCCGTTGCCCTACGCTGCCGCCACCTTTTCTTCCGCGGCGACGGTGTAGACCACAACCGCTTTCTTCCCGCCTTTCGAGACGGTGGCGCAGATCGAGTTCAAGTTGACGCCCTTAGCGGCGAGCTTGTCCAAGCACTCCGCCAGCGCGCCAGGCTTGTTAGGCAACTCGCACTCCTCGGCGGCGGTTTCTTTGTAAGTGACGCCTGCTCCGTCCAGCGCTTTCTTGGCTCGGCGGGTATCCTCGACGACGAGTTCCACCGTGCCGGTCGTCCCCTGCGCTGTTCCGAGGAGGGCGAGAATATTCACCTTGGCGCTTCCCAATGTGCGAGCGATCTCTGCAACTGTACCCGGTCGATTCTCAATCGAAATTGTGAACTGCTTGGTCTTGGCCATGTTGGCTCCTCCTATGGCTTGCTGGCTGGGAATTATACGCCTGAGTGTGCGGGGAGCAGCTTGCGCTCCAGCCTCCGGTACGCAGCATTCGACTCGCAACCGGGTCTTGTTTACTCCTAAGGTATTAATCCGTGTTTACCACTACCCCCCCTACCCCCTTCCCAGTGGAATGATGAGGTTAGGGGGAGTCTTCCCGTCAAAATGTAGAGCGCGAAGGACTTATCTTCAAAATATTCCGCAATAAGGAGTTAGCTTGATTTCCCGCTTTATTCTCCTCAAATCCATAGAAAAGTTGCGGTTTCGGCGGCTTGCTGATTCCTGCTTACTGCCCAATTATATTACTAAAGAAGGTGATTATTGACTTGACTCGCCCGGTAAAATTTGCTAATATTTGGTTCATGGAGAACGTTATGAGCCCCGAACCAAAGAGCCTCCAAGAAGCAATCCTGTACTTCTCGAATCCAGATAACTGCATTGATTACTTGGCTTGGCGGCGATGGCCGGATGGCCGCGTGGTCTGCCCCGGTTGCGGCTCGGATCGGGTCAGTTTCAACGCCAATAGGCGCACTTGGAAGTGCTCCAAACACCATTCCAAGCGCGAGTTCTCCATCAAGGTCGGAACCGTCATGGAGGACTCGGCAATCCCTCTGGACAAGTGGCTCACCGCCATGTGGATGATCTTGAATTGCAAGAATGGCGTCAGTAGTTGCGAGATCGCCAAGGACGTGAGAGTCAACCAGAAGTCGGCTTGGTTCATGCTCCACCGAATTAGGCTGTCGATGCAAGACGCAAGCCTTGGGTCGAAACTCAGCGGCGAAGTGGAAGCCGACGAGACTTTTATCGGAGGCAAGGCTCGGAACATGCACAAGAGCGTCAAGGCTCGCCGCATCACCGGACAGGGACGTAACACCGATGACAAGATCATGGTCATGGGAATGATGGAACGCGGCGGAAAGATTCGCACTCAGATCGTCCCTGATCGCCAGAAGGAAACTCTGCAAGGAATCGTAAAGACTCACGTTGAACCGGGAGCCATGCTGTACACCGATGAACTTGGAGGATACAAGGGTCTGCAAGGCGAGTACGAGCACCAGATCATTGACCATGCCGTCAAGTATGTGGATGGCCGCGTACACACTAACTGCATGGAGAACTTCTGGTCGCTCTTGAAACGCGGCCTTGCAGGAACTTACGTTAGTGTGGAACCGTTTCATCTTTTCCGTTACCTTGACGAACAATCGTTCCGGTTCAACTATCGCGGTACTAAAGAAAACCCAATGACCGATGCGGACAGATTCAGCATTGCGGCATCTCAGTTAGTCGGGAAGCGGCTCACCTTCGCTCAATTAACTGGCAAGGAGGGAGCCGGTACGGTTAACTAAGCCTTGGTCTTTGAAGCGCGGGAAGCGGGCGAAGTCCTAGCCCGCTTTTTCTCTTCCTTCCGGCGCTTCCATTCCTTCTCTCTCTCCACTAATTCATCGTGCGAAACACTGAGTATCTTTCGCACTCCAGCGTCAAATTTCTCAGCTTCGGATGGTTCTGGATTCGTCTTACACTCTGTCATATCAGACCTAATCCTTTCTTATCGCCTTGCACGACTGTTCTTTCTCAAGAGTCAATCTAAGGTGCGGCTACTTGGCTGTCCACTATGTACCAGTCAGATTTCAGCTTGCCTTTATCCGAGTAATACATCAGTTCAATGTTGCCAGCATGGATTCCGGACGTGTCGAATTTTCCCTTGACCTGTGATCGAACTTGGAAAGTCGCACAGTTCCAATACGAGGCGTGGATCGAATACGCCACTGATCCAGTGGTCAAGTTCATCACGCAATAGCGGCTGAGCACTGATGAACTTGAGAAAATCCCAGTCACGGTAAAGAACACATTGAAATCGTCCTCAGTCTTTTTCTTGCTCTCTGCCGCAACGGTAAGCAAGAGGATTGCAATAAGTGCTAGCACAAATGATTTGCACTCCATATTGGTTCTCCCTGTTTGCTTCACTTACTAAGGCAGATAGATAAGTGGCCTGAATCGTTTTCTGAGATTAGGTTCGTCCCAAACAAATGATTTATACGGCAGTAGCCATCTCATCGCTGGGCCTAGATGCGTATATCGCTGCGTCGGCATATTCTGTTCCCGATTACTTGCCCACGCGAACATATCAGCGACTTGGATGCCCGGTGTCTTTTTCATGTAACGGGTGCTGACCTGCTCAATGTGCGACCATATACTGTGACACCCGGTCTCCTCGTCTATGCGCGTTTCCCATTCCCATTCAGCTTTAAATACTGGCTCAAACGGTTCTCCGCAGTCAAAATAGTAAGCCGCAGTCAAGTCTAGTCCTAAATTCATGCCTTTGTATCGAGATAAGAACCACGCCATGACGCGCTTTACGCAACCAGTATTGCAGAGGTCAACGGCAGAGTCCATCTGATAGGTTTCCGCTTGGAGTTTCCGGTACGCATTCATGTCAACGGTACAAACGAAATGACAGTATTTCGTCTTGTCCACCGTATTCAGATAGATGAGAAAATCAGAAACTAGAGCGTCAACTTTGGTATCGTCCCATCCCTTGTCCGGGCTAAACCCTTTGCGTAACGGGATAGCTTCCACCATGTGCATGTATTCGGCTGCCGGTTTTCGGTCGTGCAAAATTCGCTGCCAGTTCGTTTCAATATCGGCCCAAACATCATCATTCGCTGCCACCCCGGAGAGGGTAAAAAATTTGGCATTTTCTTGGCCGCTGCCATCAAAATACGACTTCGCCACGGCGAATACCATCCCTTCGGAAACGAAAGACACCCCCAGCGCTTTCCCAAGAATGCTCTTGGGACGGAGCGACCCTACGTAGGGTAATTCCACCGGGCAGTCTCTCTTTCCCGGTAAAAACTGACCTCTCGCCATCCTGTCACAATGGGCGAGTCAAGTCAATAATCACCCTAAAGAATAACTAACACAGGAACGGCTTCGAGGGCACACCTGTCCCCTTTCCCATCAGGGGATCATTGTCGCATTGGGTGATGCTGGAAGTCTGTGATGGCTCGCACAGCTTGTTTGTGATGAAACATCGCGGACAGGAGTGTGCGCCGTGATGAAGAACAGGAAGTCAAAATCCCCGCCCTGTCGCAGAAAACGCGACAAGGGCTGATTGGATAAGAGCGAAGACTCGATTCGGACCCGGTAGTCTTGGTTTGAGGATCAAAGACGCTGGGGAGAAAGGAGTCTTCGCATGATGATTATAGGGTGTGATTTCCATCCCAGCTGGCAGCAAGTGTCGTGGTTGGACACGGAGACGGGAGAGACCTGGGAACAGAAGCTGGTGCATGCTGCGGGGG
>Ga0224558_1001868_pt1 | contig 20766 bp, 15 predicted proteins | sample 714S32024metaG_FD_180682 | JGI IMG/M metagenome (GOLD analysis project Ga0224558, IMG submission 180682) | Peat soil microbial communities from Stordalen Mire, Sweden - 717 S3 20-24 | ecosystem: Environmental > Terrestrial > Soil > Wetlands > Peat | place: Sweden: Norrbotten County, Stordalen...
GCCTCAGCTGGCCCACACGTTCTGGTTCGACGTACCGCAAGTCGGTTTCGGAGTCGAAGTCGCAAGAACGAAAGAGGCATTCTATTGCCCAGTAAACCTGGCGGGCTTGACGTCAGAGTGACGGCGGAAAGGCTGGAGCGGGCTTTGGTGATTATGTCTCAGCTCCTACTCGTTTTAGAGAGGCAAGGCTTCAAAGTTGGGGTAACGGAGAAGGGCGGTACGGCTGTGAGCATGAACGGCCAGCGCGTCTTCTTCGGAATTGAGGAGGTAATTCGACAAATCGTGACTCAGAAACCAAGAGTGCCGGAGCCCAAAAATCGTTGGGACTATGACCGCTTCGTAAGCTACGAGCCTCGGGCATCATTGGCGCTCGTAATCCACTCGGAGACTTGGCGCTCGCCATCGCTGCGGAAGAGATGGGCCGATGCCAAGATTCAGCGGCTCGAAGATCTGATTCCCGATTTCATTGCCGGTGTGATGCGCACTGCGGTTGCACTACGTCTCCACGAGCAAGAGCTCAAAGATCGAGAGTTGGAGCGACAGAAGCGAGCGCAGGAGATGATCAAACTGCGTGAGCAGATTGAGGCGGAAGAGAAAAAGATGGAGCAGTTCAATCAGTGGATTGAACGCTGGGAAAAAGCCGAACGGTTCCGTCGATTTATCGCGGCATACGCGGAGAAGACTTCCAAATGGGCTGCGGAAAAGCAGTCGCACTACAAGGAATGGATCGCGTGGGCGAACCAGCAGGCTGACCGGGTTGATCCGTTCGTGTCCGAGAAACCGGTATCCGTGCTGGACCGCAAACACGAACTGCGCGGGTGAGAGGTGTGCCGTAAGTGTGCCGTGCGCTTCGGAACTGTGCGCGCTAAAGTGCGCCTTTTCATTACCGCGTCAAAAGTGCTTCCGTGCGGGCTTGGTTGAGGTAAATCATTGATAAGAGTGGTGAGCGCGGTAGGAATCGAACCTACAACCTACTGATTAAGAGTCAGTTGCTCTGCCAATTGAGCTACGCGCCCACTGCGAACGGCTAGGTGAGGACAAAACTGAATTATAGCATCCGCTTTGCGCCGCCCTGTGCACGGCTGAGGCTCGGCTTTGCGCGTCGCTCACCTCGTGACGGAAGCCAGTTTCTCGAGCATCCACCTGCAGTCTGTGATCCCGGCCTGCTTGCCGGGTAATCCTCAGCGGGGCATGGAAAGCAAAGATTGTAATAGGCAAAGTGCAGCGCCGAGGTCGCCTGCAGGTTCTCATTGTTCGAGAACGCATTCGGATTTCCGCAATGACTTCAATCCCTACCGCGGCAGCGGGCCGGGCATGCTGGCGAGCGCGTATCCCATGACCGCCATGGCAGCGGCGTTTTCGCGCAGATCCCGCGGATCGACTTTGTCGAGCGTATCGGCGGCGCTGTGGTGATAGTCGAAATATTTGCGGTCGTCCTGGATGATGCCTATGCCGGGCACGCCAGCTTCCACCAGTGGATCAATGTCGGACCCGGGACTGTGTTCCGTGGAGCGGAAAACAGTCGAGCCGACGGGCCGCAGGATATCGCGCAGCGGCTCCAAGGCGGCAAGGGCGGCGGCCGGCATCTTCAAATAGAAGCCGAGGGGGTGGCCGGCTCCAGAGTCGCTCTCGATGGCGGCGACGTGGTTCGGAAATTCCGCGGCGTGAGTTTTGGCATAGGCCTCGTGTCCGCCGCCTCCATTTTCCTCGTCCATCCAGGCGATGACGCGCAGCGTGCGGCGGGGGCGGATATGGAGGCGCTGGAGCAGTTCGGCGGTGGCCATGGAGATGACAACCCCCGCGCCGTCGTCGATGGCGCCGCGACCGAGGTCCCAGGAGTCGAGATGGCCGGAGACAACCACGATCTGCTCGGGATGCTCGCTGCCCTTGAGGTCGGCGACGACGTTGTAGCCGGTGGCGTCAGGAAGGCTTTGCGGCGTGAGCGTGAGATGCATGCGAACGCGGCCCTGGGCGGCGAGGTGTTCGACCAGATCGGCATCTTCGGCGGCGAGAGCGGCGGCTGGAATTCCGGCGGGAACGCTGTAACCGGTGTGCGGCAGGCGATAGTCGGCGCCTCCGACGGAACGGACAAGAGAGGCGACGGCCCCAAGTTCAGCCGCCGCTTTGGCGCCGTGTCCACGATAGCCAACAGCTTCGCCGTAAGCCTCGAATGCCATGCCGGCGAGGGCTTTGCGCTCGTCAAAGGGGACGTTGAAGAGGACAATTTTGCCCGCAACTTTTTGCCGGCCGAGAGCGGCGAGTTCTTCGAAGTTGTGGACGACGACGACCTCCGCCGTGATGCCTTCGGCGGGAGTCGCAGAGCTGCCGCTGATGGTGGTAAGAACAATTCGCTGCGTTGTCTCCGGCACCTGGCCGGGATATTCCACGAGCTGCGCTTTTTCCTCACCGCGAATCCAGTGCGAGACTTGCGCGGCCTCAAGGTGAACATCGAGGCCGAGGCTGCGCATCTCCTCGGCGACGTATTCGGCGGCAGCCTGCGCTTGCGGCGATCCGGCGGGGCGCGGGCCGATGTTCTCGGTCAAGTGCTCGAGCTGATGCCAGGCATAGTCGCTGGTGAGAGCGGCATCGCGCACCGCTTGCAACTGATCGCGCAGTTCTTTGGAAAAAGCAGGCGCGGGCGGAGCGGCCTGCCTTTGGGGCAGCGGAGTCTGGGACCACGCGGCAAAGCTGGCGGAAAGCAGGAGAGCGGAGAGCGGAGTCAGGGTTTTCAAGTTGAGCGTTCTCCTTGCGGAAGTTCTCATTCTCAGTGCACTCTTCTTTCGCGCCGGTTCATGGCTGGGAAACCGCGAGTGTACAGCAGCGCGAGAAACAAAAAAAGCGGCCCCTTTCGGGGCCACCCTTTTCAAAGAGGCTAAGTGGCGGGAATCAGAGGAAACTCAGTTTGGACGCCGCTCCGGGGACGGGAACGGACAGAGTGAGATGTCGAGAACATCGAGAGTGAAGTTGTTCCAAAGGTGCGGCCTCTTCAATTCCATGTAAATGAGCATTTGCCGAACCAAAATGGTAAGTGGGGGCGCGGCCGTGTCCCATTTTGGAAACCTATTCAAAATAAAGATCTTAGAGTGAATCACTTAGGCGCATGCCCGGCGTCGGGATCACCAAGAAATATGATGCCAGGTGCATAAAGCTGCACTTTGGCAGAAGGTAAGGTGGGAGTTCTACATAGCCTCTTCTCCAAATAGCAAAACCCCCTCGAAAGGGGGCTTGGCACAAAGCGTAGAGGTTTCTAGCTGTCGCCGGCCACGGTGCGCACCTTTCCGGGCAGGAAGTGGTAGGGCGGCCAGGGACCGGTCACGAACAGCTTGCAATCCTTGAATTGCTTAGCGGCCGCGCTGTAACGGTTCTGGTATTTTTCGATTGACTTGGTATCGATGAGGTGAGCGATGTCGAGCAACATTCCGTCGGCACTGACTCTCTTGCAGCTGATTTCCTCCTCGAGGGGGTTGAAGAGCTTGTGTACCTGGACGGAGAGGGCGCGGGCTTTGGTCTGGCGCTCGCGCTCGCGGGACGCCTTTTCGCGGAGCTTGATAAGGTACTCGCGGCCAACGGTATCGGGCAGGACAATCTCTTCCATGGCGCCGCGGAGAGAACCGTCGCGCACCACCAGCTTGATGCGCATCTCCGACTTGCCTCGGAGCCGGGCCACGCTCTCACAGAAAGTGCGGCGGTTGGCGCGGACGGCCTGGCGGATGGCATCCTCGGTGTCGAAAATCGTCCCGAAGCGGAAGGGTAAGACGGTGGCGGTGCGGAAGCTCTGGCTCACCACGCGGGCGTGCTCAAGCACCGACTTTTCGTCGAGTTTGGAGGTCGCGCGATCAAATTCACTGACGATCACCGCGAATTCTCCACTCGGGTAGCTCATGACGGGAGCGGAGTTCACACCCTGAATTCCATCCAGAACAAAAGGACGACGGGCGCGAACACCGTTAAGGGTCTGGTGTTCAGTGAGGCAGTACGCGTACCACGACATGCATTCTCTCCGAATTGCACCGGGGCTTGGGCACCCCTTTAGATTTTTTTAACTAGGGCTGCGTTTCTACCTGGAAGTTTTGGTTTTTTGTTGGGATGGACGCGAAATGCTGCGTCCAAAGCTCATATTACTTCGGGTCCGTGTTATTTGCAACCTTTCTTGCGAAAACTGCATCGCGAATTGTCTCAATTTGCTACGAAGATGTTGGGCGGGCAGAATGCTGCGAAAAAATTATTCACTCCCCGTCAGTGGCCAAAGAAAATTGCGGAAGGACTACTTCACTTGTAATAGCCTCGCAGCTCCGGTGCCAGTGACCCCGGACGTCAGTCTTTCTGCTGCTTTTGGGCGGCCGCGCGGTCCTGCAGAGCGATCGTGACCGCGCGCAGCATATCGCCGGCGGGAGCGGGCTTGCCGGTCCAGATTTCAAACTGCCGGGCGGCCTGTTGCACAAACATTTCAACTCCGGGGATGACGTCGATTCCCTTGGCGCGCGCCACCTGCAACAGGTGGGTCTCGACCGGGTCGTACACCATGTCGAAGACGACGCGGGCCTGAATCTCATCATTTTTGAGCGGGCAGTCGCGCGTGTTTCCCATTCCAACCGGAGTGGCGTTAATGATGACGTCGAAGGCGATCTTGCGAACGTCGGCGCGTTTGATGGTGCGCGCTTTGGCCTGGCGGGCGAGCTTCTGACCCTTCGCGGAACTCCGATTCAATATCCACACTTCGGCGCCGCGCTCCTTCAGACCGAAGACCGCAGCCCGCGCCGCGCCTCCGGCCCCGAGCACGAGAACTTTCGCGTTCTCGATGGAGAGGCGCTGCTCCAGCGGACGAACTACACCGGCAACATCGGTATTGAAACCGTAAAGTTTGCCATCCTGTCCGCGAACCACGGTATTGCAGGCGCCGATCTTGGCCGTGTGCGCGTCGCTGTTGTCGAGATACGGAAGCATGGACTGCTTGTACGGCATGGTGACGCTGAGGCCGTGCAGCGGAATCTCGCGCGCGCAATAGATCAGTTCCTTGAGCGTTTTGACGTGGAGAGGAAGATAAACGCCGTTCACGTTTTCGCGGCGCAGCGCCGTGTTCATGATGACCGGCGAGAGCGAATGCTCGATGGGATCGCCGGCGACTCCATAAACGCGAGTGGCGGCGTCGACTTGATCGATGCGATAGATGCTGCGCAGGTCCCGCGCACTGATCTGGCCGGGTGCGGTTTTCAGACCGGCATTGGCATCGACCGCGCCGAAGGTGAACACGCTCCCGGCGCGCACGCTGAGCACGCGGCTGATGACCCCTTGCTCTCCCATGCACAAGCCGATCAGCGCATGCTTGCCGCTCTGCGCCTGCAGAAACTTCATCATGGCCACGTTGTCGGAAAGCGTGGTGGCGGTGGCGACGACCTTGTAGAAGTCGGCTGGAATCTTCAGCATTTTCCCGAGCGTCTCATCGAGGTTGCGCGTGGCGCGGAAATCATGGAACGAGAGGATGAGTCCGGCGCGGCTGCGCAGGCGCGCAATCGCTTCGGGCTTCGCTTTCGACGCGCTCTGAAGTTCCAGATCGACAATCTGGCAACCCGCGGCGTGGGCCTTGGTGAGCACTTCCAATTGCGAAGCCAGCGATCCCTTGAACTTGCCTCCGTTGTCGGCGCGGCGGCAGGTGCCGATGGCAGTGACGTACTGATGGGTTTCCAGAAAACGATGGATTTTCGGAAGCGCGGCCACGGGCTGCTTCAGGTAGTCCAAACGGAACTCGAGGAAGGGGTTATCCCGGGCCATGGACTCGGCGGTAGCGACCATGTCGTCGGCCGTGTCGCCGCTCACCGCCAGGCAGACCTTGGGCAGGCGCTGCGGCAGAAGACGGGTCGCGGGAGTGGAAGACATAGCCAAGGCCATTTGTTTTCAATGACGGCGCGATATTACAAGGGTGTAAGCGCAGATGCAACATAAGGATTGCCGAAGGGCCCAGGAAAGCACTTTGGGGCAAAGGGGCCAAACACCCTCGTAACCTTGACCCCCGCCCGTGCGCTTGTTACTTTTTGGCTGTAACCAGTGTCTTCCGAGAGAGATAGTGGGGCAACCCCGGAGCAGTTTGGAGTCGGAGGTAACATGAAGAAAACAGGATTGTTATTGCTGCTGCTGACGGTGACGGCCACCTTCGTGGTGGCCCAGCAGTCAACGACGGCCGTCACGCCCGATGCGTCGGGTATCGTGAACACGTCGGTCAACGTGCCATTCGTGCGCTACCAGACTCCTACCGCAGCGGACATTTACTGTGCAGGATTTCTTACCAAGGACCGGATTCCCGACGCGAACTACGTGAATGGGGGCCTGGAGACACCGACCTCAACCAAGTTCGAGACCGGGGAACTGATCTACCTGGCGGGGAGCGGCTACCAGGCAGGACAACTGTATTCGATCATCCGCGAAATGCGGGACCTCAACGAGTATGAAATCTATCCGGGGCAGAGAAAAGTACTGGCTGCCGCGGGGCGCCCTTACGGGGAAATTGGGAGGGTGCGCGTGGTCGATACACGCAGTCACAGCACCATTGCCCAGGTGGAGTTCAGTTGCGATCCCATCAACCCGGGAGATATCGCCCTGCCTTTCGTGGAAAAACCGCCGATCGCATTCCACGTGCCTGGGCATTTCGACCGGTTCGCGCCGCCGAATGGGAAGCTGACCGGACGCATCGTGCTCGGCAAAGACTTTGACGGCTTCCTGGGCACCGGCATGAAGCTTTATATGAACATGGGTTCGAACCAGGGCGTAAAAGTGGGGGACTATTTCCGCGTTGTGCGTCCCTACACCGCCACCTTGAACGATCCGGTGGACTCGCTCTCCTTCAAAGCTCAGACTTCAGAAGACACGCAGATGCGCCCGCCGGCCTTTGAGGCCAGTCGCTTCACCAAGCCCAAAGGGCCGAACATTCATGTGAGCGATCTGCCGCGCCGCGCCGTGGGTGAAGTGGTAGTTCTGAACGTAACCCCCACGGCATCGTCCGGCATGGTCGTCTTCGCGCTGGAAGATGTGCACGCGGGCGACACGGTGGAACTGGACGAGCAGCAGTAACAGAACAATAATTTGATCGGAACGAGGGGAGAGCGAATCTCCCCTTTTTCTATTGTCCGGAGTTCGCGTAACCGAGTCGGAGCAGAAGAACGACGAGCAGGCTTTGGACCAGGCGTCAGCGGAAGAAACGGATTTTCGGATTCCCGGGAATCATCGCGCCAGCGACGAGTAGTACGACGATCACAACAGCCAGTTCCATATTGCCCTCACAACGCTGCCTTCACCATCAAAGCGTAGCGCTCAGATTACTTCCTCTGGCAGAGAAGGCAACGGTACTAAAGTGGTGGGAGGCGCACAGGAGTGGAATGCAGAGTTCGCGAAGAAAGCCCTTGGAACGAGATTCACCCGGCAACTTCGACATCGGCGTCGGAAAAGACCTCGGCGGTAAAAGCCTCGATAGTTGCGCTCTTACGCCAGGCATCCGGCGGCAGACCGGCTTTGCGGCAGGTTTGCTCGAGAAAAGTTTTCCGGTCCCAACCATATTCAGTGGGAACCTGAGGCAGCAGCAGGCCGCGGCGAATCCCATCCGAGATGAGCAGACCGTGGCGCCCGACTTCCACTGCTTCGGGATGAATCGGGAACAGGCGGGAGAGTACGCTCAGAGAAACCTCCAGTTTAGGAGCTTCTTCCTGGGTCACCGGCAAGAATCGGGAATCGTCGAAAGCGGCGGCGCGGGCAGTTTCCGCCACGGCGCGATACAGAGGCGCGATGGGCAGGGCATAGCCGACGCATCCCCGGAGTTGGCGATGAAGGTCCCGATGACTTTCGCGATCGCTTTCGCGGCCGAGTTCGCGATGAAGTTCGCCGCGTAGATAAAGAGTCGTGAAGACCCCGCGCGGCTCCGACAGCTCGGCCGGAAAAGGCGGCGCTTCCGGGAAGGGCCGGCACTCCAGAGCGGAAAGAATCGCCTCGTGCGCGATGCGGAGCAGAGTCCGGCGTTGCTCGATAGAAAATTCCAATTCCGAGGACAGCGGGGCGGGACAAGCGGCTTCGCGCGCAGACAGATTTTCAGGCGGCTTTTGAGGCTGCGTTTCAGACAGCTTGGACATCGCGTTTTCTCCGCCGGGCGAGGACGAAGGTCCGGCGTCGCCGCTTTTCCGATTTGCGGTCGATCCGCGACCAGAAGGCAACGAAGTAGTCGAGCGCAGAAACCAGCGAAAGCAGAACCATGAACCAGATGGCGGCCCAGGCAATCCAGTAGACCGGGAAAATGTAAATGCCGGCGACCGGCCACTCGTGCCAGCGCCGGGCGAGAATCACCGCCACGACAGATATGATCTGCACCAGCATCTTGAACTTGCCCAGTTCACTCGCTTGAATCGTAAAACCTTCCGACGCGGCAATGGTGCGCAGCCCGCTCACCAGAAACTCGCGACCGATGATGACCACGGCCATCCACGCCGGCACCAGCACGGGATTGAACTGCACCAGCGTGATGAAGGCGGCGGCGATCAGCAACTTGTCGGCCAGCGGATCGAGCAGCATGCCCATGGTGGTGATCTGCCCGCGTCTGCGCGCGAGATAGCCGTCAATGCCGTCGGTGATCGAAGCCAGGATGAAAACCACCGAAGCCAGAATTTCGCGCTCCCCGGTCTGCTCGCCCGAGAAACGCGGCGTGCAAAGAATCCATATGAGCAACGGAATCGCGGCGATGCGGGTGAGCGTGATGTAGTTAGGAAGATTCACGCGATGACTGAACCAGGACCGCGGGTGCGGTAATGTGATTATCCTCTACATCCGAGGCCAAGGCAACGGAGGAAGGCCAGGGTCAAAGTAAGTACGACGGTAGCGCCAAAACGGGCAGCGTCTTGGACCGGGCCGATGATGAAAAAAGCAGCGGCGCACGTTCAGAAAAACCGCGCGCCACCGTCATAGTCGTTTCTTCTTTATTCCTTCTGAGCCGCTTTGTACCCGGCAGCCTTCGCTTCAGCTTCGGTCATGAACTTTCCGGACTTGGTCTTGCCATACCAGCGGCCGCTCTTGTGGTAGACGCCGCTCTCGGTATTGACCCAGACCTTGCCACTGGCTTTAGCGGCGGCGATCTCCGAACTGGAAGCCTTGCCAGCCGTCGTCTTGGGCGCAGCCGGAGTTGCGCTGGGATTAGCCTGCGCTGCGGGTTTTGCGGCAGCCGAACTGGTGTCGGTCGAGCTCCCCTGCGCCTTCGCCAAAGCCGGCAAAATGCCGATCGTGAGCATCAAACAAAAAGCGAGCATCCACACAGTAAGTTTGTTTTGGGAATGATTCATTTTTCCTCGCAGGACGGGAGAGACGCCCGTCCCTCCACGTCTAAGCATAGATTCCGCGCTGGCGGATGGTGTATGCCACGCGGTCGATGGCCAGCATATAGGCGGCAATCCGGTTGTTCACACCATGAGTTTCCGCGTACCGGACGACATCGTGGAACGCCGTAACCATGATGTCCCCCAAACGCTCGTTGACCTCCAATTCCTTCCAGAAGTACCCCTGGCGGTCCTGCACCCACTCGAAATAAGAAGTGGTGACGCCGCCCGCGTTCGCCAGGATGTCGGGAATCACGAACACTTTCTTATCGGACAGAATATCGTCAGCCGCCGCAGTAGTAGGACCATTAGCGCCCTCAGCTAGGATCTTGCATTTCACGCGGTCCGCATTTTGGCTGGTGATCTGGTTTTCGGTCGCCGCCGGAATCAGAATGTCGCAATCGACCAGCAAAAGCTCGGCCGGATCGTACTTCTCGGCGCCCGGGAAGCCGTGAATCGACCCGTTGCGCTCGCGGAATCCCCCCAGCGCTTCCATGTCGATGCCGTTCCTGTTGTACAGGCCGCCGTCTACTTCGATGATGCCGATGATCTTGTATCCGGCTTCCGCCATGAGCAGGGCCGCGTTCGAACCGACGTTGCCGAAGCCCTGCACGATGACGCGGGTGGTGTCGCGATTCAGGCGGAGTTTCTTGATCGCCTGATCGCAGACCATGAGAACGCCGCGTCCTGTAGCCTCGCGGCGCCCGCGCGATCCGCCGATGTTGACCGGCTTGCCGGTCACGACCGCGGTACAGGTCTGCCGCATGTGCATGGAGTAGGTATCCATGATCCAGGCCATGGTCTGCTCGTTGGTGTTTACGTCGGGGGCAGCGACGTCCTTCTCGGGACCGATGAACTCGAACAGCTCGGCGGTGTAGCGGCGAGTCATGCGCTCCAACTCGCCCTGCGACATTTTGTGCGGATTGCAGATGATGCCGCCCTTGGCGCCGCCGAATGGAATGTTCACCACCGCGCACTTCCAGGTCATCCAACTGGCCAGCGCCCGAACTTCGTCGAGGTTCACGTCGGGCGCGTAACGCAGTCCGCCCTTGGCCGGGCCCCGCGCAATGGAGTGCTGCACGCGGTATCCGGTGAAGACCTCCAGGTGCCCATCGTCCATCTGCACCGGGATATGAACAATGATTTCGCGGCTCGGACTCCGCAAGACCTTCCACAGTCCTTCATCAAGATTCAGCTTACGCGCGGCCAGGTCGAAGCGGGCGGCTTGCGCCTGCCAGGGATTAGTTTCGTTTTCCAGGTCCACAGTCGTCGTCGTCATAAAAGTCTCCGCATGATCGCAATTTGACGCTTGCAATTGACGCTTGCCATTGCCGCTTGCCATTGCCGCCCCAAGTCGTCGGGCAAGCCTCGCAAAGTATATTGCCGGTCAGGAGGCTAAGCAAGCGAAGCGGGGTGACGGAGCCCGCACAGTAACGGACGGTACTCGGCGACCTGCACCGCCATTGCTCACTTATGATCCCTTACGGTTTTCCGCCACTCCCACACTAAGTCATTCTAAGTCATTTCGGTTGAGTGGGTTGGGCCTGAGTGGGTTGGACCAGGGCGTTGCTCGGTGATTCGGAACCCCAGCGCCAATTACCCATGGCCGAGGTTTATAATGCCCAAAGCAATGACGGAAGAGATCAAAAAGAGGCTTCGGGACGAACTGAACACGCTCGAGCGTGAACTGGCCCATGATATCCCCAGAGAGCTCAAAAAGGCCGTAGCCATGGGCGATCTCAGCGAAAACGCCGAGTATCACATGGCCAAGCAACGCCAGGAGTATCTGAAGGCGCGCCTCCGTCAACTGGGCAAGCGCCTGGCCGACCTGTCGTTGATCAACATGAACAACATCCCCAGGGATAAAGTTGGCCTTGGCTCGACCGTGACCATCTACGACGGCACCAAGAATGAAGAAATGGAATACCAGTTGGTGACCAGTGAAGAATCGGACGTAGCGGCAGGCAAAATCTCAACCACCTCGCCCATCGGACGCGCCCTGCTGAATAAGAAAGTTGGCGATACTGCCATGGTCGTCACCCCCGGCGGAAGCCGCGAAATGGAAATTCTGAAGCTCTCCACCATGCACGACATCGCCGAAGCCAAGCTGGAAGCGGAACTGGCGGCGCTGCCGGAACCGGAACGGGAAACAGAATGAGCGGCAACTTTACGAGCAACGCTTTGATGGGTTGGATCAGCCTGTGTGGTGACGGGGCTCCGCCCCGTCCAAGCGGGGCGAAGCCCCGCGTCCACACAGTAATGATGGGTAGAACCCTATGAGCTGGACCAGCGGAGTCGGTCGCGCCTGCGGCGTTCTGCTCGACGCCATCGTGCGCCTGCTCGCTCTCTCGCGCATCAATCCCAACTTCCTGACCCTGATGGGGCTCGTGGTCAACACCTACGCCGCGTTTTTATTTGGATATGCCAACGGCGACAACCAGCGCCGCATGTTTTTCTACGCTGGCCTGGTCATCATCGGATCGGGATTCTTCGACCTGGTGGATGGCCGGGTCGCCCGCGCCTCGAACCAGGTCACCCGCTTCGGAGGTTTTTTCGATTCCATCGTCGACCGCTACAGCGATGCCTCGCTGTTCTTCGGGTTACTGGTTTTCTTCGCGCGCGGCAACCGATTTTTCTACGTCGTACTGGCCGCGCTGGCCATGATCAGCGCCATCATGGTGAGTTACGCCCGCGCCCGCGCCGAGTCCCTCATCGGCGCCTGCCGAGTCGGTTTCATGGAACGCCCCGAACGTCTGGTGTTGCTGATCATCGGCGCCCTCTTCAACGTCATGGCTCCTGTGCTCTGGGTGATCGCCGTGCTCTCGACCATCACCGTAGTCCACCGCGTGATCTACACCTGGCAGCGGACAACGGAAATGGACGCTCCCGCCAAGGCCGCGTAAACACGCCTGAACGATGGAGCGACGGGCGCCCCGCCCGTCCCACTGGGAATCAAGTTCCTATACTTCTCGGGTGCTAGACTAATTTCCGCAACTTTTTCCGGGGTCTAAAAAGTGCCGACAAATCCTGTTCTGGTAGTTCACGGCGGAGCCTGGGCCATCCCCGACGACATGGTCGAAGCGCACGTGAACGGAGTGCGCAACGCCGCCGCCGCCGGATGGCGCGTGCTGGAACGCGGCGCCTCCGCGCTCGACGCCGTCGAAGAGGCCGTGGTCGTGATGGAAGACGATGAAACCTTTGACGCCGGCCGCGGCAGTTTCCTGAACCGCGACGGCAAAGTGCAACTCGATGCTTTCATCATGGACGGCGCGACGCTGCGCGGCGGCGGCGTCGGCGGCGTCGAGCGTCTGCGCCACCCGGTTCGCGCTGCCCGCAAAATTCTCAGCGACAGCCCGCATGTCTATTTTGTCGCCGAGGGCGCCGAGCGCTTTGCCGCCGAGCACGGCATCGCTCTCTGCCGCAACGAAGACCTGATCATTCCTCGCGAGGTCGAGCGACTGCGCGCCTACCAGGCGCAAGATTCAACCCACGGCAACGATCTTTTCGCGCCCGAAATTTCGCACGACACCGTCGGAGCCGTAGCCCTCGATCGCCATGGCAATATCGCGGCCGCGACCTCAACCGGCGGCACGCTCAACAAAGCTCCCGGCCGCCTCGGTGACTCTTCGCTGATCGGCTGCGGCTGCTACGCCGATAATCTCAGCGCCGCCGCTTCCACCACCGGATGGGGCGAACCCATCATGAAGCTGGTGCTCGCGAAGTGGGCGGCGGATCGCGTCGAATCCGGCAGTTTACCCGAGTGGGTCGCGCAGGAAGCGATGAACTATTTGAAGCAGCGCCTCAACGGCCATGGTGGAATCATTCTGCTCGATGCTCAGGGCCGCTTCGGAATTGCCCATAACACCCCGCGCATGGCCTGGGCGCTCCGTGCTGTACAGAAACAAGAACAGGGGATTCAGCGCCCGCCTATCTAAGGAGCACGCTTCCCGTGGTCAATCGCCTGAAGGTCGGCGCCGTTTGGGCCGTGTTGGCGACCTGCCTGTTGCTGAGCGCCCAGAATGTGGTGTTGACGGGATCGCTCGGCGGTCGCGTCACCGACCCGAGCGGAGCGATCGTGCGGGGAGCGGCGGTCGTTGTGCGGAACCTCGCGACCGGTGTGCAACAATCCGCCGAGACCAACCACGCCGGACTTTATCGGTTTCCCGTGCTAATGCCGGGTGCCTATTCCCTCACCGCAAGTCTGAAAGGGTTTCGCGATGTCCAGGCCTTGGTGCGAGTGCTGGTGGGAAACACCACGTCGCAGGACATTAAGCTGCAGGTGGGAGCCAGCGCGGACACGGTGAAAGTCGTGGGGACAACGCCCCTGCTGCAGCCCGAGGAATCCTCCGCCAGCACCGTGATCGAGCGGTCGTATATTGAGGAATTGCCGCTCAATGGACGAAAATACACCGATTTTATGATGCTCACGCCGAATACCAGCTACGACGGCGACACCGGCCTGGTGAGCGTTGCCGGACAACAGGGCGGAGAAGACTCGGGATACGCCAATGGAAATGGCTCCAATGCCTTTACCGTGGACGGAAGCAACGCCACCAACAACTACTTTGCCGACATTGTGGGGCGTAATCGCATTCCGTATCTGTATGGCGAAAACGTGATCCAGGAGTTTCAAGTCGCGGTCAGCCCGTACACGGCAGTCTATGGCGGTGGAGCGGGTTTTGTGAATGCGGTGACCCGGTCGGGTGGCAACGCGTTCCATGGCAGTGCGTTCTATTACAACCGCAACTCCGCGACGGGGGCCAACGACGCCCTCGATAAAGCCGCCGGCAATCCGAAACCGGAAGATGCTTTGCAGCAATTCGGCGCCGGGCTGGGCGGGCCAATCCGGCGAAACCGTTTATGGTTTTTTGCGGATTATGAGCAGCAGTTGCGCAACAATCCGATTCCCGTCATTAACTCGGCTTTGTCAACGACGCCAGCTAACCTGGCAGCTTTTTTGAATGCTAATTTTGGTATTCCAGCCGGGACGACGCTACCTGCGCCGAACGGCCCCTTGCCACTGCCGGGTGGCGACGCCGCGCCTGATCCCAGCAATCCGGTATACCTGCAGCAAGTGTCGAACACCGTGAACGCACTGGACTCCAATCTGGGCCTCAAAACAAGAAAGCGTAACGATTGGGTGATTACGCCCCGGCTGGACTATCAGGCCAGCTCGCGCGATGGCCTGTTCCTGAGCTTCAATGTGAACCGGTTCAACTCGCCCGGAGGCGTCATCATTGACCCTACGGTGGGTAACTATGGGACGCAAACGTTGGCCAACGCCTACGTGCATACCTTCCAGGCCAGCCTGGGATGGACCCACACGTTCTCCTCCAACCTGCTGAACGAATTTCACGCCAGCACTTCACAAGACAACGAGATCTCGACCCCGACAGGGTTGGCTCCAAACATCCCCACGTTGATTTTGGATAGCCCGGCCGCATTCATTCTAGGCAACGCTCCTTTCTCGGTGGGCAGGGTTTTTGAAAGGCAGTATTCTCTCGCCGACCGGGTCGATTACGTGATTGGCAAACACACGCTGCAATTCGGTTTCGATATGAATCGCGCCTGGGATGCGGACAACAATGATGGCGGTGCGGATCCGAACGAGGCGGTCGATTTCGGGTCCTTCCTCGGCAGTTATGAATTTTCGAATCTGGAGGCTTTTGCGCTCGGCCAATACAACGTCTTCAGTCAAACTTCGGGAAACCCGACTTTTTCTTTTGCCGTGCCGTATTACGGATTCTACGTGCAGGACACTTTCCGCGCTTTGCCGAAGTTGACGCTCGAAATGGGCTTGCGCGAGGACTTCCAGGTTTATCCGCAGCCGGCGGAAAATCCGGCCTTCCCGCTCACCGGGCAGTACCCGAACCAGTTTCGCCGCCTGGCGCCACGCTTCGGATTTGCCTGGCAGCCCGAATCGAAGACCGTAGTGCGCGGAGGATTCGGCCAGTTCTACACCAACATGAACGGCCTGAATTACCGTAACGCGGTGGCCTCGAACGGCCTCGCGTCACAGCAATCCTCGGCCAGTGTCAGTTACAACTCGGCTCTTCTGCCGAACCAACAGCTACCATCGTTTCCGACTATCCTCCCGGCTAATTCCCCTCTGTTCTCGGCTTCCGAGGACATTTCCCTGGTTTCTCCCGAGTTCAGGGTGCCTTATATTTTGCAGGCCAGTTTGCAGATTGAGCGCGAGATTTTCCGGGACACAACTCTAACCATCGGCACCATGTGGAATCACGGGGTGCATCTGCTTTCGGGCAGCGCCTATGACTTGAACCTGAAGCCGTTGTTAGGCACGACGAGGTATGTGGTGTGTCCTCCCAGCACAACTACGCTCCCCTGCAGCGGACCGACAATTGCCCTGCCGAACATGGACAATGGTTTGCTGACGGAAGGCCGCATTAACCCCAACCTGGGCCAGATCAATGAACTCATCAGTCCGGGGCAAAACCATTACAACTCTTTCTTTGTGCAGTTGCAGCACCGCATGTCACAGGGCCTTTCTTTGCAATTTTCTTACACGTTTGCCAAAAGCATGATGCTCGATGGGATGGACTTCAACAATCAGTTCGACTTCAGCAATACCCATGCTCCCTCGTTGCTCGACCAGCGGCATCGCATCAGTTTTGCCGCTGTCTACCGGCCCGCGCTCGAAAGACTGACGAGTTCGGACACCGGGCGGGCAATCCTTGCGGGCTGGAGGCTGAGCAGTGTCATGGAGTTCTCTTCCGGCCGTCCCTACGCGGCTTTGCTGAGTCCCGCGTGCACCAGTTCGGCCACGACCATCACAGTCAACACATTCGACAATTGCGGCGTCACTCCAAGCGGCGGCACCATCATTGGCAATGACAATCTAAACGACACCGCCTTTAACCAGGACACCGCAAACACCGCGGCGGGCATCAATGGCGGTGGTCCCATGCCGGGCATCGGCCTGAATTCTTTCTACGGCCCGTGGCTGGAAAGGATCGACGTTGGGTTAACGCGCAGTTTTGCGATCCGGGAAGGCAGGGAACTGCAATTTCAAGCGCAAGCCTTCAATTTGTTCAACCACGCCAATTACTACGTGCAGAACGGCGACGGGATCAACCAGTTGCAATACAACCCAATTGGAAAGTACTGCGGTGACGGAGCATCGCTCAACCAGACCTGCTATCTGGTTCCCAACTCGGGCCCGGGCAATTTCGGAGCCCTGCAGGAAATTAGCCCCAACGGCCTTCCCCGCGTGTTGCAGTTTTCAGCCCGATTCACGTTCTAGTTAGGGGGATTCGAACATGGGACGCATGCTCGGAACTGAGCTTTTTTGAACAGATTTCGACATCTCCGGAATGAGAACATTCCCCCGGAATTTCTTGCGAGCGAGACGGAGTCTGCAGTTATGTTTCGTCCGACAATCTCGCCTCAATCCACGAAACCCGGAGCAGCCGAGCAACACCGGGCAAACGAGGGATGATGGCCAGAGGAATCACCATGCATATTCGTTTCATTCGTACGCTGTTGTTCACTCTATTGTTCGCGCTCGTCGTGCTCTCGATGTCGGCAGCATCGTTCGCGCAAATCGGCGTGGCCATCAGGTTCGGGCCGCCCGCGCTGCCTGTCTATGAGCAGCCTCTTTGTCCGGGGGACGGCTATCTCTGGACACCGGGCTACTGGGCCTACGATTACGACGTCAGCGATTACTACTGGGTGCCGGGCACATGGGTAATGGCGCCGGAAGTCGGTTTCCTGTGGACTCCAGCCTATTGGGGTTGGGGCGGCGACGGATTTGTTTTCTATGACGGCTACTGGGGTCCGCACGTAGGCTTCTACGGCGGGATCAATTACGGCTTCGGCTATTTCGGTGAGGGTTACGAAGGCGGGCGTTGGGACGGCGGACACTTTTTCTACAACCGTTCCGTGAACAACGTGAACATCACCAACATTCACAATGTGTACGACACCCCCGTGAGGAACAACGAGAACCACGTCAGCTATAACGGTGGCAACGGTGGAATCAACGCGCGTCCAAGACCTGAAGACGAGGCGGCGGCGCGTGAGAGACATATCCCGCCGGTAGCCACTCAAGCTCAACATGCGCAGGCGGCCCGAGCCAATCCGCAGCAACGCGCGTCGGCGAGCATGGGCAAGCCAGGTGTCGCAGCCACACCCAGGCCGGGAGATTTTAATGACCGTAACGCTGTACCGGCCAAAGAGGCAGGAGCTCCTTATACTCCAGCCAATCGTGGCGGAAATCAGGGGCGTTCAGAGAACATCGCCGCTCGAGCCGGCACGACCGTCCATCCTCACGACCTTCCGCCCTTAACACGCAGCACTCCGAATACGGGCAACCCGAAGCAGGACCAGAAGTACCAGCAGCAGCAGGAAAAGCAAATCGCGAAGCAGCAACAGGAACGAGACAAACTCCAGCAGAAGCAGGACCAGGAGCATGTGAAGCTGGATAAACAGAAGGCGAATGACACGCAAAAGCAGCAGGTAGAGCAGAAGCACTCTCAACAGACGCAGCAATTGCAGCAAAAACACCAGCAGCAGACGCAGCAGTTGCAGCAGAGAATGCAGCCAGCGAGCCGGGGATCAGGCAAGAAGTGAAGTAAGGAAGTAAGATCTTCCTCGAACAGGAAAGCCCGAATCGTTCCTGAACGAGGCTTCATAGAGCTCGCATTGCACCGGGAACCGGGCGGGGTATCGGCCAACCGGCAGATACCTCGTCCGGCACACTGCCCCGCCACCTTCGAAAGTCATCGTCCTCCCCTCCAGATCGAACTAGGTTCGTTCCCCGACGTACCAGGGCGCAGTCACCGCAAAAATACGCTCATTGCCGCGGACGAGAAGCACCCATTCCAGAAGCCGGCCCCGCTGATTGTGAAGGAAGTATTCATACCATTTGTCTTCCACAAGCTCGGGAATGACCACAATGATGTTGCGATCGGGATTCTTTTTCGAAAGGTCGAGAATGAACTGAACGATGGGAATGATGATAAAGCGGTACGGCGAAGGCAGAACGTGAAGCTGCGGCGGCTCCTTGCCGGCCGCGCGGAAGGGTTGCTCAACGTACTGTTCCCAGTCGTCTTGAAGCAATTCGGAATGCTCGTTGGGCTCGACATGCAAGGCGATCACTTCCGGCGAAAGCCGGGCGGCAAATTCAATTCCCTGGCGGGTGATGTTGCTCCAGCGGTCGATCACAATGACCGCAATCGGATCCTGGCTGAGACCCGCCGCGTCGACCGGAACCTTGCTGCTGGTAAGCAGTTTCACCGAGTGATAGTGCCGGCGGACGAGGGTGAAGAGAAAAATTGTCAACGGAATGAAAAGCAAAGTAATCCAGGCGCCTTCCACGAATTTCGCAACCAGCACAACGACCGTGGTGATGCCGCAGACGAGGGCCCCGAGCCCATTCACGAGTGCGCTCTTCAGCCAATGCGGACCGCGATTTTTCCGCCAGTGCATGACCATGCCGGCTTGCGAAAGCGTGAAGGCCAGAAAAGCGCCGACCGCATAGAGCGGGATAAGCCGGTCGGTGACACCGCCGAAAACGATGAGAACGCCGCCACAGAGCACCGCCAGGACGACGATGCCATAGGTGTACACGAGCCGGCGCCCGCGGTACCCGAAGGCGTGCGGGAGATAGTTATTTTGCGCGATGGCACGGCAAAGGCGCGGAAAATCGGCAAAGGCTGTGTTGGCGGACAGGGAAAGAACAACCAGGATTGAGCCGATGGCCAGATAATAATAAACGCCTTTGCCAAAAACCGAGGCGGTCAGCATGGAGAGAACGCTCTGATAGCCGGGCTGGCCCGGATCCGTGGCAGCAATTCCGTAAGTCTTTACGAGATAGGAAATTCCCGCCAGCAGCACGGCCAGGAGAAAAATAATCACCGTCAGAGTGCGCTGGGCGTTTTTCACGGTGGGCTCCCGGAAAGCCTTCACGCCGTTGCTGACCGCTTCCACGCCAGTCAAGGCGGTGCAACCGCTGGCGAAAACCTTGAGCAGCAGCCAGTAACTGACTGCCGCCGTCATGGGCGGCACGGGCGGAAGCGGAACTGCCGGCGTGGGATGCCCTCCGCTGAGAAGAACACGGATAACGCCTGCGACGATGGTAATGAGAAGTGTGCCGACAAACAGATAGGTGGGAAGCGCGAAGGCAAGGCCCGCATCGCGCACGCCGCGGAGATTGAGGATGGTGACGACGATAAGAATGCCGACGCAAATAGAAAGCGTGTGCGGCAGCAAGGACGGAACGGCCGAAACCAGGGCGCCGACTCCCGCGGAAATGCCGACGGCGGCCGTAAGGATGTAATCGGCAAGCAGCGCCGCCGCGGCCAGCAGGCTGGCGCGCGAGCCAAGGTTGAAGCGCGCCACGGTATAAGAGCCTCCACCGGAGGGATATGCGGCGATGGTCTGGCGATAGGAGAAGTACACGATCACCAGCAACGTGATGATGGCGGCGCTGATGGGAACGATATAACGAACGCCAACAAGGCCAAGGGGAATCAGAAGGCTGAGGGCCGCTTCCGGGCCGTAAGCAGCCGAGCTCAGCGCGTCCAGACCAAAGATCGGAATGCCCTGCACCGGACCGATCTGCTCGGCGCGTTCGTCACTGGTCTTGATGGGCTTACCGACCACGAGGTCAAGTATGTTCATGAGCGAAGAGCTCCACCGGACTGTTTACGCAGCAGAAACAGTGTGCGGGAGAACTCGTTTTCGAGCAACCCGGCGAACGAAGCATCGCAGCATCGCCCCGTAGGGGCGAACTAACTTAGCCCAGCGCATCAGAGGCTGCGGAAAAACTAAGGCTTCGTATCAGGGCATCGCTAAGGTTGGGTATCAGGGCATCGCTTCAGCGATGCCGTAAGTCTTTCGCAATCAGACGCCCCTTTAGGGGCGGGGGCGCGAAGTCAGACTTTTTCCGCAAGCTGTCCAGCGCTGGGAAAAGAGGACGCGGTCAGACTGCGGCGCAGAAAATATTTTCTACCGCAGCCCGTCAGACCAAGTCCGTAGCGACTCCCCAGGTGGCGATCGATGACGGGAGTTGCTCCAAATTCCTCCTCTGTGTGACCTCCGCCCTTGCTCTGTCTCCGTACCCTATGTTTGACTTCCTAATGGATCAGGAGGCTCGTTCCTGCATGGCCGAAGTCGAAACCAAGTCCCTTCCCGCGAACGCCTACCAGCCGTTGAAGCCCGGCGAAATCTACATGCCGCTGGTGCCCACCAGCATGGCGCCACCGGAGGTGACCTGGCGCGCCGTGCTGTGGGGCACGTTGCTGTGCATCGTCTTCAGCGTCGCGTCGGCCTATTCCGCCCTCAAGGTCGGCCAGGGAATGGAGGCGGCGATTCCCATCTCCATCCTCGCCATCGGCTTGGCGCGCGTCTACCGGCGGCGCTCCACCGTGCTGGAGAACATGATCATCACCGGCATGGGCGG